>Ga0207031_10029_pt1 | contig 36707 bp, 32 predicted proteins | sample Alteio_BWMinCont_37_FD_153278 | JGI IMG/M metagenome (GOLD analysis project Ga0207031, IMG submission 153278) | Enriched cells from forest soil in Barre Woods Harvard Forest LTER site, Petersham, Massachusetts, United States -... | ecosystem: Environmental > Terrestrial > Soil > Temperate forest >... | reverse complement strand
CGTATTTTTGTGCATCTGAAGCCCGCAATCGAAGCAACATCTCCTCGTAGTCGTTAAACCGCTCGAATGGGCGCTCAGAAAAGTAGACCGTATTTCCCGGCGCAAACAAGCCCCAGAATGTGTCACCGTCGCTTGCAGGGCCGAAATCCACAGCATTGAAGTAAGCAATTGCGTATTCCACGAGCCGTTCATGGAAAAAGTACATACCGATATCGTCCCTCATTAATCGCTGGGGGTATTGATCACCGCCCGAGCCGGCCACTCGAAGTCCCGTCGACCTGTTAGACTTCCAGATCACTCCCGATGAGTCAGCTTCACTTCAACTTCACGGAAAACGCCCAAGCCGTAGAAGTAATCGTCGTTGTCCTGATGTCCGTTCTGGGAACTTATAACAAGACGAGCGGTCACAAGCCCGATCGAGAAGCTGAGGTCAGTTCGCGAGCGGTCTTATTAAAACACTAAAGGCCGAAAAGGCTGCATCCCAATCAGCCTTCCTCCCGCAACACCGTCATTGGATCCACTCCCGCCGCGCGGCTCGCCGGGATCAAGGACGCCAGTATGCCGACCAGAGTCATTAGAACGCAGGCTAGGGCGAGTGCCACCGGATCCAGCGCGGACACCTCGAACAAGAGACTCTTCAGCGCCCGAGTGATCGCAAAAGATCCCGCCAGTCCCGCCGCGAGCCCCACCAACAGCATCGCGAATGCGCTGCGCAAGGTGTGCGACACCACATCCCCCGGCCGCGCGCCCAGGGCCATGCGGATGCCGATCTCGCGGCGCTGCTGCGTCACTGCATTCGCCAGTACGCCATAAAGCCCTAGTGCTGCCATCAGAGCCGCAACTCCAGCAAAAGCTCCCACCACCCATGTGGGCTGCTTCGCCCACAGCATGCTCTGCTGCTTCACTTGTTCCATCGTCTTCACGTTACCGAGGGGCAGATGCGGATCCACCTGCCGCACTGCTTCCCGAATGCCGGACAGGAGCGACAACGGATCGATCTGTGTGCGAACCACCAGGTTGATGTCCTGTTGCGGCGCCTGGGCGAAAGGCACATAAACCGCCGACCGTACTGGCGCGTTCAATCCGCCGGTTCGCTCGCTACGAATCATGCCCACGATCTGTACGTCCCTGTGGGACTCCGGGATCGGGCCGTAACCGGCGACATCGATCCCTACCATTCGTCCAACCGGATTCGCGAAATTGAATTTGCCCAACAAATCTCGCGCCACTTCCTGGTTGATCACCATCACCGGTGGCGCGCCCGCCCGATCGCGCTCTTCAATCCCGCGCCCGGATTTTACCGGAATGCCGAACGTGTCGAAATACCCCGGATCGATCATCTTCACTTGAACCAGCAGCGGCTCATTCGCCCCCGGCAAAGTCAAATACTCGCCCCACGCCGCGCCCTGCAGAGGCAGCCTCTGCGTAACTGATGCCTGCTCCACTCCTGGCACCAACCGCAGCCGTTGCACCACCGCATGGTAGAACCTTGCAGCGCTCTCCGGCGTAGGATATGCCGACGCTGGAAGATCCGCCGACATCGTAATCAGGTGGTCGATTCTGACTCCCGCATCCACGTGTTGAAGTTTCTCGAGGCTCTTGAACAACAGCGCCGCTCCCGCGATCAGCACAACCGAAGCCGCCACTTCCCCGATGACGATTGTGCGCCGCATCGCCGCCCTCGACCCTGACGATCCTCGCGATGTCTGATTCAATGCGTTCGACAGTTTGCCGAAAGAAGTCTGCAACGAAGGAAGCAAGCCAGTGAGCACCAATACCGTCATCACCGCCAACGCGCCGAAGCCGAGCACACGTACATCCAGACTGAGATCGGCCGTGAACGGCAACGATTCCGCCACCAGCGGAGCCGCTGCACGCAGCAGAACATAGGCTAAGGCAACACCCGCAACGCCTCCCAGAACACACAGGACCAGACTCTCCGCCAGCAACTGCCCGATCAAACGGCCGCGGCTGGCTCCCAGGCTCGCTCTGAGAGCCATTTCTTTCTGCCGCGTAGCGCCCTTCGCGAGCACCAGATTCGCCACATTCGCACAAGCGATCAGCATCACAATCACAACCGCGCCGAACGCCAGGTAGATCGATCGGCGCAGCGTGTCGCCAACCAACACCTTCCCAAACGGTTCCACCGCGAAACCCCAGTCCTTGAAGTTCGCTAGCTCCTTATCGAGTCGCGCTCTCAATATATACATCTTGGCTTGCGCCTGACCCAGGCTCACCCCGGCGCGCAGCCGCCCAACCACTTCCCAAACGTGCTGGCCGCGATTCATTTGCTCCGGCGTGAAGATTCGCGGTTTCCAAAAGACAGCCTCGTCCCGATCGAAACTGCCCGAGGGCAAAACGCCGATGATTTTGTGCGATACCCCGTCGAGCTTCAACTCGCGATTCAAAATGCCGGGATCGCCTGCGAACATCGATTGCCATAATGCGTGGCTGATCACCACCACCATGGCCGCTCCAGGTTGATCTTCCCCTAGCGCAAAGGTGCGCCCAGACACGGGCTTAACATCAAATACGTCGAAATAATCGGCCGACACCAGCTTGCCCGTAAGCCGCGCCGGATTTCCATCGCTCTCCACCGCGGCTCTTGTGACCGATTCCACCGACAACGCGTCGAAGATATCGGTCTGCCGCTTCCAGTCGAGAAAAGTGAGTGTGGTGGTGTTGTTGCGCTGCGTCGGTGTCGGAGTTTCCACCACTCTTACCATGCGCTCCGGCTCAGGAAACGGAAGCGGTTTCAATAGCACCGCATCCACGATGCTGAACATCGCCGTGTTGGCCCCGATGCCGAGTGCCAGCAATCCGACGGTAATTGCCGCGAACGCCGGATCCCGCGCAAGTGACGCCATCCCATATCGAACGTCTCTAGACAAGTTCTCCATCCACCGCACACTCCGTTGCTCGCGATGATCTTCCTTCATTTGCTCGATTCCTCCAAAACCACGGCGGGCTAAGCGTCGAGCCTCTTCCCGCGACAGCCCGGCGGCGATAGCATCGCGTTCAGCCATCTCCAGGTGGGCCAGGATTTCGCCCTGCAGTTCCCGATCCATCCGCCGCTTGCGAAACAGCGCCGCGAGACGAGCCAGCGAGAATCGAATCTTCACGACTCCGCCTCCAGAAAACGCGCCACCAGTGCCGTCGCTCTCTCCCAGTTCCGGACTTCGACGCTGAGCTGCTTCGCCCCAGCCCGGGTCAGCGAATAAAACTTGACCTTGCGTTTTGTCTCAGAAATCCCCCATTGCGTTCGAATCCAGCCTTGCTCTTCCAGGCGTATGAGAGCTGGATAAATCGACCCTTGGTTCAATCGTAAAAGGTTCTCCGCGACCTGCTCGATCCTTCTGGCGATGCGGTAGCCGTGCATCGGCCCCATCGTGTCCAGTGTTTTGAGGATCAGCAGATCCAGGGTTCCGTACGGGACGTCCGTTTTGTGTTCAGACATGTTGGCTGACAACACCTATATACTACATCTGACAACCGGTAGGCTGTCAACACGTCCGAGAACCTACGTGCGACAGCGGGATCAACGTTTACGGCAGCTGGAGCGTCAAACGGTTTGAGGCGCGGCGATAGTGATTCAAGTTAGCGTATTTGTGGTTGCGTTGGCGGCTTATGCGCAGACAGGCGGTCCGACGTTTGAAGTGGCGACGGTGAAGCCCGCTAGCGCGGAGGAGATTGCGGCGGGAGGGTCGGGGATCCCGACGAGGCACGGGCGCGCAACGGGGATCAACGTAACGCTCAAACGATGCATTATCGGGGCGTACCACATCGGGCCGGGGCAGGTGGTGGGCGGGCCGGGATGGATGGATGTTGACCGGTTTCATATCGAGGCAAAGGCCGAGTCGGACATCTTTGATGACTCTGTGATGGATGCGATGATGCGCAATCTGCTGGCGGAGCGCTTCCATCTGGTGGTTCACCGCGAGACGCGCGAGATGCGGGCGCTGGTGCTGGGCTTGGCCAAGGGCGGGGCCAAGTTGGAAAAAGGCGAGGGCAATGATGCCGTGACCAATGCGGGGCATGGGCGCATCAGGTTGAAGAATTCGACGATGGATGCGTTTGCGGAGCGGCTGTCGCGGGCGACGGAGTGGCCGGTGCTGAACGAGACCGGGATCGAGGGCGTATTCAATCTAAAGCTCGAGTGGACGCCTGAGGGCAACCACCCGAATTTGGATGGGACGCCCGATTTGATGACGGCGATTCGCGAGCAGTTGGGGCTCCAGTTGAAATTGAAAAAGGCGCCCGTGAGCGTGTTGGTGGTGGATCACGCGGAAAAGCCGGGTGAAAATTAACGGCCGTAGGCCAGGGCGCTCTCTGGGTCGCCTGGGCTGGCGCGCCAGCAAGTGTTCGGAGCCGCGACCGTGAAGGAGCGGTGCTCGCCTGCTGAATACCAAGTCCAAAGATCAATCAACCGATTCGACGCTTTAATGACTGGATCCGCCGCCCCCAGCAACGTCCCATTCCGCAATCATAGGGATGCTCGGCAACGCAAACAGCATGGGAGTTGATGAGAGCTCTGAACGGTCGTTTCTCAACGGCGATGACAAAAATGTAGAGGGAAACAACGCGCATCGCTGGGGATTTTCATTGGGCGGGGTGCGGGAGCCTGCCTGGACTCCTTTGACGGGAAGCCAGCACACGCTCGGTGAGAGCTCGCTGCTTAGTGCAATTCTCAGGCTCCAAGGGTACCGCGAAAACGGCGGATAGGCGAGGAGAAGGTCATCCGCTCGCCTACCCACCAAAACAGGTTAGCTAGTGGTCGCTGCAGCGGTCATTGTGCTGGCGATCTTGCTGAAGATCGTGCTGATGCTGGTAGCAACACCCGGCATAATAGCGCCCGCGGCAACCGCCACGAAGCCGGCCATCAAAGCATATTCAATGAGGTCCTGGCCTCGGGTATCCTTCCAAATTCTCAGCTTCCAAACCAGATTAGTGATCCTTGCCATGTTTATCTCCTCTCCTCCGACGGGGGTATTTCCGTCGCTATGGGTAAGTTAGCACTTAGGCCTGTACGGCTAAATCGGCGAAACCACTTAGAATACATCCAAACTCGCCTGCTGGGAGACCCCACATTCAATGGCCAGGATAGTACCGTCAGTGCGCGGAACGACGAGATTACCGAGACAGCGATTCTTAGGAGGAAGATGTCTTGGTTACTTCTAGATCCGCCAGAACGGCTGACCGTCGTCGGGCAGCATGGAGGACAGAGAGAACCTGATGACAGATCCACAGCGGATTATTTCGATTACTTACTCAATTTTTTACGGTCAACGCCGCTGAGTCGACAGCCTTCTTGCCGGTCACGCCCTCAATCCCAGCAAGAACTCCCCGGTATTCGTTCTTATCGCATTGCATAGCGAAACCGCCCTTTTGGTCCCCATTGGCCCATGTGAGACCAACAAAATGTTTCTTGGATTTGCTGAGGGCCATCAAGGCCCCTAACCCAAGCGTGATCGTGGCAAGGCCAATCGCCGCTCCCACCCGGCGATGGACATCCTGACCATAGCTGATCTCCGTGACTGCAGAGGTTGGAATAGTTACTACGTCGGCCTTGTCTCGTACCAGGCGAATCTGGTTCACGTCGATGTACAGTTTCATTCCGGTTCCCGACTTAATATCGGGTAGCGATCCGCCGTCATATGTCACTTTGTAGCCGTTGTCTCCTGAAAGGAGAGCGGTCGGAATAATCAAGCAAAGCAGTGCCGCGAGCAGGCGCTTCATACGGTCTCCAGTCCCAATTAAGACGCGACTAACAACCAAGCAGTCGGCGCACACGTTTAATCGCGCCGATCTGCACTAACATTTTGTACGGGTCGTTGTATCTTAACAACGGGCACTGCTTTTAGCAAGGCCTAAAATGTGAGTGGCCATGCAGCTTCAACGGTATTTAACGCGGCTTTGTGTTCAATATTCGATTAACGTGATCAGGATCCCCAGCAATGAGCATAAGATAGGCTTTCGTAGGTTGATCCGGTTCGGTGCGGCCCTGCTCCCAGTCACGCAGCGTGCCAAGCGGGATGTGATAACGATCTGCAAATTCCTCCTGCGTCAGCTGTAGCGCTCGGCGGATGACTTTTGCCTACGGTGTCCCCTTCATGCGCTTGAGATCGACTTCCGTCAAGGGTTGCGCGTCTCGATCCGCGCGAGCCGCCTTCTCGACCGCTTCGGGAGTCATCGGCCTAGGCATTTTGCCGGCAATAGTCGTCTTGCTCATACGGCGTCGCCCTGTGGGCTGAAATGAGTCGGATGCGTTCCCCGCGCTCGGCGTAGGCGACAAGCAACAGAACGCGTTCCTCTGCCATACCGACAATGACAAAACGTCCTCTTTTCACGGTCGTCAAGACGTTCGATAGCAAACGGGTCATGGAACACCGTCGTTGCCAGTTCGAAGCTCACGCCATGGGCCTGCAGATTAGCCTCGGCCTTGTTGTCGTGCCATTCGAATTCCACCTCATGATCCTACGGGATGTCAGTACCCGCGTACCCTCACGACGCGCAGCTCATTGCTGGCGCGGAGGCGGCATCGGAATCGCGAGATCGGAGCCTGCTCCGACGCCGTTTTCGCACGTCGCCGGGGGCCTGACCTTACGCTTCCAAAACATGTAGCCCAGCAGGCCGTGGCTTGTACCGGCTCCGCTCGGAGCTGGCGTCTGCCCGAAAATCCAAGTGGTATTCTGCAGCGACGCGCTGAAATTATCGCATTCCGGCTCCATAGCGCTTCCCAACGACAAGCGAACGGCAGCCGCAAATGTGGCGGGAGCGATGGGCAAAACGGGTGGATTATATTTTGTAATGCCGCTCGCATGCTGCCGCCAGTTGGTCTCGGCATCGGGCGGATCGGGCGGACCATTGGGGACGGTGGCGACGATCCGTTTTAACGCCATGTCCCAGGTGGCGTCAAGCTAGCAGTTCTTGCCGTTGTTCGTCACATAGAACGGCCGGCCCTCGGTCACATAGTTTGTATCCGCGGGGATTCCGAGCGCTTTGAAAATAGTCGCGTAGGCGTCAATCAGTGCCACCGGCTTCTCGACTGGCTCGAGCGGATGCTGATCGGCGGTGCGGCCATGGACGTAGCCCTTCTTGAATCCGCCACCGAAGAACAGCATGCAACTGCAGGAGCTGAAGTGGCCGTGGAATCCATACATTTTCTCGTTTTCGATCACCAGTTTTTCGCCAGTATTGCGTTCGGCAAATCCGTCCGGCTCCTGCCCAGCCGCTGGCGCCGACGCGATAGTGCGTCCGAATTCGCTGGCGATTACCACTAGCGTACGATCCAACAGGCCGCGCTCGTCCAGATCCTGAATGAGACGCGCAATGGGCCGGTCAATCTGCTTCTTCATCTCTACCATGCGCTGACGCCCATTCTCGTGCATGTCGAAACCCTTGAAAGGTCCGTACTGATATTCCACCTGGATGAAGCGCGAGCCGGCTTCGACTAACCGCCGGGCCAATAATAGCCCATGCGAGAAGCGATTGCCGTGAAAATAGGCGGGGTCCAGCAACGCGGTTTCTGCAATCTCAGGCTCATACGCCGCGATGGTTTCTGGTTTTTCTTCGGTTCGATAATTGAAGGCGCGCTTCACCGGCGAATCCATCATGGCGCGCGCGTCCTGCATCACTTTTGTGTAGTCGCTGGCTTTGCTCGATTCAAGGAGCGCTTTTTGGGAAACGCCCGTCATGGATTCCAAGTACTGCTGCCGCCGATCCAGACGATCCATCTGCATGCCCGCCACGGCGTTCAGTGTCGCGAGGCCCTTGGCGGGATCTGGAATCATGAAGGGCGCGTGATTGATGCCATAGAAACCCGGGCCGATGTATTCGCTGATGAACAGCTTTTCTTCATCGCTGGTATCCACGTCGCGGCCGATGTAGATATACGCCGGGATCTGCGCATTGCGTCGTCCCAACGTTCGTCCTACTATCGAGCCTATGCTGGGAGCCTTCACGCCTGAGGGAAACAGATAGCCGGTGTTGGCGTAATACTGGGCTTTGAGATGCACGGCTCCGAATTTCGTCTCGCTCGATAGCGTGCGCAACATTGCCCCGCGGTTCATCACGTGCGCCAGGTTGTCCAGGCCCGCGCCAAGAAAGATTCCGTCAGCGGATGTCGGGATCTTGTCGCAAGTTCCAAGAATCTGGCTGCCCTTCATCCCAGTAGTATAGGGCGTGAATTTCTTGGGATCCCATAAATCGGTCTGCGCCATGCCGCCCGGAAGCCAGATGTAAATTATGGAGTCGGCCTTGGGCGTAATTTTTTCGCCGCCGTATAGGGACGCTGCGGCTACGCCGGTTGCTATGAATTCTCTGCGTGTGAGTTGCATGGTGTCTCTGAATCGGCAAGCTGGAGGCTTCCCTACGTTTTACTGTACATACGCAAATCCAGGACTGGCGAACAGCGCCCACAGCATGTCGCCCAATCCTTCAGGTCCTGGATTACTCTTCAAAAACTCCTCACCGGACTTAATCTCTTCGTCCGTCGGCGGACGGCTGAACACGGCCCAATACAGGCGCTCCACGGAAGGAGTCTCTTTCAAAATCGCTGCGTTGTATACGCGATCATGAAACTCCTGGCCATTCAGCAGCTCCAGCGCCTGTACCACTGCGACATCCTCGGGACGGCCGGTACTGACCTCGTTGCGAGCGGCAGGGCGGCCCAGCGCTCTGGTCAAGTCGGTTGAGCTTGGCTGTTTGTAAAGCCGCTCGGTTGGATTCAACTTCTGGAGCGCGGCCACTTGGATACTGTCCAGAAGCTCCTCAGCCGTCAAACGGCGCAAAGAGGGCGACTCGAAATATCTCGGCGTGGACGGCTTCCCGATATCGAAATGATCAAGCGCAGGATCATATGTGAGTTGATATGTTCGGCTGGTCAGGATCAACCGGATGGTGTGCTTCAAATCGTAGCCGTGCTGCATGAAGTCGTACGCTAGCCAATCCAGCAGTTCCGGATGGCTGGCGGGCCGATCGGCGCGATAGTCGTCCACCGGTTCGAACAACCCGAGACCCAAATAGCGTTTCCACAGCCGATTGACGATGGTCTTTGAAAAGCGATCGTCTAGCGGGTCTGTCAGCAGTTCGGCCAACCTATGGAGGCGCGATGGAACGTCGGCCGGTAAATCATCTGGAACATCGGGTAAGCGAAATGGAAAAGATGCGGTCACAAATTTGCCGGTGTGAGCTTCGCAGCGGATCACTTCCAGGTCTTTCGCGGCGAACAGGCTGGCGAACGCGAGGAACCGGGTTTGCGGCCATTCGGAATTCAGGAAATGGTTGTGACAGCTTGCGCATTTCATTCCGGTGCCTAGAAAGACTTGCGCCGTGTTGGCGGCAGTCTGGATCGTCGCAAGATGGTCGGAATTCAAGACAAAGGACGGGTACACGGAGTAGTCGCCATTCATCTTTTCCGGGACCGGTTTCTGATAGTTCGGCATGAATGGGTCGATCAGCTCGGCGGCCATCACGTCATATGGCTTGTTGATGAGAAAGTTGTTGTAAATCCAGTCTTGATAATTGCCGTGCCGGACGATTCCGCCCACTACGCCGGTATCCGTGCTGGCGATAGCTTCTTCCCAAAAGGGGGTCCAATTGGCGGCGTAGTCGGCGTTGCGCGCGAGCAAAGCGTCAATGAGCTTTTCGCGTTTGCCGGGTGTCCGATCGGCTAAAAACGCCTGCGCCTCCTGGATGGTTGGAATGACTCCGATTACGTCCAGATAGACGCGCCGCAGAAACTCGGCGTCGCTCGACAGCGCAGGAAGTTTTTTGGTCTGCCATTTGGCTTGAATAAACCGATCAATCGGATTTGCGTCACCCGGAGGCGGCTCCGCCGGATTTTGCAAATACTTCAGCCGCTGGCTACGGCGCAGGATCATCAACTGTTCGGCGTTCGCGCTGAATAATGCTTCGTTGAGCAGTTTCTCGGAATCCGACAGATGATGGCTGCTGCTTGCCGCCGCCGATTTTGATTGGGCGGGCGAATCGTCTTTAGCCCCCTCCGCAATCCAATTCCGAATAGCGCCGATTTCAGCGGCAGTAAGGGCCGGCATTTCTCTCGGCATTCGAGGTTGGCGTTTGCCGCTGAGGTAATCGAGCAGTGGGCTCAATTCTGGTTTGCCGGGAATAACAGCCGCGCCTGCTTTTAGACCGCCCTTGAGCAGCGTGGCGACGCTAGTAACTTCGAAGCCACTGGTCTTCGAGTCCGCGGAATGACACACGGCGCAGCGGTCTTCGAGGAGCGGGCGGATGGCTTTTTGAAAGCTTATTGGGGCCGCGGGCACGCAGCGCGCCGTGAATCCCAGAAGAAAAAAGGGCAGCACTGCGGCGTGAGCTATCCGCATAGCCTTATCGTAGCGTGTCTAAGCGCTCGAGGATCGACTGGGATACTGCGGGGGACGCACGAGAAGCCGAGCAGCGGGAGGGAGTGACCATGGGCCTGCTGGCCCACCAAAGATGATGAAGACTGCCGCGTGGCGCACGCACCCTTGCGTGCTGCGCCGAGACTCGTCTCGGCGTCGGGCGGACATCGACACGAGTGTCGATGCAGCACACAAGAGTGCGTGCGCCACGCGGCGTCTTCAACGGAGTGCTATCCCGAACGCAGAAATAGCGGCACTCGTGGTAGCGCTTCCTGCCGGTCGCGGTTCGGTTACACGCTGTGAGGCACAGGACGCGCCTCAATGAGGTTGAGGTGGGGCTACGCGATGGCGTGGGAATCGGCGACGCCGGTCAGTGCATCGCCGTTCCAGACTCGCATGCCCATTTCGAGTTGCTCGATTGGCACACCAGCTTCACGGCACTGTTGGAGAATACGCCGATGCTCATAGGTGAGCTGCTCTCCATGGGGCACGACGAGAAGATCGGCGCGGAGTTTGCGGAGCAGGCGGCATGCGTCGTCTCCGGCGTAGTGAACTGTGACTCCGTGGATGCGCAGGCGGGCTGCGGCCGGGTCCGGATCGATAACTGCCACGGGTGTTGCGTTCATCGGCCCTCCACTCTGCAGCACCAGGACGGTGAGCGCAGTAGCTCCGTTGGCGCCCAGGACGGCTGCCCTGCGCGCGCCAACCGGCCGCATCAGACTATGCCAGAAGAAGAGCATGGACAGCCTTAGTCCCGCGGTAACGGCGATTACCAAAAATGTGTAGAGCAGAATGACGCCGCGCGAGTAATCCCAAATGCCCAGCACCCAGAGGGCAAAAACCGAGGTGACAGAACTGGCGACCGCGCACCGGCCCAGCGTAAGCAGATCTCGAGGACTGAACCATCGCCAGCCCGAGTGGAAAGTGCGGAAGGCAATTGAAGCGGTGGCGTAGAACACCATGACTACCGGGAGGGAGAAAAGGAACTGCTGCAATATCAAGCCTGTGAAAGTATTCTCCCAGCGGACCATAAAGGCCGCTAGCAGTGCGACGCCGGAGAGAAGGGTATCCACAACGAGGGTTACTCCAGCTCGCAGGTTGGGGGTGAGCCGGCGTATCCAAGGTACCCGAATGGGGGCCGTGTCGGGAATGGCGTAGGCAGGCAGAGTGGCGAGGAAAATGCCGAATACGCTGACGCCGGTGACCAACAACGCAGCTATCGCGAGAACGCCAATCGGCATCGCGTAGGTCAAAAGACCGGTGGCCGCGCCAGAAGCGGAGAGCAGCCACAGCAGCCAGACCGCCTTTCTTTCGGTCAAGCCTAACGACACCAAACGGTGGGAGCTATGATCGCGGCCCCCCAATGAGATGGGCCTTCCCACGCTGCGCCGCAGTACCGACACCAGAACGGTATCGAAAATGGGGTAGAGGAAAGTGAGAGCCGGATAGAAGAGAGTTGAAACGAATACGCGCGTGCCGGGCATGGGACTTGCGATCGCCAGCGCGCCCAGACTGAATCCCACAAACATACTGCCGCAGTCGCCCATGAAAATCCGAGCGGGGGTGCGGTTGAAGGCCAGGAAGCCCAGCACCGATCCGGCTAGAATCCCAAGCAATATTGCGCCGCCGTTGTCGTGATTCTGCAGGGCGAGAATAAACCGGGATCCGCAAATGATCGCGGCCACTCCAGCGCACAGACCATCCATGTTGTCGATGAGGTTGAAAGCGTTGGTGATTCCGGCGATCCACAGGAAAGTAACCAGCGCATCGGCCCAACTCCAGGGTGTTATGTGCAACATCACCCCACTCGCGATCACCACCACGGCCGCAATTGACTGGCCGGCGAATTTGACCAGCGGGCGCAACTGAATTCGATCATCGAGGAAACCCAGCAGCGCGACGAATCCCGCGCAGATGGCGACGATCCGGTATTGACCCGAGGCGAAGCACAGATAGCAACCAGCCGAAGCAATCAGGATCGCGAGACCGCCCGTGTTCGGGGTGGCTTTCGCATGCCACCGGTCCGCCCTCGGATGGGCGACGAGACGCAGCCGGACGCTTCCACGAATAAGCAACCAGGTTAGTCCACTACTAACGAGTACCGCGGAAAGAATGATCCACGCCGGACGTAAGAGAGTGTACATGCTCAGACAGGATGTGAGACTGGCGTTCGGAGGTGCTGGCTCAAGTTATTTAGTGAATCCAGGCACTCGTGGCCGCGCATCTCGCTCGCAACGGCGTCAATTATGTCTTCGAGCGGCGTCACCGGGCGGTAGCCGATGAGGCGCTCGAGTTTCGCGAGTGAGGGCACTCGGCGAGACATGTCCTCAAAGCCGGCCCCGTAAACTCTTTCATACGGTACGCGAACGATTTCGGAATGCGAATGCAAGCGGGAGCGGACCAGTGTCGCCAAGCCGTTGATGCTGATTTCGTGGTTATTGCCAATATTAATGACTTCGCCAATACACTGATCACTTTTTGCGATACGGATCATGGCTTCAACTATGTCGAGGACGTAACCAAAGCAGCGCCTCTGATTCCCGTCGCCATAGACCGTGATCGGCTCATCGAGAAGCGCCTGGCGGGCGAAGTTAGGCAAAACCATGCCGTAGCGCCCCGTTTGCCGCGGTCCGACAGTATTGAACATGCGAATAATCGTGACCGGGACATGCTTTTCTTTGTGGTAGGCCAGACCCAGAAATTCGTCGAGAGCCTTGGAGCATGCGTAGCTCCATCGCCCTTTGTTAGTCGGACCCATCACCAGATCGTCATCCTCGCAGAATGGCACCTTCGCGCTCTTGCCGTAGACTTCGGAGGTGGAGGCGATGATCACGCGCTTCTGCTTTTTGGCTGCGGCACGGAGCACCACTTCGGTGCCGTGAACGTTTGTCTCGATGGTGTGAACGGGGCTATCCACGATGAGCCGGACACCCACGGCGGCCGCCAGATGGAACACCACATCGCAGCAGTCCACCAGTTCGGCCACGACCGGCGTGTTAAAAACCGTATCGATGGTGTACTTGAACTTCGGGTGCTCCTTCAAATGGGCGACGTTCTCGAACGATCCCGTGGACAGGTCGTCGATTATCGAAACAAAACAGCCTTCGCGGAGACAGCGATCGGCGAGATGCGATCCGATAAAGCCGGCGCCGCCAGTGATGAGCACTTTCATGTGTTTCGTCCTTTAGGTTTGAGTTGGGAGCAGCTTGTGTGCGAGCAATTCCCGATAGAGAGAATCCAAATTGGAGAGCAGCGCTGCTTTTTGGTAACGGGCGGACGCGAAGGCGCGGGCGCACCGGCCCATCGCGGTTATTCGCTCCGGGAAGCGGCCTAATTCTTGAAGTGCGTGGGCGAATGAGCCGATCTGCGGCTCCAATAGTACGCCGTTGTCGAACCATGCTGCTACTCCGCGCCCGGCCGCAGGTCATGTCCACGACTCCGCCTACGGCAGTGGACAGAAACGGCCGGGCCGCGGCCATACCTTGAATCAGCGCGACCGGCGTTCCTTCATTCCGGGAGGTTTGGACCACCACGTCGCAAGCCGCGATAAGAGGCGCGATATCACGCTGCCAACCGTGCCAAATCAGTCGAGGCGCCAGGTGCGGCAGAGCGGCTTCCACCAGGTGACGCTCGGGGCCGTCGCCGGCAATGTGAAACTCGACGGGTTGCTTGCTCTTCTGAACCGAGGCCGCAATTCCCAGCAGTAACTCGATGTTCTTAACACCCACCAGCCGGCCGAACCATCCCACTCGAATGATGCCGTTCGGAGCTGCCGCGGGCAGTTGAAGGTATGCCCCCAGATCCATACCAAGCGGCACCAGGCGAAACTTTGACCTGGGCGCGATGTGCAGGTCCGACGCGAGTTCATCCAGTTGCTGCTGTGAAACGACGCAAATGGCATCGGTCCAGCGCGAGAGGAGGCGTTCAATGGCGACAAACACCGCGCTCCTGGCGGGAGAAAAGTAATGCCGCAGAGTGTTGCCATGAAAGGTGTGAATAACAACGGGAACGCCGGACAGAATGGCAGCGGCGCGCCCCAGGCAGCCGGCCATGGCGGTATGGGTGTGGACGATGGCCGGGCGCTCCTTGCGGATGAGGCGCAAAAGTAGCAAGAAAGCCGCGAAGTTCCGGAACGGCGACACCGATCTAGAGAGATGCGGGATTCTTTGGAAGCGGTCGGACGGTCCTAGCAAATAGCTCATGTCCCCTTCCCCGTCTTCGAAATCCCCGGCCACCAGGAGAGGGCGATAACCCAGCGCGGGCAGGTCGTGCGTGAGGAGGATGGTATGGCTGGCCACCCCACCAATATTTAGCCTGGTAACGATATGCAGTATTCCCACTGGATCGCGGATTCCCGCGTGGACCGGATTGGCCGGGGATATAGCTGTCATTTGCGACGGCGTCTATTGTGATCAGCCCTGACCCTGGAGGGTCTCGCGGCACGTCTGGATGGGCGCTCGGCTTTGCACCGCCAACCACACAGCTCTCCAGCGCGCTTGTTCCTCGGCACTTGCGGGAGTGGCCCGTTGGCGCAGTAGTTTGTGACGCAATCCCGTTGCCACGGCCGCATGGTCGAGAACTGTTTTACAAATCATGCAGCCGCCCACCGTAGCACGGCAGGCCAAGCCGCGAGCGCCACTTACGTAATCACCGAGCAGTCGATACCAGCTCAGCCGGTAAGAAGCTATTTTCTTGAGGTCCAACACTTCCTCGCGATAACCGTGAAGAATTTCGGGAATGTTCGCGTAAGTGCTATCGCGATAGGCGCGAAACAAGAGATCCTGATCTTCCGGTACGGATCTGTACCGGTAACGGCGAAACCACGAGAGCTTCCCCACCCAGGTGGGGTGAAATAGTCGAAAACTGAACGCTGGGGTCCGGCAGATGCGGGCGTGCAGTTGAGGTCCGCATCTTTTCCCAAGGCAAGCGCCGCCTTCGCCGAAGATCGCCATAGATGTCCCCACCAGATCCACTCCCGGGTTATCTTTCAGGAAGCGTACCTGCGCGGCGATTCGTTCGGGATAACAAATGTCGTCAGCGTCCATTCGTGCAAAATAGACGCCCCGTGCTCTGTCAATACATTCGTTCAACCGTGTCCCTAAAGTCTTAAACAGGCCATCCGACCAAACCACGACTCGCGGATCGGCTGTTGCATGGGCGATGCTCGCGCTTCTGTCCGACGAACCATCATCACAGAGCAGAAGTTCCCAGTCCTCAAAGGTCTGGAGCTCGATAGATCGAATGGCTTCAGCCAGGGTTCGCTCACTGTTGCGAAACGGCATTGCGATGGTTACCAGCGGCCGATGCACTGTGTTCACTTAACAGGTTGTATTGCGAACGCCAATTTCCCGAAAAATTTGTGCGAACCGATGCTCCCAGAGATGCTCGGCAAGCGTTCGATCGCGGTAGCCGCGAGCAATGCGACCCCGTTCGGTTTCATTCCGCAGGTAAAAACGGGCCTTTTCCGCACAGTCTTCCAGATCGTGAAAGGCGACAAATTCACGATCCAGGTCGTAGTAACGCTCGAGGTCGGGGCTGGCCTCGCAAAGCATGAGGGTCCCTGAAAGACCCATCTCAAATGCCCGGCCTTTCACCTGTAGCATTTTCTCGTTCAGTCCGGAGCCCAAGGGAGTATAAGAGATGCGCGACCGGTTCCAGATTTCATGCACCTGGGCGAAGGCAACCGGCCTGCCGGCCAACCAAGGGAATCGGAAAATGCCTCGGATATGCGGTAACCCGAGGGCAGCCAGACGCGCCCCCAGACCAAAATATCGCAACCCGACTTTCTTTCTCAGAAAGCGGCAGGCCTGATTGCGTGCCCCGTAAATCTGCCCGACGAACGAAAACTCAATGTGCTTGGTGCGCGAAAAGTCGGCGTATCTCGGGTAGCAACCCCACTGGCTAAGCAAAAGATTCGGGTAACTGCGCCGGTTGGCCTCGTAAATGTCCGGGTAGGTTGTGATCATGAAGGAGAAGTTCCGAGCGAGATGCTTCGTAGAGCTTTCCCATTGCCAGTCGTCATCGCTATTCCAGGCAACGATCAGCCTTTTTGCGGCCAGTGGCTCCAGCAATGACACCTCAATCGGTTCGCTGCCTGAGGTTTGGTAAAAAACCACGTCATAGCCACCGTCCTGGATCTGTTTTACCAGCACCTCCGCACCGCGAAGTGCGCCGAAGCGGCCGCCTGCGGCATAGTGATCGAAAGTCTCAACCTCATGGCCCATCGCACGCAACGGTTCGGTGAAGTACAAAAACATTGGTTCAATCACCGAGCGGTTCCCGTAATAGTGTTTTCTGACGACACTCAGCAGGCGCAGTCTAGCTCCATGGCGTTCTTTCCCACAGCCTCTCGCGCGCGCATCCTCCAAACCGGATCTAGGATTCTCGCCCGGACTCTCACCGCCGTCCAATAGTAAGGGCGCCTCAGAAGTCTGGCTTCAGGCGTTCCAATCTCGCCGATCTCCCGCCGCCGGCATTGATCCTTCTCGTATTGATAGTGTTTGGTGGAGGCGATCGACATCTGCCCCGGATGTCGCCTGAAAGCGCTGAAGACGTAGGGCACGTAGGACACGCGGGCGTTACGAGTCAGCCGCAGAAATAAGTCATAGTCGCCACTGTAGCGGAGCGTTCGATCCATGCCGCCGATTTTTTCGTACGCTTCCCTACGCCAGAAACATGCGTCTTGAAGAGGCGTCCAGCCGCCATAAAGCATCATCTTCCGCAGAGAAGCGACGCGGCCGCAGCTCCAGGAAATGACGTTGCCTCGCGGATCTATTAGGTAATCGTCTCCGAATAGTAAATCGTCAGCCCTTTCACAAAACAGCGCCCGCACCCTGCTTAATGCACCCTTTAGAAGAATATCTCCAGAGTTAATCCAACAAAGAACGTCCGCCGACGCCCAGCTGAATCCCTTCCCCACCGCATCCGCATAACCTCGATCGGTCTCACTGACCCACTTGGTAATCCTGCTGCTATAGCGCTCGATAATTTCGCGGCTCTCGTCCGAAGAGCCCCCATCCACGATGTAGTACTCGTCTCCGCCCGCCAGGTTGGCTAAGACTGACTGGATGGTGTCTTCGAGATAGTGCCCGAGATTGAGGTTGGGCGTAACCACAGCGATTCTCACTCCACCAAACCTTTTCGGATATGCAGGACCGACTCACATTTCATGTATTCCCTGGTCGCGTGATCCATCACCTCATAGTCATACTGAAGATCATTTAAGAAAGTGGACATCTTCCGTCGCGAATACCTGTTCCAGTAGTAGCCCCTTTCGCTGGTTCGCATGTGCTCTTGCAGAACAATCTTTCGCCCGAATAGATCCTTCTCCTTGCCGTTGACATGGTCGCCGCTAAACGGAAAGAACTTCAAGCTGTGGTCGTCATCCTCAGAAAGACCTTCGAAGAACAGAATGTAGACACTTCGGCGCGCTATTCTGGCCATCTCCGAAATTGCTAACTCATGGAAGCCTACGTGCTCCAGCATCGAACTGCTGTAGACCACGTCAAAGGATGCATCGCGCACAATTCCGAGATCACGAACTCCCAGATTCAAGAAAGCACACTCTGGAAATTTCCTCAGCGCCAGCGAAACGGCGGTTTCCGAGATGTCGCAGCCGCAGTACTTGAATCCTTGGCCGATGAACGACGGTGCGTTCCATGCCGTTCCGCACGCCACTTCAAGTACGGTGGCACCAGGCGATTTGGGTTCTTGCTGCGCTATTTCGGCGATTAAACCTGTGTGCACGGATCGATGGAGGTTGTGCATTCTCCAGTACCGGTAGTCCAGCGGTTTAAGCTCCCGGTCTGACCACTGCGGCTGGTGGGGAGAGCGCCAAAATCGAACTCGGGCATCCACCGCGGCGTTGCTCAACACCCCTTTGATTCGACCGGTCAAGTTCTGGCTGGAGCTTCGCATAGTAACTTTTTCCCAAGGATCCTTGCACGTGTCCGGGCCTTGCTGCGTAGTGGCTTCGACACACCGCGCAGGTTGAGCCCGAGCATGAAGAATGTAATGGCATCGAAGTGGAGGGGCTGCGAAAAGACCAGCGTTCCCAACAGTGGAAGAAGCATCGTCGCCGTGGACGGGTGGTCGTTGCGCCGCAGCGCCGCCACGATCACCCCGGCATAGAGCACTAACCCAATCAGACCGAACATGTGCATCGACGCGATCACGCTCACGCCTTCCAGACCCAGATCGTCAGGCTGATCGACGAAGAATCCAGTGCCAAGCAGTGGGTTCTCGATCAAGTGGGAGATTGAGTTCGCTACCGCGGTAACTCGGCTTTCAGAGGTGTCCTGCGCGTCATATACCTTTTTCTCGTAAGCAAGGGGGCCTAATTGCCAGATTGCGACCAGGGCAAGAATGGCCATCGCAGCAACTGCAGTTTTGGTTAGTAGGGTACGCCGTTTGTTCGAGAATAGAGCGTATGCGGCAGTTACCACCGCGAGCGGATAGCCAATGGAGCTGAATGTCAAGAGCAGTGCAATGATCACGAATACCCGCACCGCCCGCTGGTACCTAATGGTTGTATGCTGCGTGATCACCAGTGCCATTAGCAAGTACATTTGAAATATGCCCGGTTCGCGGTAGGCGCCGCTAAGCCGTGGAACGAGATGATTCCCGAACCAGACCTCCGCATTGGTAACTGTGAAAGGAAAGTACAGTAGCCATGTCTTCACAGAATTGTCCGGGCGGACTATCGTAAAGGTCGCTAGCTGCAACTTCAAGAGCGGGAAGACGGTACTGATGAGAGCAGTGACACAGGCCGAGATAGAGAGAACAGCGATGAAGTAAACGAAGACTTTCAACGCGAGACGCTGATTGCCGCTATGCGTTACAGCTTCCCCAGCGAGCGCTCCCACAGCCGCAAGGCTGAACGTTATGAACATGTAGCCTACATGCGCCGTTTCCATGGCGCGGTCATCCAAAAGCACCCGCAGCGATAGAAAGATCATTAGGAGCAGGGTGATGGCGACGTGCAGTGGGACGCGAGCGTTACCCTTGGATCTACTCGACGACAGCAGATAAAGCGCCAGCAGGCAACTCAGAAGGGTCAGCGGCTTGTTCGAAACCATTCCAAGCAAACCCGGCTGGATATTAAGAACGCACAGCACCATTACGACTGTCGCTCGCCGAGCGTCTGTTTGAGCCACGACGGCCCGAGTTGTTTGAAGGTCCGTCAATTCGAGAGACATTTCTCCAAGTCTTCATGGGCCCGCTGGCCCACCACCTGCTGGCCCACCACCTGCTGGCCCACTAAATGTGATGAAGACGCCTCGTGGCGTACGCACTCCTGCGTGCTGCGCCGAGACTCGTCTCGGTGTCGGGCGGACATCGACACAAGTGTCGATGCAGCACGCAAGAGTGCGTGCGCCACGCGGCGTCTTCAACGGGCCTATTGACCCTGGGCCATCACGACACCGCAACCTGTCAAGTTCCTCGCCGACAAAACGCCCTCAAGGGAGGCCTTCAGCGCGGATCTAAATCGCTCCATGCTCTGACAGCTCTGGCAGTATTCTTGTGCCGCCCGGGATCGTCGCTCGATTTCGTTGCGCGAAAGTTGGTGCGCCTGCTGCATTGCGCGAGCCACCGAGGCCGGCGTGGCATCGTCGATCACAATTCCGAAATCCAAGGTCTCCACCGAACTCTCGGTACTGACCACTGGAATCAAGCCGTAATGCATACAGGTGTAGACCGAGGAACCTCCGCCTTCGGAGCACGAAGGTAAGACCACAAATGCGCACAGGTTCATGAGCCGAACGAACTCCGGCGATCGAATATCTACAAGTCCGTGGTATTTCACATTGGCACTCTGAAAGAGCTGCTGGTGGTATAGATCGAGGAAGTCGGTTTCCCCCGATATCGGACCGCATACGTGCAGGAAATAATCATCACCGACCAGGTCCATCGCCTCAAGCACGAGGTCCAGGCCTTTGTGCACCGCGCCGGAGCCGGCAAACCAAATGAAGTGCCCGCGGCCCTGCTCTGTTTCGAAAGTAACGGACTCCGCCGGCCAGTGATAGCAGTACGTCACGGGGAGACAAACGGTTCGGCTGTTATAGTGCCGAAACGTGCCCATGCTCCACTTATTTCCCAAACAGACGATCAAGTCGGATAGCGTCACGCTCACAGCCCACTCCTGAGTCATGGTGCGCATCGGCCGTAACATGACATGACGCCGCTCGCGAATCGAGTGAAGCCGCATCGCTTCAGCGTGGTTGTTGAAGTTTGGATCGGCGCTGGTTGCAAAGTACACCCGTGATCCCGCGAACGGACCTTTGAACGAGTTGAATAGCGGTTGGCCGAATCCAAAAATCAACTCATAATCGCGATAACTGACCCGGTAGTCGGACGTGAAATCCAGGACGTCGACGTCGAACCCGAAATCGTCAGGAATAGCCGCGATGATACGCGCCCTTTGGTAACAGGTATGGATATGTTTGATGTCCGGATTCTCAAACGGCTTCTTTATATAACTCAACAGCGCCCGCTTTCTTTGGGACCTGGAGAGCCGGATGCGGTACGGACGTTCCGTCCAATGCAGAAGATTCCAGAACCGAATCATCCATGTCGGATAGGATTGCGACGGCGGTGAGCGTCGTACCCAGGGGAGCAACGATACCAAGATGTTGACTAACATTTCAGGTCAAAACCGGTCAGGTCAAAACCGGCTCTTGCTGGGCATTTGTCAGAGAATAGCGCCGGCGGATTACGTTCGTCGCCACACCGTAGTGCCACGCGAGATAAGCCACATACGCCAGTACGTAAGCTAGGGCAAGGCCCACGGCGCCGAGTCCTCCTTTTTCGACGAAAAGCCATGTTCCTGCCACTAAAAGGATTCCCCATGTTGTGTTCATCACGGCGCCGAGCCACATCTCTCCAAGCGCTATCAGGACGAGGCCGATCGGAATTTGTACACACAACAAACAAGTGGACACCGCGATCAGTGAAAGCACCGGGCCCCCGCGCGCGAAGCCCGGCCCGTAAGCTCGCATTATGTAGTGGCTGGTGGCAACGATCAGGGCGGCAGTAAATGCGGTATAGACTGCGTTCGCGCGGACCACCTTCCAGAGAAGCGCTTCCTGGCCCTTCCTATTGGGTTGCGCGCTTGAGGCGGCGAACATTGGCAGAAGAACCTGGCCGAGATTCGAGGGGAAAAATAGCATGACCGTGCGCCACTGAAATGCCGCGCTGAATACCCCCATTTCCAAGTAGCCGCCTCGCGTATTAACCAGAAGGCTGGCTGCAAGCCACATGGCAGGCGTTATCACAAGCCCGGCAATGAGAGCAGGCGTTGAGTATGTCCACAGTATTTGGAGACGTTCGGCCGAGATGCGAAATCCGAGGCGCAGCCCCGCGCGCCGGCGTTCGATGGTTGCCGCGCATTCGGTGACGATGCAAGTGATCACGGTGGTGATGACGTAAGCCCATACAACGCCCGCCAGCCCGCCCACCCACGCGCCGAGCAGAATGGCCGGCCCGGTGATCGCACTCCGCGCCACGTTAACCAGGGCCAATGTTCGAAAAGCCTCACATCCGATGAGAACGCCCAGTTGGGCGGAATTAACGCTACTTGCGACAATTGCCACAGCTCCAGCGCTCAACAAAGGCGAAAGATACGGAGCGCCCAGCGTGTGCGCAGCCAGCCAGGGCGCCGCGAAATGGAGAGCGCATCCCAGAAGGGTTCCTGCGGTACAGGCCACCAGAATCGACATGCCAATGATTTCTGATGCAGTTTCAGTGTCAGATTTTCTCAGTTGGGCGATATAGCGTGCGTTGGTGAGACCAAGTCCCGCTGCCGCGAACGCGGCGAATGTCTGTATCGTGCCTATGACAATCCCGTATTCGCCAAAATGCTCGCGACCGAGTATCCTGGCAACGCCGATCGAACTCCCCAGCGCGAACGCTGAGGAAACCAGGGCTCCTACCATTTGCCAGGATAGGTTGCGAGTCACCTGGTGTTGGCTGACGCGTCCGGCTAACAGCCTTAGCGGGATCGACCAGCTTGCAAAAAATAGCAATGCCATTTAGCCCGGCAGCCGTGTCTTCCGAGCGTTGCTCTGGGTAAAGAAGACAAAGATGGCCCCGGCAAAGGCTGACATCACGGCGCCCAGGACCGTAAGGACGGCCCGATGTGGTCCGCTTTTTCTTTCGGGAGGTACCGCCGGATCCACCACCTGGATCACCGGCGCTTCCTTGGCTTCGTCGATTCTGGCCGCCTCGTATTGCTTGGCAAGAACCTCAAACAACGAATCGTGATACTTCACTTCGCGCAACGCGCGTATGTATTCGAGACCTGCCTCCGGCACGTTCGCCACCGGAATCATTGGATCGCCGGCACGCCGGCGTGCATTCCCCGACTCCAGCTTTGCCAACTGTGCGCTTAAGGCGGAGATCGCCATCTTCTGATTGGCCACTTCTGGGTTATCGGTGGTGGCTCCCATCTGGAGCCGTTGCAGCGACACCTCCTGTCCCACAATTTCGGCTCTCAGACGTGCAATGGAGCCGATAACCAGTTGGGCCTGGTTACTGACCTCGAATACCCCCGTTCTCTGTTGCGTCTCCTTCAGTGCGCGCTCCGCCGCGGCCAGGGCATTCTTCTCGCTCTCCACCTCGCGCTCAAAAAACAGGCGGCGCTGAGAAGATTCCGTAATGGCGAGGCGGTTGTTTTGCTTGTTCAGTTCGCTGATGAACGCATTCGCTAAAACTGAGGCGCGCTGCGGGTCACGGTCTTCCACGGAGAGTTTAAGCATGGAGTCCTTGCCTGAGGTGAAAATTGCGCGATCCTGGAGCTTGTGGCGAGCATCTTCCTTCGTTTTCGAGGAATAAACTTGCTGTAAACCGAATTGACTCACAAGGGCGTCGTTTGTCGTGCGGCTCCGAAGGATGCCGATGTACAGTTCGTTTGGATCCTTAAGCCCTAAAGAGGGAGCCAGCGCTCCGGCCATGCCGCCGAACTGTCCCATCAACGCCGTGGCAAGCGATTGTGGCTTAACCGGTGGAAGGATGAGTGCCGATGCGGTATACATATTCGGGAGAGCGATGGCGACAAGAGCTGTCACAACTCCGCCGCCGATGGTCATCGCGAGAAGGAATTTCCATTCGCTGACCAGCTTTGAAAATAGCTCTCGCAGGTCGATGCCCTGGTTGTTGGGAGTCTCGTCGTATTCCTCGAATACGCGCTCTCTGGCTGTGCCATTAAGTCTTTTAAGTACCTCGCGTACAACAGACGCGTTCGCCTCGGCTAAGTCCCCGGGGCTCGCCGCCGGTCGCGGGGGGCCTTCAATTTCCGTATCCGTCGTCATTGGGGAGATTACTTCAGTACATTGATCGCGGCCGCGCCCAAGCCTAAATCGGCCAGGATCTGGGTCCAGCTGCGTAGGTTGCGAATGAAGGGCACCCGAAGTATCTCTTCGGGAACCACGATCGAGTCGCCGGGATTGAGCCGCTCCGCTTCGAAGACTTTGGTGAACGGACCAGCGCCATGTTTCGGCACCACGGAGCCATCTGCCCGGATGATGAAGACATGCGCCTTGTCCGCGCTCCTCTTCAGACCGCCGGCGACGCGAATGTAGTCCGCCACTCGGAGCCGGGGCTCGTGCAGGAATGCGTTCTGATTGTAGACCTCGCCCAGAACGTTCACTGTTGCTGGCCGGCTCGGAACTACGAAACGATCCCCATCCTCAAGCGCCAGGCTCATCAACTTATCGATGTTGGCGCCATCCGGTTCGAAATTCAGGACGATGCGGCCAGTGGCCTGGAGAGATCGCAACTGCTCGAGCGTTCTGCGCTCGGATTGGAGTTGCGCCGCGAGAGATTGTGTCTCTTCTGCCGTGGAAGTAAGATTCGCTCGCCTCCCGGCCGTCTGTTCCAAGTCCCGCTCCATTTCCGTGGCGAACTGATCCAAGCGCTTTTGTTGGTCGTGCCGCGTGGATTCGCGTGTGAACTCGGCTCCATAGAGGTACGCCTGGAATGTCAATCCGCCCGCGCGCTCGATGATGCGTCCCAAGGTCTCCCCTGGCTGCGCCAGGTAAACGCCGGATGCGTTGAACTCCCCTTCCAGCCAGACGTAGCGATTCTGTTGCGTCACTGGGATGCGAATATCGGCGGTAGAGAAGATCGTCACCACATCGTCTGAAAGCAGTTCCAGGTTCTGCCCAGCGTCATTTTCGAGAACCAACTTGCCTAAGTTAAAGGGAAGCAGTTGCGTGACCAACCGCTCCGGGTCCGGACGTTCGATGACCGCATAGGACCAATTGATCTCGGGTACCCATCCCGCCAGGCCGGTTCCAATCGATTCGCGTCGAGCTACTGGTTCCTCATTTGCCTTGAACCGCAGGCTGGTCTCCTTCGAGGGCGATTGCGTCGTCGGCTCTCGGTCCTCAGATGCAGCTTGTTGCTGTGCCGTAACCGTCTCGCTCGCCAGCCTGATTCCGTCAATACGCGTGCCCTCGGATCCCGACGCATCTATACCATCAGTACCCGCTCCGGCCGGTTCCCGGCGGGTTGGGGGCTCCTCGACCGGCGTGAACCCCAAGCTGTTCTTCTTCCTCCAGTAGGCGCGTGTGACAAGGGAGTCCTTGTCGGGGATGATGTCGCGCAAACGCATCCCCTCGTGCCAGGCGAAACGGCCTGGGTTTGCCACGTTCCCGCGAAGCGTCACGGTCCGCTGGAAGCGGGGGCTGATGGAGCGGATGTTGAGGATGTCCGCATCTCGAATGGCCACCTCGCGGCCGACCACATCGAGGGGAATCTCGAGGACCTCCCGCTTGTGTTCGGAGCTAATGCGCTCCAGCAGGACGCGTTGCAAATCGGCCGTGGGCGCAAGACCACCTGCTAAACGAAGCAACGCGCCCACCGTCTGCTCATCCCTCAATTCGAATACCGCCGCGGTGCGGACGCTGCCCGCCACGGCAACCTGCGGCCCGGCTGTGGGAATGAAGATTACATCTCCCGGTAGCAGCCGAGCGTCCTTCGATTTGTCGCCTTTCAGAAGAAGATCGTAGAGATCAATCTCGGAGACCACTGCGCTGTTGCGCTTGAGCTGGATGTGACGCATGCTGCCCTGCGCCGTGGGCCCCCCGGAAGCGAAGAGAACATTCACCAGCGTGCTCAGCGAACTCACTGTGTAGGTTCCTGGCCGGCGGCCTTGACCAACAACGAATACCTGGATGGAGCGCAACTGCCCCATGCTCACGGTCAGATCGAAGTTGCGAAAAACGCGCCCGAGCTCGGACTTCAGGAATCCAGACAACTGCTTGAATTGCACCCCGGCGACTGTCACGTTGCCCGCCTGCTGGATGTAAACAGCGCCCGCGCGATCCACCACCAGTTCGAGATTCAGGTTCACTTGACCCCACACGCGCAAGACGATTTCGTCGCCCGGTCCGATGACGTAATCCGCCGTGACTGGAACGCGCTCGAGCGGCGCAAAAGTGGTGGGCACTCTTTCAAAAAGGGCGGCTCCAAAGACCGGCAAAATTTTGCCCACGGATGCCGCGGCAAAGCGTTGGAACTCGTTGGGAAAATCGGCGCCCGGTACGAGCGCGGGCGGAGGCGGGGGCGGAGCGCGGAGCTCCCTGGGCGTGGATTGATTATTAAGGGTGGGATTGCCTGGAAAACCCGACCGCGTCTGCGGCATGGTCCCCAAAGTGGGCATGGCGCCCTGACACTCGGGACTGGATGCGCCCAACGGGCTGTTGCAATAATCGGCTACTCTCTGGAGTTGGTCCGAAGACTGAGGGAAAGCCCGCGTGCCGGCGAACGTCAAAACGGTTGCCAGTACGGAAGTGAAACGCAAATTCATGCTCAGATTTTTCCTCAATCACCGGTCGCTTACGCTCGCGGCTCGGAAAGCGCTACCGAGCCCGCGACCGTGCTGGCCCAACAAAGGTGATGAAGACACCGCGTGGCGCACGCACTCTTGCGTGCTGCGCCGAGACTCGTCTCGGCGCAGCACGCAAGAGTGCGTGCGCCACGCAGCGTCTTCAACGGAGTCGGCGCCTGTGCCGCCACTACTGTTGAAGCAGATTAAATTTGGGCGCCCAGGTGATTTGGAGCCAGGCGCTCAGATTCCTGGCACTGCCGCCCAGTACGGGAATCCAGTAGCGCTCGTATTGAAACATTGCCGCGGCAGTGAACTGGTGAGGGAATTGGACCGATCCCCTTAGACTGGCGTCCGACTGCGTTCCGCCACCAGGCAGGAATTTCTCGCCGATTTTGAGCTGCCGGTAATCCACCTGCAAATTCGTGCGCGGCGAAAAGTGGTAGGTGGACCAGCCTTCAATCGCGCGTCCGTCCCGGCCAACCGAGTTGCCTAATAGGTAGCCGTAATTCGTATTGGAGCCGTGGTACTGGTTGTTGTAGTAGAGGAAAGTCCCGCCGATATCTCCCCGCATCAGCATTGTGGAGGGCGCTTCCACCCGCAGGTCCAGCTTCGAAACGCCGGGTACGCGCGTGAGGTAGATGCCGGGGCTAATCGCGGCGCGCCTGGGTGCGGCCAGTGGCGAGGGATCGTCGTCAGAATAGCTGTCGCTATACAGCGTCAGCCAATTCCTTAAACCTGGGACCCGATAGCGGAAATCGAATCCAGACTTTCGATCGCCGGGATCCGCGCGCTGGAGGCCTCCGCTGCCCGTGGGACTAGTGACCGACAGGAAGTTATCGATAAAGCTGCCCGCCGTAATGGGATGGCCCAATCCCCAGAAAACTGACCAACGACTGAAGCCGAGCTCCAGGTTTTCCGTGAGCTTGAACGATAGTTTCTGTGCATTGAACCAGGGCCGCCACGTGTAGGATTGCCCGCCGAGTTTACCTAGCACGATTTCTGTACGAATTTCGCCGAGGAAACGAAGAATTCCCGGCAAACGAAAGGGATGGACGCTTGAGAGCTTCGCGTTCTTGGTGGGTTCCGCGTTGTTGCTGAAAGTGAGTGGAGCGTCGTAAGTGGGGCCCCAATAGAGCGACTCCTTGCCCACAGAGAATTCGAAGTCGCCGACTCGAACTCCGGCATATGCCTCAATAGTCCGGAAGCGATTGGTTTCCGCCTGGGCCGCTGGGCCCTGGACAGGGTTGCCATCCAAACCGGCGATCAACTGGCGTGTTGGGAGCGAATAGGAGGGCTCTCCCGGCGCGTGCTGATACTCTCCGTCGATATATGCGAAGAACCGTCCGGATTCCGCATGCGCCTGAAACCCATCAATCGAATTCCATCCCCGGCCATACGGCCGTCCGAAATCGTTGCTCCACGTCTGGCCGAAATGATTGCCGTCGTTGAGCACTGGACCGGCAATGGCGCCATTTCTCAGGTAGACGGAATCCAGGACTATTTGAGAGCGTCCGGTTTCCTCTCCGTCGAACTCGCGGTGAAGCGCCGAAAGGAGGGCTTTCACCTGATCGATCACGGACGACTTCATCGCATCGTTCTTCGACTCGATTTGTTCGTCTGCCTCCACAACCTGGCGGCGGCATTCGGCTCGTGTCCAAGGACGCAGCCCGGAGATTTGCGACGGTATAAAGCCGAAAGCGGCTAACCGATCGAGCGCGTCATACACCCAGTTGTCCATCGGAACGTAAGGCGAACCCGCCGGCGCGGTATTCTCGTCATCATTTTTCGCGCGAGAAGCTTGTTGTGCCGGCGGAGCGGGCGATGTTTTCTCTGAACGATCCTCAAGCCAATAGTTTCGGTCGTGCCCGCCGGTCCGCGAAACATACCGGCCAACCAACCAGCCCAGCGCGCTTCCTACGACGACGTCCGAAGGAAAGTGTTCGCGCGCTGTCACGCGGCTCAGGCTGACGGCCGTTGCCAGGCTGTATAGCCCCACTTGAGTCAGCCAGCCGGGATAGCGGCGCGCTAGCACGGACGCCATGGACCATGCGGCGGCGGCATGCATGGACGGAAACGAGGAATCCATTCCAGCGTCGAAAAATTTTCCGGATCCGTTGCCGTCCAGCGGGCGATCGCGCCGCGTAATCAATTGGATGCCTTCCGTCAATATCAAACTGTCGGCCAATGCCCGAGCCGTAAGCACGCTGGAATCCATGGCGTAATCATCAGCATGCCGCCAGCCCCACCAGTAGAGTGCGGCGGGAATGATCGCCAACGAGCCGACGCCCACATCGGAAATGAGTCGACTTGTGCTTTGAGAAGCTGAATCCGTTTTGAGGCGTTCGCGCATATTTCGTTGGTCCGTCGCAAGCAGAAATCCCGTGCTTCCAGCGAGAGGAACCAGCCACCATAAGTCTTTCCGTTGGATATGCGCCGGGCTCGCGAGAATCCATTTTTCATCTCGAAAGACATCGGTGAAGAAGCCGCCAATCGACGGTGTAGGCGGCCAGGAGGCTGCAGCGTTTGTGAACTGGCTCGAGGTGCTTGAATCCGGATCGCTAACCGCCGGCAGCGTTTGAGCAAATGCATTGGACGCAAGGATCGCGAACGTGACTCGGAGCAGCCGCGCACAAATTCCTTGAGGGAAATCTTTCACCCGACGTCCGGAGGATTGCCGAGACTATCCTCAAACTGTTTCACCCAGGCTCGTTTTCGCAGAACAGTCACTTAAAGAGAACGCGATTCTGAGAGAGTAGCTCGATCGCTTCCAAATCAACCTCAGTCGCAATGCTTCTGCATAGCAGCTCGACGGAAACGATTAGCCGGAACTGGTTCTTGATCTTCTCGAGACGCCCTTCCAGGCCTTTCAACGGACCGTTGCGCATACGAACGCGTGCCCCGGTCCTGAGCATCGGGCAACCGCACACGTTCAGCCCGCTATCCACCAAGCGTCGCACCGAGTCAATCTCCGCTTCGGGAATTGGCACGGGAACACCGGCAAAGCCAACGATGTGCGCCAGTCCTGGCGCGCCCAACGCTTCGCTCGGAAGCTTCTTCTGCAATCGGCCAAACAGGTACCCCGGAAACAGTGGACGCCGGATGGTCTTCACACGATCGTTCCACTGCCGTCTGCTCGGATAGTCCGGCAAAAATGCTTCGACATCGAATGCTCGAAGGTAGTTGGCAACCCTCGCTTCGCAGTTCGACATAGTATGCAGGGCGTACCAACGTAGACCTTCGCTGCCCACCGGAGGAATATAAACTTGGCCAGTTGCTGTCATCGATTTCTTCCCGCTCTGACCTACTCAAAACGCCGAATCGGGCAGGCGTCGCCCCTTCTGTACCATTCCTTTGTTTTACAAAAGTGAGGCAGAATACGAACTCTAGCGCCGAACGGGGCGTGACGGAAAACAAGTGGAAGCCAAAACGGAAACCTCTCAAGGAGATTGGCCGTTAAATCATAGTCGCGCAGCCAACCTATCTGAGATATGCTCTCAGGGCGTGAATCAGGTCGTCGGCCGCAAGAGCCTGGTCATCAGTCGGGGTGGATTTCGGATCCAGAACATGAAAGCGAATGTGCCCTTCGATCACCTCAGCCATTAGAGCGTCCATGGCGCCCCGGCAAGCCGAAATGTTGTGCAATACTTCGGAGCATTCCGCGTCTGCATCGAGTGTCCGTTCGATTGCCTCAACCTGGCCTCTGATGCGCCTTACGCGATTAAGCAACTTCTTTTTCTCTTCTGTGGTGTGAGCCATAAAAAACCTGAATCAGGTATTGACAAGGATACCCCACCGGGTATACCCTGATCAAGGGTCGCGATTCGCTCCCCAATAATTTTTAGGAGAAAGGAGGCCCGTTTATGTCTGACCGCGGCGGTAGTCTGCAGCGGTGCGAGGAAGTGTCCCGAACCCAATCAGCGGAGCCTCCCTCTATCGCCTGTTCCTTCCCTGAGCGCGGTGGTGCTCAGCCGAGGTTGTGGGTTCCCTGAAGCCTGGTTCCTGACTTGTTGAGCTTGCTTTGCGCCGCTGATCGGTTGACTCCGTAGTTAACAGGCGATCCGGATTAGGAGTGGTGTGCCTGCTCAGTAAGGAGAAAAATCGTGAACTGGATCGACTTTGGAATTCGGATGTTTGCCGCGCTGTTTCTGGGCGGAGTTATCGGCCTGGAACGCCAGTGGCGGCAGCGCATGACTGGGCTGAGAACGAACGGTCTGGTCGCCGTGGGCTCCGCCTTGTTCGTAATGATGGGTGGCTTGATTTCAGGAGATGACAGCCAGGGCAGAGTTGCTGCATACGTCGTTTCAGGCATTGGTTTTCTCGGCGGTGGCGTGATCCTGAAAGATGGTCTTAACATCCGGGGCATGAATACTGCCGCGACGCTGTGGTGCACGGCGGCGGTGGGGACTCTGGCGGGGCTCGGGCGTTTTGAATTCGCTGTCTTAGGGGCACTGGGTGTCCTTTCGTGCAACCTGATCCTGCGCCCGATGGCTTATCGGATCAATCGCACACCGGTTGGAAAGGAAGAGCACGAGATCCTCTACCGGCTTCGCTGTACGTGTCGGAGAACGGATGAAAATAACGTCCGAACCATGCTGATTCAAAATGTCGGACGCACGCCATTAGTGCTCATCGCTCTGCACAGCCTGGATGACGAGCTGTTAGCTCGAGTCAACGTGAAGGCGTACCTGAAGACCATCGGCCCGAACGAGGAAGCCTTGGAGCAGATCGTGACAAGGCTCTCTCTCGAAGCTGGCGTTACTGCCATTTCCTGGGAAGTGGTAGCCGCTGTTGACGCCGAAGATGCATTCATGACGGTCACTGAAGAACTTGTGAGGACCACATAGAAATCGCAGGCCCTTACCAGGCAAATCTGAGTATTAACAAATGGTTACAGTCGATCCGGCCAAAACATGCAGTAGACTCATGGAGTACCCGGTGAACCCCTACGATCGTCGGACAGGATTCTTGTGGAGCAACTTGAAACGTTTATGGCTTGCGACGTTCCTAGCAGCATTCTCCTTGAGCAATGGCCTCGCCCAGGTAGCGCTGACCTGGCAGCAGGTTCGCGACAAATTTGAAGCCACCAATCCCACCCTGCTGGCGGCCAGGATCGGCATCGACGAATCCAAGGCGGACGAAATCACGGCCTATCTGCGCCCCAATCCGGACCTCACCGCGGGAATTGATCAGATCAATTTCTTCTCCGAACAGCCCACGCCCGCCGGCGGGTCCCCCGCATATCGCCCTTTCGCATTCGCGTTTCCATCCGCTTCCGTCAGTTACCTGCACGAACGCCAGCACAAGCGGGAACTCCGCCGGGAGAGCGCCCAGAAAGCCACCTCCATTGCGGAGTCCCAGCTCGCGGACCAGGAAAGAAATCTCCTCTTCAACCTGCGCAGCGCTTTTGTTACCGTCCTGCAGCAAAAAGCCGTCCTGTCTCTGACACGGGATAGCCTCTCCTATTACGATCATCTGCTCACCGTCAGCCGCGACCGGTACAAGGCGGGCGACATCGCCAAAGTGGATCTGGTTCGCCTCGAGCTGCAACGCGTTCAGTTCGAATCCGACGTGCAAACCGCGTTGGTAAACCTGCGAACCGCGAAAATCACTCTTCTGATGCTTCTGAATGACCGGACCCCGATCGAGCAATTCGATGTGAATGGTCCCTTCGATTTCGCCGAACAAATATCGCCTCTGGAAGAATTCCGCAAAGTCGCGATGGATACGCGGCCGGATCTCAAGGCGGCCATCGAATCGATCGACAAGGCTAAGACCGATCACCGGCTGGCGGTCGCCAATGGGTCCACCGATCTGACCTTCGGCATGGACTTCGCGCGCAATCCTCCCATACCCGTTTTCATTGGGTTCAATGTCAACATTCCGCTCCGCATCTTCGATCGCAATCAAGGCGAGAAGTTGAAGACGCAACTGGACATCACGCACAATGAGCGCCTGCGCGATGCCAATGTGGCCCAGGTCTTCAACGACGTCGACTCCGCGTATGCAACATTGGACAGCAACCTGACCTTACTGCGTCCCTACAAAGCAAGCTATTTGCAAGAGGCCGTGGAAGTGCGCGATACGGTGTCCTTCGCGTATCAGCATGGCGGGGCGTCCTTGCTCGACTTTTTGCAAGCCCAGCAGGACTACCGCAGCATTGAATTGAATTACCTGAACCTGATTGGTTCCTATCTCACCGCGGCCAGCCAGTTGAATCTGGCGGTGGGACGCGAGGTTATCCAATGAAGTGCACGAGATTTAGGATGGTCGTTCTATGGTTGGCGTTGGGTCTGCTGGAATCGGCTTGTAAGTCGCCCGAGAGCAACCCAAAGGCAGAAGCGCCCCCGCCGCTGAAGGTACAAAGCGTACAGGATCGCAATCTGTTTGAAGTAGATCATCCCGAGCTTTTTCAACTGACCAAGGCGGTGCCCCATACAGCTACGTCGGCGTTGAAGGTCACCGGAACCGTCAATCCGGACATCTCCCGAAATGTTCCTGTGATTTCACTGGCCTCTGGCCGTGTGATCGAGATTAACGCTCGCCTCGGTGACACCGTCACCAAGGGACAGTTGCTCCTGAAAGTGCAGAGCGCCGATATCTCAGGAGCCTACAACGACTATCAGCAGGCCCTTGCCGACGAAGATCTTGCTCGCAAGCAGTTCGAGCGGTCAAAGATGTTATACGAAAAAGGCGCAATCGCGCAGAAGGACCTGGAAGTCGCGGAATCCGCCGAAACCAAGGCCAAGGTCACAATTAAGACCACTCTCGAACACCTGCGTGTGCTGGCCGTGGATCCGGATCATCCTTCGCCCATCGTTGAGATTTTCGCGCCGGTTTCCGGCGTGATTACCGATCAGCAGGTCACCAACGCAGCCGGTGTGCAGGGCCTGGGTTCTCCAAGCCCGTTCACCATCTCCGACCTCACGCATGTCTGGATTATCTGCGACGTATTCGAAAACGACCTCGTGGATGTTCACCTCGGGGAGACTGCCGACATCCGATTGAATGCTTATCCGAATCGAGTATTGACAGGTACCATCAGCAACATCGGCACGGTCCTCGATCCCAACATCCGCTCGGCCAAGGTGCGCATCGAGGTACAAAATCCAGGCCTGATGCGTCCGGCCATGTTCGTAACCGCCATCTTCCACGGCCACCAAAAAGAAACGCGGGCTGCTATCCCGGCTACGGCAATCCTGCACCTGCATGATCGCGATTGGGTGTACGTGCCAGTGGGAGGCAAACAATTTCGACGCGTCGAAGTGGTCGGCGGAGACATGCTTCCCGGCGGAATGCAGGAGCTCACTTCTGGCATTCCACCGGGTCAACAGGTCCTAGCCAACGCGCTTGAGTTCCAGAACACGGTGCAACAGTAATGATTCGCTCTCTCGTGGATGGCGCTCTGAACGCCCGCTTTATTGTTCTGAGTGTGGCCTTTCTTCTGTTTGGAGCGGGCTTAATCGCTTTCAAGAATCTTCCGGTGGAAGCTTATCCCGATGTTGCCAACACCTGGGTACAGGTGATTACTCAATGGCCTGGACGCGCTGCGGAGGAAGTTGAGCAGCAGATCACCGTACCGATCGAAATCCAGGTGAATGGCCTCCCGCATCTTCTGCATGTGCGCTCCGCTTCGCTGGCCGGGCTTTCGGTTGTCAATTTGATCTTCGATGACGATTCCGATAACGACTGGGATCGCCAGAAGGTGCTGGAACGCCTCACGGCGGTCACGCTCCCAGCCAACGTCACGGCGCAGATCGGCCCCGATTTCAGCCCCATCGGTTCAGTCTATTGGTATACGCTCGAATCCACCAATCCAGCCTACGACGTCATGGAGCTCAAGACTCTTCAGGATTGGGTGGTTTCCAAATATCTCCGCTCCGTACCGGATATTGTGGACGATTCTTCGTTCGGGGGAATTACTCGCGAGTACCAGGTTCGTCTCGACCCTGAGAAGCTCATTTCCTACGGACTCAGCCTGGCGCAGGTGGAGCAACAACTCACCAATGCCAATGCGAATACCGGCGGTAGCTTCATCGAGGAAGGCTCCCAGCAGGTAAACGTCCGGGAAGTGGGCTTAGTCACAAGCGTGGCGGACATCGAAAAAACCGTCCTGAAGACGCAAACTGGCACCGCTCTGCGTATCAAGGACATCGGAGTGGTAACGCAGGGGCCGAAGATTCGTCTGGGACAGATCGGCAGAGCTATCCATAGGAAAGACGGCGTGGTGGTGGATGACAACGATGTGGTGGAAGGCGTCGTGTTCATGCGCAAAGGCGCGGACACAGCCCCCACGATGGCCGGTATTCACGCAATCGTGCGCCGTCTTAACACGCAGATATTGCCGAAGGGTGTGAAGGTAGTCCCTTACCTGGATCGCGACGATCTCGTCGATTTTACGACGCACACGGTATTGCATAACCTCATGGACGGCATGATTCTTGTCGTGATCGTCCTCTTCATCTTCCTGGGTAACGTGCGCGGCGCCCTCATCGTGGCATTGACCATCCCTTTCTCGCTCCTGTTTGCTTCTATCTGTCTCGACTTGCGCCACATTTCGGCTAACTTGCTCTCCTTGGGCGCGCTGGACTTTGGCATGGTGGTGGATGGCGCGGTCGTCATGGTTGAAAACATCGTCCGCCATTTGAACCGGCAAGATGCCGGTCCGCGCACCATCGTGGAAAGAATCCGAACTGCTGCGCATGAAGTTCAAAGACCGGTATTTTACGCAATTGGGATCATCATCACCGCCTACCTTCCAATTTTCACTCTCCAACGCGTCGAAGGAAAACTGTTCCGGCCAATGGCCTGGACGGTCGCCTTCGCCTTGCTGGGCGCCCTGCTCTTTTCGATGCTGATCGCACCTGCGCTCGCGAGCGTTCTGTTCAGAAAGAGTGCCAAGCAATGGCGCAACCCCGTAATGGAATTTATAACCGGCCGTTACAGAAGCGCGGTCAGTCGGGCTATTCACTGGCGTTTGCTCACAGTCGCAGTGGCCGTAATTTCGTTTGCCGGCGCCATTTACCTGGCTGTCAGCGGTGTGATCGGCTCCGAGTTTCTGCCACACCTGGACGAGGGCGCCATTTGGGTGCGCGGCACTCTGGCCCCCAGCACCGGGCCGTCGGAAGGAGTTAAGATTAGCGATCGTGGCCGGCAGGTGCTGTGCTCATTTCCCGAAGTGCCACAGTCCGTCACACAGGTCGGGCGGCCCGATGATGGCACCGACACCACCGGATTCTTCAATACTGAATATTTTGTGGACTTGCTGCCCAAAGAAAAGTGGCGGCCGGTCTTCCACCAAGATAAAGAGCGCTTAATCGCAGCCATGAATCGGGAACTGGAGAAAATCCCTGGAGTTATCTGGAATTTCTCGCAGCCGATTTCCGACAACTTAGAGGAAGCTGTCAGTGGTGTAAAGGGTGCGCTCGCGGTCAAAATCTTCGGAGACGACCTCAAGACGCTGGAAGCTAAGGGTGATGAGATCGTCGACGTGTTGCGAGGCGTGCGAGGCATAGAAGACCTTGGCCTGTTTCGCGTCCTCGGCCAACCAAATCTCGATTTCGCCGTCGACCGCGATCAGTCGGCCCGTTTCGGGATCAACGTATCCGATGTGCAGGACGCAGTCCAGACAGCCGTTGGCGGCAACGCATTGACCCAGGTTCTGGTCGGTGAGCAACGCTATGATTTGGTTCTTCGCTACTTGCCTCAGTATCGCGACACCCGGGAGGCCATCGAAAAGATTCGCCTGCTGGCACCCTCCGGCGAACGTGTTTCTTTGGCCCAGTTGACGAAAATGAAGATGTCCGACGGTGGTTCCGAGATCTACCGGGAAGCCAACTCCCGGTACATCGCTGTGAAATACAGCGTGCGAGGGAGAGATCTGGGTAGCGCGGTCGAAGAGGCGATCCAAAAAGTCAATACGGCTGTAAAATTACCCACCGGATACTCCATCGATTGGGCGGGCGAGTATGAAAGCCAGAAGCGCGCCAATCAGAGATTATTGGTTATACTGCCGATCACGATTCTGCTGATCTTCATCATCCTATACGCGATGTTCAGCTCGCTGAAGTGGTCGCTTCTCATTCTCACGAACGTGGCCATGGCGCGTATCGGCGGCTTGCTGGCGCTATTGGTCACGAGTACAAACTTCAGCGTGTCCTCCGGAGTCGGATTTCTTGCGCTTTTCGGAGTATCCGTACAGACTGGTGTCATCATGGTTGAGTACATCAATCAGCTTCGCGCCAGAGGCTATACCATTGATGAAGCCGCGGTGGAAGGCGCAGTGCTAAGACTCCGGCCGATTCTCATGACCATGCTAGTGGCAACCCTGGGTCTGCTCCCTGCCGCCTTATCGCATGGTATAGGATCAGATTCGCAGCGGCCCTTTGCGATCGTGATTGTCGGCGGACTCATTTCCGATCTCGTCATGAGCATTTTCCTGTTGCCGACCCTATACACGTGGTTCGCGCGCGTTAGCGACCGGCTTCCGGAGGCCGAAATGGGCGAAGCCCTATGAC
>Ga0207031_10022_pt1 | contig 37199 bp, 32 predicted proteins | sample Alteio_BWMinCont_37_FD_153278 | JGI IMG/M metagenome (GOLD analysis project Ga0207031, IMG submission 153278) | Enriched cells from forest soil in Barre Woods Harvard Forest LTER site, Petersham, Massachusetts, United States -... | ecosystem: Environmental > Terrestrial > Soil > Temperate forest >... | reverse complement strand
TGATCCTAAAAGATGCGGGGACGGATACTGTGCTGCCGATTTGGGTGGGAATTTACGAGGCGAATGCGATTGCGTTGGAGATTGAAAAGGTGAGCACCCCTCGTCCCATGACCCACGATTTGATCAAGAACGTGCTGGTCGGCCTGGACACGATGGTCCATAAAGTTGTGGTTACGGAGTTGCGGGAAGACACGTTTTATGCGGTGATTTGGCTGGAGCGCGATGGGCGGATTGTGAGCATTGATTCGCGACCGTCGGATGCGCTGGCCCTGGCTTTGCGGGTGGATTGTCCGATCTTCGTGGAAGATGAGGTTCTGAAGAATTCCAAGCTGGCTACTACGGCGTCAGACCGCGTGACCAGCGAGGAGCTGAGGAAGTGGTTGGAAGGCCTGAATGACGAGGATTTGGGCCGATATAAGATGTAGGAATTGAATCATTGAGTGATTGAATCATTGAATGATTCAACGACTCAATGAATTAATCCCTCAATCCTTCCATGCCTGATCCGGCGGAACAACTTCAGAAAATCTACGTGGCGGGATTCGAGTTGAAGGTCTTCGACCGCTTTCCTAAGTGTGTGGGAGTGGTTCGCGATGAATGCATCGCCCTGCTTGTGCCCGGGACCGATGGATTGCAGATGCTGGGCACTCCCGGTTGGCAAATGGGGGAAGCTCTTGGTGTTCTGGTGGAAACAGGGGGCCGGCGCGTGTTCCAAGCCAAAGGGGAGATCATCGAAGCAACGCCCGAAAGACTGGAGGCGCTGAGGCATTTCCGCGAAGACCTCCAACAACTGCTCAGGCCGACGTTGTAAGATGTAATAGTCACTGCGACATGCGTACCACTCTTAACCTCGATGATGACGTTTTACAGATGGTGCGGAGCTATGCCGAAAGCCGCGCTCTGACCTTGGGCAAGGCGATTTCCGAGTTGGTGCGGAAGGGGCTGCGTGAACCCATGCGTACGCACACGGTTAACGGAATCGACGTGGTTGATTTGCCTCCAGATTCGCCACAGATCACGACCCGCCGGGTGAAGGAACTCGAGTCTGAATTGGAATGACGGCCTTTGTGGCTGCTGGTTCTCGGGCTGGCTTTACAGAATACCTCTTATCGGACATTGCGTAGATGCGAACAGGGTCCGGTCAACTACATCGCCTCCCGCCGCGCCAATTGCTGCTCGGGCGATAAGACGATTTTGGCGTGGAACAATGTGCCGGCGACGCGGGTTGCGATTGCGAGCAGTTCCCTTTGCCCGATGAAGACCTTCACCAGCCTGGCATGGGAGAGTTCGGGTAAATTCACGGGACGGCCGGTGCGGATGCGGGCTGCCATTTCCTCATTGGCAGTGATGCTTGGTAGTTGCGGTAGAAGTTTGCGAGGATGAATGAAGAGATCTTCCGTCTGACCGGTCTTCACCACTGCGGCCAGTTCCTCTAGCGTATGAGCGTCGGCTAGTTCGAATTCGCCGACTGCGGTTCGGCGTAACGAGTCCAGATGGGCACCGCAGCCCATCAGTTGACCGATGTCGTGGGCTACGGAGCGCATGTAGGTTCCGGAGGCTACTCGGGCGCGGAAACTGGCTACGAGTCCAGCCGAGCTTTGCTCGGCCGCCCGGACGGGGGCGTCCGGGCCTGCGTGAGCGTTGCCAGAACTGCGGTCGTCGTCGACTCGCGTAATGTCGAATTCTTTAATCTCAACTTGAACCGGCTTTAGCGTGACTTGGGCGTGCTTGCGAGCCAACTTGTAGGCGGGAACGCCTTGGATTTTCTTGGCCGAGAACGGCGGTGGTGTCTGTTGGATCATGCCTTGAAATCGGCTGGCGAGTTGACGCGCCTGGTCCAACGTCAGGGTCACCGCTTGGGCCGGGCTGGTGGGTTCGCCTTCGGCGTCGTAGGTGTCGGTGGCAAAGCCGAAGCGAATCGTGCCCTCGTAGGTTTTCTCGGATGAAGTATAAAATTGCGCCAGCCGGGTGAGATTCCCAATAACCAAAGGCAGAACTCCCGTGGCGAGTGGGTCGAGTGTTCCTAAATGTCCGACTGAGCGCTCCTGCAGAATTCGGCGTACGCGGTTAACCACATCGTGGGAAGTCAGCCCCGCTGGCTTATCGATGATGACGACAGCATTCATGGAGAATTTAGCAATTGTGTAATTGTTAATTTGGCAATTTAGAAGCTGGACACAACCTGTTCATAATCGAAGCTGCTATCCTTGTGAGTGTAACGACCTGCGCCGAATTGCGACGCTGCTGGGAATCACTTTGTCGTAATCCCAGGCAAAGAGCAACACCCAGATTCCTCGTCGCTTGCGCTCCTCGGAATGACAAGCGTTGTCTGGAGTTACTCTCCTCGGAATGACAAGCGTTGTTTGGAGTTGCGCTCCTCGTAATGACAAACGTTGTCCGAAGTCGTGTTGTTCAATTATCCAATTACCAAATTATCAGATGACGCAATCTAATCCTTCATGATTCCTATCCGCGATGATACGCCCCGCTTCAGCACTCCATTTGTTACGTACTTCATTATTGCTCTAAACACGCTGGTCTTCCTGTTTGAATTGTCCGTAAGCGAACAAGGTCGCGGGGCACTGAATGGCTTGATTTATCACTTTGGCGTGGTGCCGTTGCGTTTCGATCACATATTGGCGGCCTGGCCTGCATCTTCGCTCACCGGACTATTTCTTCCAATTCTTACCTCAATGTTTTTGCACGCGTCGTGGCTGCACCTCATCGGCAACATGTGGTTTCTCTGGATATTCGGCGACAATATCGAAGATTATCTTGGCCACTTCAGCTATTTGCTTTTTTACCTGGTCTGCGGGTTCGCGGCGGCGATTGCCCACATACTGCTGAATGCGGGATCGAGGCTGCCCAGCGTGGGCGCGAGTGGCGCCATTGCGGGAGTAATGGGCGCTTATTTCGTGCTGTATCCGAAAGCGCGCGTCATGATGTGGTTTCCCCCGATATTCTTCTTTCATCTGCCAGCTTGGCTGGTACTGGGATATTGGTTCTTCATGCAATTCCTCAGCGGAGCTGCGACCTCGATTGCAGAAACCAGCCAGACTAATGGCGGAATCGCATTCTGGGCGCACGTGGGCGGATTCGTGGCTGGTGTTGTGCTGATCAAAGTATTGCCGGAGCGGCCGCGGCGGTATCGTTATGCGGCTTGGTAGAGGCCAACGAGCATCTGTCGAGCTTCGCTCGACTGCACGGGCGAGACGCCCGCGCCTACACGATTGCCCGATATAATCTTGTTGTGAATACATTTTCAGTTCGGCAGGTTGCGTCGGCGGACTTCCCTACCCGTTGGGGGACGTTCCGCATCTTCGGTTTCGAAGGCGGGATCGGCGAAGGCACGGCTTCTCCAAAAGATGCGACACGCAAAGAAGAGGCTGTGGCCCTGGTGATGGGTGATGTGCATTCGTCGCCGCCGCTGGTGCGCATCCACTCCCAATGCCTCACAGGAGATGTTTTTGGCTCACTGCGCTGCGATTGTCGGCAGCAGTTGGAGATGGCGCTTTCTATGATCGCTGAGCAAGGCGCCGGGATCGTAATCTATGAACAGCAGGAGGGCCGCGGCATTGGCCTGATGGCTAAGTTGCAGGCGTACCAGTTGCAGGACGCGGGACTCGACACCGTGGAGGCGAACGAACGATTAGGATTCGAAGCGGACCTGCGCGGGTTCGCTCTGCCGGTTGGGATTCTAAAGGCGCTGGGCCTGTCGAAGGTGCGATTGCTGTCGAATAATCCGGACAAGGTGGCGGCGCTTGAGCGGGGTGGGATTGAAGTGGTGGAACGAGTTCCCTGCGAGGTCAAGCCCAGCAGTCATGCCGAGGATTACCTCAAGACTAAGAAAGAGAAGATGGGGCATTTGTTCAGCTCGCGGTGAAGCTCTGAAGGCGCCATGGGTTCATTTGTCGAATGCCTTGCTGCGGAGCGGTGGAATGGAAGTACAGAGGTCCTTCGACTCCGTAACTGATTCGCTTCGCGAACCAGTTACTCCGCTCAGGATGACAAACTGTTTGGGTTCGAAGTTACACCGGCCAAATTGTTAAGGCGGTCTGGCTTGTGATTTGTTGCTTTGTTTCTTGCGGTAGTGGAAGCGCGAGAAACTCTTCAAGATTCTGTTTGATATCGGGGACGCCGGGTCCTGGCCAGTCTGTGCCAAATAATGTTTTGTTGGCAATCTCCTGCAGGCGGGGAAAGTATTTCAGCAGCGTCTTCGGCGGAATCCCACTGATGTCGAGGTAGACGTTTGGATGCCGGCGCAGCAGGAAGAATGCGGTCTGCATCCAGAGCGGGCGCCCGCCGTGGGCTAGCAGGATTTTCAACTTGGGAAAATCTACTGCGACGTCGTCGATGTACATGGGATCGCCGTATTTGTTGCGGGCCCCGGGAAAGATGGACGTGCCGGTGTGAAACATTACCGGAATGCCGTTGGCTTCAGCGGCGCGATAAATAATTTCCAGCTCCTTCATGCCGGTCAGGTAGTCGTTGGGAAAAAGCAGTTGATGGGGCGGGTGGATCTTGATCATCTGGATCTTTAGCCGAAGCAGTTGTTCTACGTCGGCCATTACGTTCGAAGTGTGACGTGGATGCAGGCTGCCGCATGACAGCAACCGCCTGGGATTTTCTTTTACATAGTCGGCGACGAACTGGTTCACCCCAGATGTGAAGCCAATGACCTCCGGGGCGACGTAGTTGATGAGCATTGCGCGATCGACTCCAGCCTTGTCGAGATGCTTTAGAAAAGCTTTCGGCGAACGGCAGTATTCGGCGATTTCGTCGTAGTTCGCGCGCTTCTTCTTGATAAGTTCAAGGGCGCTAGGCTTGAACATTTCCAGTGGCTGAATGTGGATGTGGCAATCGGTAATCAAGTTAGTAGTTGGTCTTTCGTCGTTGGTCTTTCTTCGTCGGTCGTTGGCTGATCGTCAATTCTGCTCGTGGGCGGCCTGAAGGACGGCTCGTTTCGTAAAGACCCGGATCATCTCGCGGCGATACTCGGGTGTCAAAGCCGATGTGGTCAGCGGCTTTGCCGTCTTCGCTGCCAAGTTCCCCACGGCTTCTGCCAGCGCTTCATCCAATATCTTTCCGGCGAGTAACTCGCTTGCCCCCTTAACCAGCAATGGTGCAGGATTCACCGCTGTGATCGCCAACCGTGCATCGGCAATATGGCCATTCGAACGCTTCATCACGACAGCGACTCCGGCTAGTGGATAGTCAATCGATCCTCGCACCCGCAGCTTGCGGTAAACGCCACGATAGCCTGCCGACGACTCGGGCAGGAACACTCGAGTAACAAGTTCGTTGGGCTGTAGATTGCGATAGGCTACGCCGTCGTTGGTATAAAAGTCGCGCAGCGGCAAACGGCGTAATCCGGATGCGCTGGCAATTTCAATCTCGGCATTCAAACACAGCAGTGCGGGGGGCGTGTCGCCGGAGAATACGGCCCAGCATTTGCTTCCGCCGGGCGCCACGTGACACAGGTCTCCGTCCTTCTTGATGCAGAAGCCGCAACCTTTTCGCCAGGTGAGCGATTGGTTGTACCAGAGGCAGCGCGTATCGAGGCAGATGTTTCCGCCAATCGTGCCCATGTTGCGCAGCAGTGGCGAGGCGACGGTTGCGGCAGCTTCGGTCAGCACAGGGTAACGTCGGCGCAGCAGATTGGAGTGCTCGATGGTGGTGAGCGAAGTTAAAGCTCCGATTTCGACGCCGCTTCCCTGCTGCTCGCGAATGCCTTTGAGTTCCGCGATGTGACGAATATCGAGCACGTACTGAGGCTCGAACAATTTTTGCCGCATGGAAGGAATAAGGTCGGTGCCCCCGGCGACGATTCGGATCGCCGATGAGCCTTCCTCCGCGGCCTGCACGGGCGGGACGCCCGCGCCTACATGTTTTGCTAGATAGCCGATCGCTTCTTCCATGGTACGTGGGCGCAGCAGCTTAAATTGCGGGAGACTCAATCGTCACCTCCCGCTGGAACTGCGGTTTCTCGGCGCGAGGGGTCGAGCGAATGGCGCTTTGGTCCTTTGCCGCGATGCCAGAGCGATCCACCATGTTCGCGGAACCGCACAGGTGAAGTGGGATCGACGCCTTCAGTCAGATTAATGGCCTTCGCCTTCTTTTTTGCCCGTAAGGCCGACAGCACGCGCTCGGGCGTAAATGGACATTCGTGTAGCCGGATTCCGACGGCGTCGTAGATTGCGTTTGCAATTGCTGGGATGGTTGCCGCAAGTGAGCCTTCGCTGCACTCTTTGGCGCCGAACGGTCCCTCGGGATCGATGCTCTCTACGATGATCGGCTCAACCTCGGGCGATTCTACCGACGAAGGGCTGCGGTATTCGAGCAGGCCGGGGTTCATCAGCATGCCATCTTTCCAGATCATTTCTTCGGTGAGCGCCTGGCCCATGCCCATCCAAACCGAGCCGATGATCTGGCCCTCGACTGAAACTGGATTCAGTGCGCGCCCGCAATCGTGCGCGGCCCACACTTTGTGCACGGTCACTTCGCCGGTATCTTCGTCCACCGTGACTTCAGCGACCTGGGCAGAGTATGAATAGGCGGGCGATGGGCCGACGCCAGCGCCTTTATGTTTACCGCCACGGGCATCGGGCGGCGGCGCGTAGGAGCCGGTTCCCGTGAGAGCTCCGTGGAAATCAATGGCGGCGACTACCGCTTCTTCGAATGTCATCCAGTCTTTAGGGCCTTCGTCTTTGCGTTTTTGCTGTAAGGAGCCGCGGAGGATTTGTCCTTCGACGCGGCCGGAGACAGAGGCTCCGGATTGAGTCATTTCTTCATCTGCAGCTTTCGAAATGACTGGCGGGGGGCTTCCCTGCTTGTAGACGATGTCGTTGCGAAAAATCAGATCCTCGGGAACGCAATTCATTTTTCGTGCGGCGGCAAGAGCGATTTGCTTTTTTACTTCTGCTGCGGCGCGCAGCGTGGCGTTGCCCGCCATGAAGGTTACGCGACTGGAATAGGAACCGATGTCGATGGGAGTGAGGTCAGTGTCGGCGGCAACAATTTTAATTCGTCCAAGAGAGCAGCCTAGTACTTCGGCGGCGATCTGAGCTGTCATGGTGTCGGAGCCTTGGCCGATTTCCGATGCGCCGGTGTAGACGACGACTCCGCCGTCGCGATCGATTTTGATATTGACCGTGGAGTGCGGCATGTCGGAACGGATGATGGAATTTGCTGCGCCACTCACGTAGTGGCTGCAGGCAATGCCCAGGCCGCGGCCCTTGGGCAGCTTGCCTCTGCGCTGTTTCCAACCGGAGCGTGCGACGGTCTTTTCGATACATTCGGGCAATCCGTAACTCTGTACCCGCAGGCCGTTCACCGTGATGCAGGGCGGCTGAAGCAGATTGCGTTGGCGAATCTCGGCGGGATCGATTCCCGCCTTGGCTGCAAGTTCGTCCAGTTGCGATTCGAAGGCGAAACGAACGTTAACGGTGCCGTGACCGCGCATCGCGCCACAGACTGGCTTGTTGGTTAGAACGCGATAGCCGTCGTATTGAATGTTGGGAATGTCGTAGAGCGCCCCCAGCAACGCGCCCGAGTAAAGAATGGTTACGACGCCGTAGGAGCAATAGGCTCCGCCATCCTGGACTACGCGGGCTTTGACGGCGGTGATGCGGCCATCGTTCTTGATTCCGGTCTTGAGATCGATGATGGTGCGGGGGCGTCCGCGATGAGCCCAAAAAACTTCTTCGCGCGTATAAGTGATCTTCACCGGTGCCAATGCTTTTCGGGCTGCAATGGCGGCGATGATTTCAAGGGGGATGACTTCACTCTTTCCACCGAACCCTCCGCCCACCAGCGGCTTGATGACACGAATTTGCGCCATCGGCATTTCGAGTACCAGCGAAAGCTTGTGTTGCAAGTAGTATGGAACCTGTGTTGATGACTGCACGGTGAGGCGCCCGCGGTTGCCGGTGTGGGGATCGATTTCGAATGCAGCCAGCGTCGAGTGCGGTTCCATTGCGGCATGCGTGACTTCGTTGGCGATGAAGCGGGCTTCAGCGACGTGGTCGGCTTCCGCAATACCCTTCTCAGGGTCTCCGAATACGTGGTGGTAATCTTTTTCAAGGTTGTGTGGCTTGTTGTCGTGAATTAAATCGCTTTCCGCCTTCATCGAGTCTTCGGGATCGAAATAGGCGGGCAGGAGTTCGTATTCGACATCAATTAATTCCAGCGCTTGATCTGCCGTGGCTTCATCGAGTGCGGCGACACAAGCGACGTTGTCACCCACGTACCGGACCTTATCGAGGGCCAGCGCGTACTCGTCGTGGCCGACTGGCAGAATGCCGTAGGGGTTGGGTGCGTCTTTTCCCGTAACGACGGCAACGACGCCTTCTAACTTTTCGGCGCGGCTGGTGTCGATGTGCTTAATGCGGGCGTGCGGGTACGGCGAATGCAGGATTCGGCCGACCAGCATGCCGGGCAGGCTGAGGTCGTCGGTATACTTGCCGGCGCCAGTGGTCTTGCCGGCGGCGTCGACCATGGCGGTGGGTTTGCCGATTATAGAAAAGTCGTTGGTCGTCAGTCTTTGGTCGTCGGTCACTACAGATTCCTCGCTTCGCTCGGAATGACAATGCGTTTAAAGTTACTTCGCCGCTGCCATTCCTTTCTGCTCGGCGTCAATCGCGGCCTTGATGGCTTGATACATCTGGCTGTAGCCGGTGCAGCGGCAGAGATTTCCGCTGAGGGCGCTGCGGATTTCTTGCTCTGTTGGTTCCGGATTTTCGGCGAGTAGATGCTTGACGGTCATGATGAATCCCGGAGTGCAATAGCCGCACTGCGCTCCGCCCCAATCGCCGTAAGCTTTTTGAATGGCGGCGAGGCTCCCGTGTTCGCTTACGCCCTCGACCGTCGTAATCTCCTGACCCTCGCAACTGGCGGCCAACAGGGTGCATGACATCATCGGCATACCGTCAACGAGTACAGTGCATGCGCCGCAGGAAGAGTCGTCACATCCACGCTTGGATCCGGTCAGATCGAGGTCCTGGCGCAACACATCGAGCAAGAGCTTGCTGGGCTCGAAAGCCAGCTCGCGAGAGCGGCTGTTGACGCGAAGTTCTATGAGTTCTTTTTTCATTAAACTCAGCTTCTAGCTTCTGGCTGCTAGCTTCTAGCTAGAAGCTAGTAGCTTGAAAGTTTCATTTGCACTTCCACGCCGGCGGGCGTTTCCCAAGGAACGCATTGATTCCTTCCTGCGCGTCTTGCGTCTTCATCAACTCGTCGAAATAAATCTTCTCGGCTCGGGCGAGGCCTTTATCGAAATGAATTGAATCCCAAGCGTAGATCGCCTTCTTGGTGATGGCCAGCGCAGCGGGACTGAGCTGACTCAGGTTATGAACAGCTTCCTGCAGGGCGCGTTCCATGTCGACTTCAGGCACCACCGTGTTGGCCAGCCCTATGTTGGCCGCTTCCCTGCCGGTGATGGAGCGCCCCGTAAGTACAAGATCGGCGGCGTGCTTCTGTCCGACGAGCGCGGCTAATGCGGTGACTGCGACGGGTGGAAAACATCCCAATTTGATTTCCGGAAATCCCCATGTGGCGAGCTCGGAGGTATATACCATGTCGCATACCATGGCGATTTCGGCGCCTCCGCCCAGGCACATGCCATGCACAGCAGCAATGCTCACCTGGCGTAAACCAATTAGCGTCCGGATGACGCTGTGAAACTTGGTGAGCATCTGCTCAACCTTGTCGGGAGTGTGAGCCGCGATGTCGACTCCGACGGAAAATGCTTTTTGCGAACCGCTAACAATCAACACAGATATGTCAGTGCGCGCATTGATTTCAGTTAACGCTTCGAAGAGTTCTTCCATCATCGAAATATCAATGATGTTTAAGGGCGGATTGGTCAGAGTAAGGCGCGCTATGGGAGCGCTGAGCTCGAGAGCGATACGCGAATATTTAGTAGCCGGTTGCGTCGCCATTGTCATTCTTTGCCGGCGAGGGCGCCCTCACCACATAATCTCTTCTTCTGCGGGGCTTGTCCCACGTGGTCATCGTTGAGCAAGGTATCGTCCGCCGGTCCTACAGATTGATTGCCGATTTGCGGACTTCCCCGATGGACGATAGCGGATCGCGCGCACCTTCTTTTGGCGCGATCCATTTTTTCTCGTTGGCGATTATGTCCAGCAAAAGCTTCTTATCTTCGGCTGAGGGCATGAATTCTCTTAAGTGCTGCTCGTAGGCCTTTTCGTCTAACGGTTCGCCAGTCTGGGCATGAAACCTTTGTCCTGCCCAGCGGCCGATGTTGCGATTGAATTTGATGTCGGGTGCGTACAGCTTAGGCTCACCCGGCCGGAGCACGCTGTTAAAGCGCTGGATCAATCCGGCAACTTCGTCGCGATAGAGATGGCGATTGTAATCATTCAGTTCATCGACCTTGGCTTCTTGCGTGTTTTTCGGTTCATCGTAACGGCCTTTGACTCCCCAAACGTAGGCCCAATGCGCCGATGAAGAGTTGTCGGTTCCGAATAGATCGTACGAACTTGAAATCCATTTATTGAGATATTTTTGAATTAGCCACACGGGGATCACGCCGGCTTCGACGATGCGGCGGAGTCCGTCATTGCCGGTGCCCATGTGGAACGCCTCTTCGCGCAGCATGTAGGACATGGAGCGTCCGAGCGGGGCGAAGGCAGAGTACTTCAGCATCTGTAACTGGAATTTTCCGTCGCGGTCGACGAAGTCGGTGTAGGTAAAGAAATCCATCCAGTTATCCACATCGACGTTGAACGCGCCCAACAGGCGCTTATTGTCGAAGGCGCGGCGCTCGAGCATCTTTTGCGCCTCGACTTTGCCGGAGTAGCCGAAGTGATCGATCAGCAACGCGCACATTTGCCAGCCGTGGCGCATTTCTTCGATCATCACGCGAGTAATGGCTCTGCGATCCCAGTCAGTGGGCGCACTCTCAAACAGATTTCGTTGCTGTTCCACGCTGGCAAACTCGGTGTCGCCCTGATAGACAATCAAATTGATCAGAGCGTCACGCATCTGCTGGGTAGGCACCTGGCGGAGGTTTTCCCATTTGCGGCGGCCTTTGAAGGCGCCGAATTGGATTTCATCCGTTTCGATTGCGCCATAAAGCGTGTCGAATTTGAAGTCGGCAATCTCGTCGTGGTTGACGCCGATGTCTTTCCGCCAATCGTCAAACAACCCGACCCAGTCACTGAAAGTTCCGATTTTTGCAACTTTACCTGGCATAAGACCTCTGCGAATATTATTTGCGATTTTCAATTGTCGAGACGTTGTTAGCAACGTCTCTACGCCATGTTGAGCCAGACTGTTTTCAGTTCGGTATAGTGCTCAATGGCATGCACGCCCAGCTCGCGGCCGAACCCAGAACTTTTATAACCGCCGAAGGGTAACGACGCGTCCATCAAGCCATAAGTGTTAATCCAAACCGTGCCGGCACGAAGCTGGCGCGAGACGGAATGGGCCTTTTTCACATCGCGAGTCCACACTGCCGCGGCCAGACCGTAGGGATTGCTATTCGCCTGTTTGATCACTTCATCCACATCATCGAAGCTAAGCGTGGCTAGCACAGGACCAAAAATTTCTTCCTGGGCGATTTTCATCTCGTTTTTCACGCCGTCGAAGATCGTGGGTTCAATAAAGAAGCCTTTGCCGCCGTCGACTGAAACACGGTGTCCGCCTGCGATGAGCTTTGCGCCTTCTTTCTTGCCGGATTCGATGTAGCCGAGAACGGTCTGCATTTGTTCATGGCTGACGATCGCGCCCATGCGGGTTTTCGGATCGAGCGGATCCGCAGGCTGCATCTTCTTGGCGCGTGCGACAAGTTTTTCCAGGAATTCGTCCTGTACTTTACTCTCGACGAACAATCGCGAGCCTGCGTTGCAGACTTCACCTTTGCCGTAGAAGATTCCAGTAATCGCGCCTTTAACAGCGTTGTCGATATCCGAATCGGCGAAAACGATGTTGGGGGACTTGCCGCCCAGTTCAAGCGTCAAGCGCTTCATACTGTCGGCGGCGCTGCGCATGATGTCCTTGCCCACGTCGGTCGACCCAGTAAAAGCAATCTTGTCGATTCCGGGATGGCGGACAATTGTTCTTCCGACTTCCGAGCGACCTGTAACTATGTTCAAAACGCCTGCAGGTACGCCTGCCTCAACTGCTAGTTCGCCGAAGCGTAGCGCGGTCAGCGAAGTTAGGCTGGCGGGCTTCCAGACAATTGTATTGCCGCAAGCCAGCGCTGGACCGAGTTTCCACGATGCGAGAAGAAGCGGAAAATTCCACGGCACGATCAGTCCAACAACGCCTACCGGTTCGCGCAAGGTATACGTGAACGCGGTCTCAACCGTGTTTACAGTCTCGCCGTGAATCTTGGTTGCCCAACCCGCGTAATACCGGAGAACGTCGATTACCATTGGCATGTCGACGTAACGAGACTCAAAAATCGGCTTGCCATTGTCGAGGGTTTCAAGTTCGGCGAATTCGTCGATGTTATTTTCGAGCAGGTCGGCAAGACGCCAAATCAGGCGTCCGCGCTCGCTGGCTGACATCTTGCGCCACGGGCCGCTGCGGTCTTCAAAGGCGCGGCGGGCAGCTTCAACGGCACGATCGACATCGGCAGCAGACGCTTCGGCGATCTGGGTGAGAACCTCGCCGGTTGCGGGATTGGTGGTGTCGAAGTTGTTCGAGGCTTCGCTCCACTTCCCGTTGATGAGAAGACGTCCCCGGGAGAGTTTGGTTTTGGTGGCTGTGATCATCTTTCTTCCAATCGAATAAGAACAATATATGAAGGCCGGGCGTCACCGCCCGGCGGAACGGGCGAGCCGCCCCGTCCTCCATCGTGTTGCCGCTATTTTGCTTTGAACACTGCCGGCCGCTTTTCAACGTATGCGGCCAGGCCTTCCTTCGCGTCTTCACTCTGGAATAGCAGCTGTTGATTTTCACGTTCGACCGCCAATGCTGACTCCATAGGAATTTCCCACCCTGTCTGCACTGCGCGCTTTATGCGTCCGACAGCTTTAGCTGCCTTGTTCGGCGGACAGAACTGGCGAGCGTATTCCATGATGTTTTCCATGAAGCCGTCGCGTTCGAAAATATCGTTGACGATTCCGAACTCTTTCGCTTCTTCAAAAGAGAACGTGTTGCCCGTGACCATCAGTTCAATTGCCTTGCTTTTTCCGACCATACGCGAAAGCCGTTGCGTGCCACCGGTTCCGGGAAGTACTCCCAGGTTTACTTCCGGCAAACCGATCTTGCCAGCGTCCTGACGCGCGATGCGAATGTCCGCCGCCATGGCGATTTCGAGACCGCCGCCGACGCAGTGTCCGTTGATTGCGGCTATAACCAGCTTCGGCGTGTGCTCAAGCCGCAGCAGCATCTCGTTGGCGTGCAGGCAAAAATAATATTTAAAAGTGGGATCGACGCTGGCCAGCATCTTGATATTAGCGCCGGCGGAGAAAAATTTGTCGCCGGAGCCAGTTAGCACGATGACGTGAACGCCGTTGTCCATGCGCGCCTTGAGAATGGCGTCATCGAGCTGGCGATTCATTTCGTAGGTGTAGGTGTTGGCGGGAGGATCGAACATCTCGATCACTGCGACCCCGCCATCGGTGCGGTAGTTTACCAGTTGTTTCGTATCGGTAGCTGCAGGCTGCAACGTTGTAGCCATATTCCATGCTCCTTTTCGTATGCTTAAATCTGAATTAGTTCGATGTCGCCTTTTTCTTCTGCGATTTCTTGCTTGCCGCGGCGCTCTGAGTTGCGCCGCCAATCCCTCGCAAGAAAATATCACTCATCTCGCGCGCCAAGTGTTCCGCGTCGGCGTCCACCCGCGGGTTGTACCAGGTATAAATCCAATTCATCATGCCGAACAAACTCAGCACCGCCATGCGAGTAGAAAATTCGAGTTCCTTAACGGCCTTGAAGTCGTCCAACAATCCCACACACATTCGGTAGTAGGTGCGTTTCAGAGAAGCGATCTCGCTAGCGAAGCCGTTTTTCAAAACCTCGGCTTCGTGCGAAAGAACCTTCATTGCCTTCTGATTCGCCAGGAAATATTCCAGATGGTTGAGGATGAAAACGCGAATACGTTGCTCAGGATCGGACACTTCGTCGAGGCGCTCGCGGAGACGCTCAACAATCGTGCTGAAGGTGTGCTTCTGGATCAGGTAGAGCAGTTTCTCTTTGGACTCGAAGTAATAATAAAGGCCGGACAGCGACATTCCGCTGGAGCGAGCGAGGTCGCGCATGGATGCGCCTTCGTATCCTTTGTCGTAAAAGACTTCGGTGGCGTGCGCCAATATCTTGCCTAAGCGGCGGTCAAAACGGCTTTCAACAGCGGGTGCCGGAACGTTGGCGCGGCGGCGAACTGAAACGGCCGACGTCAGTGAGGAAGACAATGCCATGTAAAGTTCGAACGTTCGTTCAAATTATAGCGCGTCTGTGAGGTGAATCACAAGGGCTGGTGATGATCGGGGAATCGACAAAAGAGCTGTCTTGCTCACTCAGCTGTTCGGTCAGTTGCGAATGTCGGCCATTAACTCCTCGACTTCGAGTTTCAGATCAAGCGTCAGCGGCAGCAGCGGCAAACGGGACGGGCCGCCGAAGTAACCGTTGAGATCCATCGCGTGCTTCATGCCAGCAATACCGAAATCGCCGACTACGCGCTGTGCGGCGTGCGCGATGCGCGCCTGTTTCAGTCGCGCAAGTTCAGCGTCGCCTTCTTTCCACGAAGCAAAGATTTCATAGCAGGCGGTGGGGGCTGCGTCGGCGAAAGCGAGAATCGCGCCCACTGCACCCACTTGCAGAGATGGTTCCAGCGTCTGCGCGGCGCCGACCAGCAACTGAAATCCGACTTCCTTCTGCCGTGTCTTTAAACCTGAAATCATAGTCACCGCGGGGGAAGAAGGAACACGGTTCCGCGATTGGTTGGGCGAGCCCGATCCCTCCAAATGTTCTTCTGTTGAGCCGGCGAGGGCGCCTACCGGAACTAGTTCCCTGTTCTGTTCATTGCCGGCGCTGGCGGCCTTCAGCATGCGTGGCGTAACCGCGTCAAACGTCTCGGTAACCGTGGCACTGCGCTTCACATTTCGTGTGCCCTCAACCATTCGCCGCACTTTTTCGACATCGCCGCCCGATTCCTTCATGCCAATAATATTAGGATGGTCCGCTAACTCAATGACGAGCTCAACGGGTATGTCGTAGCCGGTGAATGGCGGGACGCTGTAAATCATCACCGGCAAGGGAGATCGGTCCGCTACCGTGCGATAAAACGCCAGGATATTCGCGGGTTGCATTTGCTTCTTGTAATAGAACGGCGTGCGCACGAGTGCCACGTCGTATCCTACCTCGGCCGCGTATTCCGTGAGTTTCAGCGTGTCAATTGCGGACTCACTTCCCGTGCCAGCAATCAACACTTTGTTTGCTGCTGCCGCCTCACCAGTGCCCTTCAGCACATCGCGGCGCTCCTGATCGGACAGCATCACCGCTTCTCCGGTCGAGCCGAGCGCAACTATGCCAGCGATTGGCGTCTTCGAATAACGCTCGACATTGGCTTCGAGCTTTTTGAAGTAAACATTTCCGTCGGGATAAAACGGTGTAGTGATGGGTGGAAAGATACCTTGAAGTAGCATGTTTAAGTTCCTGGGTTGCTCAACCTGTAGGATACAGCGGAACCGGGATCTAGGAGCGATTTTCGACGGCTAGCGTCGGGCTGCGTGCCGCTCCGCGTGCAGCTTTTGCAGCGCCTGCACTCTGATAGTTCCCTTCTGCAATGCGGAGATGCCTTCGGCGGCGGCGCGGGCTGCGGACAGTGTCGTGATCGTCGGAATGCGTGCGCTGACTGCGGCGCGGCGGATTGCCTTTTCATCGAAGAAGGGGTCTACACCGTGCGGAGTGTTGATGATGAGCTGAATACGCTCGCCCTTGATCAGGTCGACCACGTTGGGACGGCCTTCCTTGACCTTATAGACGCGCTCAACCGTCATGCCGGCGTTCTCCAGTACGTCGGCAGTGCCGGCTGTGGCCACGAGCTTGAAACCCATGTCGACGAATTTGCGGGAGACGTCCGCCACTTGCGGTTTGTCATGATCGGTGACACTGACGAATACCGTGCCTTGGGTCGGCAACTTTTGTCCGGCTGCGGTTTGCGCTTTGGCAAAGGCTTCGCCGAAGTTGTCCGCTACTCCCATGACTTCGCCGGTAGACTTCATCTCCGGGCCGAGCACGGTGTCCACGCCGGGAAATTTATTCCAGGGGAAAACCGGCGACTTCACGTAATAGCAATGTCCGGTGTCGAGGTCGGCACGGCGCTCGATGAATTCCGGCAGGAATTCTCGCAGCTTGCGTCCGGTCATCAGGCGAGCCGCAATCTTCGCCAGGGGCACGCCGGTTGCCTTCGAAACAAACGGGACGGTTCGCGAAGCTCGCGGATTTACTTCCAGCACGTACACTTTGTCGCTCGTGTGGGTACGGGTCTCTGACCCGACTGGACGGGTCGAAGACCCGTCGCCACTCATTCCGTTGTTTCGCGGGATGGCAAATTGAATGTTCATGAGCCCAACTACTTTCAGCGCTCGCGCCAGTTTGAAGGTGTAGTCGCGCATTCGGTCCATCAAAGGCTGGGGGATGTCGACCGCTGGCAGCACGCAGGAGGAATCGCCAGAGTGAATGCCGGCTTCCTCGATATGTTGCATGATTCCCCCGATGACGACGTCTTCGCCGTCAGAGAGCGCGTCGACGTCTACCTCGATTGCATCTTCGAGAAAGTGATCGATGAGCACCGGGCGGTCCTGCGAATATTGGACTGCCTCTTTCATGTAGCGGACGACAGTTTCTTCATCGTAGGCGATGACCATGGCGCGTCCGCCGAGAACGTACGAGGGCCGCACCAGCACTGGGTATCCAACTCTATTTGCGCCGGCAACCGCTTCTTCGATTGAGGCTGCCATCGCGCCCGGAGCTTGCGGGATGTCGAGTTCCTCAAGCAACTTGCCGAAGCGTTTGCGGTCTTCAGCCAGATCGATATGCTCCGGCGCTGTACCAATAATGCTGACGCCCGCTGCCTTCAAAGGCAAAGACAGATTCAACGGCGTCTGTCCGCCAAACTGCACGATGACCCCGACCGGCGCGCCTGATGATGACTCATGTTCGCAAATGGCAAGCACATCTTCGAGCGTCAGCGGTTCGAAGTACAGGCGGTCGCTGGTGTCGTAGTCGGTGGAGACGGTCTCGGGGTTGCAGTTGATCATGATCGTCTCATAGCCGTCGTCGCGCAGAGCGAATGCCGCGTGACAGCAGCAGTAATCAAATTCGATTCCCTGCCCGATGCGGTTGGGCCCGCTGCCCAGGATGATGACTTTCTTTTTCGCGGTTGGCGCAGCCTCATCCTCTTCTTCATATGTGGAATAGAGGTAAGGTGTGTAGCTTTCAAACTCGGCGGCGCAGGTGTCCACGCGCTTGTACACCGGCTTAATGCCATGCTTCTTTCGTTGATGGCGAACTTTGTCCTGGTCGCCTTTGCCGCTAAGCCGCCAAGTGGCAGCGAGACGTCCGTCGGAAAATCCCATGCGCTTGGCCTCGCGCAGCACGTCAGTCGGGATCGACTCCATGGGATGCTTTTCCAGCTCCAGCTGCATGTCATTAATTTCTTTGAGCTGGTAAAGGAACCACGGATCGATCGAAGTCATCTTGGCCAGTTGCTTAACGGTGTGGCCTTGACGCAACGCGTAGCGAACGTAGGAGAGCCGCTCGGGATGCGGCGTTACCAGGCGCTGGGTGAGAATCTTGGGCTCGATTTTCTCTCCGCCGATGCGCTTTCCCGTGTCGAGCGCGCGCACCGCTTTCATCAAGGCTTCTTTAAACGTGCGCCCGATGGCCATGACTTCGCCCATGGATTTCATCTGCGGGCCCAGGTTTTCGTCTGCTCCGGGAAATTTCTCGAATTGCCACTTGGGCATCTTCACCACGACGTAATCAAGCGTTGGCTCGAAGCAAGCTGGGGTCTTGCGCGTAATGTCATTGGGAATTTCATCCAGGGTGTAGCCCACCGCCAGCTTCGCGGCAATCTTGGCGATAGGAAAACCCGTCGCCTTCGACGCAAGCGCCGAGGAACGTGACACTCGTGGATTCATTTCGATTACGACCATTCGGCCGGTGCCGGGATGAACGCCGAACTGAATGTTTGATCCGCCGGTTTCGACGCCGATCTCGCGAATGACCGCGATGGCTGCGTCGCGCATTGCCTGATACTCGCGATCCGTGAGGGTTTGAATCGGAGCAACCGTAATCGAGTCCCCGGTGTGCACGCCCATGGGATCGAAGTTTTCGATTGAGCAAATGATGATGACGTTGTCCTTGAGGTCGCGCATCACCTCAAGCTCGTACTCTTTCCAGCCCAGCACGGATTCTTCGATCAGGGCCTCGTGTACCGGAGAGAAATCGAGACCGCGGGCAAGGACTTCCATCAGTTCTTCGCGGTTGTAGCCGATGCCGCCTCCGCTGCCGCCGAGTGTGAACGATGGACGCACGATGACCGGGAAGCCAATTTTGCCGGCGAATTCCAAGCCATCTTTCAGATTGTTCACCAGGGCAGACTTGGGAACGTCGAGGCCGATCTTCTGCATTGCATCTTTGAAGAACAGTCGGTCTTCGGCCTTCTTGATGGCGCTGATCTGCGCTCCGATGAGCTGGACGTTGTATTTTTCTAAAATACCGCTGTCGGAGAGCTCGATTGCCAGATTGAGAGCGGTCTGGCCTCCGACTGTAGGCAAAACCGCGAACGCTTAAGTCTGAAGGTTTCGAAGTGGTGCTGGCAAACTCCAACCCAGCGACGGGCGAGAGTTCGCGCTCGACGCGAATAATTTCTTCGAGGTATTCGCGAGTGAGCGGCTCGATATAAGTGCGGTCGGCAACCTCCGGGTCGGTCATGATGGTCGCTGGGTTGGAGTTTGCCAGCACCACTTCGAAACCTTCAGACTTAAGCGCCTTGCAAGCCTGCGTGCCGGAGTAATCAAACTCCGCCGACTGGCCAATGATGATGGGGCCAGAGCCGAGAATCAGGATTTTCGAGATGTCAGTGCGTTTGGGCATTTATGCAGTTTTGCTTTTACTGTGAGGGGAAATTTCAGACTCGGCGGCGGCCACATCTTTGTTCTCTAAGCCCAATGGCTTGTCACTAGTCAACGACTGGTTTGGGAATTCGCTCTTATCTAAAAAGTTGTCATCCCGAGCAAAGCGAGGGATCTGCAGTTCCGCCTTCCCTCCCCAATCCTCTGCCAAGTCTTGCCATGTTGGATTGATCGATTTGATCAGAGCCAGACGTTTCGTCCGAGTCCATGCCTTGACCTGTTTCTCCCGGGCAATGGCGTTCCCAATGTGCTCGAATACCTCGTAGTACACCAACCGATTAATGTTGTACTTTTTCGTGAATCCATCGATCTCGCCATTCTTGTGCTGCAGCGACCGCCGGTAAATATTGCTCGTTACACCCGTGTATAGATTCAGCGACCGACTGGCCATGACGTACACGTAATAACGTTTCTCGCCGCTCAACTGCAGATCCCTCGCTTTGCTCGGGATGACAAACTTATGGATACTCGGGATGACAAGCTTATGGATAAAAGTGCTCTCACCCTCTCCATTCCTCCATCATCTTCACGAAATCCTTGAACAGGTAATGGGAATCATGCGGGCCGGGCGATGCCTCGGGGTGATATTGCACGGTGAACAGCGGCAGATTCCGGTGGCGCATGCCTTCGAGCGTGTTGTCGTTGAGATCCATGTGGGTAAGTTCGACTTCACTTTGCGGCAGCGAATCCGGGTCAACGGCGAAGTTGTGGTTGTGGGCTGTGATCTCAATCTTGCCTGTGTTTAGTTGCTTGACCGGGTGATTGCCGCCGTGGTGGCCGAATTTCAGTTTGAAAGTTCTCCCGCCCAACGCGATGCCGGTTAGCTGGTGTCCGAGACAGATGCCAAAGATTGGTTGCCGCCCCATGAGGCGCCTAATGTTGTCGACCGCATAGGTGCATGGCTCGGGGTCGCCGGGTCCGTTGGACAGGAAAACTCCATCCGGCTTCAGCGCGAGCACGTCTTCTGCTTTGGTTTCTGCGGGAACTACCGTGACCTTGCAGCCTTCGCCGCGGAGCTTGCGCAGAATGTTTTGCTTGATACCGTAATCGTACGCAACCACGTGGAAACGCTCTGGCTGGTCTTTGACTCCGACCACTTCTTCGGGAAGGTGAGACCGCTCGCCCATTTCCCAAACGTAGGTGTTCTTGGTGCTGACGACTTTCGCCAGGTCGGTGCCATCCATTTTCGGAAGCGCCCGCGCCTTGGCGATTAGTTTTTCGGGGTCAGCTTCAAGTGTTGAGATGACGCCGCGCATTACGCCATGGTCTCGCAGATGGCGCACCAGCGCGCGGGTGTCGATATCGGCGAGCACCGGAACCCTGAACTGTTCGAGATATTCTTCCGCGACCTGCTGCGAGCGCCAGTTGGAGCTTACGCGGGAGAACTCGCGGACGATCAGGCCTTCGATATACGGCCGCGTAGCTTCGTTGTCTTCCGGGTTGGTTCCGTAATTACCGATTTCAGGATTGGTGAGAACGACGATCTGGCCAGCGTAGGAAGGGTCGGTGAAAATTTCCTGATAGCCGGTGATGGAAGTATTAAAAACTACTTCCCCGTAACATTCGCCTTTGGCTCCGTAGCCTTTGCCGTGGAAGACTCGTCCGTCTTCCAGCGCAAGGATCGCCTGCATTCGTACTCCAAGGATTGGATTTTATAGATTCTAGCAGGGATGAAGGAATGCACAAAAGAAAATGTCTGTGAAAATCGTGGCTGATTCAGGAAAGTTCGGCCTGGAGCTAGGCCGACCGCCAAAATCCGTCGGAAGGTTTGCGTGGGCTGCGGCGGCGTTCGCAGGCGTCGGCAGTGCACTCGACCACATCGAAGAAAAGATCGTCGTCACTGCGCGAGGAGTTGGCGTTCTGGGCAGCGTTGAACGCCTCATATTTCACGCGAAACCAGCTCTCGGGGTTGATCTCGACCGTGCCAGCCTTGGCGTGCCGCCGAAGATGAAAGTGCAAACGCATCGTTTGAATCCGCTTTATCGCACTCGCCCCATCTTGTCCATGGGCCAGTAGCCGAAGACCGCCTTTCCGTAGATGTAGCTTTGACCTACGGGACCAAAATCGCGGCTGTCGTTCGACAAACTTCGGTGGTCCCCTAAAACAAAATAGCTGTCCGGAGGAACAATTATTTCGGGATACGATCGTTCGTCCTCATAGGAGCGCGGCACGTAATCCTCATTGATGGCTCTGCCGCTTACATAAACTCTGCCGGCATCGATTTGAATACGGTCTCCAGCGAGGCCAATCACGCGTTTGATAAAGCTCTTCGATGGGTCTCGCGGATAACGAAAGACGATGATGTCGCCGCGCTGAATAGGCTCGATTCGGTAGACGAACTTGTTTACGAAGATGCGCTCCTGGTCTTCGAGCGAGGGCATCATGCTCGTACCTTCGACTTTCACTGGCTGATAGAGGAAGATGATGATGAAACAGGAAATGGCGAGCGAGATGATCAGATCGCGCAACCAGACTGACAAAACCATGGCGCGCGAAGGAGTGGGAAGAATGGAATTCCCATGGTGCAGCGCGTGGGATTCTGTGACGTCCGCCTGTTCGGGCATGATATTTCTAATTCTATACGGATTGAGCCGTAAGTATAGAGATGATTCGCCGAGCGCCAGGCAGCCGTCCCCGACTACTACGGCTGCGGGATTCAGGTTACAATATTGTTCGTATGCTGAAGCACGGGCTGGCATTAACTTTTCTATTTCTGATCACTCTGACGGTATCGGCTCCCTGGGCTATTTCCCAGCAGGAAGGAGTGGTTCCCGCCTATAATGCGGGGCCGCCGCCGAAAGGCGTGAAACTCCCCGCGATCCTCGATAAGGATCAGTTATGGGGCGACAACGCCCAAAATCGCTATCAGACGCACGCCTACGATTTGGCTGCGAAGATACCTACCGTCCTGCATCAGCAGCCGTGTTACTGCTATTGCGACCGCATGGGGCATAACAGTCTGCACAGCTGTTTTGAAAGCACCCATGGAGCGCGTTGCGACATTTGCTTAAAGGAGCTGTACTACTCTTATTCTGAACATCAGAAGGGCAAGACAGCCACGCAGATCCGCAAGGGGATCATTCAGGGGGAGTGGCGGCAAGTGAAATTGGAAGCTGCTGCGGCAGCCGATTAGCTGCCGTCCTTTTTCACAGGCCCCAAAGTCGCAGTTTGTGAACTCAGGGTCATAAACGCCCTGGCGAATGCGATACGAACCGTCAGGGGAAGGTTTTTAGATAATCAGGTAAGTCAAACATTAGAGGTGCACTTACGAAGAGCACAGGAAGAATTTTGCAGATGGCCCAGAAGACCACCCCTAAGAAATCGGTAGGCGATGATCCTCGTTTTGCACAGGCTGTGCAAAATTACGAAGCCGGTTTGCGCGCCATGCAAGAGCACAAATTCGACAAGGCGAAAACCTACCTGCAAAAGGTGCTATCGGGTGCGAGCAAGGAGCTCGCAGATCGTGCCACCGTTCACCTCAGTGCGTGCAACCAGCAGACCGAGCGCGCGGTTACCCAGTTCAGGAATCCCGAAGAACACTACGACTACGCCGTTTCGCTGATGAATGTGGGCGACTACGTCGGAGCTCGCGAACATTTGGATAAACTTTCCAAGCAATCGCCGAAATCCGACTACGTCGCGTACGGCCTGGCAGCGCTGGATTGCCTGACCGGCCACATTGAAGATTCATTGCGCCATCTCGACGAAGCCATCCACCTGAATCCCGGGCTGCGCTTTCAGGCACGAAACGATTCCGACTTCCAGAATCTGGCCGAAGACCCCCGCTTTACAGAATTGTTGTATCCCGACCCTGGGGCTGAATTAACTTCTGCGGCTGATGTTGATGTTGATGAGGAGCAGTAGGAAGCCCTGATGGGCTACTCCAAGGAACAGCCCGACCCTGTGCAGAGCTCTCTGTCTAATAGTGGAAGCCGCGGTTTGCGTGTAGTTGCAATTGGCGGCGGCACCGGCCTTTCTACCCTGCTGAAGGGACTGAAGTGGTACGTCGGTCCGGATCGCCCTTCGTCCAATGCGGTCAAACCGGAAATCTCTGACCTCTCTGCCGTGGTCACGGTCAGTGACGATGGCGGCTCGAGCGGTCGCTTGCGCAAAGAATTTAATATGTTGCCGCCCGGGGATGTGCGCAACTGTATCGTCGCTTTGTCAGAAGATGAGGCTTTACTTTCCAAGCTGTTTCAGCACCGGTTCGTTAAGGGTTCGGGACTTGAGGGCCATAGCTTTGGAAACCTCTTTCTTACGGCTCTTACCTCCATCACAAGGGATTTCAGTGAAGCGGTGCGCTTGTCTTCTGAAATTCTAGTCACCCGCGGGCACATCTTTCCGGCTACGACTTCTAACGTCGAGTTGGAAGCCCTTATGGACGACGGAACCCGAGTGCGCGGTGAGACCAAAATTACCGCCAGTAAGGGACGCATCAAAGAACTGTTTCTTGTACCGCCTGACGTAAAACCTCTTCCCCAAACACTGGAGGCGATTGCTCGCGCCGATCTGGTTACCGTTGGCCCGGGTTCCCTGTTTACCAGCCTGATTCCCAATTTGCTGGTACACGGAATTGCCAAAGCTATTGCGTCCTCCTCAGCCACCAAGGTTTACATCTGCAACCTGATGACCCAGGCCAATGAGAGTCTGGGGCGCAGTGCTGCCGACCACATTCGGGCGCTCAATAAGCACGCGCAGGCACAAATCTTTGACTACGCTCTGCTGAATTCTGCATCGATCTCCGATCCGTTGAAAGCCAAGTACGCACTCGAAGGTGCTGCGCAGGTTGTGGTCGACGAAGAGGCCATTAGGGCATTGGGAGTGAGTCCGGTTCTAGGCGATTATCTTGACGAGCGTGAGGTTGCCCGGCATGACACCACTCGAATCGCGCACGACCTGATGGAAGTGGCGCTAAAGAAACAATCCAATCAAAGCCAGCCAACGAGCATTTAGTGTAGGCGCGGGCGTCCTCGCCCGTGCGGGTTTCGCGAAGACAATTCCATAATGAAAGAACCCCGTTTGAAATAGAAGTCCTGACTGGGCTCGCACGGGCGAGACGCCTGCGCCTACATTGGCCAGCGCGCGCGCCTACATTGGTCCGCCCCCGCGCCTGCATTGACTCGGGTATCATTGGATGGAATGCCAAAAGCGAAAACTAAGAGCAGCGTCCCGCGCGTCGCTATCGCCATTATGGCTGCGGGCAAGGGGACACGCCTCAAATCCAAGCATCCGAAAGTTCTGCATGAGGTCGGCGGGAAAACGCTTCTTGCCCACGTGATTGCTGCGGCAACAAAGGTTGTTTCTCCGCAGGACGTATACGCCATCGTGGGTCACGAAGCGGAGCGCGTTCGTCAAGCGGTCGCCGATACGGGCATCAATTTCATCGTGCAGAAAGAACAGCGAGGCACGGGCCACGCTTTGATGGTTGCGCGCGAAGCGTTGGCACCATATGACCAAGTCATCGTGCTATCGGGAGACGCTCCTTTAATTAGTGCAGAAACCATCCAGACGCTCCACGACTTTCATAACTCCCACTATCCGGCGATGACGATTCTGACAGCGCAACTCGACGACCCAACCGGTTATGGCAGAGTCATTCGCAATAACAAGAAGACTGCGGATGTGAAGGCCATCGTCGAAGAGAAATCGGCGACTGCGGCGCAGCGAAGAATTTCTGAAGTCAATGCAGGCTTTTATGCATTTGATGCGAAGCTGCTCTTCTCGAACATCGATAAATTGAGCAGTGACAATCCTCACCGCGAGTTTTATCTCACCGATATGGCCGCGATCTTGCGCAAGGCTAAGGAACGCGTGATGGCAGTAGCGGAGAGCGACCCCCACGAAATACTGGGCAGCAACACGCGCGCAGAAATGGTGGACATCGACCAGCGGATACGTTTGGCAAAGTGCCGCCAACTAATGACCGAAGGAGTCACGATTTTTTTCCCGCAAACCTGTGTTATCGATTGGGATGTCGAGATCGGTCCCGATACAACCATTGAACCGTTCGTGCAGATTCTTGGCAAGACGCGCATTGGCAGTGACTGTCGCATTCGCTCTTACAGCGTGATTAACAAATCCGTAATTGGAGATAGCGTGCTCATCCGCCCGGGCTGCGTGCTCGACGAGGCGCATGTCATGAAGGGTGCGGAGCTCGGGCCTTACTCGCGTCTTCGTCCCGGAAGCGAGATTGGCGAGGGCGCGCACGTCGGAAATTTTGTCGAAACCAAGAAAACCCGCCTGGGCAAAGGGTCCAAAGCCAATCACCTTTCGTACCTTGGCGACGCGGAGATCGGTGAAGGCGTGAACATCGGAGCCGGCACCATCACCTGCAACTACGATGGCGAGCGCAAACACGCCACCATAATCGAAGACGGCGTTTTCATCGGCAGTGATTCGACTCTGGTTGCTCCGGTGAAAGTCGCAAAAGGCGCTTACGTGGCCGCCGCGTCGTGCATTACCGATGATGTCCCGCCGGATTCTCTCGCCATAGGCCGGGCCCGCCAGATCGTAAAGGAAGGCTGGAGGACAGCACGGCGGGCGAGACGCCAGAAGTCGGACCAGCCAGATCCTACCCTGTTTCGCGAGACTTGAGATTCGTATTAAACGCCACAACTGGCCTCGTTGGCGCTCCCAGACCACCAACTATTGCAGCTGCGTGTAAGGGGCGTTCAGGCAAGTTGCGGTTGCCGTTGCTGGTGCGGAATTCCACGACCCGGCAACCCGGATGACTCCATCCTCGTTTGAGCAGAACCCGCGCACGCCAGTCTGGTTAAACTTGGCGGGCGCGCCGCCAATTGTGTAGGCCAGGTTTGGAGGGCCGCCAGCAGGCACACCCATGCCAAAGTAGTAGCCGGTTTTCGCCGTCGCTGGGGAGGTCGCGCTCGCCAGCCCGAAGTCGATCAGACAGGCGTTGGTCGCAACCGGGCCGCTAGCAGGGCAGCCGGTAACAGCAGGGGGCCCTAGGGACGCCATCGAATTCGCGTATCCCGCGCTCGGATAAGTCGATTGATACGACACCTGCGCCGTGTTCACAGTCCGAACCGAGCTGGCTGCTGATGATTCATTGGCCGAAATCCTTGCCCGCAGCAGATTTGGAATGGCGATGGCCGCGATGATCAAGATAATCGCGACCACGATTAGCAATTCAATCAGGGAAAAACCCTTTTGTTTCCGCACTTTCTTCTCCGTTTATTAGATGGTTCCGTAGACATTCCCAAGTGTCGGAACGTAGCAAGCTGGAGAAATTGCGGATTTTCTGCGACTAATTTGTACTTTGTCATTCCGAGCAACGCGAGGAATCTAGGTTCTCGCGGGTGCCAACCGAAACCCAGATTCCTCGCTTCGCTCGGAATGACAATGGAGAAGAGAAGAAGTGGCATGACAAGCTGGGACCAAGAACGGAAGGACAAATGCAGAAAACTAAAGCGGCTACTTTTTGCGCTGGCGGATGCGCAATTCGAAGCTGACCACGCCGTTATAGTCGCGCAGCCCGAGAATGGAAATATTGCGCGTCAAGTTATATTCCGCCTGAATAATCTGCTGTGAGGTCTGAGAAACGTTGCTGGTATAGGTCAAAGTAAGGTTGTCCTTGACCTGCTGCTCGATGGTCACCGCGGGTGAAGTTGTTGTGGGAGAAGTTTCTGTGTTAATGCCTTGCGGATCGACTCGGATGTGGCTAATTCCAAACAGGCTGCGTGAGCGGTTACTGATCGCGGAGTTCAAGGCGTCAGCCAGTATTGCGCTGGAGGCTTGCTGAGCAAATGGCGACTGCCCGCTTTGTTGCAATTGCGCCGATTGCTGCTGGGTTTGCCCGAGCGCCAGCAGACTGATGATATCCGCAACGGGCAGAGGCGGTTCCGAGTGATAAGTCAGATTCATTTTGTCCATCCCACCATTCAGATTGACCGTGATGTCGTAATCGCGAACGTGAGTGGAAGCCTGGAGATCGAGCACAGGCATGGTCGTTACCGGGTTGGAGAACGTTACCTCGCCTCGTTCCAACCGGTACTTGGTTCCGCTGAAATATACTTCGCCTTCGGTGACGTCGACGCGGCCCAGCACTACAGGCTTCGCGGCCGTTCCCCGCAGATGCAAATCCGCGGCTCCTGAAAGGCGAACCACAGCGGTCTGCATCTGCAGCTCAGGCGTAGTGGTGATGTGCGCATCCATGCGAATGCGGTTCAGCAGAGGATTAGTTTGCGGCAATGCCGAGCTCTGGGCGGCGCGAGCCAGACTGGCGCCGAAATCGAATCCTGGAGTCACGGCGAGTTTGTTGACGGTCACATCTCCGGACAGCACGGAAGCGGCGGCAGAACCTGCCCATCGCAGGTCCGCGTTGGCCGTGGAGCTGACGCCGGGCGGATAGCGCAAACGCACATCCTGGGCTTGCATTGTCAGATTGAAATTGAGCTGACGGTTGTACGCGGTGGCGTAGCCGCCAAAGGTGACATTGCCGCCACCCACACGTGCGGTAAGACTTTCGATCTGCAAGCGGTCTTGATTGAACGCTGCGGATCCGTTCAGCGCGCTCAGCGCACTGGGCAAATCGCTGTAAGCGATGGAGCCATTCGTAACTTCCAACCGTCCTTGGGTCGTAGGCTTATGTATCGTGCCGCCAACCGTTAAGTCAATCGCTACTTCGCCCGACGTGGTGAAATCGGAATCTAAATTTTCAATCAGCGAGAGATTGGCGTGGCCCAAAGCGCGTAGATCGAGGTCATGTTCGCCGTTGAGGCGAACGGTCCCACCCACTGTGAGATCGGTGCCTTCGCCTATCAGACGGAACTGTTGAATTCTCAGGAACTGATTCGAAATGGCAAAACTGATCACACCGTTATTGCGAACCTTGATGTGCTCAACGTCAGCAAACAAATCGCTAAGGTTGCCGATGACTTCCAGTTCGCGAGGCTGGCGCAGCGGCCCTCGTAACAACAGGTCTCCTGCGACCGCGGATTGGCCGGTGACACGCCGCTTTAAATAACTATTGAGAACAGAATCCACATTGAGATGATTGAAATGGAGGTTTATTGTGGTCGGCCAATCTGCGCGCAACTGAACCTTGCCATCAATGTTCAGTTCCGCATCTTTGAATTGAGAATGCCCGCTCACCTGCAGCTCGGAGCCTTGGGTTACAGCCTCGAATATATAGTCGCCCGCCCGTTCCTGATCAAAGGCCAGATCACGCAAATGGATGTTGGCATTGATCGCCGGCTGCTCTAATGTGCCCGAAGCCTGGGCAGTGAAATCCATGCGACCGTCGACCTTCACGCGGCTGGCCTGAAGTTCTGGGATGCCGCCGAGATCAAAGTTGCTTCCGTTGAGGTTGAAGCGAAAGGCACGAGTATAAATGTTGTAGGAACCCGCTCCCGCTACATGCGCGTCGTAGTACGCAAGGCGAAGATCATCGAAAGAAATTTCATCGCGGTTGAGCTGAAACTTAGAATCCAGATGTTGAACAGGCTTGCCGCCGATAATGGCGTCCAAAAGTTCAATGTGTCCATTTCCCTCTGGATTTGCCTTGGTTCCTTCCACTCGAGCGAAAAGGTTTACGTTGCCGCTGACCGGCAGGTCATATCCGGCAAAGGCCAGAATTTCGTCCGCATCGGCGTCGCGTATATCCACCCGAGCGGCAATGGGGCTTGAGTCAATGAATTCCCGGTCTTGCAGGCCGGCACTGACGTCGAAGGCGACAGTAGTCTGACCATGATGAAGCCTGCCGTTATGCGCCGCAAAGCCATGCGGAGAAAGTTGCACATCAGCAACCAGCGAATCACAGTGCACATTTTTTTGTGCGGTGCGAGATGTGGCCGGGATGACGAAATCGAAATCTTCGGATTGCAGCCTTCCAGCAAACGCGATGGCAGCAATTCTGCCAGTGGCCGTGCCGTTGAATGATGCGTGCCCTTGCAGCACAATGGGTATCCGCTCCTGGTAGCCCACAGCGGTGAGTATGGGCTGCCATTCACTGAGGTCGGAAGTAGTCACCGACAGATTCATCGCAGCAGTGGAAGAAAGAGTGCCAGAAGCGCGAACTTGAGTAGCGCGAGTAGAGGCGTTGAATTCAAGAACCTCTAACTCCCCGGGAGCGGCACGGTATTTAGCGTTGGTATGGGCATTCAGCGGCAACTCTCCGGGCTTCAGTTGGTCCGGGGCAGCGACGTCCATGGTGATATCACTTTGCGTGTTACGTATAGAGCCACGCCATTGTGACTCAATGGTTCCGCTGGCCGCTCCCGCCACTTTCAGCCGGCGGAGTGGGCGCGCCGGTGTGGATAAGGCAGCTGCGATTTCGGAAACGGAAATATTTTTCAAGCGCAGCCGAACAGTTCCCTTTTGTTCTTCTGCAGCGTTAACCTTTGTGAGCTTTGCAGCCGGCGTTGGATTGAGCCAGTTAACGATTTCAGCGTCGCCAACCGCTTCTCCTCCTAAAAATGCCGCTTGCAGCTTGGAAAATGTCAACCGCTGAGGGTTGAGGGTGTAGTCGCTGCTCAAACTCGCACCGTGTACGCCAACCGATTTGTCGCGCCAGTCAAAATTCTTGACGGACAGTTGGCCGGTAGAGGAAAAAATAGCCGCTGACCAAGCCCCTTCCCCGGTCGCATGGAAAACGCCTTGCCGTATCTCACTGCGGCGAGCAATTGCGCTTGCCTCGGCCAGATCGAGATTCAGATCGTACTTCGCAACTACATTCGGCTTGCGGAAATTCACCAGGCGGCCGCTGCCCTGCAACCGCGAGCGACCGGAGGTGGCCTTGAACGACCTCACGTCGATGCCATCCTCGTTCAAAATGAAGTGGGCCTCTGCCATCCAAGCGATTGGGCGGAAGTTCTCGAATCGTGTATCGATTTTTCCCAGTAGTAGATTGCCGTTGTACTGGCGGTGCAGAAAGGAATAGGTCATATCCGCGGAGATATCGTTGGCGGTGAAGTCAAGCGGAGTCCGCTGATCATTCCAAAGCAACTCGCCGCGGCGTACCTCAAGTTGAGTAATAGAAAGCGAAAACAATTGTTCGACGGATGTAGCGTTCGAACTTCGCTTGGAATTACGCGCAGGTTGATTGGTAGTGCCGTCGGGATAAGAAATAATGTGAACTACAGGACGGTCAAGAACAACGGACGAGAATCCAAATTCGGCGCCAAAGGTTGAAATCACCTTAATTCGCGCGACTACGTGATCGACGTGGGCATAAGGAACCTCGCTAGCCAGTTCACGCCCGTGAATAGTGAGGTCGCGCATTTCCACTTGGAAGCGGAACGGTATCGTGTGAATCCCTCCCAGATTCACCTGCCCGCCGGTGACCCGCTCCAACTCAGCCACGACACGGCGCCGCACAAGGCCCTGGAAAGAATCAGTAGTTACGTACCAAATGACAGCGCCGAACCCGATCAAAGCCGTGAGTCCTACGAGCAGCAGATATTTGCGGAAGCTGCGCCAGCGCGACTTGGCGCGGGGCTCGCTCATTGCAACTGGCCTTCAGAGTCCTTCGGTTCCGTCTCCGTGCGGATTCGGCTTCCCGAACGGAGATCGTGCAGCCAGGCTACCAATAGCTGATTCATTTTCTGCTGGGTGAGTAACTCTTTGATCCTAGGCGTGACTTCGGCTAGCGGAACCTGTTGCGCTCCGGATTGCCGAAGTTGGGGAAGAAGTTCCTGATTGTAGTAACTTTCAATGCTCTTGGAATCGATGATCACGTTGGGGCGCAGCCGGGCATCCACTAAGCCGAGTAAATCCTGCTGCAAAGCCACGCGGCGTTTCAGTTCGTCTTCGGTCAAGCCGTAGCGCACAAGCGCGGATTTCCAGGCAGATTCATTTTCACTGTCGCCATATTCCTTACGAATCTCCTGCATGCGCTTATCCACTGCTTCGCTGCTCGCGTGGGGAAAGTCAGAAGAACGCATTTGCTCGCGCAACAATTCCTGGTCAATAAGCCGGTCCAAAGCCGCTTTGCGATCCCCTGCGTTCACTTGATCAATCGGGCGGCCGGAGAGGAATGCCTCGTAGCGTATCGCGTCCTGCCATTCGCTTTGCAGAATGATGTGGTTGTTTACGGTAGCCACAATGCGATCCAGAATGTCGCCAGCTCGGGCAGGCAAAGTAATTGCCAGCGCGATAATGCAAATCAGAATTAACCACCTTATGTTCATCAGAAACTTTGTCCGATACTAAAGTAAACGTTGAAATGTGAAGCGTGCTGTGGCACGAAATATGGCAGCGTGGACGTCCCCGTGGTATTTGCAGTGTTATTCACGCAATAGGACGATGTCGCCTGACCCGTGAAGCTGGGTGACGCTTGGCAACTTGGAAACGCTGGCGGATTTAAATTGTAACCGAAATCGAAACGCACTGGACCGATTGGCGTCTTATACCGGACGCCGACCCCTACCGCATGGGAGACATAGCTGTAATCGCATTGGCTGGCAGTATTTGGCTGCAAGCAGAGTTGGGGATCTTTCTGCCGCCAGCGAAGCAGGTTGTCCAGCATGGTCCTGCCATCGGTGAAGACGTTGCCGGCGTCCTCGAAAATGGCGAAGCTCAGGTTATCCTGGAAGTAAGGCAGCGTCGTTGGCGGGAACCGCATTTCCACGTTATTCAGGAATAGTCCGCTGCCACCGACTGGGAATCCGGTAACCGGGTCGCGCGGACCTGCTTGATTTAACCCGAACCCGCGATGAGAGTTGCCGCCGCCGGAGAAAAATCGCTCGGCCAAGGGAATGACGGTTGTCGACGGACAGCTGGTTAGGATTCCACCTGGACAGGCCTGCCCAGGTGGAAGGATTGCGGTATTGCCAAACGCAGTTTCTACACCGATTCGCAACGAACGCGCGAAGACGAATTTCTTCTCCGTAGGGCGATTCTTGCCGAACGAGTGATAGGTGGAATTCTCCGCAAGAATACGGCTGAAATCTGCTTCCGAGCCAAAGTAACTGGACGCTACGCCTGCATCGACTGTGGTGTAGCTCCCTTTGGTGCTCTCCAGATTATTGTCACGTTTGTTGCGAATGTAACTGAAGCCAGGTTCACCCACCCGCACTGGAAGCGACAGCAGCGGGATTTCAGCGGGACTGATGTTTATGTTGGTGGCCTTGACCCGACGATAAGTAAAACGATAATCCATGGTCGTCGCTTTGCTCACCGTCTGCTCCGCCTGTACGGATCCCTCCAGCCGTTGAGAAGTAAACGTCGTAACGTCGAGAGTATTGTCGTAGAACGCTGTGAAAGATAACTTCCAGTTCTGAGAGTTGAACCAACGCGGGGCGGTGTAGCTGACGAGGCCGCGCTGCTGCAGACTGCCCACATCGGCTTTGAAGGTAATAGTATGGTCGCGTCCGCGAAAATTCAGCCGGCTCACATCCAACGAAACTCGCGGGCTTACTCCGGTCTGGCCTTTTGCCTGATTGCTGCCAACGGCGGAAGGCTGACCTGTTTGGAATTCCAATCCCACGCCGTAATTGAAAGTGTAGCGTTTAGCTTCCTCCACATCGACTAGAACATTCTTATCTGGCTCGTTGCCGTCGGGGTTTTGCACACCTGTACCCACCTGGCTGAAGATACCGAGATCGTAAAGGCGCTGCTGAGTTTGCAGCATGTCGATCTGGCTCAGTGGATCTCCCGCCTTGACTCGCAGTTCACGTTGCACAACAAATGGTCTGGTAAAGTGCAATCCGGAGACGTATACATGGTCCACGAAAACCTGCTCTCCTTCGTGGATCTTGAAAGTCACATCCATGCGATTGGGTTCACCAGGAATAGGCTTTGCTGACGCCTCGAAACTGGCCCGGGGAAATCCGTGATTGAAGTAGTAGTTGAGAAGATTGTCCCGGTCCTGGGCGATATTGAATTCGGAAAACGGCTCACCTTCCGCCGTATTGATAAGGCCTTTAAGCTGTGCTTCAGCAAACGCGTGGTTACCCTCAATATGGAGAGCCGCTACCAACGTTTGCGGACCCTCGTCAACCGAGATTATGAGCGCCAGATCATTTTCGTGCCCTTCGTAGTCATCGACAACTTTGCTGGTTATCTTGACCTGTTCGAAACCATTGGCGCGGTAAAGATCCTCGAGCCCCCGAATATCGCCGTTTAGCAACGCCTGGCTGAAGCGGCCGCGCGACTCGAAGCGCGCAGCCGGACGCACTTGCATGCGCGATCGCAGCCGCTCCGTCAAGAAATATTTGTTCCCAGTAAATTCCAGTTTTACCAACCGATGCCGCGCCCCGGCATCGATAACATAGACAATTTGCAACTGGTCTCCAGTCGTATCTGAATTCTGCTTCAACCCTACCTTAGCCTCGAAGTAACCACGGCTCTGAAGATAGTTCAAAAGATTTCGACGCCCTTCGCTCAGCAAGTCCTCGTCAACTGCATTCTCTTCGAAAATCGGGACGCTTTGTTTAAGCACCTTCCGCCTGATCTTGAAGCCTTCGGCCATCACTTGCACCTTAGGCCCGGGGACGATGTCGAATGTGTAATCGACCGCATTTGCCGCTTCACGGTAGGATTTGTTGGATATTGAAACCTGGGCCAGCAAACGGTTCTGCTTCTGATATTTCTTGCGCAGCCGATCTAACGCATTACTCACCCGCTGCGCTGAAACCTGGACGCCAGAACGCATTTTTGCGATGTCCTGAATCTGCGACTGCGAATACCCCGGGTTGCCGGTCACAGTCACATTTCCCACTCGCGCCCGAGCTCCAGGAGCAATTTCGAAAATTATGTCGATCTGTTGCCGATCGGGATATTTTTGCTCTTTATCGCCGATCGAAAAGAGGTAGTAACCGTTGTCGTGCATCAGGTCGCGAATATTTGACCGCGCGCGTTCGAGCTGATCGGGAGTGAACAATTCTCCCAACTGAAATTTCGACGCATTCGCGATTTGTCCGGCGGATGGACGGGTAGGCGCACCGTGAACAATCACGCTGCCCACAAAATAATTGGCCGTAGTAAAGAACGACAAAATAACTTTGCCCCCGGGCGCCGGTTCGGCTTCAACCCGGATATCCGCGAAACGACCGGTCTGGTGAAGTTTGTGAATGCTTTCCTGGATTAGCTGGCGGTCCAGCGGCTGACCCGCCTGCTGCGGTATGAGTTCGCGCCAGCGCTTCTGATCGACGGCGGCCGGAATATCGGGCCAGCGTATCTCGGCGACGATTAGTCCCTGGTAGCGGGCTATGGCATCTTCCCCCGGAATTACCGGCGGCTGCGGTTCAGCTGTCTGCTCTTCGGATTGCGTTTGTTGAAAGGAGTCGGCAGCCGCATTCACGGCACACATCGCCGTGAGCGCCAGCGCAATCAGGGCTTTGAACAAAGTCCCCCTCAGTGGCAAACACTCCCTAATCTGCATGTATCCGATATCTAGTTCGATGAAACCGTAAAGAACAATGTTGTACCGCGTTCGACTGCGGTTTTATCACGTTCCTGCGTAACCCGGCGTTTGTAACCGGCTCTCCAAGCGCTCCGGTTTTGCAAAGAACGTGGCACCCATCATAATGGTTTGTAAGCGTAGAACTAATGACCTCTTTGGAACTGGACGAGAGATATTCCCGGCAGGTGCTTTTTCGCGGGATCGGGGCCGAGGGCCAGCGCAAGCTGACCGCATCGCGCATGGTTATTGTCGGTTGCGGAGCGACCGGCTCGGCCCTGGCTTCCCTACTGGCTCGCGCGGGCGTGGGTGTGATTCGAATCATTGATCGCGATTATGTCGAGCCCAGCAATTTGCAGCGGCAATCGCTCTTTGATGAAGCTGACGCCGCCGAATCCCTGCCGAAAGCAATCGCCGCCGCCAGAAAAATTGCGGCGTTCAATTCCGGCATTGTGATCGAACCCCACGTCGCCGACCTGACCCCAGGCAACATCGCAGATCTGCTCGATGGCGCGCAGCTTATCCTCGATGGCACCGATAACTTCGAAACCCGTTATCTGATCAACGATTTCGCTGTGAAAAATCTTATACCGTGGATCTACACCGCTGCCGTAGGCAGCTACGGCGTGACCATGAATGTGCTTCCTGGCAAGACCGCCTGCCTGGCTTGCGTTTTCGCTGACCCTCCGCAGGGCACGTTCGAAACCTGCGAGACCGCTGGAATTTTAAATTCAGCAGTAAACCTCGCGGCCTCGATTGCCGCTTCGGAGGCGGTAAAACTCCTGGTCGGCGCTGACGAATGGGTCCGGCGTACGCTGCTTTCCTTCGACGTATGGAGGAATGAGCGCGCCGAAGTGGCTGCGGACCAGCCTCGCGCCGGTTGCCGAACCTGCGTCGAGCACGAGTTCCCTCATCTTGCCGGGGAAGGCCGCCCGCACATTACGTTATGCGGACGCAACTCCGTGCAGATTCACGAACGCCACCGCCCCGTCGATCTGGCGCAAATGAGCGAACGACTCAAGGCCCTAGGCACCGTTCGCCACAACGACTTCGTCCTCAAGTTCTGGCGCGAGCCTTACGAGATGACGCTATTCCCCGACGGCAGAGCCATCATCAAAGGCACCACCGATAAGACTGTAGCCAGAAGTCTCTATGCCCGCTTCGTCGGATCCTAATAAAACCCGCTCCCAGAGCCAGTTTTCGGGTTATGATGCTCTCGTCTGATGCCGTAGCACCTGCGAGAAACTCTGCGCGATGAAAAATCGCACGCGCAAGAGTGCTTACTCAAACGGTCGAATCAGACAGTCAAAACTGTGGAGGATCGTATGCGTTCCGTGAACACTTTCTGCTTGATCGTATTGTTGTGCGGATTCGCCGCCGCGCAAGCCACCGTAGTTGGCGGCACAGCCAGCAACTGGGTTCCTGCTTACGGCGTCTATGCCGCACCGTTCGTCCCGCTGGTCACGACTCCTACTGTGACTTTTGCAACCGTGTCACCTTCTGCGGTTGGAGCCAGCAATGCAACCTTTGGCAACGTAGCGGGTGCCACAGACGCTACTCTTTCCACAGTGTCACAGCCTCCGGCCGGTGCGTACACCCAGGCCATCTGGACTCCTTCATATACGCAGCCAACGTGGTTCGGGCCTTCGGCTGAAGCTGAGGCGCCGCGCGAGACGGGACGTGAGGAGAGGCATGGACAGAGAGCCCGGGCATTTGACGTTGGCTTCGCTTCGCGGCCGAACAATGAGAGCGTAGTCAGCCAGATGGCGAATTCGACCGGTGCAAGAAAAGCCGCGCGCACTCTTACCAACCAGGATGTTGATCAGGAGAATCAGAAAAACGGCACGGTTAAGTTCGGCGGGAAGACTGAACATATCTGAAGAGCGCGGATACTGTTCTGAGAATTGGGTCTCGTTAAGAGCCTTTGCCTGGGACCCAACCCATTCTTGCCGATGCTGAGAGTTTACCTTTGCGATAAGCTCTCGAGTGCCCCAAAGAATCCCGGAAGTGAGACCACAGCAGCATTGGCATTGTGAATGGTGGTCTCGCCTTCCGCCCGCAAAGCGGCAACTGCGAACGCCATCGCGATCCTGTGATCGCCGAATGAATCGATTTCGGCTCCGTGCAATCTCTGCCCCCCTGGAATTTTCAGACCGTCCTTAAGTTCATCAACCTCGGCTCCCATGGCTCGTAGATTGGTCACGATCGAGGCAATCCGGTCAGATTCTTTCACGCGCAATTCCCCGGCATCGCGAACTTCGAATCCATTCGCAGTGTATGGGGCAATCGCGGCCAATACCGGAATCTCATCGATCAGCGCCGCCGTGTCCGCGCCTGCAATCATTCCTCCACGCAAATCCCGTCCATCAACTTCAACACTTCCTACCAACTCTCCATGTTGATCCTCCAACTCGGCGACGGTGATGCCAACTCCCATCGTTATGAGGATGTCGAGCAAGCGAGAGCGCGTAGGATTCATCAGCAAACCGCTGATCAGCAGTCGCGACCCGGGAAACAAAGCCGCTGCGCAGAGAAAAAATGCCGCGCTGGAAAGGTCGCCGGGAATTTCCGCGTCGATCGCATGCAGCTTTCACTTCAGCGCCGAACGCTCGCAGCGCCAGTTCTCCGTGATCCCTCGTGCGAACCGGTTCCTCGACGCGAGTTTCCCCCTCGGCGAACAGCCCCGCGAACAGCAGAGCAGATTTCACCTGGGCGCTGGCCACCGGCATCTT
>Ga0207031_10027_pt1 | contig 37556 bp, 33 predicted proteins | sample Alteio_BWMinCont_37_FD_153278 | JGI IMG/M metagenome (GOLD analysis project Ga0207031, IMG submission 153278) | Enriched cells from forest soil in Barre Woods Harvard Forest LTER site, Petersham, Massachusetts, United States -... | ecosystem: Environmental > Terrestrial > Soil > Temperate forest >... | reverse complement strand
AACGAACATGCAGCTTCCTATGTTCTCACGCGCCAGCAGTTGAGACGCGCGATCGATTCGGCCGGATACCTCGTGGAGCCGCACGCAGGAAAGTACGACATGCTATGCACCGCGGCAACGGATCCGTACGTGCAATGCGGGCTGCAGAAATTGATTTGCATTTCGCATCTGGATGATTTCCTGATTCACCACCTTCCAAATGTCTATGTAGGCACTCAATTCGGAGCGGACGATTGCGAAGTACGGAGGCAGGTAGGCGTCCTGTTACGCATCGGAGCGAAAGGGCATCGAAGGGGACCGCTGTTTGACACGGAGACGAAGGCGGAACTCGCGCGATACTCCAAGAACTTCTATGAGCCGGTTCTGCCTGAGGTGCTAGCAGCGATACCAGAGGGAGCCCGCAGCATTCTTTCGATCGGCTGCGGTTGGGGCGCGACGGAAGCATGTCTGACCGAGAAAGGCTTGCAAGTTACCGCCGTCTCGCTGGACTCAGTCATCGCCGGTCACGCGCAACAAAGAGGCGTCGAGGTGATAACGGGGAATTTTCGCGAAGCGCGTGAGAAACTGGCCGGCAGGCGGTTTGACTGCCTATTGCTGTCAAACGTGCTTCACTTAGTACCCAATCCGGTCGAAGTCCTCTCGTTGTTTGGTAATCTACTGTCACCCGGGGGCGTACTGATCGCCGTGAGTCCCAACCTCGCGCGGTTGGGGGCAAAGAGACTGATCTGCCGCCGAGGCCGCATCGCGAAGCATGAAATGTACAGAAGGACAGGGATTCAGTTCTCCTCGCACAAAACCGTCCGAGAGTGGTTTCGAGCCGCGGGCATGCAGGTGCAGAAGTTTATGGACATCCTGGAGCCCCGGCCCAAGAAATATAGCCGATTCACGCTGGGCCTCGGCGATCGTTGGATCGCATGGGAGTTCGTTTCGATCGCGAAAATGGATCAATCGCGTCTGACAGTCTGGTCCCATCAACTTCGTTCTCAACACGAAATCAGCGCAAACAGCCGCCACAAGAGAGGAGTTCCTTCAAAGTGACGAGTTCGGCAGAAGCTTTCGCCTTCGCTAAGAGACTGCCGGCGCTAGATGGAGTGCGGGGCCTCGCAATTCTAGCAGTATTCTTCTACCACTATGCGGGAGGGCTCTCAAGAAACCAGGGATCATTAGGCCTGCACATTCTCGGCTCAATTTTTGGCTTTGGCTGGAGCGGAGTCGATCTGTTCTTTGTGCTTTCCGGGTTCCTGATTACAGGCATTCTCTACGACACACAGAACGACGTTGGCTATTACAGATTGTTTTATGCACGACGGATATTGCGAATCTTCCCAATTTACTACTTGTTGTTGCTCATCTTCCTCGTGTTGACGCCATTCTTCAACCTACACTGGCAGTGGCCGCATTTGTGGTTCATCGTCTACCTAGGCTATCCAGCGGCCTTGATATGGCCGACATTAATAACAGTGTCGCCGCACCTTCTGTTCAGTCATCTGTGGTCATTGTCAGTTGAGGAGCAGTTTTACATGTTATGGCCTTTTGCGATAATTGTTATTTGTACTGTTCGTCGGACAGTAGCCCACAGCGATCCCGTCATTCTTACTGTGGGTTTGACTGTCCTCGGTCTGGGTAGTAGCGCCTTCGTGATTCTTGCAGCTAAGGGAGGCGGAATCGCGTCATTGCTTGCGTGCAGAGGGTTACGAATTTTCGGCAAGTACAGCTACGGTCTCTATCTGTATCATTTTCCTCTAAGTGTCATCCTCTCTCCTGGGAGAGAACGGCTTGTAGCAGCCTCTCACTCAATGATTTTCGGATCGTGTGTCTTTATCGTGGCATCTCTTGGAATTAACCTGTTGGTCGCTGCCGCGAGCTTTCACATCATCGAGTCCCCTTTGCTTAATCTAAAAAAGAAGTTCGACTACAAATCTGTTGTGATTTCTCCAGTGCATCGGCGCCCTGAAGGACAGAACGTCGTACCACAGGAGCGACAGTCCGCCCAGCAGGCAGGCGGCCAAAGTCGATTATTCGTTGCCGCGCAAGAAGAACTTGGGCATTAGCCGGTTGCGTGTTACCTCTTACACATTCGCTATGACCTCGAAACGATCATTTCTTAACGCGATAAAATGGGCATACGCCGGGAATTGGGGCGACCGGGCCTTTTCCGCCCTTTTCGCATTTGTCCTTGCGGCACTGCTTGGGCCAAAGGATTTTGGCATTATTTCGATTGCGATGGTCTACATTACGTTTCTGCAAATGTTTCTGGACCAGGGATTTATGGCGGCATTGGTTCAGAAGAGAGGGCTCGAGCAGGAACATTTGGACGCGGTCTTTTGGATGGATGTTGTGTTAAGCATGCTGCTTGTAGCAATGAGCGTACTGTTGAGCGGGTGGTGGGCTGCAAAAAACCACGTGGTGGAGGCCTCAAAGCTAATTTCGGTGCTCTCGCTGTGCATTCCGATCCAGGCGTTGGCGGCCGTCCCGAGTGCGATGCTGAGCCGGACAATGGATTTCAAGGCCCTTTCCATCCGCACGAATACAGCTACTGTCGTCGGCGGGGTGGTCGGCATCGCCATGGCGTTGGCCGGATTCCGCGTTTGGGCGCTTGTAGGGCAACAGCTGATTAGAGACTTCACAGCGCTCATTCTGCTGTGGAAGTTGAGTCCGTGGCGTCCGCGGCTTGAATTCTCATGGGCGCATCTGAAAAGTCTCACCGGTTTTGCCGTCTCAAATTTTACTGCGCAGCTCGGGATCTTCGCCGAAATGCAAGCCAGCTCTGTTTTGCTCGGCTTGCTATTCGGCCCAGTAGCAGTGGGCTTGTATCGATTGGCAGACCGCTTGGCAGGAAGTGTTGTGGCGATGGCCACCACGTCGATCCAATCTGTGTCGTTACCGGAATTTGCCCGGCTCCAGGACCAACCGGCCGAACTACGGAAAAGTGTACTAGTCTGCATAAGGTTGAGCTCTACGGTAACCTTACCGGCTTTGAGCGGTTTGGCGGCCGTAAGCTGGGCTTTGCTGGCATGCGTCGGGCCGCAATGGGTTCCGGCATCCGGCGCTCTAAAGCTTTTGTGTCTAATCGGAATGTCGATTGTGTTTTCGTGCTTCACGGGTCCACTGCTTCAGGCGCTATCCAGGCCGCATCAACTTGCCGCCTTAGAATGGGCTCGAATGGGCATCGGAACGGCGTTTGTGATTATCGTCGGGCTTCTCGTCCGGAACAGCCCCGTGGAGCGACAACTCGACGGGATTGCACTGGCGCGTTTCGCAACGATGATTGGCTTGGTTGCGCCGATCTTTCTGTACATCCTCATGCGCCTCTGCGGAATCTCGTTTCGGGAATTGACGTCGGCGGTTGCACCTTCGGTACTCGCTTCTCTGAGCACGGTAGGGGCTGTCTTGCTGCTCCAGTTTTCCGGCTCGCTTTCAAGTGCAAAGCCGCTGAGCCTGCTGTTGTCGGAGGTTTCCCTTGGTGGAGTTACCGGCTTGGCGGTGCTGCTCGCACTTGATGCACAATTGTACGGAGTCGTTAAGTCTCTGGCGCTAAGAACGTTCCGGGCAGTGACGCCTTCGGTCGCATCTACTCCCGTAGATTGAAATTCCAAGGCACTGGCTCCAGGGCGCGTGTCGTGCCGAATCGCTACTAATAACGTGGATCTCCACATATCAACGACAATGCCTGATCAGAACATGATGACAGTCAACCGGTGTGCGGTGTGCGGATCCGATCACACTGTAGAGTACCTACGAGCTCCAGACCGATTTCATGGACGCATCAAGACTTACCAAATGGTACGTTGTCCAGTGTGCTCCCTTATCCGCCTGGCAGATCCGCCGCCGCCGTCCGAAATGAAGGAACACTATGGCGCTCAGTATGATAGCGCAATCTCCGGACCCGGCGAAGATCCCGAGCATTGGCGCGAGCGTCGAGATATTCTTCTGCATTATAAGTCCGGAGGGCAGGTGCTCGATCTGGGCTGCAGCTCCGGTGGCTTTTTAGCGTCGTTGCGAAGTCCGTCGTGGCAGCTTTTTGGCATAGAAATGTCCGAGAGCGTCGCCGAGACAGCCAGGCAGAAATGCGGCGCCGAGGTATTCGTAGGTGACATTCTGAATGCACCTTTTCCGCCGAATAGCTTTGACGCAATCACCTGCTTCCATGTCTTCGAACATTTGTACCAGCCGCGGGAAGTACTCGCGAAGATCAGCGAGTGGCTGAAACCGGGTGGAGTTTTCTTTGCCATGATGCCGAACATCGATTCCGCGGGGGCCCGTATCTTTCGGTCGTACTGGTATGCACTGGAGTTGCCACGGCACCTCTATCATTTCTCTCCAAAGTCGCTGAGATGCCTCGCCCACTCCGTGGGTTTGGAGGAAGTTTCAATGAGCTTAGGCCGAGAGCTATTCATTGAAGGCAGCGCACGTTACGTCATGGATGCCGGACTCAATCGAATCGGGTTCCGGCGAGTACCGCTGGCTCAAGCCAAGACGCCGAGCCTGGCCTGGAGAGTCGTTCGTAAGATCTTCCGTCTGACGCTGTTGCCCGTCCTGACGGGTTTGGCATCTTTCGCAGGAGACGGCGAGAGCATACACGCGGTTTTTCGAAAGCCATTGAGCATGGCCGATCGCAACCAGCGAGACCCGCACGCGGAGCAGCGTCGCTAATATATGACTCGACGCATTCGAAAAAATATGAAGTCCGACAAGTCATTGTCACGCCGTATCGAGAATCCTCGAATCGGGTTAGCGGCGGTATTTGCTTTACACGTAGGCACAAAAGTCGAAGCTAGGCTGGTTGACGGTGTTGGCGATGGCTTCCGCAGCCACGGTTCCGATCTTGCATGCGAAGATGAAAGAAACTGACGGACGCAGTCGCGCAGCCGATATCATATGGCTGCGACTCATAGTGCGGTGGTGGTGACGTTCCTTACGACGAAAAAGTCCGGTTATTTCGACCGGGATCAGACTCTGAGGAGGTAATTTGAAAGTATTAGTTACTGGAGCAGCTGGATTTATTGGAAGCAATCTTGTGGATCATCTGTTGGCTTTGGGACACGATGTTATCGGTTTGGACAATTTCTCGACCGGCCAAGAGAGTTTTCTCGAACAGGCGATCGAAAACCGTCGATTCTGTCTTGTGCGCGACGACGTCCTCAACCAACACGCCCTGCTGTCGTGTATGCGGGATAAGGACTTGGTGTTCCACTTGGCGGCGAACGCCGATGTCCGCTTTGGTGCTGATCACCCGACCAAAGACTTCGAGCAGAATGCGCATGGAACTGCGAATGTGCTTGAGGCCATGCGGGTCTGCCGGGTACCGGCGATTGTCTTTGCGTCCACGGGTTCCGTCTATGGCGAAGCGTCGGTGATTCCAACATCGGAGAATCATCCGTTTCCCGTTCAGACTTCGTTGTATGCAGCATCTAAGCTTGCTGCCGAAGGGCAGATTGAAGCATACGCAGAGACATTCGGGATCCGTGCTTATATATTCAGGTTCGTTTCGATCCTGGGAGAGCGATACACGCACGGCCACGTTATTGATTTCTACCGTCAACTGGCCGAACACCCTGAATTGTTGAAGGTTTTAGGAAACGGATGTCAGAGGAAGTCTTATCTGTACGTTCATGACTGCATTCGGGCGATCCTCACCGCGCTCGACCACGCAAGGGAAAAGGTGAACATCTTCAACCTCGGTACGGACGAATACTGCGAGGTGAACGATTCGATCGGCTGGATCTGCAAGGAATTAGGCTTCTCGCCGCGCATTGAGTACAGTGGGGGGGACCGAGGTTGGATCGGAGATAATCCCTTCATTTTTCTTGACTGCAGCCGGATCCGAACGCTGGGATGGCGACCTCAGCTTACTATTAGGCAAGCAGTCGTTCAGACAGTTTGTTATCTCCGCGAGAATGCTGATGCAGACACTTGTCACAAGGTAATGCTCTAACCTGTCTGTATTGGCTAAGTCGTATAACGAAAGTTACGGACACTTCAGGTTGACAAATACTAGTCTAATTTCCGTGACACCGGCGCAGTTAGAGGGGCACGGCGTCATTGTCACTGGCGCGAGTTTAGGTCTCGGCAAGGCTATAGCCCGAGCCTGTTTGGCTCACGGAGCGCATGTATACATTTGCGCTCGCGATAAGGGTGCCATTGATGCCGCTCGCGCAGAGTTAGCGGAGGAATCAGGAGATTCGCGTGTATTCGCTATGCAAGCTGATGTGGCCGATGCTGCCTCGGTACGCGCCTTAATCGAAGCTGCCTCGCGTGACCTGCCCGATTTGCTAGGCCTAGTAAACAATGCTGGTGTGCTTGGCCCGAAAGGTGTCCTGGAAGACGTCGAGTCGAACGAGTGGTGGCGGACGATTGAGATTAATCTACTCGGAACGATGCTTTGCTGCCGCGCCGTTCTTCCGGTTCTGCGCCGCGCCAAGTACGGGAAAATCGTGAATCTTTCGGGCGGGGGAGCAACGGCTCCGATGCCGCGGATGAGCGCTTACGCTGCTTCGAAAGCCGCCGTCGTCCGCTTTACCGAAACGCTCGCGGCGGAATATGCAGAACATAACATTGATGTAAATGCGATTGCACCAGGAGCGCTTAACACTCGGATGCTGACGGAAGTCTTGGCCGCTGGTCCTGACAGGGTGGGCACCGCCTACTACAATCGCTCGGTGCGCCAAGGGGAAGACGGAGGAGCTTCTCTTGAGCGAGCAGCTGAGTTGTGCGTTTTTCTTTTATCCAAACAATCTGATGGGATCACAGGTAAGTTGATTAGTGCGGTGTGGGATCCCTGGGATTCATTGGCGCGGCGCCAGAAGCAACTTCACGGTACAGATGTTTATACGTTACGGCGGATCACCCCGAAGGATCGTGGCCTCGATTGGGAGCAGTCGTGAATTTTGCCATTGTAGGATGCGGCCTGATTGGACAGAAGAGAGCAAAGGCCTTGCGGGACAGCGGACATAGCATTCACACAGTTGCCGACACCTTGGGTGATCGTGCACAGCGCCTCGCAGCCCAATGTCTTGGCTCCTCTTTTTCGACCGATTGGTGCAAGGCGGTTTCTGCACCGGAAGTTGACGCCGTGGTCGTGGCAACCACCAATCAGTGGCTCGCACCCGTCACGATTGCGTCGGTCCGGGCAGGGAAGCATGTGATGGTGGAAAAACCCGCAGCCAGAACGGTTGAAGAAATTGATGAAGTAATCACTGCGGCAGTTTCGGCTGGAGTGAGCGTGCAAGTGGGCTTCAATCACCGGTATCATCCCGCCCTGCAAAAGGCGCGTGAATTGTGTGATTCAGGTTTATTAGGACCCCTACTGTTTATTCGTGGACGCTACGGACACGGTGGCCGCATAGGCTATGAAAAAGAGTGGAGATCCAATCCAGAGATCTCGGGTGGCGGCGAGTTAATCGATCAGGGGGTGCACTTGATTGATTTGGCACGGTGGTTTCTTGGGGAGTTCACGCGTATCGAGGGGCACGTCCAAACATACTTCTGGGAAATGCCTGTCGATGACAATGCCTTTTTGAGTCTCCGAACGGCAGCAGATCAGACAGCATGGCTACATGTAAGCTGCACCGAATGGAAGAATTTGTTCTCTTTCGAGATCTATGGAAGGGATGGAAAACTCGACATTCAAGGACTCGGCGGTAGCTATGGTGTGGAACGTCTTGCGTTTTACCGTATGCTGCCGGAATTTGGCCCGCCTGAAACCACAATTTGGGAATATCCGGGAGCGGATAAGTCCTGGCAGTTAGAACTGAACCAGTTCGAGCGATCGATTCAATCAGGCAAGGCCGGCGGGCCCGCACTTCGCGATGCCAGGGCAGCACTCGATATTGTTGAATCCATGTACCAACGGGCTTGCGAATGATTATCACGCGCAGCCCTCTACGGCTTTCCTTGGGCGGCGGCGGAACCGATCTGCCTTCTTACTACCGACGATTCGGCGGATTCCTGATTTCAGCGGCCATTGATAAATACGTTTACATCACGCTTCATCAGACCTTCCAACGCGAGTTGATTGTCAAGTACTCGCAACTGGAGCGAGTCGACTCTGTCAACGAGCTACAACATCCCATCGTAAGGGAGGCGCTAAGATTGGTTGGCCTCGAGCGTCCGAATCTCGAAATCGCGAGTATGGCTGACATTCCAGCCGGCACGGGGCTGGGATCTTCTGGCAGTTTTACTGCAGCTTTGTTGAAGGCTTTGCATGCTTACTGCAAGAACTTAGTTCATCCTTCCGAGTTGGCAGCACAAGCATGCGAGATAGAACTAGTTAAGCTGGGAGAGCCCATCGGAAAGCAGGATCAATACATATCCGCATACGGAGGAGTCACCTGTTTTCGCTTTGAACCCAACGACCACGTTGAAGCTTGGCCTCTCCGTCTCTCTAGTGAAACCCTCTTAAATCTTGAGGACAACCTGATATTGCTTTTTACAGGCTATTCGCGCTCAGCTTCCGGCATCTTGAAAGAGCAGGACTCCCGCAGCAAGGTTGACGATACCGAAATGCTGGAGAATTTGCATTTTGTGAAGGAACTTGGTGTGCGCAGCCAAGATGCACTTGAGTGTGGACGCTTGGAAGATTTTGCTGACCTAATGAATGTCCACTGGGAACACAAAAAGAAACGCTCCGGCTCGATGAGCAACTCGCACATCGATGAATGGTACGAACTAGCGCGAAAGAATGGGGCTCTGGGTGGAAAACTGATTGGAGCCGGAGGGGGCGGGTTCCTCCTTTTCTATTGTGAAGACAAGAAACGTTGCCGGCACGCTCTCACCGAGGCAGGTATGAGAGAAGTTCGGTTCCACTTTGATTTCGAAGGCACCAAGATTCTCACACAATGAATCTACCCGTGGCAATCCTTTGCGGTGGAATGGGCACGCGTCTTTATCCGCTGACGCAACATAGGCCAAAGTCTCTAGTCGAGGTTCTCGGTGAACCCTTCATAGCTCATCAGTTGCGCCTGTTGAAAGCATCTGGGTTGGAAAGGGTCGTGCTCTGCATAGGACATCAAGGGGCCAGCTTGCGCGACTACACAGGCAATGGCAAACATTTCGGGTTGAAGGTCGATTATTCGGTTGATGGCCCCATGCTACTAGGCACGGGGGGCGCGGTCCGCCAAGCTCTCCCGCTTCTTGGCGATGAGTTTTTTGTACTTTATGGCGATTCCTATCTTCCTTGTGATTACGAGACGATAGGCAGGCACTTTCAGACGTCCGGGAAGCAGGCACTCATGACTGTATTTCGGAATGACCGTCAATGGGATACCAGTAACGTTGAAATGTCAGACGGAGGCGCAATCGTTGCATATGATAAGAATAGTCCAAATTCCCGCATGGATCATATTGATTACGGCCTTGGTGCCTTCTGCGCTTCGGCATTCCGGCGGGTCCCTGCTAACGAACGTTTCGACTTAGCCGAACTCTACCGTCAGTTACTGTCTGCTGGAGAGCTGGCCGCCTATCCCGTCAAGCAACGTTTTTACGAGATAGGTTCACTCGAGGGTATAAAGGAACTCACAAATTTTCTCTCCGAAGGAAGGGACAATGACTTTCGCCAAGCAGTTTCTAACCGAAGCCGCTGAGGTAGCTAACCGTCTTGACCATCAGGCAATCGAGCGAGTCGTAGAAATCCTCGCCGCCACAAAAGGGCGCGGTGGACGCCTCTTCATTCTGGGCGTCGGTGGAAGCGCGGGCAACGCGTCGCATGCGGTCAACGATTTTCGCAAAATTACTGGCATCGAATCCTATGCTCCGACCGACAATGTATCCGAACTGACGGCGCGTACGAACGACGAAGGTTGGGCGAGTGTCTTTGTGGAGTGGCTGAAGGTGAGCCGCCTTCGGCGAGGAGATACTCTGCTCGTTTTGTCAGTTGGAGGCGGCAATGTGGAAAAGCAAGTCAGCCCGAACTTGGTCACTGCTCTCGATCATGCACGCAGTTGCGGAGCATCCATTACCGGAATTGTCGGTCGAGATGGAGGCTACACCGCGCGCATCGCTGATGCCTGTGTGATAGTTCCAACGGTCAATGCAGCGCATGTCACGCCTCATTCAGAGGCCTTTCAGGCAGTGGTGTGGCACTTGTTTGTTTCTCACCCCTTATTGAAGGCTGCAGAAACAAAATGGGAATCGGTAAAGTAAATGCAATCGCAGACACGCGCCGTATTCCTAGACCGAGACGGCGTACTGAATGAGGCGGTAGTTCGCGATGGCAAGCCATATCCTCCACCGCGTCTCGCCGAATTGCGGCTTACACCTGACGTGGAAGAGTGCCTTTCGGATCTGAAGCGGCTCGGATTCTTGTTGATCGTAGTCACCAATCAGCCAGACGTAGCTCGTGGCAAGCAAATCAAAGAAGCGGTGGAGGAAATGAACACACTTCTCGCTAGCCGTTTGCCAATCGACGATACCTATGTTTGCTATCACGATAACGCGGACCATTGCGATTGTCGCAAGCCGGCGCCTGGTTTGTTATTAAGAGCTGCTAAAAAGTACGGGATTGACCTGGACAAGAGCTTCTTGATCGGCGACCGTTGGAGCGACATAGAGGCTGGACGTCGCGCCCAGTGCAGGACATTATTTATCAATAACGGTTACGCAGAAAGACAACCTGATCCTCCCCCCAATTTTGAAACCAATTCGCTGCGAAGCGCAGTGGATTGGATCATTACGCACGCTAGCAGATAGCTATCAGACGTAAACCTCCTCCGTTCTGCATATCAGGAATTTGTTGTTTCAAGAATCTATTACGAGACACCGTCCTGAACCCCGTGATCGTTGTGCATGCTCGTGGCTCGCGTAGAACAGATAGACAAGATAAACAGTGTATGTGTCACTCTTGAAGACATTCCTGGCATTCCCCGGATGCCTTCCATAATTCAATTCAGCAACAAAATCAAACAGGAGGAAGTTGACTAATGAAATCGCTATCGGATTTAAAAATCAAAGTGTTCGCGGACGGAGCAGAAAAACGAACAATGTTGGAACTGTTGCAGAATCCCCTTATCAAGGGGTTCACAACCAACCCGACGCTGATGCGCAAAGCCGGAATCACAGACTATACGAGCTTCGCCCGTGATGTCTTGACCGAAATTCGACACCATCCCATCTCATTCGAAGTTTTCGCGGATGACTTCGACGAAATGGAACGTCAAGCTCACCAAATTGCATCGTGGGGTGACAACGTTTTTGTGAAAATTCCAGTCACCAATACGCGGAAGGAGCCGGCTCTTGACTTGATTTGCCGTCTGAGCCATCGAGGTGTCCAACTAAACGTTACGGCAATACTCGCATTAGACCAAGTTCGAGATGTATGCTCCGCCCTTCACAAAGACGTGCCGGCTTATGTCTCAGTATTCGCAGGTCGCATTGCAGACACGGGACGCGATCCAGTTCCTTTGATGTCGGCAGCCTTGGAGTTCCTAAGTGAACACGAATGCGCGGAGCTGATTTGGGCGAGCCCCCGCGAACTATTGAACATATTTCAGGCGGACGCAATTGGATGCCATGTGATTACGGTGACTGGAGATATACTGAAGAAGTTGTCCCTTTACGGCAAGGATTTGCGTGAGTATTCGCTTGAAACTGTATCGATGTTTTATGATGACGCAAGAGCGTCGGGGTTTTCACTCAAAAAGCAGGTCTCGGAAGAGAGACCGAAAGAGCCCGTTACCGTTTAGGGGCAAGCTGCCCTCATCGGATCTTGGCGTCAAGGTCGTTCGCTGTTTCAAATGTCCCAGCGGCCGATTCGACGCAGCACGCTGCCCCTCCCCATCCGAAGTTCAATGCGGACACAGAATTGACCCTGCCATAGCCCGATCCTTATTTCAGTTTGAAGGACAACTACCCCTTGAAAGCACCAGCGACTAAACCGAATCAACGGATACGAGTACTTTACAGTTTTCCACACAAGCTAGGGGGTGCCAGGCTTAGTGATGGTGCCTGGCAGCAAGTAAACGCCCTCGCTGCCGCTGGAGCTGAAGTAGTGGCATTTCCAGGGGTTTTGCACAAACCCGTTCCGACCAGCGTTGAAGTCTACCCTACTCTTGCCCGGGGAAGACTTCGCATCCCCTATCGACTTCTCGGAAAGATGCGAGCGCTTGCCTTGCACGATCATATCGTTGCTCGGCGACTTGAAAAGATGGTGGGAAAGGTGGACGTCATCCATACTTATGCTGCTGGGGCTCTGGAAACCCTACGCGCTGCACGTAGACTCGGGATTCCAACCGTGCTAGAAAGGACGAACGCGCATACCCGATTTGCTTTCGAAGTGGTAAGAAAGGAATTTGATCGTCTCGGAGTACTGTTACCACCTGAGGACGAGTACTACCATCGGGAAGATCTGCTTGTTAAAGAGGAGGCCGAATACCAAGAAAGCGATTATATACTGTGCCCGTCTAAGTTTGTGGTGAAGACCTTTCTTGACCGGGGCTTCGCCCGTGAGAAACTCGTTTCATACTTTAATGGAGTCGACGAAACGGCATTTCATCCTGCAAGCAAACCGCGTGATCCTGACCATCCGTTCACGATGTTATTTGTGGGGGTTTGCGCCGTGCGGAAGGGCGTGCACTTCGCGCTCGAGGCGTGGCTACAATCATCCGCTTCGAAAAACGGAAAATTTTTGATTGTCGGAGACTTCCTTCCGGCGTACGCGGCGAAGCTCACTTCGATGCTGTCCCATCCCAGTGTCCAGGTAATGGGTCACGTTAAGGACGTACCTGGACTGATGCGATCGAGCGATATCTTGGTTCTACCCAGTATAGAGGAAGGTTTTGGCCGCGTGATCACTGAAGCGATGGCCAGCGGGTGTGTACCACTGGCTTCGAACGCGTGCACTGAGTTTTGTCGACACATGGAAACTGGACTCGTGCACAACGTCGGAGATGTTCAAACTCTCAGGCAACATATCACTATGCTCTATCAAGATCACGCCCTTCTGGATCGACTACGGGCGGCTTCATTGAGAACTGTTCCGGACATGACGTGGTCCGCCGTTGGAGTGAGATTGCTGCAAGTCTACCGCGATGTCGTAGCGGCAAAAATCGTGACCCAAAGATCCCAATTTTCGGAGCACTACTCACTGCGGTAGGGCTACCGGTGGTCAGGACGAAAGTGGTGACATGGTACCGCAGTCTGAGCTTAACGACCGCAGGTCGGCAATAGCACATGCGCATCATATGCAGAGCTACCGGGCCCCTCTAAGCTATCATTATTCGCCTCAGCGAGACACGTTGCCTCCGCGATAGGCAATACAACGCTTGTTTGGAAAGCGTTCATATCGGGCAAGAACTGACCCAATCAGATCACTGCTATTAAGGTTTTGGGAAGCCCGCGTGAAAATGGTTCCCCACCCTACTTGGACAACTACAAGTGAGAAGTGCCTCCAGTTGTACAGTAGAGGTTCCGGGGCTAGTATGGCGGATCTTAAAGGAAGCATCCACAATTCGGGGTTGCGAGGCGGCGGACACATGGGATCTTGCGTGATTGAAAGAGAGACTGAAGTAAGGGCGGCTGCATTACAGGTGAGAGTTCTTCGAAGCCTGTCTGAGGTAGAAGAGATTCGCAGCACCTGGGCGGCCTGGAGTTGGCATCCCGATTCGGATATCGATCTTTATTTGCTGCTCATGACTCTGCGGCCCGAGATTGTCTGTCCTTACATTATTGTCGTCTATCGCCACGGCCGCCCGGAGACGATGCTCGTCGGCCGTATCGTCAGGCAACGGATTGCGTTTCGGGTTGGGTACAAGACGATTATGAAACCAAGTGTGCGCCTCTTGAGTATCATTCCCGGGGGAACTCTGGGAAATCTGTGCGCTGAAAGCAGCGACTTGCTCGTCGGCGAGATCTTGCGGTGCCTTCGCCACCATGAAGCAGATGTAGCGGAGTTGGGCTTCATTCCAGCTGATTCGGCGCTTTACCATTCCGCTACCAAGATACCTGGAATGCTACAGCGCGACTTCTTTCCGCTGGTGCAGTCACATTGGGTAATGAGTTTGTCGGACGGCGATCCGGGTGGTTCTCAGCCATTGTCGAAGGACGATCGGGAGCAGCGTAGAAAGGCCAAGAAGTTTCTTGCGGATCACTTGAATCAAATAGAAATTCGGCGCTTTGGTGAGGCCGCTACCCTAGAACGCATGATTGCAGACGTCGAAGAAATCGCGAAGAAGACCTATCAACGTGGCCTCAGTGCTGGCTTCATTCCGAACGACGTGACTCGGCGACTCTTGCAACTCGAAGCCGCTAAGGGATGGCTTCGTACCTATATTTTGTATGTTGCAGACAAGCCCTGCGCATTCTGGTTAGGGAATGTCTACCACGGAGTATTTTGTGGCGGGGCAATGGGGTATGATCCAGCCTACGGGAAATATGCTGTCGGTAAGTTCCTCATGAATCATGGCATTGCAGAGTTTCGCACTGAGGGTATCAAAGAGATCGACTTCTGGCTGGGCGACGCGGAGTACAAGCAGCGACTTAGTAATCGGACATGGAAAGAGGCAGTAGTCTACGTGTTTGCCCCAACTTTCAAAGGGATTGTACTGAACGCCCTCCGGACACCCACCGTTCTTATCGACCGGTTGGCAAGAAGCTTTATCGAAAAGATCGGGATTCTTCCAACCGTGAAGAGAGTTTTACGGAACGGGTAGTGTTATTGGGGTAAGCATGCCTCATCACGACGACAAACCGAATGAGAACGTGTTAAGCCGTGAATTGAGCTACGTTCACACAAAATACGTCGTTGTCACGCCGGTCCGAGACGAAGAAGCGTATCTACCACTCACCATCGATAGCATGGTGAGGCAGACCTTCCGTCCGCAGGAGTGGGTCATCGTGGATGACGGCTCAAAAGACAGAACCGGCACAATCGTTGACGAAGCAGCTCGGCAGCATCCATGGATTCGCGCCATCCATCGGCAGGACCGGGGGTTCCGTAAATGGGGAGCTGGAATCATCGAGGCTTTCTACGATGGTTTTCATGCGCTTACCTGCAAAGATTGGGAGTTTATGGCCAAGTTAGACGGTGACTTGTCCTTCGAACCAGGCTATTTCGCCCAGATATTCGACAAATTCAAGGAAAATCCGCATTTGGGTATTGGTGGAGGTTACCTATATCACCTAGAGTATGGACAAAAGACCTTGGAGCAGAACCCAACGTTTCACGTTCGCGGAGGTGCAAAAATCTATCGCCGCGCCTGTTGGGATACCATCGGTGGTCTATGGGTCGGACCCGGTTCGGACACAGTAGACGAAGTGAAAGCAAATATGTTCGGTTGGAGCACCAGAAGCTTTCTCGACCTGCAAATCCAACACCACCGCTGGACCGGAGCTGCTTACGGTCGCTGGGGTGGGATCGTGAAGAACGGCAAGACAGACTATGTCTCGGGATACCATCCGCTATTTGTCGTTGCCAAATCCGTTGCGCGTTTGGGGAAACGGCCTTACGTCCTAGGCTCCCTTGCTTTGCTGTACGGCTATATTTCAGCGTACCTGCAAAAAATTCCTCGCGTGGATGATCCACAGTTGATTAAGTATCTGCAGCGACAGCAACTTGCCAAGCTGTGTGGTCAAGAGACGATCTGGAAATGAGTGGCGTGACCCAAGTTTGGATGTAGCCGTCATATGGAACTTTCCATTATTTATGTCAACTGGAATTCGGTGGACTACCTACGTGAGTCGATAGGCAGTGTTTATCAGCACACGCATAAAGCTCTCTTTGAAATCATAGTGGTCGACAATGCTTCACCTGAACAGGGCGTCGATTTGCTTAAGGTTACGTTCCCCGAAATCGCGATTGTCCACAGCGACAAAAATCTCGGCTTTGCCGGCGCAAACAACCTCGGCTTCAGGCACTCGGTTGGTGAATATGTTCTCTTCCTCAACCCGGACACGAAACTCATTGCACCCTCGATCGATCTATTGTTGGCCCGACTCAGGGCTTTGCCAGACGCGGGAATCGTAGGCTGCAAGTTATTGAACACAGACTTATCTGTGCAGTTGAGCTCCATCCAGACCTACCCGACGATTCTGAACCAGGCGATGGATGCTGAATATTTGCGCGTGCGATGGCCAGAATGTCCGTTGTGGAAAATTGCGCCACTTTTTTCGGAAAGTGTCACGTTGATCAAGGTTGATGTAATTCCAGGCGCATGCATGCTGTTGCGGAGGGCACTGTTCGAACAAGTCGGATTGTTTAGTGAAGATTATTTTATGTACGCGGAAGACTTGGACTTGAATTACAAGGTCAAGGCGGCGGGTTTCAGCAACTATTATGTCGGAGAAACCGCAATCATTCATCACGGAGGAAAGAGCAGTTCGCGACAGAAGGTTAGTCAGTGGGCCACGATCATGAAGTATCGGGCCATGGTGCACCTGTTTCGCAAAACGCGTGGAGGGGTTTACGCGTTCGGGTATCGACTAGCAATGGGCGTGGTTGCAATCGGAAGGCTAGTGCTCCTGGTACTTTTGACACCCTTTGGGAACATTGTCGGGAATCAGGAATCGCTGAAATTCTCTCTCGAAAAATGGAAAACAGTCTTGAAATGGGCGATCGGATGGCAAAAAAGTGGCTGTCTAATGCGAATAAATGAATGAGGAGTAAGAACTGTGTGTGGGATTTGCGGAAAATTGAATTTCGATAGTTCGAGAAATGTCTCGGCAGGATTGCTGAAGTCAATGGCCGACGCGATTCAGCATCGGGGGCCGGACGACGAGGGCTATTACCGTTCTGGACCTCTCGGTTTCGGCTTCCGTCGACTTTCCATTATCGATCTTAATACCGGGCACCAGCCGCTCTGCAATGAAGACGGAACGGTCTGGATAATCTTCAACGGCGAAATCTATAACTATCAGGAGTTGCGCCAGGATCTTCAGGGCCGCGGACATGTTTTCAAGACACAAACGGACACGGAAGTCATCGTTCATCTTTACGAGGAATTTGGTGAGGGTTGCATCGAGAAGCTACGCGGCATGTTTGCCTTCGCCATCTGGGACGAAAAACGCAAACAATTACTCCTTGCTCGCGACCGCGTGGGAATCAAGCCTCTTTACTATTGGCTTTCTGACAAATCTTTAGTGTTTGGCTCAGAGGTCAAGGCCCTTTTGGCTGATCCCGAAGTGAGACCCGAATTGGCCCCCGAAATGATCGATCGGTTCCTCACGTTTCTGTACGTTCCTGGCGAAGAGACCTTGCTGCGGAATGTTCACAAGCTGGCTCCCGGTTCATACCTAGTCGCACGGGAAGGAAAAACTGAAATCAGGACGTATTGGGATCTCCAGTTTTCTCCCAGAGCACGAACGGAGGCGCAGGCCAAGATTGAGCTATTGGAACTGCTCGAGGACTCAGTTCGGCTGCACATGATTAGCGATGTGCCCGTGGGATTCTTGCTGAGTGGTGGTATCGATTCGACCGCGATGCTGGGATTCGCCGTAGGTAAAACCAAGTGGCCGCTCAGTAGCTACACTTTAGGGTTCTCAGCTCCTGGCATTATCGATGAGCGGCCTTATGCGACCTTGGCAGCGAAACGATTTGGCACCGAGCATCATGAAACTACAATCAGCTCTCGGGAGTTTGCCGATTTTCTGCCTCAGTTTGCCTGGCATATGGAGGAGCCAGTGTGTGAACCTCAGGCAGTCGCGCTCTATTATGTTTCCCGCCTAGCAAAGAACTTTGTGAAAGTGTTGATTTCGGGAGAAGGTGGCGATGAGGCTTTTGCCGGATACCAGACGTTTCGCGGAGTCCTCTGGTTGGAACGACTGAAGTCAATCTTAGGGCCGTTATCGCGGGTTGCAGCTTCTGGGGCAGCCTATTTCAATCGTGCTGCTGACCTCGAACGCTTGCACAAGTACATTCCTTTATTTGGCCGTTCGTTTGAGGATTACTATTACGGTAGGACGTATGCACCCGCAGCGTACTTCAACTCGGAGTTTCGCAAGTTGTATTCAAAGGATTTCGCTGGGTTTGTAGACAAGGGATTCTCAGTATCGTCGGCAAGAAAGTATCTTCATGCTGGGCGTGCTGAGAGTGTGCTCAACAGGATGCTGTATGTGGACACGAAGACATCGTTGCCTGACGACCTGCTGCTGAAGGCCGATAAGATGACAATGGCTAATTCCATAGAACTTCGCGTGCCACTCCTTGATCACAAGATCTTGGAATTTGCTGCGTCGTTGCCGGAGAACCTGAAGGTACGAGGCTTCACTACCAAGTACATCGCGAAAGCGGCGCTTCAAAGTCGAGTTCCTCATGAGATCCTCCATCGCAAAAAAGCCGGATTTCCGGTTCCCTACGAGATGTGGTTAAGGACGGAGCTAAGAGGTTGGCTACAAGATGTGCTTCTTGATCGGGAGACCACGGCACGAGGATATTTCAACCGCAATAGCATCGAAGATCTCATTGCGGAGAATTCGCGTTCAGGTAAATACTCGAAAGAATTGCTTTCTCTTGTTGTCCTTGAACTGTGGCATCGATCCTTCTTAAGTGGCAACCCCGTGAAGGTGCCTGCCACGAATCAAGATCCCGCCCTTGCACTGGGCGACTGATAGATTATGTACGAAACAGAAGCCAACAGCAAAACGGAATCGTCCGACCAGATTTCCGCGGAAATAGTTTCGCGATTTGGCGAGCTTAAGTGCGGAGTGCTAGAGCGTACTGTGCTGCCTTGGAGCGAGCATTGCACGGAGTGTGTCTGGCCCACTTGCTACTCGACTTGCGATCTTTACAGCCCACGAGAAGATGGACGCTGCCGACGATTTTCCGATGGAATGGTCAGGATTGACTGCCCCGAAGTGCCGAACTCGTATCTGCTGAAGATTCGATTCAAGCGATGGGGAAAATTGTGGACCCCAGGCAATATCCGGCTCCGTTCAACGGAGGATGCGCTGAAGCTCGAGCGTCGGGATCACTGGATTGGCACTACTCTTTATCAGTTGTCGGCGCCGGCACGTCTGAAGCAATTTGCGACCCAGAAGAGGTACGGCTTCAAGAAGAGAATGGCCCAACAGGGAAACACAGGCGAAACAACGCCCACAGCTTTCATCGTGGAATGCTACAACCCTTCGCCCAAGCTTGTGCGCCTCTCTCTCACGATGCGGTCTATCGACGAACAAGTGAAAATACCGTTTCAAAAATTGATTGAACTAACGCCTGGTTTCCACCGGCTCCGAATCGACTACAAGGAAATCACCAACTTCCTCGACCTCCGTTCCCCGTTTAATGTCGAATTGGTTCCCAATGAAGACGAAGCGGAGACCATACTCTATTTTGGCCTGATGGAATTCATTCGTGAATCTACCGGACTGGAACGGGTACAGCGAGAAGAACAAACACCGAAAAAGATCAAGAAGATCAAATGCATTGTTTGGGACCTCGATAACACGCTCTGGGATGGCATTTTAGTCGAAGATGGCTCTGCAAGCCTCCGAATAAAACCCCAAATTGTGGAGATTCTCAAGAAACTGGATGAAAGAGGTATCTTGCACTCCATTGTCAGTAAGAACAATCGCGATGAAGCCCTAAGTGTTCTTAAGACCTTCGGAATTGACGAATATTTCTTGTGCCCGCAGATTTCTTGGCAGCCCAAGAGCGATGGCATTCAGGCCATTGCGCGCCAACTCAACATCGGCATTGACACTCTATTGTTCGTCGATGACTCCGAATTCGAACTGCAGCAGGTTAAGGCAGTCCATTCCGAGGTGCATGTTCTCAATGCCGATTGCTATTTAGGGATTGTAGCCATGGAAAGATGCCAGGTTCCGGTGAGCGCGGAAAGTCGGGAGCGACGCAAGATGTATCAGGTGGAGTCGCAACGGGAAAATGTCGCGGGAATCTTCGGGGACGATTACATAGCATTTTTGAGGTACTGCAACATCCGACTCAATATCCGTCCAATGACAGAGGAGAACCTCAGCCGGGTCCACGAGTTGACGCAACGTACAAATCAGATGAATTTCTCTGGAAACCGATATCAGAAGAGTGTGCTGGAGCGAATTCTTTCTACTCCATATTTGGACACATATGTTCTCGATGTGGAGGATCGGTTTGGCAGTTACGGAGTCGTGGGGTTCTCCATCGTCGACAGTCGCGTCCCGCTGATGACTGACTTGATGTTTAGCTGCCGGGTTCAGTCAAAAAGAGTAGAGCACGCATTTTTGGCTCACATTATCCGGAAATACATTAAGATGACTAGCAAAGATTTCTACGCGAACTACCGAAAGACTCCACGAAATGCTCCCTCAGGACGAGTTTTTGCCGATTTGTTGCTCCAAGAAGCAGGAATCGAAGGTGGGTTGTCACGCCTGGTGTTTCCGAACGATCGCGAGGTGCCCGAGGATAACATCGTAGACGTCGTGATCCATGAATCGGTTGAAGCGGCGAGGACATGAGTTTGCGTTCGCAGGTTGGGAACGTGCGTCGGCGGATCCTTTGCTCTTTTCATCAGCGTCTTGTGCCGCTTGGCGCATACGGTCCAGTCATTACTTTCAGTTTCGATGACTTTCCGCGAACAGCTCTGACTGTCGGTGCTGCTATCCTCGAGAGCTTCGGGGCTCGGGCGACCTATTATGTAACTATGTCTTTGATGAATACGAGGAACGATCTCGGGGAGCAGTTCCGTCACGAGGACCTGGCTTCGGTACTGGATCGAGGACACGAGCTCGCCAGCCATACGTTCAGCCATTTGTCGGCCCGCCAAGTAAGTTACGATGTTTTCAAGCAAGATGTAGAAAAGGGAGAGCAAGCGATTCGACAGAAGACGGAGGGGGCGGGATCCCGCAATTTCGCATACCCGTACGGCGATGTGACACTCGCGGCTAAGAAGAAGCTTGGACCGGGCTTGATGAGCTGCCGCGGAACGTGTAGCGGGTTGAACGGGCCGAATGTTGACCTGAACCTACTTCGCGCTAACTGTCTCTATGGAGATCTCGACCGCGCTGATGCAGCTAAGCGATTGATCCTGCAGAATGATGAGCAAGGGCGCTGGCTCATTTTCTATTCCCATGACGTGGCTGCGAAGCCTTCCGCTTTTGGTTGCACACCCAGATTACTCGAAACAATCTGCTCGTTTGCGGCAGCTCGCGGCGCGAGATTTATGACTGTTGCACAAGTGATGAAAGAGCTTGGGCAACAATGCGATCCGCGATTAAATGGGAAGTTGCAGAGGGGTGAACACACCGCAAGTGACGCGGAGTACCTCCTTTCGTCAGGACTTTTGTAGTGGTGGCCCCCGTTTCAGCGAAAGAATCGTATAGTACAGCTGGCGTCTATGAGATTAATCCACTCTATGATAATCGTTGGACGCTGTTTGTTGACAGACATCCCGCGTCGTCAGTGTTTCATAGCCCCAACTGGCTGCGAGCCTTACGCACAGTGTACCGCTACGAGCCGGTAGTCCTTACCACTTGTCCTCCCCGAGCATCTTTGACGAATGGACTCGTCTTTTGCCGCATTAACAGCTGGTTGACCGGTCGACGCGCCGTGTCCTTGCCATTTTCTGACCATTGCGAACCGTTGGTGGATAATGCAAGCGAGGCTCACAATCTGCTCCTCCACATGAGGCGGTACGTTGACGAGGAACAATACAAATATCTCGAGATCAGACCTGTTTCCTACGAACCCAGTGGCTACAACGAACTGGAACGAAGCCTTCTGTATTATCTGCACCGCCTAGACCTGCGTCCCACTGTGGGAGAGCTGATGCACGCCTTCCACAAAGACTGCGTGCAAAGGAAGATTCGTCGTGCTGAACGGGAAAAGCTTTTGTATGAAGAAGGAACTTCAGAGGATTTGCTCCAAAAATTTTATCGGCTTCTTGTGATGACTCGTCGACGACAATACCTGCCACCGCAGCCACAAGACTGGTTCCGGGGCTTGATCGCTGCCTTTGGAAAGGACCTCAAGATCCGTGTTGCGTCTAACAAGGACGGCGTGGCGGTTGCCAGCATTCTCACGCTCTCGCATAAGAAATCCATGATCTACAAGTACGGCTGCAGCAATTCGGCATTCAACAATCTCGGTGGAACCGCATTATTGTTCTGGAAGACTATACAGGAAGCCAAGGAAAACGGATTTGATGAGTTTGAAATGGGCCGCTCAGATGTTGACAACCTTGGGCTTATAGCTTTTAAGGAACGTTGGGGCGCATGTGGAAAACTCATTAGTTATTGGACTTTTCCACATGGAGACCCCGGACTGCCAAATATCTGGAAGAAGTTATCTCGGCGCGTTGTTCCCTCTGTCCCAGATCTCGCTCTGGAAAATGTTGGGAAGCTCTTGTACAGACATGTCGGCTAAATCACAACACTAGTGCAGGAACGGCGATGAACAAAATCTTCCAATTCTTAGAAAGGTAGTTCTTGTCAAACCAACGGTTCTCACAATGCTTTTAAACAGGGCCTATTACTTCCTGAAGCCGATTATGCCTTGGCGGTTGCGTCTCGCATTACGTCGATGGCGAGCTGACCGCCGACGTGCGGCCTTCGCTGAAGTGTGGCCGATCGACTCTAAGGCGGCTCGAATTCCTCCCGGCTGGCCGGGTTGGCCGGACGGCAAGCGTTTTGCCCTGGTGCTTACTCATGACGTCGAGGGCGGCAAGGGAGTTTCACGCGTCGAGCAGTTGATGAACCTCGAGCTGAAGCATGGATTCCGTTCGAGCTTTAACTTTGTACCTGAAGATGAATATCGCGTTCCCGATACCTTACGAGAGAAGTTGGATCAAGCTAGTTTCGAAGTCGGTGTCCACGGTTTGGAGCACGATGGCAAACTCTATAGCTCGAAACCAACATTCGCAGCTAAAGCCTTGCGGATCAAGGAATATCTGCGGCGATGGAATTCCTCAGGATTTCGTTCCCCTTTAATGCAGCACAAGTTGGAATGGCTGCATATGCTGGATGTGGAATACGACTCTTCCACATTCGACACAGATCCCTTTGAACCTGAGCCGGACGGCGTATGCACTATCTTCCCATTTTGGGTACCGGGTCCGAACGAAGGCGGCTTTGTAGAGCTCCCGTACACGCTCGTTCAGGATTTTACTCTATTCGGAATTCTCCGCGAACCAACCATAGACATTTGGAAGCAGAAGCTTGACTGGATTGCGGAGCACGGCGGAATGGCACTGATTAACACACACCCGGATTACATGTGTTTCAACGGGCAACCGGCTCTCGATGAGTTTCCGGTTTCCCGCTACGAAGAGTTCTTGCGCTACGTGCGTGAGAAATATGAGGGCTCCTATTGGTCTGCTCTGCCGCGAGAAGTTGCGCGGTACTACCGTGACCGAGTTCCGCTTCCTTCGCGGAACACCCGGAAGAAGGTATGCATGGTCGCGTATACCGGATATGAATCTGACAATCGCGTCCGACGGTATGCAGAAACACTGGTGGAGCGTGGAGATCAGGTAGATGTGATCGCCATAACCGTAGCTAGTTCCGGGCCAGAGAAGGAGGTCAATGGCGTTACGGTCCATCGGGTTCAACACCGTGAAAATAACGAGCGTAACATGCGGACTTACGCATGGCGTCTGTTGCACTTCCTAGCGGGATCCTCGGCGTTGTTAACTCGGCTGCATAAGAGGAATCGGTACGATGTGATTCATATTCACAACATGCCGGATTTTCTGGTATTTGCGGCCTGGTATCCGAAGATGACTGGGGCGAAACTGATCCTCGACATTCATGACCTTGTACCGGAACTGTTCGCCAACAAGTTTCGCACGAAGTTTAAATTGGTCTACCTCGGGTTGTTGAGAGCGATTGAAAAAATGTCAGCTCATTTTGTCGATCATGTGATCGTGTCGAACCACCTGTGGTATGAAAAGGTAGTTGCGCGTTCGGTTCCAGCAGCGAAGTGCTCTGTTGTTATCAATCACGTCGACCTGAAACTATTCTCTCAGCACGCAAGAACTAGAACTGACGGGAGATTCATCGTTTTATTTCCCGGCAGTGTTCAATGGCATCAAGGACTCGACATTGCTATCGAAGCCTTTGCTCGCGTGAAAACTGAAGTCCCGAATGCTGAATTCCACATCTACTGCGGAGCAGGCGGGGATCGGGAGGTGGATTTAAGAGAACAGGCGCGGAGGCTCCATCTCGAGGACAGTATCAAATTCTGTGGCGGCATTTCTCTCGATAAGGTCGCACAACTGATTGCCAACGCTGATCTCGGTGTCGTCCCGAAACGGGCGGACTCGTTTGGAAACGAAGCGTACAGCACAAAAATCATGGAATTCATGTCCCAGGGGGTTCCTGTAGTGGTTTCTCGAACTAAGGTTGACACCTTCTATTTCGAGGAAGGAGTTGTTCACTTCTTTCGATCTGGTGATAGCCAAGACATGGCCCAGGCAATGCTCCACGTCATCAGGGACAGAGACTTGCGAGAGTCCCTCGCTGCACGTGGCTATGAGTATGTTGAACGCCACGGCTGGGGGCAGAAGAAAAAGGAGTATCTGGATTTGATCGATTCTCTTTCAACTGAACTCTTCCTAGATGTTGCACCGCCTCCCGTCTCGTCACCCGTAATGCGGCTAGAAAGCGACGGACAACCAAGTGCAACTCCTTCGACAGAGAATGTTGGCGTAGCAGTCGAGCTCAATGCTCCCTCCTCCTTATCATCAGTGAAGCAGATAGCCCTCAAGAGTCAACAGGCCGCAAAAGGCTGAGGGCTGCAACCCGAGGACCCCGCGGCATTATTTTCCATCAAGAGTTAATGAGGCGAAGGTTGTGAACCGCAAATCATCAGAGTGTCATGTGGCTGTTATTGGGGCTGGTCCTTATGGACTTTCCTCAGCGGCATATTTACGCGCGGCAGGCGTGGAAACGAGAGTTTTTGGCGAACCCATGTCGTTCTGGCAGAACCAGATGCCAGCAGGGATGTGCTTGCGGTCAAATTGGGGAGCCTCCCAAATTGCCGACCCCAAACAAGAGTTCACGCTAGACGCGTACTGTCGCCAAAAAGGCAATCACATATCGAAGCCGATTCCGCTGGATCGATTCGTTGATTACGGTCGGTGGTATCAAAGCCGAGCAGTAGGAGATCTTGAAAAGCGCAATATAGTTGCCATCGACCTCGACGCGCGCGGCTTCAAGGTGATCCTAGGGGACGGCGAAGAATTCATATCGAAACGGGTTGTAGTGGCGACCGGGATCGGGGCTTTCGCAAATCGGCCGGCGCAGTTTGCCGGAATTCCTTCGGAATTAGCCTCGCACACGAGTGAGCACAATGATCTCCGGAAATTCAAAGGCCGACGCATGGTGGTTATCGGCGCCGGGCAAAGCGCGCTTGAATCCGCTGCTTTGTTTAAAGAGGCTGGCATCGAGGCTGAAGTGATTGGGCGTGATCAGGCTCTCAACTGGGTGGGGCTGCATCCGAGGTTGCATCACCTGGGTATGATTTCCAGAATGTTCTACTCAACGAGGGATGTTGGTCCAGCCGGAATTAGTCGCTTAGTGGCGATGCCGCATGTATTTCGAAAGTTTCCTCGAGGATTCCAAAATCGGACTGCGTACCGGGCAATCCGACCAGCAGGGGCAGGGTGGCTCAAACCACGGCTGCAAGGAGTCCCCATCACGCTCGGTCGAAAGGTCGTGTCGGCAACGATTGCCGGCAGCCAGCTTCTCTTGAAACTCGACGATGGAACGGAACGGATTATCGATCACGCATTGCTCGCAACTGGGTTTCGCGTGGACGTCTCCCGGTATCCATTCCTATCTCAATCTTTGGTCAAACAACTGAAGGTTGTAAACGGTTACCCCATTCTGAAGAGGGGCCTGGAGAGTTCCGTCCCTGGATTGCACTTCGCCGGAAAGCCGGCGGCGTGGAGTTTCGGACCGCTACTCGGGTTTGTGTCCGGAACTGAGTTCGCCGCTAATGAATTGGTTCAATGGATTACTCGTCGAAACGGAAATAGCTGACCGATGAGCAGTGCTCTAATCAAACCCATGCTAAAGCCAGCCCGTGCGGACGCGACGAAAGGTACTGTCGGAGCGGTCGTCGTGGGGGGCGACTACCAAGGGCTGGGCATTGTGCGAAGCCTCGGCCAGCGAGGAGTACCCACTTGCGTCATAGACGACGAGCATTCCATTTCCCGATTCTCACGGCACGCCACCCAGTTTGTGAGAGTGGCGGACTTACGTGATGAACGTAAGGCCGTAGAGAGTCTGCTTGAGATCGGAACGCGCCTCGGCTTGGATGGCTGGGTCCTCTACCCAACACGGGACGAACTTGTGGCTGCATTCTCCCGCTACCGGTCAGAGTTGGACAAACTGTTTCGCGTGCCAACCCCAGACTGGGAGAGCGTGCACTGGGCCTGGGATAAGCGCAATACGTATCGTCTAGCGCAAGAGCTTGATATTCCAATACCGTTGACTCTTTGTTTGGAAAATTCGGATCAATTGTCACAGGTCGAATTCGCGCCGCCGTTTGCCGTCAAGCCTGCGATCAAGGAACACTTTGTGTACGCCACAAAAGCAAAGGCATGGCGGGCAGATAGCCGCGAGGAACTGGAAGCGCTGGTTCGCAAGGCTTCGGATTTTATAGATCCCGCGGAACTTATTGTGCAGGAGGTCATTCCTGGTGGCGGCAACCAGCAATTTTCATATTGCGCGTTCTTCAGCGATGGGCGCGCACTGGGTAGCATGGTAGTCAAGCGTCGACGTCAACACCCGCTTCAGTTTGGAAGAGCCAGTACTTATGTTGAAACGGTCGACGCTCCAATTTTGGAAGAGCTTTCTGAGCGCTTTTTGCGGGCGATCAATTATTACGGCCTGGTCGAGGTCGAATACAAGCTCGACCCGCGTGATTCGCGATTCAAGCTACTCGACGTGAATGCGCGCACCTGGGGGTATCACAGCTTGGGTGCCAGTGCAGGCGTGGATTTCAGTTACATGCTGTACGCAGACCAGCTCGGAATGCCAGTTGCGGCGTGCAAAGGCAAGCCGGGAGTGGCATGGATGCGGACGACCACAGACATTCCGGCGGCATTTTGTGCCCTTGTTGCCGGCGAGATCGATTTTCGAAACTATCTACGCTCTTTAAGAAATTGCAACGCGGAGGCGGTATTTAGCTTAGAAGATCCCCTACCCGGTCTCGCTGAAATACTTCTAATTCCATACCTCGCGATCAAGAGAGGCTTCTGAGGTAGTCGCCTGCGACGAATCTCCAAACCAAATTAGCTCAAGCAAGAAGATAAAGAGGTCACACCATGACTGTTCTCCCCCCTTCGGCACTGCTGCGACCCCTGGCCAGCTAGTCAGCATCGACTCAGAAAGTGCGATCTATCGAGACGGCAGTTACCTGAAACTAAATCCTTCATGGCACGCGGAAGAATCGCCGTTTAAGATCAGACAGATCGTAAGAATGCTGAAGCGACAAAATCTTTCTCCCGCGACCGTCTGTGACGTTGGTTGCGGCGCTGGTGTGGTGCTTGCCGAGTTGCAGCCGCAGCTGCCGCCGGATTGCGAATGCTGGGGCTACGATGTTTCTCCCGATGCAATCGCAATGTGTGCTAGTCGTGGCAACAGGGAACCTGTACTTCCGCAATTATGATATTCGACGAGACGAAAGCGATACGTTCTTTGACCTGTTGCTGATGCTTGACGTGTTTGAGCACGTCGAGGATTACATGGGCTGGTCAGGGCGATCCGGTCGAAAGGCAAATATAAGTTGTTCCACATCCCGCTCGATCTTTCGGTTCACGCAGTAGCCCGCAGGAACGGGCTGTTACGCCGCCGCGACGATCATGCGCATCTCCACTATCTTACGAAAGAGACTGCTCTGCGCACCTTGACCGACGTTGGATATCAGTTGGTCGATTACTTTTACACTCCTCGTTGCATCGAACTCGGTGAGAGGTTCGTCCAGAAAATTGCGAGGCCTCCAAGGAAGCTTTGCTTTGGGCTCGCTCCAGATGTGACCGTTCGTGTCCTGGGTGGCTACAGTCTAATGGCGCTGGCTGAGTAGCTTCCGGCAAGCTATACGTGGTGGGCGAAAAACCTACGTCGCAATGACGCTTCAAGACGCCGGACGATCGCACGGCTTTCGTGTTTTGTCAGACAGTGTGCAAGTATTGTATAAAGCCACAGATTTTTATCACCCTGAGTGCGAACGCACACTGGCATGGGACGATCCAGAGATAAATATTAACTGGCAACTGAACACTCTTCCTACTGTGTCAGATAAGGATGCAAAGGGTGTTTCTTTCTGCGATGCAGAAAAGTTCGACTAGGAGCACCTCCCCGACAAAATCAAAAACGTGGCTCCAAATAACGACGGTCCCCCTTGCTTGCCAGGCGCTGACATGAAGAAAATCGCCCAACTGGACTCTGTTCGCGGACTGGCTGTGCTCTGGGTGCTGCTGCACAATACCAACCAGTCGCCAACGCGCTATTTGCATTGGATTTCGGACAAAGGCTGGATGGGGGTGGATCTTTTTTTTGTGTTATCAGGATTCTTGATTACGGGGATCTTGCTTGACGCGAAGAAATCAGAAGGATATTTCAAAAATTTCTACGCCCGGCGCTGCCTGCGCATTTGGCCTCTTTATAATGCATTACTGCTTTTCATGTTTGTAGTTGTGCCGGTATTGCGCCCGTCTGAAGGTCACGCGGTTTTCGAACCGCGGTCTTCGCCGTGGTGGGCATTCCCGATTTTCCTGCAGAACTTTCTGGTTCCAATTCCAACCGCGGCGACGGGCTTGCTTGGAGTTACATGGTCGCTTGCAGTTGAGGAACAGTTCTATTTGGTCTGGCCCCTGGTGGTGCGATTTTGCACTGCGCCTCAGCTGAGAAAAATCGCTATCGCGGTGATTTGCGCTTCTCCGGTGCTGCGTTTCTATTTGTCGCTGCATCACGTCAACATTTACTCCAACACGTTTTGCCGTCTGGACGGACTGATGGCTGGAGGGCTACTCGCGCTGGTAATCCGTTCGGTCAGTTTTTTCCCGACGAAGTTTTTGACGCGCGCATGGATCATCCTTCTCGTTTCGGCCCCAATCGCCCTCGCGATCGACACGGCTTTTCATGCGCAACGGAGTGTTTTCACTTTTACGGCTTTGGCCTCGGTTTCCTTCGTATATCTTGCTTTGTTTTCGACCCAGAAATGGCTGCAGTCAGTTCTGACCACGCGGTTTCTGGTTTATACCGGAACGATCAGCTATGGGATTTATTTGCTGGAAAAGATTCCGCTTGATGCCGCTCGAAGTTTTCATTTGGATAAGTACGGAATTCTGGCGCTGCCTGTCACTGCTGCCGTCACGTTCCTTATGGCGACAATTTCCTGGAATGTGCTGGAAAAACCTTTCCTCAAGTTGAAGCGGCTTTTCGAGAGTCGGAGTCCCCGCGGGACACCTGTTCGCGATGGGGTTTCGAACTCAGGGGAACTTGCTAAAAGACATTGTGTCGATGTGCGTTCCGCTTGATATGGATATTGCGGACAGGTATGTATGTCCTTGATACGAAAAGGCGAATAGGGCAGAGTTTTCTTCGTCCCCCTGTGATAGAATCGCATTCACTCCCCTCATATTTTCTCCCCCGTGGTCCGCTGTAATAGCCCTTGGTTTGGCGGTCAGTTAATAACACCAGCGAAGGAGTATTCATCCCGCATGTTAAGCACGGCAATTATTGGCGCGGGTCCTTATGGGCTTTCCGTCGCCGCTCATCTGCGGCGTAAAGGTGTTTCGTTCCGGATTTTTGGCCGCCCGATGGACAGCTGGGTGGCGCACATGCCCAAGGGCATGATGCTCAAGTCAGACGGCTTTGCTTCCAACATATATGATCCGGAAAGCGAATTCACTTTAGAAAAATTCTGCGCTGAACGGGGTATTGAGTACGCCGACGCCGGTACGCCTGTTCGCCTGGAAACCTTCGCCGCTTACGGACTTGCCTTCAAGGACCGCATGGTGCCGGAGCTTGAAGACAAGCTCGTGGCGAACGTTCATCGCGTGCGGGATGGATTTGAGTTGCAGCTCGCCGACGGCGAAACAATTCAAGCTCGCACCGTGGTGCTTGCGGTTGGCATTACCCACTTCGATTATGTGCCCGAGAGTCTGGCGCACTTGCCGGCGGAATTTCTATCGCACAGTGCGCGTCATCATGAGGTCGAACCGTTTCGCGGCCGTGATGTAGTCGTCGTCGGCGGCGGTTCTTCCGCTATGGATTTGGCGGGATTGCTTCACGAAGCTGGCGCCCATGTTCAACTCCTAAGCCGCAGACAAGAATTGAAGTTTCACAGTCAGCCGACGGGGAAACCACGTTCGCGTTGGCAGCAGATTCGGCATCCGCAGTCGGGCCTTGGCCCCGGCATGCGATCGCGCTTTTTTGCAAATGCGCCCGGACTCTTTCACTATTTGCCTGAGAGTATTCGAGTCGAGGCTGTCCGCAAAACCCTTGGTCCGTCGGGCGGGTGGTTCATTCGCGACAAAGTGATTGGCAAGGTGCCTTTGCATCTGGGATGCACACCAACCGGAGCTGAGGTCAAGAACGGCAGAGTCCACTTAACGGTTCGGGCTGTGGACGGCGGTGAGCGGCAGATTGCGACCGAACATATCATCGCGGCGACCGGCTACCGGGTGAATTTGGGACGATTGGAATTCCTCAGCCCTGAACTTCGTTCGCAGATCAAAACGGTCGACGGCAGCCCAAAGCTCTCGTCGAGTTTCGAGTCAACGCTACCGGGAATCTATTTTGTGGGCGTTGCCGCTGCAGTCAGCTTCGGGCCGGTCATGCGGTTTGCCTTCGGAGCTGGGTTCGCCGCCCGCCGTATCGCTCAAACCATGACTAAAATGCTGGCGCAGGCTCCGGCACCCGCTTTAGTGGCCAAAGTGGCCAGCACGGCAAAGTAAGCTCGATTGTTTTGAAAGGCTGATCAGACCGGATGAAGCGAGAAACGCTCGCGATTCACGCAGGCTACGATGGCGATCCCACGACGAAGGCCGTGGCTGTACCGATTTACCAGACGGTTGCTTTCGAGTTCGACAGTGCGGAACATGGTGCGGCTCTTTTTAATCTGGAAGTGCAGGGAAACATCTATACGCGGATTGGAAATCCGACGAACACAGTGCTGGAAAAGCGCATGGCAGCGCTCGAAGGCGGTGTCGACGGGCTAAGCGTTAGTTCCGGGATGGCGGCGATCGAGTACGCCCTAATCAACATTGCCGAAGCGGGGAATAATATCGTTTCCACTCCTCAGCTGTACGGCGCAACCTATACGCTGCTGGCGCACATCTTTCCGAAGCGCGGAATCTGCTCACGGTTTGCGGCCAGCGATCGTCCGGAAGATGTGGAGAAGTTGATCGACGAGAATACGCGCGCTGTGTACTGCGAGAGCGTTGGCAATCCCGCGGGAAATGTGGCGGACATTGAAGGATTGGCACGAGTGGCGCACAAGCATGGCGTCCCTCTGGTGATCGATAACACTGTGGCGACGCCGATTTTGCTGCGTCCCATTGAGTACGGCGCCGACGTAGTCGTGCATTCGATGACGAAATTCATCGGCGGTGGCGGCACCAGCATCGGCGGAATGATTGTGGATAGCGGAAAGTTTCCCTGGCGGCAGTATCCAGAAAAGTTTTACATGTTCAACAAGCCGGAGATTGCTTATCACGGCGTGGTGTATGTGGATCATTACGGAGACGCCGCATTTGTGGCTCGCTGCCGCACAGTCTGCCAAAGAAATACCGGAGCCACGCTTTCTCCGTTTAACGGGTTCCTGTTCTTGCAGGGAATTCAAACTCTGGCCTTGCGGGTGGAGCGTCACGTCCAAAATGCACGCAAGGTAGCAGAGTTTCTGCGCGCGCATCCCGCGGTGGATTGGGTGAACTACGTTGGCTTTCCCGACAATCCGCTTTACCCGATGGCTCATCGATACCTCGGCAACAATTTTTGCTCGCTGCTTACTTTTGGCGTGAAGGGCGGTTATGAGGGCGGACGAAAGTGTTTCAATGCGTTTCGCTTGTTCAAGCGCATGGTGAACATGGGAGATGCCAAGTCGCTGTCGTGTCATCCAGCTTCAACCACGCATCGGCAGTTGACGCCCGAAGAGCAAGCTAAGGTGGGCGTGACGCCAGAAATGATCCGGCTCAGCGTGGGCATCGAGCACATCGACGACATTCTCGATGATCTTTCACAGGCATTGGGACAAGCGGTGAACTGATGCTTGGCGAATTGGAAGTAGGTAACGGCGTAGGAGGTTTCATATGCCACTGATCATCGATGGTGGGCCGGTTCCGAACGGTTGGGCGGACAAAAGAAGCTCGCGCCCGCAAATTCCGAATGAACGACATCCGGGATCCCTTAGCCTTGCGCTGATTAACAACATGCCCGACGCCGTGCTTGAAGACACAGAATTGCAATTCTTTGAGCTTCTGGACATCGCCTCCGGCGATGTTCCCGTATTTGTCAAACTTTATTCGTTGACTGGGATTCCGCGAACAGATCGCGGACAGCGCCGTCTAAAAAGCTTTTATTCCAGCATTGACGACCTGTGGAACAGCCCGGTTGATGGGCTCATCATGACCGGCACCGAACCCCGTCAACCCGATCTGCGCGACGAGCCTTACTGGGCTCTGCTTACAGAAGTTCTCGACTGGGCGGAGAGCAACACGGTCTCGACGGTGTTGTCGTGCTTGGCGGCACATGCCGGCGTCCTCCATAGCGATGGTATCGACCGCTGCCGCCTGAGTGACAAGCAATTCGGTGTCTTTGAGTTTGCCAGAACTGCAAGCCACCAACTGAGTCACGATACTGGACGATTACGTTTTCCGCATTCTCGATGGAATGAAGTTCAGGCCGATACACTGACTGCCTGCGGCTACCTTGTGCTTACCCAATCAGCTGAGGGCGGAGTGGACTCGTTCGTAAAGAAGAAAAAACGTAGCCTATTTGTGCATTTCCAAGGCCATCCGGAGTACGGTGCCGAGACTCTGCTTAAGGAATACCGGAGGGACATAAGGAGATTTCTCAGGTTGGAACGAGAGACGTATCCGTCCATGCCGAGGGGCTATTTCGATGCGGTATCCGCGAGGCTTGTGACCGAGTTTCGAGATGTGGTGCTCTCCGACCGGCGGGAAGAACTCATGGAAGGCTTTCCCGAAGCCGCCCTTGCCAGGACACTGGAGAAGACATGGAACTCATCTGCGACGGCCATTTACCGCAACTGGCTTAGCTATGTGATCTCGATGAAGTCGGACATGCCGGAGTTTTCAGCAGTGGCGGCTCCCCTTGAAATTGTCGAGCGAAAACGATCTGCGGTGCGGTAAGACGAAAGTGAATCAACGTTTCATCGTTCCAAGTCCTGAAATGAAAGGTAGCAGCCGTTGATTTTGCCACTTCTGCTCAATAGGCTTGTAGGTAGAATAGCTTTTTTGACACCGGGAGGATTTAGTTTGCGACCGTGGCTGCACCGGTTGCGCGGAGTTGTGATCGGAAGTAACGTCTGGATTGGCCAGCTTGTGTACATTGATGAAATACATCCGGCGGAAGTAACGATCGGAGACAATTGCACCATCGGTCTCAGAACGTCAATAATCGCTCACTTTTACTCTGGACCCAGAAGATCCACAAGTAACGGAAAAGTTGTAATTGAAAAGGACGTGTTTATTGGCCCGCACTGCGTCATCCTGCCCAATGTGAGAATCGGCGAAGGGGCGGTGATCAGGGCGGGTACTGTAGTGACCCGCAATGTGCCGCCGCATACTTTTTGGGGACCTCCCTCAGCCGAAGCGTTGGGAGTGGCGAGTGTTCCACTGACGCCGGACCATCTATACGAAGAGTTTGTGGAAGGGTTGAAGTTGCGCATAAGACGAGACGATAGGGTCAAAGCCAGACGTGAAGTTGAATAGGATATGACTTAATAGGTACCTGGTGGCACTAGAAAATATATGCAAATGCAAGCGACAGAGATCGAACAAGAAATTCGTAGCTTCCTCACAGAGAAGTTTCTTTTCGGCCGCAGCGAAGCGCTCAATGACGATACGCCATTGTTGGGCAATGTGATCGACTCTCAAGGGGTGATCGAACTGGTCGTGTTCGTCCAAGAGCGCTTCACAATCGCAGTAGATGATGAGGAAGTGACGACTGACATCTTTGCCTCTGTGAAAAGTACCGTTGCCTTCATTGAAGAGAAGCTTCGCAGCAAATAATAGATCGAATTGTGTCGCGACATCAGCCACCCAGGATTTCAACGAATACTTCTGCAGCCATGCGCATCTCCGATGTAGTAGAACTTTGGGCAGACCGTTTGCCCGATCATAAGGCTGTTGTTGACCCGAACGGCAGTTGGTCATATCGCGTGCTCGGGGGAATCATCTCGCAGACTGCGGATTGGCTGCGCGGCGCTGGAGTGCGAGCCGGCGATCGAGTGATGATCGTTGGTGAAAACTGCCGCGAATTTGCAGCTGTTCTGCTGGCAGTCGCCAGATTGGACGCTTGGCCCGTGCCCGTGAACCCGCGCTTGTCGCCGTGCGAGATCGATGCGGTTCGCGATCACTGCGATGCTCGGCGCGTAGTTTACACGACGAGTGTCTCTGTCCATGCCACCGAACATGCGAATCGCCATGGAGCATCGATAGAGGTTCGCGATCTGGGGCAGGTAGGTTTGGGCCCTCTAAGCGAGAACGTCAAACCCGAGCCGATCGAAGCTGACATTGGGAGTCGCGTAGCCGCCTTGATCTATACGTCGGGGACAACCGGCCTTCCCAAAGGTGTCATGTTGACCCACAATAATCTTCTGTTCTCGGCCAGGGGAGCGGCAAAGATCCGCTCCTTAAACTCCGAAGACCGCGTTTATGGCATTCTTCCGCTGTCTCATATTGTCGGGCTCTCGATAGTTTTCCTGGGCAGCCTAATCAGCGGAGCAACCATCTATCTTGAACCTCGATTCGATCCTGTCGCTGCACGGGTAGCGCTCGAGAAACATCGAATAACGATCATGCTAGGCGTGCCGTCCATGTTTTCTCTGTTCCTGCAATACGCGAAAATGAGGAAATTGCAGTCGTTCGAGTTTCCCGCGCTTCGAATTATTTCTTGTTCAGGAGCCCCGCTGCCCCCTGCCATCAAGTCATCGGTGGAAAGCCTGTTCGGCCTGCCTCTCCATCACGGTTATGGCATCACAGAGTGTTCTCCTAACGTAGCGCAAGTAAGGGTAGACCAGCCACCACGTACGGATAACTCGGTCGGACCGATGTTTCCGGGAGTGGAATCCAGATTGGTTGGACCTGATCGTCAACCGGTGCCCATGGGAGAAGTGGGTGAGTTATGGGTGCGCGGGCCCAATATCATGAAAGGCTACTATCGCGCGCCCGATGAAACAGCGGCCGCAATTGATGCAGAAGGATGGTTTAACACCCGTGACCTGGCACGCTTCGAGGATGCGAATCTCTTCATTGTCGGACGCACGAAGGATCTCATCATCCGATTCGGTTTCAATGTCTATCCTGCTGAGGTCGAGGCTGTGCTAAATGCCCACCCCGCAGTGGCCCAATCGGCCGTGGTCGGCAGAACGACCGAAGGAGATGAGGAGATTCTGGCCTTCGTTCAACCTTCACCAGGGTCGCATCTGACGGCAACCGCTCTGGCTGAATACGCTGCCAAACATCTTGCCCCGTACAAGCGACCGTCACACATCGTGTTGGTATCCAACCTGCCCATGACGCCAAGCGGGAAAATTGCAAAAGCCGACTTGGCAAAGATTGCTGATGACATGAGGCAAGGCGGAAACCCGGAACACGCGGTTTACATTAGAAAGTCGAGTAGCGCCTCGCCAAACCCGCCGGCGAAGTGACGCGGATGCAGGCATTCCCGTGCCGTTTGTCAAATGCGTCCGGACTAGAGCCCGGATCCCCGGGCTTCTAATACCTCAGATAAGAAACTCCCGCTTCAGCCTCTGCCATTCCGCATTGAGGCATGAAACTCGACGATCCGGGCAAAGCCACGTCTGCATTCATAGCCAGTGGCAGGTGTCAAAGTGTCTGGCTAGCTTGGAGAATTGGGCCCAGCCAGGAAGCCACCGTCGAGAACTAAGGACTGGCCCGTCATGAAAGATGCGCGGTCCGAGCACATCCATAGGACGGCTTCAGCGATTTCTTCTGGCCTTCCAAAACGGCCAATGGGATGGCAACTAAGAACGAATTTATGGACCTTCGGAGCGCCAAAGACTCGGTCAGCCATAGGCGCTTCGACCGCTGCGGGACACACTGCATTGATACGAATCCCACGTCGAGCGTTTTCCAGCGCGGCGGTCTTCGTCAGCCCAATCACTCCATGTTTGCTGGCACTATAAGCTGCTGCTCCAGCAGAACCGATCAGGCCCATGATCGATGCCATGTTTACAATCGCGCCGCCCTTACCTTGCTTGAGCATCTGCCGAATTTCATACTTCAGACATAGCCAGATGCCCTTGAGATTGACATCGATGGTTCGATCCCAGTCTTCTTCGGATTGTCTGACGATCGGTACCCAAGCACCCTCGATTCCGGCGTTATTGAAGGCGACGTCCAAGCGTCCAAATCTCTCCACGACTTTCTGAACGAGAGCTTCAACCTCTGAAGCTTTCGAAACGTCGGTTTTTACAAACACACCATCGCCGCCGCCAGCACGGACCAGTTCGATTGTCTCCTCGCCTTCCGTTGAGCGCCGTCCCGCAACTACCACTTTGGCTCCCGCCTTTGCGAAAAGTATGGCAGTCTCGCGGCCAATACCCGACGTTCCACCAGTCACGAGCCCAACTTTGCCTTCCAATTCCCTCATCATAGTTACCTTCACGAATAACGCGCCTCAATAAGACCTCTCAGGATTGAATCGCAGAGTGTAGGCTTTAGGTAGAGCTCCCGTCAAACGCTTATTCCGAAAGCGCGATCACGAACTCGGAATCGTGAGGTCTATCTCGGGGAAAGGATACGATTCGCGGACATAAAATCGAAAGAGGAATCACGATGACCGGGCACACCGACGATCAGCTTGTGGGTACATGGAAATTGGTTTCCGTTTCAAGTACAACACGGAACGAGAAGGGAAATGAGACTCCATACGGTCCCAGACCCATGGGTCTTCTTACCTATAGAGACGGCAGGGTATTCGCTATGATTAGCTACGACGGCCGAAAGTCACTTTCTGCCGAAGGTGGGACCCGGGAGGAACAGGCTGAAGCGTTTAAGACATTTCTTGCTTATGCGGGAAGATACACCTTCAACGATGAGAAGGTAACCCATCACGTCGAAGTCTCATCGATTCAGAACTACGTTGGCAAGGATCTTGTCCGCACCGTCAAGTTCCGGGGGGATCAAATTACATTGACCACACCACCGACGCGGATCAACGGAGAGATCCAAACCCTCGAATTGACTTGGCAGCGTCTACCGGTCGGCTCGTGATTGGAAGGAGTTAAGGTTGTCAATCGCCCCGCGGCAAAAAATTGTCTTCAGCGACGAGATTCTGCAGGACCCGTATCCCACATACGCTCGTCTGCACGAGGAAGGTCCATTGCATTATTTGGATGTCGGCAGCAAATGGCCAGTGTGGTCGATTGTCAGCCACGCTGAATGTGCCTCGATTGCTAAGGACCCCAGGTTATCCGCGAA
>Ga0207031_10026_pt1 | contig 37928 bp, 36 predicted proteins | sample Alteio_BWMinCont_37_FD_153278 | JGI IMG/M metagenome (GOLD analysis project Ga0207031, IMG submission 153278) | Enriched cells from forest soil in Barre Woods Harvard Forest LTER site, Petersham, Massachusetts, United States -... | ecosystem: Environmental > Terrestrial > Soil > Temperate forest >... | reverse complement strand
ATTGCCTCTGATTACTACAGTGCGAACCACTAAGCCCGGCCGTTCGGCCGGGCTTTTTGTTGACTTCTCGCAAGGCGGGTTCGCATAACTTAGTTGACGACCGCTTCCATTCTGACGTCGTCATGTCCGCTATTGAGTTTGTGGTCAACCACAGGGCCGCCAAGACGCTCGGCCTCTAAATTCTTCCGCATCTGCTCGCAAGCGCGGACGAGGTGATCGAATAGTGATATTATTTGCTGCGTCGCGTTGGTCGCTATTGGCACTTAGCGGACAAACCAGTCTTGCTGATTTTTGTCCGCTTTTAGACAATAGCGGACATCGGTCGGCTCTGACGCTGAATGCGTCGGCATAGGTCCGATTAGTACGCTTAATCTTCCCCGCTACCGCCGATTGCTAAGAATTGAATCATCTTTTTAACGTCGCTACAGCGGTTTTGACTTAGCTTTAAACGTCACCGCAAAGCATCGATCCAGCCTGCCTATGTCCAACTCACCGACCGAAAAGCTCCTGCAAAACCTCACAATTCTAATCGTTGATAGCAATGGATATATGCGCCGAACGACGCGCATGATGCTGGTGAATCTCGGCGTTCGATCGGTAATCGAAGCGGCCGATGGTCTCGCCGCGCTCGAACAGATCCGCAACTGCAATCCCGACATCATGCTACTCGATTGGCAAGTGCCAGTTCTAAATGGTCCAGAGGTAATGCGCATGTTGCGCTCGCCGGGGGTGTTTCCGAGCCCCAATTTGCCGGCCATAATGCTAACTTACATTGCTAAGCGATCCCATGTCATCGAAGCGATGCGTGTTGGCGTGCACGAATTTATTATCAAACCAACTTCACCCAAAACGTTAGGCGATCGTTTGATGTCAGTCGTGATCAATCCACGGCCGATGATGAATATCGGTGAATACTACGTGCCGAAGCCGCGGAACATGTCGATACTGCGCGATATGGAGCAACGCGCTGAAGCGAATTGAGGCTCGTCGAGCGGATTATTCTCGACGAAGCGATTTCGGTCATCAAAATACGCGGTCTCAGCAAGGCGCCTTGATCGACGCCAAGCCTGGCGTCGTTCGGGTTTGTGTCCACATGGTACTTAGCGGACAATCGCGGCATCGCGACAATTTGGCCGCTATTGGACAAGAGCAGACAAATTTCCATTATCGCCGGCGATGGCTTGTCCGCTAATGACCCAAAGCGGACATTGGTGCCACAAGACAACGGTCTTTCGTGCGGCCTGCGTTGTTCCGAAAATGTCCTCGTTTTTCGATGTGGTCATAAACACAAATGGGTATTGGCCGGTTTTGAAATTGCGGGTGGTCCAATTTCAAGGAAAAGAGCAGCCTAAATATAGGATTCGCTATTTATTCAAGCTAGGCGCAAGGTCGCCTATCACCAGCAACGGCCATGTGCCAGGCGCTGGTGGCTGAGAGTTCGGTAGCACTCCCGCCTGTTTCGTGGAGTTGCACATGTCACAGTTCAAATACGCGCCTACATCCCCGATTATGTACGACCGTCCTCGGTGCCCAAACTGCACCACGCAAATGTACCTTTCACATATTGCGCCGGGGCAACCGGGATTCGATCTCCGAACCTTCGCATGCCCAAGCTGCGAGCACCTGGAAATCGTGCCCGTTAAAAATGAGCAGGCCGCCTGACATGCCTGCAGAGGATTCTAAATGGCCGACGATGTAGTTATACCGTCAACAGATCCCGCCACTGAGCTACCCGTGGCCGTAATAACGATTCCCACCTTGAGCATCATCGCCGAGGTCGTAAAGAAAATCGTAGACGAGCTCCCAATCAAGGAATAGAGGCCGTCTCATTTGGCGACCGCTTTCGTTTCAAACTAAGTGTACGATGTCTGTTATTGGCACTTAGCGGACAATCGCGGCAACGCAACAATTTGTCCACTATTGGATTCAAGCGGACAACGGTCGATTTATTGAAAATGTTCAATTCCGAAAGGATATTTCATGGCTTATAAGCCGAATTACGGCATGCAACGAAATGATCGCAGCCGTGCAGCGCAGGCACGGAGCGAGCAAAAACAAAAAAAGAGAGAGGAGAAATCCGCGCGACGCCAAGCCGATCGTGCAGTAGAGACCATCGGCTCGCTTGACGATAAAAAAGCCGGCCTAGGGAAAGATCGATGACTGCCGCCGAATCGAAAGTTCTCAAAAAGGGAAACCACGTTTATTGGCGTGGCGATGCCGCTGACCGCGGCAGTGTCACCGAATTGAGCTGGGATGCAGTCACGATCGCTTGGGACAATGGGCAAGTCGCGAGAGTACACCATGGCGACATGCGAGAAATTCAGAGAACGGTGGCGAAATGAGCACTAGATTACCCATATACGGAAACTGGCCTCGCTAAATACGGGCCCCGTTTTAAGAGCCGCTAAGCATTCGGCAAGATAGTTCAATTTGTCCGCTTTCGGACAACAGCGGACAAACGTGGATTTTGGCCCGCGATGTTTTGTCCGCTAATGACCCAAGGCGGACATTGATGGCCCTGAGCGTCGTGCTTTGCGTCACCGCACCGTGATCTTGTAGCTAAACCGCCGGACCGTGCCGTTCTTGAAGTCGACGTCGATGACGGCGTTGTCATCGCCGGTGTAGCCGGCCTTGGATTTATAGAACACCGCGACCGCCTTGACCGGCTTGCCGTTGCAGTCGAAGCGCGGGTTGTCCTTGGGCCGGTCGACAGGCATGGTGATCTCTTCCATGCGGAACTCGCCGTTCTGCGGCGGCGTGGCGATGCGCAGATCCGGCAGCGGCCCGGACGTGCAGTCGGCATTGACCCAGTTCATGGTGGCAATACGTGCTTCATTGGCGGTGAAGACTTCGCGGGTGAGAGTGCTTTCTGCCATGGCGCGGGAGACCACGACCTTCGACGACGCCTTCGGCTCCGGCACTTTGGTTTCGGAGTTTTTCACCTCAGGTGGTTTGGTGTCTTGCGCGGCGGCGGCGACCGGCGCGAGCGCGACTGCAGCGGCGAGCCAGAGGCTCAACCGCACATTGGCGGGGTTAGGCATAGACGGCCTCCTGAGCAAACCGGCCACCGGCGTCAGCGGACGTCGACGGTAAAGGTGTAACGCTTCACGAATCCGATTTTGGTGTCGACGTCGATCGAAAACACGTCAGCGCCGGAAAAGTCCTCGTTCGCCTTATAGAAAACGCGCACAGCATAGATCGGCTTGCCGTGGCACTGCCGCTGCAGCGGCGTCAGATCGCCGGAAACCGCGGTCACTGCTTCCTCGAAACGCGTGTTGCCGTGGCCCGGCGGCTTGAGCATGCGGACCTCGGGCGTCGACGGCGTGCAGTCCAGGCTGATCCAGCCGAGTTCCGCCAGGCGCGACTCGCTGCCGCTGAACAGGCTGCGTCTGACTTCCTCCGGGGCTGCTTCGGTCGTCTGCTTGGCATCCTTGGCGGCGGCCGGGAGCGTGGCGGCCAACGCGGCGAGCGCCGCGGCCAAGTGGATCGTTACGACTAGTCTCATTTTTGAGTCTCCGGCGGCGTCTGACACGCTAAGTATAAGTTGCAACAGGGCGGCATTTCAATCGGGGTCGGGACGCAATGTCAGAAATCCGTCAATTGCCGGTGACCTCGGCGGAATAGGCCTGCCTTTACATGGCAAAATGAAGAAAATTGTTGGCGCGGCTCTCGCGCTACCCGATCCAAATTCCCGATCGGATTTTTGAGAGACCACCACGATGCGATCTTTCTTTTTGCTTGATCGATTTCGAGAATGTCCATTATTGGCACTTAGCGGACAACCCAACCGCGCCTGAGTTTGTCCGCTTTCGGACCATAGCGGACAATGGTCGGGTTTGGCCCATGGCGGGCTTGTCGCCTTTTGACCCAAAGCGGACATTCGGTGGTGGGTTATTTTCAATTGCGTCGAATAGGAGTCGGCTATTTTCGACAATGTAGCAACAATCGGGCCCTCCTGGCGGAGTCGCTTCTAATCCCACCAAAAGATCCAATATTTCTGAATCGGCAATAGCGAGACAGCATCCCGGAAGATGTCCGGCGCTTCGATCAGATCATCCATGCCTTCATCGCAAAACAGCATCTGTTCGCGCATGAGTTCCACGGCTTCGCGCTGATCGGTCGGCAAACGTCCGACGCGGAACTCGAGCGTGCCGTCGCCCAGGGCGCAAATGTCAGCGCCGTATTTTTCGTGCCAATGCTGCGCCACGGCGACCATCTGTTCGGAGTTGGGGCAGGCGTTCCATCCGCCATAGAGCGTATAGGCAGGAATTTCCCAGGGCCTCGGTGTCGGAATGCGCACCAGGGCGGCTTCTCGGACATGCGGAAACGGCGGTTTTTCGCCGAGGGTGTCCTGCAAGGTGAACATGCGATCGTCCAACTCGCGCGTCGGGCCGATCGGCTCGGCGGCAGCGAATGCCTCGGCTTCGTCGAGCCTTCGATTCGTCGTGCCATCCTCGTCGTACTTGGACCTCTCGACCATGCGTTCGGAGAAGAACTCCTTTGCCTGGGGCGCGTTGTCGATGACACGTTGCGCTTCCGCCACCAATTCCTCCCGCGAAAAGTTCGGCAATAGCCAAGTCGCAGGCGTGATGATTAATGGCGTATAGCCCTCGGCCTGGCCTTTCGCTCGGGCGGCCTCGTATGCAGCTTCCGCCTCCGCGCCCGAAACAAGCTCATAGGGGAACACCAGTTGTTTGAGTTGTTGTTGCCACAGCAGCTCGCGTTGGGCGGCCAGCTTCTGCTGCCCTAGTTCGAGCGCCTTTTGCATTTCGGCGGGCGACCGCTTCCGTGGTCGAGACCACCACGCAAATAAACAAATCGCCACAACGGGGCTAGAGAACATCAACGCCAGCGCGCTTGCGAACAGGACCTGATTTCCGGAATTGAGTCCGCCCAAAATCAGTGCGGCGGCCAGATAGATGGGAATAACGATCTTGCCTCGCCGTTTAAACTCCTCGATCCCTCCCGGATAGCGCGAAAACGCCGATGGCCGGAACCGCTGCAGCGCCCATCCGGCGACAGCCACGAGACCAATCGCCAGGATCAGGTAGGCGGCAACCCACATGGCTAAACGCTCCGCTTCGAGGTCGTTGATTGTGCTTCCGCGCCAAATTCCGAACAAGGCCCTACCCAAACGGCACCCCAGCAAGTTCGCCGCGTCAAGGTTCGGGAACGTTCTTCTTACGCGCAACAGTACCGTGAACGTTCGGAGTTTGGCCTAGGTCAGGTTTGTCCGCTAATGATGACCCAAGGCGGACAAAATAAAGACCTCGTTAAATTGCAGCACTTGATCCGTGCTCGGCATCCCTCCTGTGACGCCTCCGTTACAGCTTGATATATTTTACGGATGACAAGTCTGCTGGGAGGTGAAAATGTGTTTTTGGACATCCAAGCTTGTTTATGCCGTTGTCCTAATCGCCTTAGGATTATCGCAAGCAGCAAGGGCGCAGTCGCAGAGTTGCACGGGAAATCCAGGCATCGATTGGGATATTCAGATCGGAGCCTGCACCCTCGTAATCCAGTCGGGTAGATGGCAGGGAAAAGACTTGGCTTGGGCCTTCAACAATCGCGGCAGCGTTTACAGGAACAAAGGCCAATACGACCGCGCCATCCAGGACTACGACCAGGCGATCAGGCTCGATCCGAACCTCGCCCTTGCCATCAACAATCGCGGCATTGCCTACAGGAACAAAAGCCAGTACGACCGCGCCATTCAGGACTACGACCAGGCGATCAGGCTCGATCCGAACTTCGCGCCTGCCTTCATCAATCGCGGCATTGCCTACGATAACAAAGGTCAATACGACCGCGCCATTCAGGATTACGATCAAGCCATCAAGCTCAATCCGAACTACTCCGAAGCCTTCAACAATCGCTGCTGGTCCTACACCAACAAGGGCCAATACGACCGCGCTATCCAGGATTGTGACCAGGCGATCAGGCTCAATCCAAACAACGCCGAAGCCTTCAACAATCGCTGCTGGTCCTACATCAACAAGGGCCAATACGACCGCGCCATCCAGGAATGTGACCAGGCGATAAGGCTCAATCCGAAATACGCCGACGCCATCAACAATCGCGCCCTTGCTATCGCAAAGAGTGGTAACTGATGGCTGCTGCCAGATTTCCGAAAATTTCACTCTCTACGGCATAAAGTAAGCAGTTCGGCATTGGGTTTGTCCGAATGCCCGCTATTGACACTTAGCGGACAAGCGAACTCTTGCCTTGAATGGCCGCTATTGGGCTAACAGCGGACATTGGCCGCGATTGGCGCGGAATGGCTCGGTAGCTAATGACCTAACTGCGACATTGGCCAGCATTTCATGTTGCACTAGCGAAGTGGGCTTCAGGTCTATCAGAAGACCAATATGAGCTGTTACGATGGTCTGTGCTGAGCATGGGGTAGTTCCACATCAAAAACCCAGATCCATTCGTTCAGCCCTGATCACTTTGGCAAGGCTGATCTTCAGGAGGAATACATGGCTGACGATGCAATCTTACGCCGCCAATTCCTGGTGGGCGCCAGCGCGGTCGCCGCGGCGCTAAGCCCTGCAACGCCTTCGCAAGCGCAGGCCGCGCCGGCGGTACCGCCGGCTTCCCCAGCGGTACCGGCCGACGAGCCGCTGCTAACGCTGACACCGACCGAGCATGCCTTCATCATCGCAGCTGTGGACACGCTGATCCCGGCCGATGAAATGTCGCCGTCCGGCAGCGCTTGTGGCGTCGATGTATTTATCGACCGCCAACTCGCCAGCGCTTGGGGCGGCGGCGCTAAGATGTATCGCAGCGGCCCGTTCCACAAAGGCAAGCCTGAGCAGGGCTATCAACTGGCGCTGACACCGCGCGAGTTTTTCGCCGCCGGTATCATCGCGACGAACGAATGGACTCGAATCACCTACGGCAAGGACTTCGATCGGCTCGCTGAGATCGATCGCATCGCAACGCTCAAAGCGATGGAAAGCGGCAAGGCTGAATTTCACAACTTCTCGTCGCGCAGCTTCTTCAATCAGCTCCATAGCCTCGCGTTACAAGGCTTCTTCAGCGATCCGATCTACGGTGGCAACCGCAACATGGTCTCCTGGAAGATGCTCGGGTTCCCGGGCTTGCCGGCAACCTATGCCAACAAGGTCGACGAGTATCATGACAAAAAGCTCGTCATGCCTCCGCAGTCGATTGCAGATTTTTCGTAAGGAAATGCGAGCATGGCAACGCGATTGAAAGAAGTCGATGCGGTCATGGTTGGCATGGGTTGGACCGGCGCCATCATGGCGCGCGAGTTGACGAAAGCTGGCCTCAATGTGGTCGGGTTGGAACGCGGCCAGGATCGCACACCTGGTGAGGATTTCACTCTGCCGAGTGTCCGCGATGAGATGAAATATACGCAGCGCCTCGAATTGATGATGGACAACTCGACCGACACCATCACGTTTCGCAACGCGCCGGCCGAGATGGCCCTGCCGATCCGTCGCATCGGTGCGTTCCTGCCAGGCGAAGGGGTCGGCGGCTCTGGCATCCATTGGGGCGCGCTGCATTGGCGCAACCTACCTACCGATTTCCGCATCAGGAGTCACATTCAGCAGCGCTACGGCGCCAACGCCATTCCAGAGGACATGACCATCACGGATTGGCCAGTCAGCTACGACGAGCTTGAGATGCATTACGATCGCTTCGACAAGCTGTGCGGCGTTTCGGGTCAGGCCGGTAACATCAATGGCAAGATCATGCCCGGCGGCAATCCGTTCGAGGGACCACGTAGCAGCGAATATCCGAACAAGCCGATCAAGTCGGCGCTGCCCTCAACGATGTTCGGCGACGCCGCGAAGGCCCTTGGCCTTCACCCGTTCCCGGCGCCCGTCGCAATCACAAGCCAGGCCTATACCAATGTTGAGGGCGTAGCTCTCGGGGCGTGTGAATACTGTGGTTATTGCAATCGTATGGCATGCGAAGCGAATGCCAAGGCATCAGCCAACACTACGCTAATGCCGTTGTTGCGGCCGGAGACAAAGTTTGAGCTGCGCACCCGCGCGTTCGTCAGCAAGCTCAATTATGACAAACAAGCCAAGAAAGTCACCGGCGTCACCTACACCGATCTCAAGACCGGCGAGGAATATGAGCAGCCGGCCAGCATGGTGGTGCTGTCGTCTTTTGTGTTCGGCAACGTTCAGCAGTTGCTGCTGGCAGGGATCGGCGAGCCCTTTGATCGCTCGACTGGCAAGGGCACGGTCGGCAAGAACTACGCTTATCAGTTCGAGGCTAGCGCCGCCGCGTTCTTCGAAAACAGGGAGTGGAACCCCTTCATCGGCAATGCTGGAACGTCAGTCTGCATCGATGACTTCAATGGGGAGAACTTCGACCACGGGGGCTTAGGCTTTTTCGGCGGTGGCTATATCTCCGGCGGCCCGGCTGGCGCACCGCCTATAACTGGTCGTGGCACGCCGCATGGCACGCCGGAGTGGGGATCGGAATGGAAGCGCGCGACCGTCAAGTGGTATCACCACTTCATGCGCTTCAACACGCAAGGGTCGGTCTATGCTAACCGTGATAATTTTATGGACCTAGATCCCACCTACAAGGATGCACTCGGTCGGCCGCTATTACGATTGACCTACAATGGCACCGAGAACGACCACAGGATGTCGCGTTTTCTGCTGACCAAGCTCGAGGCGTGCATCAAGGCGATGAACCCCACTCACTACGACATGCATCCGCGGCCAAGGAACTTCACCATCGTCCCCTATCAGTCAACCCACAACACTGGCGGTACGATGATGGGAACCGATCCGAAGTCGAGCGTGGTGAACCGCTATCTCCAATCGTGGGATGCGTCCAACCTGTTTGTCATGGGCGCGTCGGTCTTCCCGCAGCAACATGGCTACAACCCAACTGGCACAGTCGGGGCGCTAACTTACTGGTCGGCCAAGGCCATAATAACGCAGTACCTCAAGAATCCTGGGCCGCTGGTGCACGCATGAGCAGATGCAGAACGACCACGCATTCCTCGTTGCTTGCTCTGGCGGGCGCTGCTTTTGCAGCGGCGTTCGTACCTGCCGTAGCGGCCGATGCTGACCACGGAAAGGCACTCTACCAAACTTGCATCGCCTGCCACACTGAGAAGTCTGACGCGATCGGGCCAAGCCTCAAGGGCGTGTTCGACCGCAAGTCAGCGGCGCTCGACGACTACCGCTATTCCAATGCTATGAAGCGGGCGAACCTAACTTGGGACGAGGCGAACCTGCGCGATTACATCGTCGATCCGCAGGCCCGGGTGAAGGGCAACCGGATGCCGTTTGCCGGCGTGCGCAATCCGAAAGACGCTGACGATCTTGTGGCCTTTCTAAAAGACTACAAATAAACGAGCTTCCGAACCGCTTCGATGAAATCCATCGGCGTTTCCGTCACCAACTCTGTTTGTCCTTGCCGACGAGATAATCGCATAGCACGCCGTTTTGTTGCCGTGCGAATGGTCGCTTTTGGCACTTAACGGACAAATCAGTTTTGCTGGTTATTGTGCGCTTTTGGATATTAGCGGACATCGAAGGGGTTTGGCGCCCGGTGGGTTTTTCCGCGAATGTCCCCACTGCGACATCGTGCAGATAGGCCACGAGCGTGCTAAAGTTGCGCTGCGTTCGGTGCGAATGGCTGGGCATCTCACATGATAAAGCGGCGCGAGCTTCTCGTCGGCTCCCTAAGCGCGATTGCTATAGCAAGTCATAAAGCTAGAGCGGCAAATGCCGCCGCTGATTTCATTTCCGGCACGTATGCTGAACTCCCCGGCGTGAAATTGTGGTTTACCGACACCGGCGGCAAGGGCATCCCGCTAGTGCTCCTACATCCACACACCGGCACCAGCGCCGTTTGGGAGAGCCAAGACAAGTACTTCTCTCCGGCCGGATATCGCGTTATCGCTTTTGACCGCAGGGGTTGGGGTAAAAGCACGGCCGATGCCGCAACGGGACCGCAGCCGGGGAGTATTGCCGGTGATCTTGACGCGCTGGCGGATCATCTCAAGCTCGCCAAATTCCACTTGCTTGGTGTCGCGGCAGGCGGTTTTGCTGCTTTGGATTATGCCGCTTGGCGTCAGGAGCGGCTTCGAAGCCTCGTGATCGGGGCAAGTACGGGGCAGGTTGCAGACAAAGAGATCGCCGATTTCATCGCACGTATCGAAATTCCCAACATCAGAAAAATGCCTGCTGTCTACCGCGAGGTGGGGCCATCCTATCGTGGCGCAAACCCGGAGGGCACAAAGCGCTGGATCGAGATCGATGAGAATGCGCGCCAGCCAGGAGCGTCGGATCAGCCCTCTCGCACGCCAAACACCTTCGCTAAGATAGCGACCATCCTCACTCCGACTCTTGTCGTTGCCGCAGATGCTGATCTGCTTGCGCCTCCCGCCCTCATGCGCATCTGGGCAGCTTATTTGAAAAATCACGAATGGGCAGTCGTGCCCGATTCAGGCCACGCAATTGAGTGGGAACAGCCGAACGTATTCAATAGGAAGGTTCTGGAGTTCGTTAAACGACATTAAAGGGCACAAAATCAGTGTCTGGCTACAAGGCAAGCGACGCGCGCGATTGCTAGTCAATTTCACTTACTATTTCGACCGCGTTTCTGGCAGTCGCGGCCGTTTATCGCTAAGCTGGGCCGACCCCGAAATCAAAAGTGGCGGCTTAGGAGGAAATCATGAAAACTCAATGTGTGATGGCTGCGATCGTCGGACTGGCATTGTCGCTCATGGCGGGTCAGGTGCAGGCGGCGGAGATCAAGGTTTTGGCCTCGACCGCCGTTAAGACGGTCCTTGAGGAACTCGGACCGCAATTTGAGAAAGCTACCGGGAACAAAGTCGCCTTTGCCTTCGCTCCGGCCTCGGTTTTGAAGACGAAAATTGACCAGGGCGAGACATTTGACGTTGCCATCCTTACGGCACCACTCACAGACAAACTTGCCGAAGAAGGAAAAATCGATACGACACGCACCACCATCGCACATGCGGGGATCGGCGTTGCGATTCACAAGGGCGCCTTGAAGCCAGATATTAGCACGACGGGTGCGTTCAGGCTTGCGATGCTCAATGCCAAATCTGTTGGCTTTACGGCGGGAGGCGCCAGCGGTGCATATCTCAAAACCTTGTTCGAGAAACTCGGTATTGCCGACGAGCTAAAACCCAAGCTCAAGCTGTTGCAGGGTCCAGCCGGCGAAGCTGCCGCTAATGGCGAAGTTGAGATTGGCCTGACCCAGATCAGCGAGATTTTACCCTATGCCAACGCCGAACTTGTAGGGCCGCTGCCGTCAGACGTTCAGATCTATACTTACTTCTCGGCCGCCGTGTCGGCGGCCAGCAAGGATGCCGATGTGGGCAAGGCATTCATCAAATTTCTCGCCGCGCCGGCAGCGCAAGCGGTGATTACGACAAAGGGCATGGACCCGGGTTGATTGGCAAGTTCCGGTCCACCCGCAGCAATTTCAAGAAACCTATTAGTGCCAATGTCCGCTATTGGCACTTAGCGGACAATCGCGGCATCGCAATATTTTGTCCGCTATTGGACAAGAGCGGACATCGACGGGGTTTAGGCTAGGGCGGGTTTGTCCGCTAATGACCCGAAGCGGACATTGGTCAGCCGATCTTGCGGTATTCACAACCGTCCTCACAGCATGCTAGGTTTTCTTACGCCGCACAGCATATGAGACCGGCGCGACGATGTGTTGAGGGCAGTCGTGAACAGGCGCTTGATGAACGCTCTGTTGGGCGGGGTGTCGTTTGCCGCCCTGTCTTGTTCGGCTTCAGCCGCCGACCCTCTGCCCGCCCTAGCGCCTGTCTATTCCTGGACCGGTTTTTACGGCGGTCTTCACGGCGGCGCGGGTTGGTCCGCCCACGGGGACGGCACCGTGACCCAGCAAGATTTGACAGGCGTCATGCCACCTTCGGTTCTGACGGCCCCATTCACTGCGCTCCGATTTGGTGGGGTGCAAATCGGATACAACTGGCAGCTTCGGGACCGCTGGATCGTCGGCCTCGAGACCGACATTTCGGCGAGCACGCACAGCGAAACAGCCGGGCAACTTGTGTATGTCAATCTCGGTGGTGGTACGAATAACATCGACGTAATGCGCGGGTTTGATTGGTTCGGCACCGTGCGCGGGCGGATTGGGTACCTGTACTCTCCCGCCATACTGGTCTATGCGACCGGCGGGCTCGCTTACGGACATACGCGCAACGACATCAATCAAACGTTCATCTTTAATGCCGGCGTAGCTCCCACTCAATACTTCGCGAATAGTGCGCCTTCAACGAGCGTCGGATGGACGGCCGGCGGGGGAATTGAACTGGCGCTCGATCGCAAGTGGAGCATCAAACTCGAATATCAATACCTTGCGTTCAACAACAGCGTGACCACAGTCAATTTCGTTACGGGCGCAAAAACTAACGCGGCCTACATCGGTCAACTCCCGGATAGCAGCGCGCACACGGTTCAGGTCGGGTTGAACTATCACTTCTGGAATTAAAGAAGGCCCTTCGCATTGCGAACAAGACCGTGCTGACGGCACATCCATACGCGGCATCCCTGGAATCGAGGATCGTGCCAGGCCGCAGCTGCGGGTCATGCAACCTGTGCTGCAAGGTATTCTCAGTCCCGGATGTCGGCAGCCCCCGCTCGGTGCTCTGCAAGCATTGCATTCCCGGCAGGGGCTGTTCGATCCATGCTTCGCGGCCAGCGATTTGTCGGAATTTCTACTGCAATTGGTTGCTGATTGAGACGCTTGAACCAGATTGGCAGCCCGAGCAGGCTAAGATGGTTCTGCAAACCATCGCCTTCTCTGACGCGCTTGGGCTCGTGGTTCACGTCGATCCCGATTTTCCCGACAACTGGCGACTGCCGCCATACTATGCGCGGATCAAGGGCTGGGCACTCAAGGCGCAGCAACAAACGAAGGCGAGTGGACCGATCTATTTTGTGGCCGTCGAAGTCCATCGGCGAGAGTACCTAATTTTGCCCGACAGCGAGATCGATCTCGGCGACTTCGAAGAAGACGATGAGTTTCAGGTCGAGCGGCGCGTTTCGAACGGCCGGATAGACGTTTTGGCGAGGAAGAAGCACAAACCGGTTTCATCCGGCCCGTAGCACGCGATGTGGTTGATCAGCAGCGCGCCTGCCTGAACGAGCGACGCCGCTATCCAGCTTTTTTGCCGCGCGTAAGTCCGCTTTTGGCACTTAGCGGACAATCGCGGCGCTGCAACAATTTGTTCGCTATTGGACAAGAGCGGACATCGAGGGGGGTTTAGCCCGTGGTGTGCTTGTCCGCTAATGGCCCAAAGCGGACATCAGAGCCGCAGGACAGCGGCCAGTCGCGCGGTCAGACAGGTTCCAGAAACGTTCTAGATTTCCCGTCTGTTCTTATAGTCCAGCAGGTAATGGTCCCTTTTGACCACCCGAGAACATAAGTGGTCCCTTTTGAATTTAGAGGTGGCCCTTTTTGGCGCCACATTGCTGCTATCTAGCCGTAAGTTACTGATGGTCCAGCGCGGAATCTGTTCTTTGCGCGTATGGACCCAGATGATGAAATGCTCGACCTGGCTCACTGCCTGCGGAAAGAGATGGAATATTACGCAAAGGCTGCAGCCACGGACGATCCAGAATTAAAATCAGCCTACGAAGCGACGGCTCGTGAATATGCTCACCGGGTGAGAGTGCTTAAAGAAATAACGAAGAAGATCTAGGTCGCCTCAGTTGGCGAATGCCGGACCATTTTAGACAGAAAATTTACGCGACGCCCACACCATTGCTTCTTAAGGTGCTCCGCTAAGGAGCGCCCCATGCCGTATTTTGATCCCACTGCCGACAAGCCCACCCGGATCGGTCAGGTTGCTGGTGACCTATTTGCTGCATTTATAATTCTCAGTGTCGTCATTATCTTCATTTCGAGCATGTTGGGACACTGACCCCACGACGATGCCTGATCCGTTCTTGAGTTGGCTCGCTACTGATTTTTCAGTTTTCGGCTTCCAATTCCAATACTGGATGCCGGGAATGTTGCTGGTATTCGCGGCCTTCCTGCTTTGGGATTGGTTGAGCCAGCGATCTGGCAAGTAGGCCGCCTCAGTTGGCGGCCTTTTTCATTCTTAAATTTGGTGTGCAATGTCCGCTAATGGCCATGAGCGGAGCTCAGCGCGAATAATTTCGCGCACCGGAAACTACGGAATATCAATCGGCATTTCTCGGTTCAGTCCGGCTTAGCGCCCGAGAACTTGACCACTTTGGCCCACTTCTCAGTTTCTGCGGCGATGAGCTTACCGAACTCTGCGGGCGAGCCCGGCAGCACTGTACCACCAAGGTCGACCAGCCGCGCTTTGATTCGCGGGTCTGCGAGTGCCGCCTTGATTTCTTTATTGAGCTTCTCAATGATCTCCTCGGGTGTCTTTTTGGGCACACCGATGCCGAACCATGACGTTGCCTCGTAGCCCGGCACGAAATCGGCCACAGTCGGGAGATCCGGCAGCACATCTGCGCGCATCGCCGTGGTTACCGCCAGTGGGCGCACTCTTCCCGATTTAATGTGTTGCATTGACGCAGGCGTCGTGTCGATCATGACTTGCACCTGTCCGCCGATCAAATCCTGCAACGCTGGCGCCGCGCCACGATAAGGCACGTGGACCATTTCGATCCCGGTCATCAACTTAAACATCTCGGCAGAGACATGTTGCGGAGTGCCGATACCGGCGGACGCGTAACTGATCTTGCCTGGATTGGCCTTGGCATAAGCGATGAACTCGGGAACCGTCTTAACCGGAACCGATGGATTGACCTCCATGACGAGGGGTACACGCATGATGCTTGCGACTGGTGCGATGTCGCGGATGAAATTGAAATTGAGATTGGTGTAAAGCGTAGCATTGATTGCATTCGGCGACGACACCGATAGTAGCGTATAGCCATCCGGGTCCGCATGCACCACCGCTTCGGCGCCGACATTGCCGCCCGCGCCCGGCCGATTCTCGATGATGAATGATTGGCCAAGCCGTTCAGACAGCCATTGACCGATGAGGCGCATGACGATGTCTTGTGGGCCGCCTGCGGCGAAGCCGACGATCAAGTGTACTGGCCGCGTCGGATAGGCTTGCGCCCAAGCAATACTCGAAATAGCCAGCAGAGCGGCAGCGCCAGCTGCCAGATGTATGAAGTGTCGGCGCGAAAGTTTCATGATGATGTCCCCAGACGGCACTAAAGCTATCCAAATTGGTGTGCGTTTGAAAGGCGCTACAATCTCAGCTAATGGCATTAAGCGAAAATCATGATCGGACTAACCAATGTCCGCTTTTGGATCAAAGCGAACATTCCACGAGCTATTCGCGGCAAATCGAAAGCGCAGGCAGTGCATGCGTTATGGTTTCCAATCCAAATTGACAACTTCGTTTCCGGCAATGTGATTGAAGCTAATTGCCTCTTGTCGCATTACCTCAATTGAGCGCTTATCGTCTGCCCGTGGACATTGGACAACATCGTGCATTATACCAGACTGACTCAACTTTCGATCAAGCACACTATCGGGGCTGCCCCCTGCAGCACCCGATGGAAAAGGTTGTGACAGATAGACCTTGTGTTCTGTATGAGATGGAGCGAGGCAATACTGCCAATCGGCTGCCGACGCCGATTGGGTTGCGGCCACCCAGAACGCAAGGCCAGCGAGCGTCTTCGTGAACATCGCTAGATTATCTATTCGCGGGTGTTGAAGGATAAGCTTTCCGTGTCGCATCCCGTTTGAGATTAATATGCGCGTTAGGCGGATTGATTCGTCTAAAATTGCCATAAAAATCAACAAGCACGCGCCTGGCTTGAAGCAAGGTCGCAAACTTAAAAGGTAGCGCATCGATGGTCGAAGTCTGCACGCGAGGTATCGATACGGGTTTCGTAACACTCGGCTATGCAAAGGTTGCCTTGCTTGGTGTCGTGCAAGGAATCACCGAATTGCTGCCTATCTCTTCGACCGCGCACATGCGTTTGGTCCCAGCGGTTCTCGGCTGGCAGGACCCCGGTTCGGCATTTTCCGCCGCAATGCAGCTTGCGGCCTTGGCTGCTGTCGTGAGTTATTTTTGGACAGACATTCGAGATTTGGCAACGAATTCTTTCCGCGCTGTCGTAGGCGGCCAGTTCACCGATCGTGATCTGCGCTTCGCAATATGGATCATTCTTGCGACCGTCCCAATTGCCGTCGCCGGGCTGTTGTTGGCGAATCTTTTGAATACTTGCAATTCACCGCTTCGTAGCATCAGCGTGATTGGCTGGGCTTGCGTGGTTATGGCACTTCTGCTCGGAGTCGCGGAGGTTTACGCTCGTCACCGACGCACGATCGACAGTGCTTCATTCGTCGATGCGATGCTCATTGGTATTGCACAGGTTGGCGCGCTCATTCCCGGCGTATCCCGTTCGGGCTCTACCTTAACCGCAGCTCTTGCCCTTGGGTTTAAGAGAGACGAGGCGGCGCGTTTATCCTTTCTTCTTGGGCTGCCTGCAATTGCCTTGGCGGGCCTGAAAGAGATTTGGGAGCTTTACAAAATCCACCTCGATGCGCACGGCTGGTCGGTTCTGTTACTTGGATTATTCGTAGCTTCGGTTTCCGCGTTTTTCGCGATCTGGGGGCTGATGCGGGTCCTGCAGCAATTCTCGACTTGGCCGTTCGTCGTTTACCGATTTTTGCTTGGCGTTGGCATCCTTGTCGGTGTTGCGATAGGATGGCTCGGGTAACACATGATATTGGCGCACTACTGGCTGACAATCATCCATTAAAATAAAAACTGCCGCGTCGCATAGTGCAATTATTCGGACGGTCTCTCAAAAAGGAAATAGACCCATAGGATGAAAAATCCGGTGAACACAACTGTCCAATATTGCAGTTCAATTCCAAAAATCACAAAGTGCTGGAATAGGAATCCCGAGAGTTTATCCATAACCGGGATCATAACGACCGGATCGCATTAAAATATCATCACGTTTACTGGGCCGTTGCTTCATGAGCTTCACTTCATTGTCGGATTCTCTGATTGGTTTGATTCAAGTCTACGGACCTTGGATCATCTTCGGCATCGTCGCACTGGAAAGCGCCGGTATCCCTTTGCCAGGGGAGACTATCCTCGTTTCCGGAGCGCTGTTGGCTTCCACCACCCATCGGCTCGACATAACGGCAGTCGTTGCGGCAGCTGCCGGAGGCGCGATTGTCGGAGACGCGCTCGGATATACGGTCGGGCGCCGCGTGGGGCCACTTCTTCTTCACAAATATGGTCGATACATTCGCCTCGATGAAAACCGGCTGCTGATAGGGCAATATCTGTTTTTTCGCTTTGGCAGCGCCATTGTGTTCTTCGGCCGTTTTATCGCCGTGCTGCGAACGTTTGCGGCTTTGCTTGCCGGTGCTAACCGCATGCCCGCAAGCCGCTTTTTCACTTTCAATATTGCCGGCGGAATCTGCTGGGCTTGTTTCTTCGGCTTCGGCGCCCATGCGCTCGGGGCGAAAATATATGAGGTTTCAGAAACCCTTGGTCTGGTATCGCTTGGCTTGTTTATCGTCTGTGGATTAGCGTTTTCGGTCTTCATTCGACGCTACGAAAGCGTGCTGCTGAGTCAGGCAAAGCGTGCCCTATCGGACCCGTAGTGCGAACGAAAACGAATGTCCGTTATTGGTACTTAGTGGACAATACAATTTCGCCAGCGAATGTCCGCTATTGGAGTAACGACGGACAAATTTTAATTTCGGCCAGCGACGTTTTGTCAGCTAATGACCCAACAGCGATAATGGCTGTGCGCTGCGGCAATGGTTTTTTTGAAGCTTGTTTCAAGCCCCTATCAAAGTGCTCGTTCGAGCCGGTAATATGCCTTCTCCTGAGCTTGGGATAGGGCATGGCACGGCGTGAGTTCATCACGCTTTTAGGCGGTGCCGCGGCGACGTGGCCGCTTACCGCGCGCGCAGCAACGCACGGGCGATTGCTTACTTTTATGTCCAGCAATAAGCCCACGATCGCGTTCCGGAGAGCCGTAATGTCCATAATGCTCAGATTTGTGATTGCGGCGGTGCTCATTGGCGTCGGGTCCGGTCATGCCAGTTCGCTCAACATTGTTGTGGTTGGCGCCAGCAATACAGCGGGTTGGGGCGTTGGTGTAGAGAATGCCTTCCCGGCACAATTGCATGCCATCCTCAAGGAGCGCGGCATCGATGCTGTAGTCACCAGCGCCGGCGTCATCGGTGATACTACCGCCGGCATGCTCAGACGCATCAATAGCGATGTACCCAACAACACCAATATCGTCATCCTGCAACCGGGCACTAATGATCTCCGTTTCTTCGGGTCTAAGGAACAACGCGCCGCCAATATTTCGGCCATCGTTGATCAACTGCAGCGACGTCTTATCCGCGTCATAGTTCTTGACCCAGTGATACCGCGAGATTTCTTGCAATGGGACGGGATCCATTTCACCGCCGCGGCCCATGCCGAGTTCGCGAGGGAGCTGGCGGCGCAGATCACGGGTGGGCAAAAGTGAGCTCGAAAACCAACCAGCAGAAACCGTGATCGGTAGCGTCGTCGCGGATGCCCTGATCGGAGTCTCGGGGAAGACAATGAGGCGGCGCAAGTTCACCAGTTTACTCGGCGGTACGGCCGCAATTCTGCTCGCTGCGGGCGGTCAGCAGGCGGACATGCCGGTAATCGGATTCCTCAGCGCGAGATCGGCTGCTTTTGGAGCACGCATGGCAGCAGCGTACACCAAGGCTTGGGCGATTCAGGATACTTCGAGGGCCATAATCTGCCGACGAGGTGATCGAATAGAGATGCTGTCTGCCGCGGTGCATGACTCTGCTTTTGCCGCTTAGCGTCATTTCGCTGGGCCGCAAAAATGGGTCGTTATTGGGGACATAGCGGACATTGGCCTGTCCTTGCGCTGAATAGATCGGCAGCGAATGACCCAACAGCGACATTGGCTATGCACCACGGCAATGGCCTCTCACAACATCAAAGGGATTTCTCCGTCCCGTAAAATAAAAGTTGTGTGATAAGGCGCGACTCGGAGCCGGGAAATTGGTGCTCACTACTGAGCGGCCGGTTGCTGCGGCGGCGAAATTGAAAAGACACGACCGGTCCTGCCGCCCCGATCTTGGGAGTTTTCGGCACTGCAGCATTGATTGTAGATTGGATCTAGACGAAAATGGGCTAAATCAAAGGCGAGAGCTAGGTCCCTTGGAACATCGCCAGACAAAGTATTGGGGGAGTTCGTCACCATGAATAAAACGCAAAAGAAATCGGGTGGATGGAGTTGGTGGTACCTGCTCTTTGCAATCCAATACGTCATTGTGCTCTGGCCGCCATTTTACAACAAAGCCGAGCCCTCTTGGATAGGCATCCCGTTCTTCTATTGGTCTCAACTGCTATTTGTACTCGTGGGGGCCGTGCTCACTGCGATTGTCTATTTCGCGACCGACGATTAGCGCGACAACATACCGCTTGATGTTGGCTTAAAAAATAAAACGAGGGGAAATGCCGTGCAGGACGTGAATTGGGTAGCGCTCACAATTTTTGTGTTGTTGTTCGGATTCATTACATGGCTCGGCTTTGCTGCGGCCAATTGGCGCAAAGGCGATCTTGATCAACTGCACGAATGGGGGCTCGGCGGGCGACGTTTTGGCACGATCGTGACGTGGTTTCTGGTCGGCGGTGATTTATATACGGCCTACACCTTCATCGCTGTTCCAGCGCTGGCCTTCGGTGCCGGCGCCATCGCGTTCTTCGCGGTGCCGTACACGATTGCGATCTATCCGATCCTGTTTCTAGTCTTCCCCCGACTCTGGCATGTCTGCCACAAGCACGGCTACATCACGGCGGGGGATTTTGTGCGCGGTCGTTTCGGCAACCGCTGGCTGGCGCTAGCGGTAGCGGTCACCGGCATTGTTGCAACGATGCCCTACATCGCGCTCCAACTCGTTGGCATTCAGGTCGTGATCGGCGCACTCGGAATTTCGGGCACGGGACTTGTCGCGGATCTCCCGTTGATCATCGCCTTCGTGATTCTGGCCGCCTTCACCTATTCAAGCGGGCTGCGCGCGCCGGCTTCGATCGCGATTGTGAAAGACATCCTGATTTACATCACGGCTTTCGCCGCCGTGATCCTCATTCCGATCCAGCTTGGTGGTTTCGCCAAGATCTTCACCGCCGTGCCGGTGCAAAAGCTTCTACTGGCGGTTCCCGGCCCCACGACAACCGGCTCCTACGGCGTTTATGCGACGCTGGCGCTTGGTTCGGCGCTGGCGCTTTTCCTCTATCCCCACTCTCTTACTGGGATTTTGAGCGCAAGCAGCGGTCACGCCATCCGCCGAAATGCCGCGATGCTACCCAGCTATTCATTCATGCTCGGCCTGCTCGCTCTCATCGGATTTTTCGCGATCGCCGCCGGTGTTGCGGGCCTGCCGGAGTATGCCGCCGGCTTTAAGCAGTTCGGCAACAACTTCGCAGTGCCGGCGCTCTTCCTTCACAGCTTCCCGTCTTGGTTTGTGGGCATCGCATTCGCCGCAATCGGAATAGGCGCACTTGTACCGGCTGCGATCATGTCGATTGCGGCATCGAATCTCTACACACGCAATATCCACCGTGAGTTCATCAATAAGAAACCAACCGACAAGCAAGAAGCACAAATGGCGAAGTGGGTCTCACTGATCGTCAAGTTCGGAGCGCTCGTGTTCATCCTGTTCGTTCCGACGCAATACGCAATCCAACTACAATTATTGGGCGGAATCTGGATTATCCAAACGCTCCCAGCAGTGATGCTTGGTGTCTATACAAGGTGGTTCAACGACTGGGCGCTGCTTGTCGGCTGGGCCGTTGGAACCGTCGCTGGGACCACGATGGCCGTTGTGATGAACCTCACGCCGTCCTATCCGGTCGCAATCGGCGGCTACACTTTCCCTGGCTATACGGCCTTCTACACCTTGATCCTCAACCTGCTGCTGGCGGTCGTGCTCACGCCTGTGTGCAATGCCTTGAGCGCAAGGAGCAAGCCAGTCGACGAGACTGCGACTGCCGACTATTACGCCTGAGAACATTGGCAGAAGTACCGCGATCAGCCGGTTTTTATGTCTGCTCATGGCACTCAGTGGACATGGGTCTAGTCGCCCATCAAGGTCCGCTTCCGGGGGTAGAAGCCGACGTTGGACGCGCTACGACACGCTTCGTAGGCGCTCGATCCATGCTGGCCCTGCCAAGCGTTTCTAAAGGGGGGCAGGCGGCGTGAGCGCGGATGATCAGCATCGAATAAGTGGTGTGAAATTCAAACCGACAATCGAATGATGTTATTGGAAATTATTTTTTTTGAAAGTTTGACTATTAAGCAAAAAAAATCAAAGAAATTCGAGGTGCGATAACGCAAGGCATCGACCACGCGACGCCACAAACGGGCTTCCAACTCCACCGTTGTCCGTTGTACAAGATTTACTGGAAGCCGCCGGCATCGAGTTCATCGGCTCACCGACGGATCAGCCAGGTACTCGCCTAGCTGGACTACAAAACGTTTCCACGGGCAAAAAGCGCCGTTCGCCATGAAGTCCATTCTTATCCCAGTCGAGGACCACGACTCGATGCCTGCGGCGCTTGAGGCCGCTCGGCTTATTGCCAGCGCCTGTGGCAGCTATATTGAAGGGTTCGCAGTTCGACCGTCAGCCCCGTCCTATGTGACCATCGAACCGGTAAGTGGTTTGGCATTCCCGGGGCCGTACGAAGCCGGCGCTGCTGGACAGGCACGCGGCCAATTCGAATCGTTCATGCAGGCCCACGGGGTGCCACAAGCTAAACGGGAGCAGACTAGCTATTCGTACGCTTGGCCGTGGGAAGAGTCGGTAGAGGATACCTTTATCGGTAGTTACGGCCGCGTCTTCGATCTGATCGTGCTCGGTCGCCCCGGACCCGAACCGCAAAATCCGAGAATGGCGCCGTTGGAAGCCGCTCTATTTGATAGTGGACGACCCGTCCTGATCGTTCCGTCGTCCACACCGCAGACCCTCGCCCGTAATATTCTGGTCGCGTGGAACCGCAGCACCGAACAGGCTCGCACGAACGCATTCGCGCTTCCGCTTTTGCGGCTCGCCGACAAAGTGACGGTCTTGACGGTGGAGGGCGGTACGACGACGGGGCCGTCAGGTGAGGAAGCGGCCCTTCACTTGCGCCGGAACGGCGTTAAAGCAACAGCGTTGACGGTCAAGGCGGGCGCACGCTCGGGCGGAGAAGCGGTCGGCGAAATCACGCTTGAGCACGCCTCGTCGCTTGGTTGCGATCTGCTTGTTAAGTGCGCTTACACACAGAGCCGTTTGCGCCAGATGATTTTTGGCGGGGCCACAAGTCATATTCTCGCCAATGCGACTTTGCCGATTTTAATGGCGCACTGATAAGTTGATTGGCGCGCGCAACAGGACATTCGTCATTGTCTAACGGCTCCGATCAGAACAAGCGCTCCACAATCCCTTCTGGAGCAAAGTATCCGGCATTTCTAACCATATTTCCGTCGATCATGTTGCCAATGTTTCTGGCGGTCGTGGATCAGACGATTGTCGCCACCGCATTACCGGCGATTGTGGCCTCGACCGGCCAGGTCGAGCGTGCGTCATGGATCGTTGTCTCTTATCTGATCGCCGCAACGATAGCCGCGCCGATCTATGGCCGGCTGGGTGATTCGTTCGGCCGCCGGCGTTTGATGTTCGCAGCACTTGCAATTTTCATTATTGCTTCGCTGTTGTGCGCGGTCTCGCCCACGGTCGAACTGCTGACGCTGGCGCGCGTCCTGCAAGGACTCGGCGGCGGCGGATTGATGACGTTGTCACAGGCGTTGGTCGGCGAAGCGATCCCGCCGCGTGAGAGGGCGCGCTATCAGGGTTATCTTGCCGCGGTCGCGGTCTGCGCCAACACTTTCGGACCGGTAGCGGGCGGCTACTTGACCGAGCATTTTGGTTGGCAATCGATCTTCCTCGTCAATTTGCCGATCGGGCTAGGCGCGATGGCGCTCACCTGGCGACTTCCAAACCCGACGGTGGAGCGGCTTGCATGGAAGGCCGATCCGGGCGACGTCGTGCTGTTCACGCTGTTTGTAGCGACTATGCTGCTCTCTCTAGAGCAGTTACAGCGAGTTGATCTTAACGTGTTGCCGCTTGGTGGTTTTCTGTTCGCGGTAGGCCTCATTGCGTTGGGACTGCTGATACGACAGGAGAACAGAACACCGTCGCCGTTGATACCTCTAAGTCTATTGCGTCAGCCGGCGATCTGGCACAGTGACGCCCTGGCCGCATGCCATGGCGCTGCCCTCGTGTCCTTCATCACTTTCCTTCCGATCTATCTGGAAGTGGTTCGTGGGACTTCGCCGTCGAACACCGGACTTTTGCTCGTGCCGCTCACCATCGGAATTGGAATCGGTTCGCTGGTGACCGGTCGGCTCGTCAGCAAGACCGGCTTGACGACTGTATTTCCGATCGTGGGACTCTTCCTGGCGACCCTCAATCTCGTCGTTCTCGCCCTGTGGGCATCTGCGCTCGGCAATGCCGCGCTGGCGGGCGTGCTTCTGTTGATCGGGCTGTTTATGGGCACGGTCATGGGCGTCGTGCAGGTCAGCGTGCAGAGCGCGGCGGGTCAGTTGCGGCTGGGTGAGGCGGCCGCCTCGGTCCAATTCTCGCGTTCGATCGGCGCCGCATTTGGCACCGCGCTGGTTGCGACGGTGCTATTCGCCATGCTCACTCTGAAGAATCCGGAGGCCGCCCGTGTCTTCGCGACAATGGTTGAGCACGCAAAGCATGTCGGCCCGGCGCTGGCGCCTATTGAGCAGGCCGCCATCCAAGCCGATATTGCGGACGCGTTTCGCGCTGCGTTTTTGATGATCGCGATCTTTACGACCGCTGGCTTTTTCCTGGCGCTCACCAATCCGTTACGCCGGATATAGTTCTCGAACCTGTGACCGCAGCACCAAAAAACCACGTGCGATAACGCCTCTCACGGCGCATGCACGGTAGCGCCAATATCAAGGTGCGAGGGCGCCTCGAACTGGCGAATTGATGCTGATGCGGCCCGGCTGAGCGGTCAGTTCACCGTGATGTTGGCGGCCTTGATCATCGGCCACCATTTCTTCACCTCGGCCTGCTGATGCGCGGCGAGCGCTTCTGGCGTCTGCTTGTCCAGCGGTGGAACTTCGAGCCCGACATCGGCGAAACGCTTTTGCACCGCCGGATCGGCCAGAGCCTCGACCACCGCGGCGTTAAGTTTGGCGATGATCTCCTTGGGCGTAGCCTTGGGCACCCAGAGCCCCGACCATAACGAAACATAAAACCCTGGCAGACCCGCCTCATCGACGGTCGGAACATTCGGTGCCGCTGGTAGGCGTTTGTCCGCGGTGATGCCATAGGCGCGAATTTTGCCTGCCTGAACTTGCGCCAACGAGTTTGCGGCCTGATCGACCATCAAATCAATTTGCCCGCCCAACAAATCCTGCAACGCAGGTGCGGTGCCGCGATAGGGCACAAATTGTAGTTTCACATCGATAAGCTGCTCGAGGTAGACCCCAGAGAAATGCGCTGCGGAGCCAACACCGGCGGTGCCCGCCGACACTCTGCCATTATTGGCCTTGATCCAAGTGATCAGCTCCTTCAAGTTTTTTGCCGGGACGTCGTTCTTAGACACGATCATCATTGGATTGCTGGCGATGAGCGCGACCGGCGCTAGATCATTCACCAAATCGAAGGGCAGCGGATAGATCGCGCCGTTGATCACATGCGTTCCGAGATGGCCAATACTCACCGTATAGCCATCGGGCGCCGCGCGCACCGCGCGAGCAACGCCAATAGTGCCGCCAGCGCCGGTGATGTTCTCCACCAAAATCGTCTGCTGGAGCGACTGCCGCATGCGCTCGCCAAGTACGCGCGCCAGCGCATCGGTCGGCCCGCCAGCAGCGAATGGGACGATGATGGTAATCGGTCTCGACGGATAGGTCTGCGCGCCAGCCGGCAAAATGCTAAACGTCATTGCTGTCACGACGGCAACGATCAATTTAGTCATTTTTGCTCCTCCCGTATTTCTCGCGAAGCCGAGCAGAAATCCATTGCTTACAGCGATGCGAAATCAATCGGCTTATGACGGTCGAGCGTGCGATGGATCGCCGGTAGCGGATATTTCAGACCGCTGGCGCAATTGAACAAAACCACCTGATCGGTGCGTTTTACCCGACCGTCGGCCAGGCTCTGCTTGTAAGCGGCGTAGGTCGCCGCACCTTCGGGGCACATGAGAAAACCCTCTTCGTGAGCCATCTCGTTGAGCGCAGCGGTGATCGCGTCATCGTCGACCGCTAGGGCAAAGCCGCCGCTTTCACGCACGGCGCGCAGAATGAGAAAATCGCCGATCGCCTGAGGCACACGGATGCCAGAGGCGATGGTATGTGCGTTCTCCCAGCGCGGGGCGTGTTCCTCGCCTGCTTCATAAGCGCGCACCATCGGCGCGCAACCTGATGCCTGTACCGCGACCATGCGCGGGCGATATTTGCCGATAAAACCGATCGCTTCCAGCTCGGCGAACGCCTTCCACATTCCGATCAAGCCAGTACCGCCGCCGGTCGGATAGAAGATGACATCCGGAACCTTCCAGTCTAGCTGCTCAGCCAGTTCTAGCCCCATCGTCTTTTTGCCTTCGATCCGATACGGTTCCTTCAAGGTGGAAGTATCAAACCAGCCGGCCTTTGCCTTGCCTTCGCCGACTATCTTGCCGCAGTCATCAATCAATCCGTTGACGCGATAGACGGTGGCGCCTTGCAGAGCGATCTCGCTGACGTTTACCTCCGGGGTATCTTGCGGACAGAATATTGTTGTCTTGATTCCTGCCCGCGAAGCATAGGCTGCGAGCGCGGCGCCGGCATTGCCGTTGGTCGGCATCGCCATATGCTTGATGCCGAGCGATTTCGCCATCGACACAGCCATCACCAGCCCACGCGCCTTGAACGATCCGGTCGGCAGCCGGCCTTCATCTTTCACCAAAATGTCGCCGCCACCGAGCTTGGCCGACAGTTTCGGCATGCGCACTATCGGTGTCATTGCTTCGCCTAGGCTGATGATGTGCTCAGGGCTGCGAACAGGCAGTAGTTCGCGATAGCGCCACAGATCGGGTGCTCGCTCGGCGAGCGCCTGCTTGCTTAGCGCCTTGCGTACGCTTGCAAGATCGTAGCGCACCAGTAGCGGTTTTCCGGCGCGCGAAAGATTGTGGATCTCATCGGCTTCGTGGCGTTCGCCGGTCATTGCGCATTCAAGGTGCGTGACGAAACTTGTCCATTTAGCCTTCAGATTTTCGTCATGCTGCATCATCAACCCCTGGCCGGAATGTATTTCCCTTAAGCGACTATATACGGGACAGGCAGGGAGAGGGGTGCAATAAGCCACGCCGGCACGCACGATCAGCGTCGAATGATGGTTTGAAATTCAAATCAGCAACCATTTGAAATGACTTGATATTATTTTCCAACATAGAAGCTTTTTTTTCGAGAAAATCAAAGCCCGCGCGATGGCGCGTAACAGCACTTGTAATAACGCAAGCTCACCGCAATCGTTATTGGAGAGCTTTAGTAGCTCTCAAAAAATCAAGAAATTCATCAATTGCCAACGCCACCAGTGCTCCGAATATCGCGAACACCACTAAGCCCAGAGCGTCTTCCCAATCCGTAAGGGCGAAGCTGGATTGCGGGTGTGCAAAGAAGTAGTCGTCGCCGAAGGCAGTCACAAAGATCGCAAAAAGGGCCGAAAAAAAATCGAAAAATGCAGCGATTACGATGACAGGTATGACCAACGGGACGTAACTATAGTCTTTCGGATTGGCGTGAAAAACCAACGCCGCTCCCAGAGTAATTGCAATCATCAGCAGGATGAGACCTGATCTAATCCAAAGCGGCAACCGTTCGCATGCATCTCGGAATGCTTCGATCCGCAAATTATTTTTAAAAGTAAGGATTAACTTCGGTGCGATCGCACCGACAAGCATCATCAGAAAAATCCACGAAGGATGACCGGTTAGCTCAAGAAACAGCGCCAGCAAAAACCCAGCCGCAGCGCCAATAAGCGCAGCTGGAATCCTTTTCCGAGGTAGCCTTAAATCCACGTGCCCTTTGCTCCCACGCGATTCCGCCGAAGGTAATATAATACACGATCTAATTCTGGCTTTCGGGGCAGTTCAAAGAATTTACAATCTCTTTATGGGCCATTTAGCTGGCCTAGAGCCAATTGATGTAACCGAGGCCGCCTCAATGGCAGTCGCTCGAAAGCGACCTGTAGAGACTTTCGCGCCCCAGCCCCGCCTCCTTCGCAAGATCAGTCATGCCCTTCGCCTGTGCCACGACGCCGAGCGCATAAGCGAGCAGCGTCGGATCGCGAGCGGCGCGCTCGTGGTCGCGGTGAAAATTCTCGATCGAGGCCTTCGATGCGGGACGCGCCTCAGTGCCGCCCGGTTTTCCTTAAAGCGCTTTCCGCCTCAATCCCAATTTTGGTTCTAGCGAAAGATCGGACTGTGTCGGGGCAACAATATATGGAACGTTGTTCCGTTGCCGACTTCGGATTTGACGATGATGTGGCCATTTAATTTCTTAATAGTGCTGAAGACCGTCGCTAACGCAAAGCCGCAACCCGGCCCTTTCGTGGTAAAAAATGGATCGAAGATTTTGTCCGCGTTACCTTTTGGAATGCCGACGCCCGTATCAGCCACTTCGACAAGGACGTAATCAGCAGCGATGGCCCGAAGTTCTGGTTTTGCCTCACATTCTGGTTTCGTAATATTCGTCGCCCGAATGCGAAGGCTGCCGCCGTTCGGCATGGCTTCTCGCGCGTTGACTGCGAGAACGATGAAAATCTGTTCAATTTGCTCTTCGCCAGCTCTAATTAGCCAGAGGTTGCGATCGAGCGCCATTTGCAATTGGACATCTTCAGCCAAAAGCCCTTGAAGTAATGAAGCCAATTGGGAAAGAACGTCTCGAATATCAAAGACGGTCAGATGGCCTGCTTCTGTTCCGGTAATTATTAGAAACTGCCTTGCAGTCGCGGCGACGTGGCCTAAGTACCCTTTTATTGTCGCTATTTTGTTGCGAGTTTCTGGCGAAATAGATTTGTCGTTGATTAGAAGGTCAGTTGCGGTCTGGATTACAGACAGCTCATCTTGGATATTTTCGGCCATCCGAGGAGCAAGCCGAACAAGTTCTTGTACATCTTGCATTGCCTTGCTCCCGAATGAGTCGAATCAATAGGTGTATTTCGGACCTTGTTGTTCAAAATATCAACGGCCAAATCACAAATCGTCGAGAATTACAATGTGCGATAACACGGTGCGTCACCACTAACAGCGGGTGATTGTAATCTCGCGGCTGCCGCCTTCTTCCGCGGGCACCGTTACGGTCTCCCGACTATGGTGACAACTTGGAGCGGGAGCTGGCGAGGGGACGTCGCGAAACTGCGCCGGCAACGCTGCGGCGGAATACCGTTGATCACCGAGTGCATAACCCGCATATGTCGCATCGCCGATCACATAACCTGGGACGATGCTGTCATACGGTCGATGAGCAAATCCGTGGTGAAACCCGTGACTAGCAAATCCTCTTGCTGAGACCCCAACTGGCAGTGTTGCAGGCCCCAACATCGCGGCAATGCTGACAGCGAATACTCTATTGATCATGGCAATGGCCCCCTAATCCAGTTTGCCTGATCTTGGCACTGTTTGAAATACCCCTCGACCGCTCTGGTCGATCTTGATTGAGACGGCTCGCTCGCAGGCACTTTATTGGGACATCCATTAGGCTTCGCGTTTGGTGGCTGCGGAAAAGCCGCCACCAAGGCTTTGCAAAATGGACGCAACTCGGTCAACGAAACATTGTTTCACTCAATGGAATACTATAATGAAACGGGGTGCGATTTTATGAAAGAGAATTTCCGTGCAACGAAAAAAACGAAAGTCCGGATCCTCGGCAGTAGCGACAAAGTCCGGCTTGCTGATCCCGAGCCCAAGCGCGAGGCTTGGCAATCCTTATGCAATAGAAGTTCTTAATCGCGCCATCGACGTGTTGTCCGTTTTCAGCCATGCGCGGCCATCACTAAGCCTCACTGAAATTGTTCAGGCTGTGAAACTTCCAAAGTCCAGCGTCTTTCGGCTTCTCAGCAGTCTCGCCGAACGCGGATTATGCGAGGTCGACACACAAAACCGCAAATATGGGCTTGGATTTGAGCTTCTTCGGCTAGCCGACATTCGGCGCCGGCAAAACAAAGTTCACGACGTCGCGATCCCCGTCATGCGCGAGATCCGCGACGCGGTCAACGAAACGGTCATCCTTTCCGTTCGCTCCGGCAATTCGCGCGTCCACATCGATTTTGTTGAAGGTCTGCACAGCTTGCGGCGAATGGCCGATCTTGGTGTTGGCGCGCCACTTTACGCAGGCGCCGCAAGCAAAGTGCTATTGGCTGGCATGGCAGACGATGAAATTCACACCTACCTGGATCAAACCAAACTAACGGCGTTTCAGAAAAGCACGATTACTGATCCGAGCGCACTCTGGCGCGAGATACGCACAATTCGAAAACGCGGATACGCAGAAAGCAAAGGCGAATTGTTCGCTGGCGGCGGCGCGCTAGCGGCACCCATCAAAGACTATTCCGCAAAGACAGTCGCGGTCATCGACATTCTGACGCCGGAGCATCGCTATACGGCGCAACACCGCGAGCGCTGTATAAAACTTTTGCTCGATGGCGCCCGCCGCGTGTCGGAACGGTTGGGTCATCAGCAAGCCGCCTCATGACGGCGCGCTGCCGCAACACTCTAAGCGCGTCGCCGATTTGCTATCGTCTCGAAGAGTCGATCGAGGTTACGAAGCGACTCGATATTTCCAACGATATCGACCAACTCCTCGATGGCCGAAGTCGGTAAGCAAACAGCAGCCAGCCGACGAAATTTCTGTTCGACTTCCTTCATAGGCAACGGATGGTCGGCGGAGCCTCGTCGTTGCTCGACAGATGCGGTTAATTCGCTGCCATCTTTTCTCAACGCCTTGATTTTGACCGCGTGGCGCTTGGCGGCGCCGCCGCGATCAAGATCGGGGTCGTGCACGATATCGATCAGCGGCATCAGATTGAGGATGGCGGGATCTGCGAGGCGCTCCTTCGTGTATTGATCGATGAAGGCTTCGCCATCAAACAACGCAACCGCGGCGGCGTAATACCCATTCATCTGGGCAGCGATGACGTCTCCGGGCTGGTACGGCCAGCCAATATTGATATGGCTTTTTTTGCTCATTGAAATAGTCAGCCGAGCCAACGTCTCAGGTGTCAGCCCCCGGCGCCTCAGATCACGCACGCCATCGATCGTCGTATGTGCGCTCGCGCAGGCGGCATAGGCCTTCAGCCCGACGCGAACGGTTTCCCATTTGTCGCCGAGGCCGGCCAGGATGGTTTCGGGAGCGAACTGACCATGCATTGTGCTCATGAGGCCTCCGAAAGGCGCCTCGATCGCATCAAGGCTGCCGGTAAAGCCCTGTTCGGCGAGAAATGCCGCCACGACGCCGCTTTGAGAGGCACGACCTGCGTGAAAACGCTTTGCCATGCCGCCGGTACGCGCCGAATAGAGGCCTGCCGCTTGGGTCGCGCCAAGGCCTAACGCATGGGCCGATTGCGCCGGCGATAGATTTAACAGCCGTGCGGCAGCAGCAGCGGCGGCGAGTGCGCCGACCGTCCCGGTAACGTGGTAACCGCTGGTCGAATGAGAGATCCCAGCACAGATCCCGACGCGAAGACCGGCTTCATAGCCGGCGGCCATGGCAACCAGAAACTCCGCGCCCGATGTCGCCCGTGCTTCTGCTATGGCCAAACAGACAGGCACGGTTACCGCACCCGGATGGAGCGAGGACGACACATGCGCGTCGTCGATCTCAAAGCCGTGAATCGCCGTTCCGTTCGCCATCGCGGCGTCGGGCGGACTGACTTTCTCGGATCTCGCCAACAGCGAGGACTTGCCACCGCCGCTAAAGGCGACGGCAACGTCGCCCGCAATCTTTCCCCACTGTTGAGCCGCGCCGAACACGCCGCAGCCAAGAGAATCGAGCAGGCACAGCTTGAGATGCGAGACGACTTCCGCCGGCAAGGACGCAAGCGTTAATTCAGAAACCCATCGTCCAAGCCGAGGGGTAACTGCTATCGGGCTCGGCGGCAAGTCCATCGCTAATCCTATTGAACAATTTCTGTCAGCAGCGTGTGAGCATCGAGCGCTTTCTCGTCGACGATGATGCCGAGCCCGGGGCCGGACGGCGGCGTCACGTGGCCGTTTTTCACGACAAAGTCAGTCTCCGGCACAATCGGATCGGCGCCAATGACGCCGAGGCCGAATATGAACTCGCCCGCCGGCATGACATGATTTGTAGGCCGGCTGGCATAAAAATGTGCGCCGGCTGCGGCCTCGAGTTGCGAATGCACCGCTAGGCCACCGCAATTGATTTTAAGATTGGCCGCTTCCGCGATGGCCGAGATTTTGCGCGCCGGCGTGATGCCGCCATGTTTGTAAAGCTTGATGCACAGCACATCAGCCGCTTGTGCCGCGACAATAGCATGAGCGTCCTGGATCGAGCAGCAGGCTTCGTCGGCCATCAACGGTACGCCAGTATTAGCGCTTCTGATTGCCGCCATGCCATTGAGATCGTACCGACCGACTGGCTGTTCGATGTAGTCAACGCGCTCGTCCTGTAGATCGCGCAGGGCCTGTATGGTGTCGGCAACGGTCCAGCCGGTATTGGGGTCCATGCCGAAAACGATGTCCGGGCCGACTGCCTTGCGGATAGTCCGAAAATTCTGTGCGTCCATCTGCCATCCGTCGTGATGGCCCGACTTCATGCACAAAACGCGAATACCGAATTCGTGAATCGCCCGTTGCGCATCGGCGACCATCTTTTCGGGATCCGCGGCCATGCTGATCGACCATTCAAGCGGAATACGCGGCTGCGCCAGGCCGCCGATCAGATTGTAAACCGGTTGTTTGGTGGCCTTTCCCATCGCGTCATAAAGCGCGATATCAAAGACTGCGCGCGCCATCGCGTTGCCGGGCGCCAGGCTGTCGAACAAATTATGTATGCTCTCGACGTCGAATATGCTTTGCCCAATCAGCCGCGACCCGCACACGTGCTTGAGCGTCGAGATCATGGTCGCATAGGTGTCGGGCATTGAATGATGCGGCGCCAAGGGTCGGATTTGGCCGAATCCGCACACGCCCTCGGCAAAAATCTTCACCAGCACGGGCTTGCCCAGAAGCGCCCCCGGCGCGCCGGTGTCGTAGGCGCCCGTCGAGCGTTGCCGTTGCAGACGGGTCGGCAAATCGGTGACGCGAATTTCGATCCGTTCGATGCGCATTAATTTTCCTTCGGCGTCAGCCGATACGGCTATCAATCAAATTTTGTCGAAATAGAGCTTTTCAAGCTTCTGCTGCATGGCGGCGCCTTCCCCGTCCTCGCCAACGGTCGGCACCGGATAGGGCTTGTCGGCCCGGCTTTCCACAAAGTCCTCCCAAGCGGCAGTGCCACGCGACTGGAAGTCGTTCATGAAATCCCAGATCGCCGCCCAGATAATGTGATGGGTAAAGCCTGGAAACCAGGCGATGTTCACACCGAGGCTGATATGCTCTTCGAGCGAAAGCAGCCGGGGCAACTTTCCTTTCATGAACGAGAACGGTCCTTTGACGGCGGCGCGCGCTTGCTTGATCTCTTCGATCGAGTGTGGCGACTCCAGTTGAACCCAATCGACGCCCGCCTGTTCTTTATAGGCTTTCAGCCGTCGCAGCGTGTCTTCAAGGCCGCCGTTGTCGGCATCGCGCGCGTAGCATTGCGCCATGATGACGAAGTTTGGGTCGAGCTCATTGCGCATGTCGACTGCTGCACGATAGCGCGCGATGGCCTGCTCAATTGGCACCACGGTCACGCCGGCGCTTTGCGTTCGACGTTTTCCCTCGATCGGCTGATCGTCGATGCGAACGCCTGCGATGCCGCCACGAATGCATTCACGGACCATACGGCGAACCGCCATGATGCCGCCATGGCCGGTGTCACCATCCATAATGATTGGAAAATTGACCGACTGCGCGATCCAGCCTGCGACGGTGACGCATTCGAGCATGGTGAGGGAACCGACATCGGCCAGGCCGGTATATGCGCCGACCACGCCGCCGGTTCCGACGAAGCCGACCTCGCATCCGGCCTTTTCCATGATGCGCGCACATGTCGCGCTCGGCGGATGCAGGACCGTGAGCACGCGATCGGTGCGGTGAATGAGTTGCTGCAGCCGTTGTGAGGCACGCGTAACGGCCGCTGTCTGCTCATGAGAAATCATGGCACTTAAACCTTCACTTGATATTGACCGATCCATTGTCTGGCGGAATTGACAGCTTCTAGCAACGCGCACTACGTTGCAACAATTAATGAAATAACATTCCACTGAGTGAAACACGCACAAAGGCCAGATCTGTGCAGGCGATGTCGGCCGAGAACGCAGTCCCATTGGGTGGGTTCGTCATCGAGGCGACGGGCGTCAATCATGCCTACGAAGGACAGAACGGTTGGGTGCGTGCGTTGCAGGGTTTCGAAATCTCTATTCCGCGCAACGAATTTCTCTGCCTGTTGGGGCCGTCGGGCTGCGGCAAAAGCTCCTTCCTGCGGATTGTCACCGGCCTGATGAAGCCGGTCGAAGGCGAAGTACGGTTGAACGGCAAGCGTATCGAAGAACCGGGACTTGACCGCGGCATCGTGTTTCAGGAGCCCGCACTGTTTCCGTGGCTGACTGCGTTGCGCAATGTCGCCTTTGGACTGGAAATGAGCGGAATGGACAAGGCCGCCGTCAATGAACGCGCGAAATACGTTTTGCGCATCGTCGGGCTCGAACAGGCCATGGATCTCTATCCCTATCAACTCTCAGGCGGCATGCGGCATCGCGTTGCCGTGGCGCGCGCATGGGCGTTGCAGGATGCGTCGGTCTTGCTGATGGACGAACCGTTTTCGGCGATCGACGCCGTCAATCGCATGGTCTTGCAAAAATATCTCGTGGATGCGTGGCTCAAGGAGCCGCGTACCGTCGTCTATGTTACGCATGATATCGACGAGGCGGTGTATTTGGCGGATCGCATCGCGATCATGACGCCGTCACCCGGCCGCATCGGACAATATGTGACCGTGGATATGGAGCGGCCGCGCGATCGAAATTCCGCGGAGGCAAATGAACTGCGAAATCGGCTCACGGATATAATGCGTCAGTTGGGAAGTCACTAACGTCACCGGCGCCGCCAAAGACACTCGAACGGGCGCCGCAGTAGTCCGCGAGATCAGGAAGAGCATAATGGCCAAGATCAACCGCAGACAGCTCGTATTATCGGCGTCGGCGTTCGTCGCCGCGCCGCAGATATTACGCGCCGCCGAGCCTGATACGGTGCGTTTTGGTGTGTTGCATCCCAACTTGACCACCGTCATCCATGAAATAGCCAAGCGAACCGGCGCTTACGAACGCAACAATCTCAAGGTTGTCGAAGTCCGATTCAAATCGGGACAAACTGTCGAGGGCGTTGAGCAGCTTTGGCGGGGAAATCTCGAATTCTATATGGGCGGCGCACCCGAAGTGCCGCGGCTCAATTCGCGTATGATCGAAAACGGCAGCCCGCCGCCGCTTGCGGTGGTGAGCGGCGCCAACCGCGGTCATACTAGTCTTGTCCTTAGTAACAAGCTTCAGCCGAAGGCAATCGACGAGATTCTCGGGCAACCGCTACGAATTGCAGTCTCTTCGCTGTCGTCAGTCCATCTCGCGTTTTTTCGCGGTTATCTGTTGACCGAGAAGAAACTCGATTTGAAAGCCATCGGCTGGCAGTTTCTTGGAATCGAAGCGAGCAACATGGTCCCCGCGCTGTTAACCGGACAAATCGACGGGTTCCTTCATTCTGAGCCGACGACGACATTAGCTATTGTGAACAAAGCAGGTCATCTGTTCATGCAGGCGGCGCGCGGCGACATGGGACCCAATCCGCCGCCGGCAACTCTGTTGAGTTCCCGTCGCGATTTCATGAAGCAGAAGAACGACGTCGCCAAGCGTTTTATGCGCGCAATTTTCGACGCCAACGAAGCATATATCAAAGCGCCGGCCGAGATGACCCCGCTGGTGGCCGAGTGGAGCGGGCAGGAGGAAAAGCTTGTCGCCGATGCGCAGGAACGGATGAATCCGACGACAAGCCTGACGCAAGCCCAGGCCCAGAAGTGGTGGGATTTCATCGGTACGGCGATGGTCGAGCGGGGCGAGCTCAGCCCGGCGCTCAAGCCGTTCCCGGACGTATTCGACTTGAGCCTGCAGCCTCTATGAGAAAGTCCGCATGGACGCGTTAACGCCGCCCACCAGCCCAAACGACGTCGATGAACCGTCCGCGGCTGGCGAAAGGGAAAAACTATCCGTCTATGGCCTCGCGCGCCGTCGCCGCGAGCGCCGTCGCAAGATCGTTCGTGGCTCGATCGGCGTATTGGCAGTTCTGGTCATCTGGCAGGTCATGGCAGTGGCCTACAATCTTCAGCAGATATTGCCGCCGCCGCTCGCCGTTGGGCGCACCATCATCAATACACTGACCTTGAACTATGATCACCGCTGGCTTTACGGGCCCAATATCTACCAACATTTGTTATCGAGCTTTTTACGAGCCATCAGCGGCTTCTCGATTGCAGCCGTCTTCGCAATCCCGCTCGGCCTTATTGTCGGCAGATCCCGGACGGTACGCGAATATATCGATCCAATCATCCGCTCGCTCTATCCAATCCCGGGCATTGCCTGGATTCCGCTGGCGATACTGTGGTTCGGGCTCGGCAACACCGCCGTCATCTTTGTGGTGTTCATCGCTGAATTCTTCCCGCTCTATTTCAACACGGAGGCCGGCGCACGCAACATCAATCCCATCCTGGTCGATGCTGCGCGTTGTTTTGGCGCCAAACGGCTGACGCTGGTTCGCCGTGTGATCCTGCCGGCGTCGATCCCCTACATCATCACGGGCATGCGTATCGGCCTCGGCGGCGCTTGGCGCATGATCGTCGCCGGCGAAATGCTCGCCTCGCAGTCGGGCATTGGCTCGGTCTTGATGGAATCGCGCTACCAGTTCCGTGCCACCGACCTGATGATGGCGATGGTTCTCATCAGCATTGTCGGTTACGCCACCGAGCGGTTGATCGTCGGAACGCTCGAACGCAAGACCACCGAAAAGTGGGAAGTAAAGCTTCTATAGATAACGGACACATATCATGCACGCCATTTCAAAAATCATCGCGCGGCACGCTGATCGCAAGAGCGTGGAAGTCGGCGAGATCGTCAACGTCGTTCCTGACTTTGTCATGTTGAACGACCGCGGCGCGGCGCGGGCCGCGGATCTTTTACGCAAGATGGGCGGCGAGAAGATTTTCAATCCATCGCAGGTCGTGGTCGTGTTCGATCACCACTATCCGCCCATTCGCCAGCAGGACTCGGTATCGCAGAAAAAGACCCGCGAATGGATCAAGGAACAGGGAATCACCAAATTCCATGCCGGGGAGGGGATCGGCCACGTGCTTTTTCCGGAGAAAGGCTACTCCTTTCCGGGCGCACTCATCTTCGGAACGGACTCCCACACGGTTACCAATAGTGCGCTCGGTTGCGTCGCGACCGGCATGGGCCATTCGGATATCGCCTCGTATCTGGCGCTCGGTTACAACTGGCTGCGCGTTCCCGAGGTCATTCGCTTCGATTTACACGGTGAATTCAAGCCCGGCGTCTATGCCAAGGATATCGCGCTCCGCATCGCGCAGCTCTACGGCGAAGACGCGGCGCCTTATCTAGGCGTCGAGTTCGCCGGGCCCTCGATTGACGTAATGCCAATGTCGGAACGGCTGGTTCTTTGCAATATGGTGATCGATTTCGGCGCCAAGACTGGATACATCCAGCCGGACAAGACAACCGCCAGATGGATGACGCAACGGGCACCCGGTCTGAAATGGACCGCTGAAACGACGGATTCGGAGTCCGATTACGGTCGCGTCATCGATCTCGATGTTTCCAAGATCGATTCCCTGGTGGCGATACCGCACGACCTTTCCGATATACGCAGCGCGGCTGACTTGTCCGACATTCGCATCGACGAGGCGATCTTCGGTACCTGCACCGGTGGCCGCATCGACGATTTTCGGGTCGCCGCCGCTATCATGAAAGGCCGCAAGCTTGCGCCGCACACCAGGATGATGATCAATCCCGGTTCGCGCGAAACCTACGTGCAGGCCATGCATGAAGGCCTGATCGACATTTTCATTGAAGCGGGCGCCACCATCGGGGTGCCCGGTTGCGGGCCTTGCTCGGGCTGCCATCAGGGCATGCTTGCCCCCGCCGAAAATGCAATCACCAATGCTAGCCGTAACTTCAAAGGCCGCTTCGGAAGCCCTGAAGCGAATGCCTATGTGGCGTCGTCTGCGACGGTGGCGGCGTCTGCGATCGCCGGCCGAATTGTCGCGCCGTCTGAACTAATGAGCCATTGAGGACCAAGCCCGTGCATATCAAAGGCAAAGCCTGGACTTTCGGCCGCAACGTCAACACCGATTTGATTTTCCCGAAGATGTGGTTTCGACCGACTTATGAGCCGGGCGAAATGGCCAGCCACCTTATGGTCGGCATTGATGAGGAGTTTCCCCGCAAGGTTGGTCGCGGCGACATCATCGTCGGCGGACTCAACTTTGGCTGCGGGTCGAGCCGCGAGGAAGCCGCAGCCGCCATGAAGGAAACGGGGATCGGCGCTGTCGTCGCGCCGAGTTTCGGCCGCTTGTTCACTCGCAATTGCATCAATGTCGGTTTGCCGGTCATCACATCACCGCAGATCGACGAGCAGGTGACGGCGGGCGATGAAATCG
>Ga0207031_10011_pt1 | contig 38100 bp, 33 predicted proteins | sample Alteio_BWMinCont_37_FD_153278 | JGI IMG/M metagenome (GOLD analysis project Ga0207031, IMG submission 153278) | Enriched cells from forest soil in Barre Woods Harvard Forest LTER site, Petersham, Massachusetts, United States -... | ecosystem: Environmental > Terrestrial > Soil > Temperate forest >... | reverse complement strand
CAATAACCCTCGTCGTGCAAGTTTCTTATGGCCCGACGAAGGTTGTCACGCTGGAAGCGGGGAGTGTGGCTGAGAAGGAGTTCCCACCTACTGGAATGCTCGGTTGCGCAGCCAAGTCGTACGTCCCGGACGTTACCCAAGGCGTAATCGTATTCGCCGTGAAGCCGTTCAACACATAATCCAGTGTGACCTGACTGCTGTTGTGGTTTATGGCCACAATGGCGAACTTCCCGCTGCTCGGGTCTTTGTAAGCTGAGATCGATACCCCGCTCACTGGACTCCCGCTCGTCCCGATCCGGTAGTATCCCGGCCGTACGAATTTGCTGAAGTTCCCCATCACGTATAACCGTTTCGTCGCTTCGTTGCTCGGCCCCAGCAACCCTCCATTGTCCGAGGTCCCGGGATTCAGCAATACCCAGTAGTGCCATGCATTGGCACTGGCAACCGTCATGAAATCATTAATCTTCTGGCCCCAGTAAAGTCCGTTGCCAATGCTCCCATCGTAGGAATCGGTCGTGGAAACTTCCGTCTCCCAAAGCTTCTTGCCCATCCCCTGACCCAGCGGATACGGCGCCGCCGCCGCTCCATCGTAATTGTGCGCTGCTATGATGCTGACCCCCGCCGCCGTTGTCGGATCATCCAGGGTTGCCGTCGCCAGGTTGAAAAACCAGCCGGTTTCCTCCGGCATCATGATCTTCGTGGTGATCCCATTCTTTGTAAAGTCAGGTATCAGATTGTTCCCGATGAAGTCGTGGAAGTTTTGCCCCGTCCAGATACACGAGTCCCAGCTCGCGGTCCAATTGGGCTCATTTTGCACCGACAGTGCGTACAGATTCACACCATACGTGTTCTTCAATTGAAGAACATATTTGGTCAGATAGTCCGCATATGCCTGATAGTCATTGGCCAACAGACTGCCACCATTGGTCGTTGAACCGTTCGACTTCATCGATGCCGGTGGACTCCATGGCGTGCCCCAGATCGTCACACCTCTGGCCTTCGCCTTCTGCATCGTCGCTACGTCCGGAAAAGTCCCGTTGGACTGGATTTCCACCCGCAGAAGAGAAAGACCTACACCGCTCGTCGTCGACCAGAACAAGTCCGCCTGAGCGTCCGTCATCGCATCTGCGTTGATAGCACTCGATGCACCAAAACCATCGATCACCTGGTGCACGTCTGTCCAGTTTACGGTGACGACCGTGCCGGCGGCTACGGATAGAGTAGCTGCTTGGCTCGTGGTCTTACCGACGGGATTGCTCAAGGCAACAGCAAACGTCGTGCCGCTATCGGTAGCAGTTGCCGGTGGGGTTGTATAGCTAGTTCCGTTCGCACCGCTGATGCTGGATCCATTTTTCATCCACTGATACGCCAAGGGCGCAGTTCCTTTGGCCGCAACGGAGAACGTCGCTGACTGCCCGACGGCTACTTCTTGACTCACCGGTTGAGAGGTGACCAAGGGGGCGACTAGAGCCGACGAAATTGTGAGCGTTGCTGAGCTGCTGGTAACACTCCCGACGGGATTACTGATCACAACGCGAAAGGTCTCACCATTGTCGGCTGAGGTCGTCGCAGGAGTGGTATAGGTCGCGGCTGTCGCGCCGCTAATTGCCGTGCCGTTTTTCTGCCACTGATAGGAAATTGGCGCTGTTCCGGATGCCACAACCTTGAATGTCGCGGCCTGCCCAGGGATGATCGACTGACCAGCAGGTTGAGTCGTGACTGAAGGAGCTGTGGAGGCCCCCGAAGGGAGAATCTCAATGGCGCTAATTACCGGAACATTCCCGTTCGTGCGGTGCGCAAACCGGATAACGAGCTGCCCGTTGGTTACGGAAACCTGAGCCGATTTCACCAAGGCGTGATCTCCCCCGGCTTGGGCAAAGATGTCCAGGGCGCTGAAGACGGTCGACCCTTGCATCTGTACATCAAAGACCCGTTTCCCCGCACTGGAATAGTAGGTCTCTGCAAAATAAAGGTTTACCTGGTACTTTCCGTTTACGGCCGCGAACTGATACTGAAGGTCTGTTCCCGACGCGACACCCACTCGTGCGCTCTTAAACAGCGTCGGGTCAGTGGTGCCCGTTACCGCCGCGATCAGTGCGGAATTAGAGTGAGTGCCGGTATTGAATCCGTAATCGGCGCTCCAGAGCTGGCTCTTGGTATCGCGATAAGCTGAACCGCCCGCATTTACGCGAATCGTCGGCTGCGTCTGTGCGGTCAGGGGCAAGCAGACTGCTAAGAATAAGAAAAGGAACGAAAATGCCAAAACTGCTTTCTTCACGAATCCTCCCAGGATTGCGGTTACGCACTGTTCGATTAGTAAGCCAAGTGAAGAGAGCTAAGGGCGGGGTTAGACTCAGACAGCTGGCGATGACACAGTCGATAGTGACTGCCTACCTGAGTCGCAACAACTGCCTGTGAGTACACATTTGGGTCAGGATGTCGGGCACTGCAAGGACAGGACGAAGGACAGTCCTGGACCCTGCCCGATAGTTCCTACTCCCAGAGACGTTCGAAGGACGGTGGATGCCGGTCTGGCCAGTGACTGGGGCGGAGGCATTGATCCGTGGAAGCAAGAAGATATCTGCAGCCTCTGCGGAGTTCGAGTTCCTAGATCTTCTGGAAAACAGAATTTACACCCTGGAGAGGAGTACAGAACGACGAAAGGGAGCATTAACAGGATCAGATTCTTGCCCTAACAGATAGGCGATCGGTCTGGACACTACCGAGGCAGGGTCAAGCCTCAATCAGTGCAGATGTCCTTCATTTCCGGGGTGAGACATCTCGCGATATTGTCAGTGTTCAGGCGGAATGCTTCCCGTACTTTTTCTTGATGAGATAAGGTAAAAGGGCTAATTCACCGAGTGAAGGCAAGGGATCTTTGTAATCGAAGACGGATTCCGTGCGAACTGATTTCAAAGACGACCAGTAGGAACTCAAGCTAAGGTAGCCATGAGCAAGATCAGATATTACGACCGGAACATCGGGCAGCAAACGCATCCAACCGACACCGGACCTTGCCCGCGATCGCTTCACTGGGATTCCGGCCTGATCGGCGTAAAGCAGGTACGGAAAATCCACTCCGGCCACACTGCCAAGCCCATGAAAACCCCAAGCTCTTGCATTCACATCAAGGAGTTTGTACTGGCTATCGCGCGGATCTTGCTTGAACTCGACCTCGACAAGGCCGTAGAAATTGATCGCGCGAAGAAAACGCTCGGACAACTCTTCGATCTCTGGCAGGTCCACCGTCTCTACATACGTAGCAGCGCGACCAAATTCCCGGGGATGCTGGCGCAGCCTGCGGGCGAGCAGAACAGAGTGTGCTTGCCCATCGCGAAAGAAAGCGCAGTAGGAAACTTGCCGATGCCCGTCTCCCGGAATGATCTCCTGGATGAGGATCTCCTCGGGCCGGATGTCTTGGGCGGCCCGGTGATACAGTTCAAGCAATTGTTCTGGGGTTTCCGCACGCCATGCTTTTGCGCCAGTCGCGTAGAAAAAATTTTCTTTGACCGCCGGCTTGACGGCAAGAGGAAGGCGGGGGTAAAGAGCGGGGAGATCGTCGGCATTTCGGGGGTTCCACGTGTGTGGGACAGGAATGCCGAGTTTCTCTGCGAGCTGGTATGTGTTGTTCTTGTCCCATACCCATCGAACTGTATCCCAAGGGGGAGTCGTGACCCGGAATAATTCGGAAAGGCGGTCACGATGAATCGAAAAAGCAGCTACATTTTCGTCGCGAGTTGGGAAGAGAACCCAACCCTTCAATCCTGCACGGCGACCAACATCGAGAATGGCATCTACTGACGCTTGCTCATTTTTCAGGTCCGGAACCCGTATCACGCGATTCACATACTTTGAAAATATCGAAACCGAGTATTGATCATCAATCACAACGACTGGAATATCTTGACGTCCCAAGCTGCGAGCGATCGCGAGACCAGGATGTTCTCCACCAATGACAACCGCGCCGATCTTCCCGTCGGGGCTCATCCTGCCACCGCTACAAATGCAGATGGGCGGGCGGCGGACAGTATCGATCTCATCGAGGTATCGCCTGATGCTTGACAATCTCGGAAACCAGAGACAAAGAGGCGAACTCAGCTCCGGTTACGAAATATAGCAGGGGACCGAAACTGCGGGCGGCGGTTGCGCCGATGAAATAGAGCCCAGGCAAGGAGCTACGGAAACCAGAGCGGAGAACGGGATATCCACCAATCACTTGGACACGTTCAACGATCTCAGGAGTAAGAAAATTGTACCGCGTGATATCAACGGAATATCCAGTACCAAGTATTATGTGATCGGCAGAAGAAGTACTCCCATCATCCAAACTCAACTCGACTTGTGAGCCAATCGATTGAGCTTTGGTGACAGACCGGCCCGTCTTAACCACAATATCTTTCAAACGAGCCGGTAACCAATTTGAACCCGCAGGTCGGACCGCGCGTTTCCTGATTTTGTCTCTCCAAAACAACGGGAGATTTCGAACCAGGTTCGGAGCAGCTACAAGTCGGCTTATCCCTGCGGGTCCAACATCATGTTTGGAATAGAGCATTGAGGAAATGGGGCCGAGATGATGGAGCCAAGGATGCTGCCCAATCCAACGGAGAGTCGAAATCTTGGCGATGATTTCAACTTTGGCGCCGGCTTCATGCAACAAGGCCGCCGACTCTAAAGCGCTTTGTCCCGCGCCGATGACAATTACTTTCTTTCCTGCATAACCGTGGACGTCAAATCCCGAATAACAATGGGTAACTGCCGAATCGGGCAGTGAGCAAAACTCTCTAGGGATATGTCGAAGTGGGCCTATACCAGTTGCGACAATAACTCGCTTGGATTTGACCGACGATCCGTCTTCAAGAAGAGTTCGAAACCCCCCCTCAACAGTTTGCACAGCTGCCACTTCTCGAGGGTCCAGATTCGGAACGAATTGACGCTGGAACCAGTGGGCGTAGGCAACGAAGGTCGCGAGAGGTAGCGGCGATCTCGCCGGTATATCCGCTTCTGCTTCATATGCCTCGAGTGTGTGAGCAGGGACGGGTGCAGATAGGCTGGATGCGATTCTTGGAGAACGCAAAAGCATGCCTGCCGGCATTTTTTCTGTCCAAAATTCCATGGGCCTGCCAAATATGCGGACGTCAACACCAGCAGCTTTCAGGTGGGTGGCGGCGGAGAGACCATAGGGCCCCGCACCGATTATGACCACTTCAGTTTCGATCGTCCTCGGTCGAGAACCAACTGGCGATCCAATCTCTGGGGATATGACTCTCGTCTCGGCGCTCATGCCTTTATCTAATACCTCCTCGAAAAGAAACAATCCATGGTTCAGGTTTGAAGCGTTTCAGCGCGCACTCTTTCACTTTATGACGCATCATTTGGTTCGAAGCGTGCAAGAGTCAAGCCGGGGTCACAATTCTTCTCCTATAATGATAGAAGGACCTCCACGGTGGAATAGGCCGTTTGGTCCACCAGGTTCCCGTGCTTCACTAGTACCAAAGTACTTGGCACGCGAATGAAAGGGCTTGAACTGAAATGGCAGCCGTCGGGCATTCCCCGGGTGCGGGCAGAAATCCAGCTTTTTCTAAGGCTGAAAGCTGAAGACCAGGCGACCATCCTCTTCACTCGCGTAGGCAATGATGGCACGCTCTTTGCCGAGGCCTTCAATGTGCCACTTTCCATCTTTTTCAACCAATTGCATCCCATCGCGCTGCCTCCACCACCGGTTCACCTCACTCGGGGTGGTTGTCCATACATTTTTTTCATCCCGTAACTGTCTCAGGTATGCAAGAAGTTCTTTGAAGATGGCTTGTTCTCGGGGTTGAATAACGTAATCCGGATGAATAATGAAGCTTAGCAAGCCATGTTTCTTCATGATGAGGTCGATCTGCTGTTTCCATATATTAATTGAATAGTCCTTTAAGATGTAGAAAAGCGTGTAGTCTTGAATGGTGGTAACCGGCAGTTCCAGAACCTCATCCAAGAAGTACGGCATGACTGTACAACAACCGCCGCGCTGTGGATCTAAGCTCGCCACATTTGGTACGGACATATCGTAGGAAAACTTCAGAGCGTCGTACCACACCTGTTTTCGATACAGAACGCCTGCACGAAATCCTTCCGTCGAATATTCTCTGCCATAGGAATTGATTCGGTGGGCGCGCTCAAGAAACTCAGCCTTGTCTTCAAATAAATGCCCGTCATGGTTTAGATCGTGAACAGCTATCTCAAAGCCACGGTGACGAATCGAATCCAGGAAGCCGGGAGTAACCGCATACCGCTCTTCGGGAACGATTTGAAAAGACGCCTTTATTCCAAACGAGTCATCAATGTCCATCAACTTCTCGCAGAAGGCTCGGCCCAACTCTGACTCCACATCGTGAGTCATAATCGTGCAGCTGGATGCACCTTCTGGCCAAAACCAGATGAAGGGAATAGGATTCACTCCATTCGATTTCAAGGACAGTAACAGCAATTGCTGAAATAAATTGTCCACGGAACAGTCGACGGGCCAGCGCGGAAATGGCAGTTTCTCCCAGCCCCTAAAATAGAGTTTTTGCAGATGCCTCCGCACACCGACGGAAAGTATTGGGCGAATAAAGTAGTACATTCTCGATAGCACGGACATGGGCTCCGCGAGTCGCCAATCAGCTACATACTTTTCAGAACGAAGATTGTCGGCCACTTGCGAGGGAATGAAAGGCAGGTAGGTTGTTCCATTCTCCTGAACGGTGTCGCTAAGCGCATCATGAAGAATGGCTGCGGGATGCTGTGCAGCCCTTTGCCCGTGATAGCTTCCAAAACAGGTTGCGGCGTCACCAAATTGGAAGTACCCACAATCTGAGGAAACCGGCCCCCTCAGCGCGAACTTCAGGTACTGGTCTGGACAACAGAAATACCTCGCTAGTTCGCTATTCATGTCGGGTTTTGTGGATCAGCTTGATACCAATATTACCTTGTCATGTACGGGCAAACTAGGCTGATCGCAGCCAAAATCCTCATACTGTATCCTTTTGCTTAATCATTGACGATTTGGCAACAGGAACTCCGAGCCTTCGCTGGCAGGAGAACAGACAAACAATCCAAACCGGCCAGGAAGCGTGCGTATATCTTTGATTTTGGGGAAATTTTGGCTTTTCAGCCTTTATGCATACTGCAGGTACATCCGTGAGTCCCGCGTATAGGTTGCTTCAATTTGCAATAACCCTCGTCGTGCAAGTTTCTTATGGCCCGACGAAGGTTGTCACGCTGGAAGCGGGGAGTGTGGCTGAGAAGGAGTTCCCACCTACTGGAATGCTCGGTTGCGCAGCCAAGTCGTACGTCCCGGACGTTACCCAAGGCGTAATCGTATTCGCCGTGAAGCCGTTCAACACATAATCCAGTGTGACCTGACTGCTGTTGTGGTTTATGGCCACAATGGCGAACTTCCCGCTGCTCGGGTCTTTGTAAGCTGAGATCGATACCCCGCTCACTGGACTCCCGCTCGTCCCGATCCGGTAGTATCCCGGCCGTACGAATTTGCTGAAGTTCCCCATCACGTATAACCGTTTCGTCGCTTCGTTGCTCGGCCCCAGCAACCCTCCATTGTCCGAGGTCCCGGGATTCAGCAATACCCAGTAGTGCCATGCATTGGCACTGGCAACCGTCATGAAATCATTAATCTTCTGGCCCCAGTAAAGTCCGTTGCCAATGCTCCCATCGTAGGAATCGGTCGTGGAAACTTCCGTCTCCCAAAGCTTCTTGCCCATCCCCTGACCCAGCGGATACGGCGCCGCCGCCGCTCCATCGTAATTGTGCGCTGCTATGATGCTGACCCCCGCCGCCGTTGTCGGATCATCCAGGGTTGCCGTCGCCAGGTTGAAAAACCAGCCGGTTTCCTCCGGCATCATGATCTTCGTGGTGATCCCATTCTTTGTAAAGTCAGGTATCAGATTGTTCCCGATGAAGTCGTGGAAGTTTTGCCCCGTCCAGATACACGAGTCCCAGCTCGCGGTCCAATTGGGCTCATTTTGCACCGACAGTGCGTACAGATTCACACCATACGTGTTCTTCAATTGAAGAACATATTTGGTCAGATAGTCCGCATATGCCTGATAGTCATTGGCCAACAGACTGCCACCATTGGTCGTTGAACCGTTCGACTTCATCGATGCCGGTGGACTCCATGGCGTGCCCCAGATCGTCACACCTCTGGCCTTCGCCTTCTGCATCGTCGCTACGTCCGGAAAAGTCCCGTTGGACTGGATTTCCACCCGCAGAAGAGAAAGACCTACACCGCTCGTCGTCGACCAGAACAAGTCCGCCTGAGCGTCCGTCATCGCATCTGCGTTGATAGCACTCGATGCACCAAAACCATCGATCACCTGGTGCACGTCTGTCCAGTTTACGGTGACGGCTGTGCCGGTCCCATTGCTGACCGTAACTGAAATAGAAGTACTCTGCGCCGTGTTGCCTGCACTGTCTGTCGTCTTCGCGACGAGAGAATGAGAGCCGTTCGACAAGGAACCAGTATCGAGAGTAAATGTCCAGGTATTGGTTCCTGTTGCATTTGCGAAACTCGCGCCATCAACAGATAGCTGGACTAAGGAAATCGACAGGCTGCTTGAAGCCGTTCCGGATACCGTCACAATTCCAGACACCGTTGATCCGTTCGCCGGAGACGTGATCGTAACCACCGGTGGTGCCACCGGATTGTTCACCGTTACCGTATCACCCGCGCTCGTCGTGCTGTTCCCCGCCGTGTCCTTGGCGACCGCTTGCAGTGTATGAATCCCATTTGCCGTCTTCGTCGTGTCCCAACTGTAGCTGTACGGTGCCGTCGTTACCGCTGTGCCCGCGTTCGCTCCGTCCAGCTGGAACTGTACGCTCGCCACACCTACACTGCTCGTCGCACTCGCCGTTACCCCGACTGTCGCGCTTACCGTCGATCCATTCGCCGGAGCCGTGATCGTGACCACCGGTGGTGCCACGGCATTGTTCACCGTCACCATGTCGCTCGCGCTCGTTGTGCTGTTCCCCGACGTATCCTTTGCGATCGCTTTCAGTGTATGGATCCCGTTTGCCGTCTTCGTCGTGTCCCAGCTGTAGCTGTACGGTGCCGTCGTTACCGCTGTGCCCGCGTTCGCTCCGTCCAGCTGGAACTGTACGCTCGCCACACCTACACTGCTCGTCACACTCGCCGTTACCGTTGCTGTCCCGCTTACCGTTGATCCGTTCGCTGGAGCCGTGATCGTGACCACCGGTGGTGCCACCGCATTGTTCACCGTCACCGTGTCGCCCGCGCTCGTCGTGCTGTTCCCCGCCGTGTCCTTGGCGATCGCTTGCAGTGTATGAATCCCATTTGCCGTCTTCGTCGTGTCCCAACTGTAGCTGTACGGTGCCGTCACTACCGCTGCGCCCGCGTTCGCTCCGTCCAGCTGGAACTGTACGCTCGCCACACCTGCACTGCTCGTCGCACTCGCCGTTACCCCGACTGTCGCGCTTACCGTCGATCCATTCGCCGGAGCCGTGATCGTGACCACCGGTGGCGCCACCGCATTGTTCACCGTTACCGTATCACCCGCGCTCGTCGTGCTGTTCCCCGCCGTGTCCTTGGCGATCGCTTGCAGTGTATGAATCCCATTTGCCGTCTTCGTCGTGTCCCAACTGTAGCTGTACGGTGCCGTCGTTACCGCTGTGCCCGCGTTCGCTCCGTCCAGCTGGAACTGTACGCTCGCCACACCTACACTGCTCGTCGCACTCGCCGTTACCCCGACTGTCGCGCTTACCGTCGATCCATTCGCCGGAGCCGTGATCGTGACCACCGGTGGTGCCACGGCATTGTTCACCGTCACCATGTCGCTCGCGCTCGTTGTGCTGTTCCCCGACGTATCCTTTGCGATCGCTTTCAGTGTATGGATCCCGTTTGCCGTCTTCGTCGTGTCCCAACTGTAGCTGTACGGTGCCGTCGTTACCGCGGCACCCGAGTTCGCTCCGTCCAGCTGGAACTGTACGCTCGCAATAGCAATGTTATCTGTAGCATTTGCCGTGACATTTACGATGCCAGAGAGGTTCGCACCGGAAGGTGGCGATATGATAGAGACCGTAGGTGGAGTGGTATCGCCACCTGTGGCGGCTGTGAAATCATCACTCGCTGCCTGATTGTTGTTTGCATCGGTGGAAATCACGCGATAATGATATAGGGTGCCCGCAGCCAAACTGGTAAGGCCGATTTTGTGCGCAGTGACAATTGTTGGGATCACTGGAGTGCTGTATCCGTAGGCCGGGCTGGTTCCATACTGAACTTGCGAGTTTGCCGGGATGTTCGTCAGCCAATCCACCTGGAATCCGGTAGGTGTTGGATCGGTTGCCTGAACACTTATAATCTTCACGGCTGGAATTGGTTGCTGGCCTGTTCCGCCAGCGCCACTGACCAGGCCTGCGCAGCCGCTCGTCAACCAAACCACGCATGAAATCAACAAGAAAGACAAGATATGCTGGATATGATGCCTGCGTTTGTCCCGAAAGCTGGCATACAGAGTCATCATCTTGTATCTTCCTCAATCAACAGCAGAAAAACCGCCGCTAGGCAGCCCCCGTGCATCGAAGAGACAGATCAAGGCTCCCCGCAAAAGCTACGTTAATCGGGACATTTGATTGTTGAAACTGGTCTAAGGTCTAGATTGAGGTCAGGGCATGTACCCTGTACCTGCAATCGATCGCATAAACCGCTGTTGGGCTCGGGGAGACATTGCTCAAAATGGATATTCGTGAACTACCCATCGCCAACTGTCATTAACTTAGAAAGCCTGCCTGGCTGAGAGCGTATCCCTCGGCCAAGCCGGACCGAGCTCAACTCAACACTTGGATGAGATATGTGCACGCCGCACTCCCCGAATCAAATTGCGTCAACCTCGCACCATAGCTGCGAACTGTTGCAGGCTCTTAGCTGTAAAGGTTAACGGCCCAAACTTATACCTCATTTTCCAGTCCGCTCGCCACAACGTATTTCCCCGGGGCACCAGTTCTGACCGTCAGTTCGGAGCCGCTCCAGGAACGAGACCCCGGTCTGGGCTAGGGGCTAGGTGAGGAAAATGGTAAGCGTTCGGCCAGCACACCTAGACGGAGTGTGGGTTGGTGTGGAAGATGACCCGATGTGGACACTTACGAGAGTGTCCACTTGGGGAATAAATGGACACTTCGGAGCGGGCAGTCGTTAAGAGAGAGTCGCAGAGGCGACGTTGGCCAGTGGGAGAGAAGTGCCGAATCGTCGAACAGACTTTGAAGCCGGGCGCGTCGGTGGCACGCGTGGCGTTGGCTCACGGAGTAAACGCCAACCAGGTATTTAGCTGGCGCCGACAGTATCGGCAGGGGCTGCTGAGTCCGAAGGATGTTGAGACGGTGAAATTGCTGCCGGTGCGTGTGAGTGAGGCACAGGGCGGCAAAACGTATCGATCAGGAAGCCCAGCAATGACCGCGGCGGTAGTGGGCACGATCCAGGTGGAATTTCCCCATGGACATGTTTGCGTCACAGGCAGTGTAGATGGAGAAGCGTTGCGCATTGTGCTGGAGCATTTGCTCCGATGATCGGGTTGGCGGCGGGGACGCGGATTTGGATCGTCGCGGGAGTGACGGACATGCGGCGAGGATTTGTGGGGTTGAGCGGAATGGTGCAGACGGCGCTCCAGGAAAGTCCGTTTTCGGGGCAGGTGTACATCTTCCGCGGGAGACGCGGTGATTTGATCAAGGTTTTATGGTTCGATGGCGATGGGCTGTGTCTATTTTCGAAAAGACTCGAGAGAGGAAGATTTATCTGGCCGCAAACGGCGAGCGGGACCGTGTCCTTAACGCCCGCACAACTGTCGATGTTACTCGAAGGGATCGACTGGCGCCGGCCGGTGCGCACGCAGACTCCGCAGCTGGCCGTGTAAATCGTAATTGTTTCACCTTGCGCAATTTTCTTTACTGATTTTTTAGTTTTGATGCACTTTTTTCTTGCACTGGAAAAAGTTTCTGGCATACTGCGCGCACGATGACACATCGCGCGGCCCTTCCTGATCTCGATACGCTAAACCCCGAAGCTTTGAAAGCGTTGATCGTCGCGCAGCACGAACAACTTGTTTCCAAAGAAGAGCAACTGGCCTCGCGAGACGAAGAGATCGACCGACTGAAACTGCTGATCGCCAAGCTGCGGCGCGTGAAGTTCGGGTGCAAGTCGGAGAAGTTGGACCGGCAGATCGAGCAGTTGGAGTTGCGGTTGGATGAACTGGAGACCAGCCGCGCGCAGCAGTTGGCTGCTTCCCCAACCCCGCTGGGAAAATGGGCAGCTGCGATTCTCGGGTTTGATGTGCGACAGGCATACATCACCTTCGCGTTGCGGCCCATGCAAGCCCGAACGGCGGTTTGAGCGCGGAATCAATATTGGGACTGCCAGTTCTTTGTGTTGATGGAGGAAACAGTCGGCGGGAAGTGAGGGGAGGATTTAGTGCTCGAAGCGGTGGGGACGAAATTGCAGTCTGAAGAACAATTCAATCGATCTGGGCCTAGGTAATGGTTTTGTAGAATATGTTTTCATGACAGTGAACCACAACCCGCCAACATTGGCGGACCGGACGCCTATGAGCGCGTTTGAAGATGTGTGATGAGCCTGCCGCGTGCTACGGATCAAAAGGGACAGGCACGTCTGGACTCTTGCGCCGCCCCAAAAGTAGGTTGGCGTTGACCGCATGCCGCGGCCTGCAGTTTGCGTGCGGGCCGTGTTCCAAGGTCTCCTCGACCATGGGTCGCTTTCGGGAGAGTCAACCGATATGGGGATAAAGAAGCCTACCTGCGAGAACCAACATTCTGTCGGGGAGAATGGCGAAAACACGCTTAGCTGCCTTCAACCTCCGGCTATACACTCCACGATCGTCTCGATGTCCCGGAAATACCTTATAGGTAAGTTTAGACTGCACCGTTCCAAAACGAGATTTGAACGTGATGAGTCCCGGATTGCTCAGATCCGATCTTCCTAGATCAAATTGCGTGTCTCCCGCCAGTTTGGCTTGCTCGATTGCTTTCCAAAGCAAGAATGGCATCCCGCCGAGCCTGTGATATCTGGCGTCGCTGCAGCCATACTTGTAAGTTAACGTCTGTTTGTAGCTGAGCGTCAAAATAGCGGCGATTGGCTGGTCATTCTTACACGCCAGCCGGATTGCGGAATTCTCTCCCAAACAATCCATGATGTTGCGATACCAACGCAAAGGGGGTGGCGGAAGCCCCTGCCGGCGGCGCGTCAAAATTGTCAGCCGGTAGAATTCGCGCACATGTGCTTCAGACCTTCCCTCCTCGCACGTAACTCCCTCTCGTTTTGCGCGGATTACCTTTCGCTGAATCGAGTCTTTTTGCAGAGCGTGAAATAGTACATCCAGATTCGGACTCAAATCCAAAAGGTGAAGGGCATAGTTTTGTTCGTCTCTATAATCAGCCCAGTCTGTGAATAGCATCCCGGCATTCATCGGCCGGAGTTCGATGCTGGCCCATTTATGATCCGCTCGACCCTTTTTTAAACAGAGAAGCAAGTTGGAGAGGTCTGCGGGGTCGTCGACCAGAGGATCGGCATGATCCGAGAACGGCAGGGAGACTAGGCGGGGGTTCACCAGCCAACTTTTTACCACACAGAAGACGACCGCATTGTCCAATTCGGCGCCCAGGGGAGACGTTGTGAACGCGATCGGTTCATACCCATACGTCCGTTGCAAAGCTTGCAGCCATGATTTCGTGTGAAAAACCGACGAACGAGGATGACGATCTAAAAAAGATTCCCAGCGGGAATCCTTTAGCGGGTCAATCGTCTGAAGCGTTCTCGAAGGTATAGAAATGATAGCCGCCCTTGCCGGCTGACGGTTCATGAGGTCCGAAACAGTGGGCTACTCAGCTGCCAAACTAGCCCCGCCCTCGCGGTTCTCGCTGATTCAGGAATCAAGCATCGAGATTTCATCACCAGAGCTTTGGTCGTAGAATCAACAATAACTTGTGGAGTGAGACTCCCGCTAACGGTTTTTCCTGCCGCTGTTCTGCAACCAGAACGAGCCGCCGCCGAGGCCATAGGGCGAAGAGGCGTCGTCACGTGACCTGCCAACACCAGCAATTTCAAGCAGTGGCTGGCAAATATCGGTTAACTCCTGATCATGAACGATGAAAGCATTCGGCAAGAGTATCTTTACTCGTGAAACTCCAGCCCCAAGTAGATAAGCAGCCAACAGATATTGTTCCGAATAATAGCGGTCATTCCATTCTGGGGGATAGTCGTACGGCCAGAATATATCGTGAATGTGTACCAGTACACCTTCTCGAAGCCGCGGCAATAACTCCATGAAGACGATTGTGACGTCTGAATTCGTAAACGTCCGGTGGGAACTGTCGATAAACAGAAAGTCTCCGGCCTGTAGTTCCTCAAAGATACTGAGATTGACGTCTTCCAACGGCTGCCGTATCACGCGATCGCAAACCGCGTCAATTTCCGCACGGGGAAAGGGATCAATCGACGTTATGCGAGTCGACAGTTCATTCTGCTGGATGGCGCAGCGGGCAAATTTTGTAGAGTAGCCGGATCCGACCTCGATCAGATTCTTGGGTCTAAATTCGACGAGCATGCCACAAAGAGCGACGGCGTCGAGGCTGCTGAAAAACCTTTGAGGGCCCCAACATGGTTCGGTCGGCGCCGCTGACGGTTCGTCGGGAATTTTGCTTAGCCAGTCCTTCAGTTTACAAAATCCCAGAAGTCGCTGAGCATACTCCGCCCTTCCCTCTTCTAGGATTCGCAAGACCTCTGGGTGAGGAGGTTTGCCGTACCCGTATCTCGGAGAGATTTTTACGGGGTAGTCAAGAACAACAGCATAGTCCGGCGCCAGGAATCTATCGAGTTGTGGCCGATACTGTCGTCGAAAGAAATAGCGGAGAAATTTATCGGAGAGCATGGCATTGACCTCAAATACCGAAGGACTGGAAAGGCCGTTTCGACGCAATTGACTCAATATCGCATGGAACAGAAAGGCTGTTCAGTTGGGAATCTGAAGAACTTGTCTGACGCTAGCGGGGCGGGCAGTCCCTGTGAACGTGGTGACGCTGAAGGCGGACAATCGATAGGTGAATGTGCTTCCACTTACAACTACAGGAACCTGAGGTGCAAGCGACGAACTGGCTGACGTTACCCAAGGAATAATCGAGTCGGTAGAAAAGCCTTGTAGTGAGAACGTCTGTGCCTTTGAATAACGGCCGGTATTTAACGCGACGATCGCGAATGATCGATTCTTTGGATCCTTGAAAGCGCTAATCTGTACTGAACCTGAAACAGTTACGCCAATCCTCTGCCAGCCGGGGCGTACGAACTTGCTCCAGTGTCCCAGAATGAACATGCGCTTTGCTGGGCTGCCATGGATATCCGTCAAGCCCCCGTTGTCATCTTCATCCGTCATCAAAGTCCACCAGTGCCAAGCGTTCACATTGGCCACAGTCAGAAACTCATGGATTTTGGAGGCCCATTTCAAGCCATCCTGAATGCTTCCATCGAATTTGCCGTCCGTGGGAGCCCCTGAATCCTCCGTTTCCCATAAGTGAGCGTCCCCTGAGCTGTGTGCCAGAATCCTTTCATTTCCGTAGCCGTGGGCGGCAATTATGCCGACGTGTTGGGCTACGGAAGGGTCAGCCATGGCTACTTCGGTAAGGTCGAACGCCCAGTGGTACTGCTCTGCGATCATGATTTTTGTGTCACCGACCCCAGTTGATTGCAATGCGGAGTAGAGATGAGGCACGAAATCGTGGATATTCTGGGCGGAGTATAGGCAGGAAACATAGGGCTGGGAAATATCAGGCTCATTTTGCACGCTGAGCGCGTAAATCTGGACCCCATTGGATTGCATCATCTTGATGTATCCGGCGAGCGCGTCCGCCCAAGCTGGATAGTCGGACGAAATCAAGAAACCTCCATTCTCAAGGGTGCCATTGGTCTTGTACTTTGCCGGAGGAGTCCAAGGAGCTGCCCATACTTTTGCACCTCGTGCTGCGGCTTTTTGCGCGGTGACAATTTCGAGAGATGATCCGTCCGGCTGGATTTGTGTTCGTAATAGTGACAACCCAATACCCTTGACCGGATCAAAAAACATGTCGGCGCGAACGTCAGTTATGGCATTCAGCTCTGGCATATCTGAAGCAGACGATGCTCCAAAGCCGTCTATCTCCTGATGAAGTTCTGTCCAATTGATGTTAGCGGGCTGGCCCCTGTACCGAATGAACAGCCATACGCTTAGTCCAACCAAGAACATCAATCCCACAAGTGGTCTGATTCTTGCCACGGATGAAGCCAACTATTCGACTCCGAAGGTCAGGATATCGTGACCGGCTGCAATGGTGACGAATTGTCTTCCCTTAATCGAAAAGGTGATAGGGGCGGCCACAATACGCCCACCGGTGCTTACTTGCCACAACTCATGCCCCGTCTTGGCGTCCAAAGCGAAGAAGTTCCGGTCCTGACTTCCAAAAACCAGTCCACCTTCCGTACTAAGCAAGCCGCCAACGTTTGTTGCAGGATTTCGAAACTCCCATTTTACTTCTCCAGTCATCGGGTCGAGAGCGCGAACCGCAGCTTCCGACAAAGCGGGTTCATCGAACTCGAAGGAACCACCGGTGAAAGTTTGGCCCTTATGATATTCGGCGTGGCCCGCGTAAAAGATGCCACCCCAATCCAATGCTGAAACGTAGAAAAGACCTGTTGATGGACTGTAAGAGGGGGACTGCCAGTTTGTGGCACCTCCCACACCGGGATACAGCGATGTCCCCTTTTCGGTCGGGTGCGCTGCAGGATTTACGATCGGACGACCAGAACCATCGATATTCTCGGCCCAAGTCTGTTTGGCAAAAGACTTTCCCAAACGGAAGGCGCCTGTGTCGCGGTCCAATAGGTAGAAGAATCCGTTTCGATTTGCCTGTGCCAAAAGATGCTGTTGTGTGCCCGCAACTGTTCGATCGAACAACACGAGAATCTCAGTTGCATCCCAATCGAAAACATCATGCGGGGTGAACTGAAATGACCACTTCAGAGTCCCGTGATCGGCGTCCAGGGCAACAACACTGTTGGTAAAGAGATTGTCACCGGCGCGCGCTTCGCCTTCAAAATTTGGACTGGGATTGCCTGTTGGCCAGTAGAGCAGATTATTGGTTGCATCGAATGAGCCGGTCAACCAGGTCGGCCCTCCGCCAGTATTCAACGCCAGCCGATTCCAAGTATCCGCGCCCGACTGCCCGGACTGAGGTATGGTGTTGAATCTCCAAACTTCCCTGCCACTCGTAGCATCGCGCGCTTCGACAAAACCACGAATACCGAACTCTCCGCCCGCAACCCCGGTGACGACGAGATTCTTGAATGCCAGAGGTGCACCCGTAATGCTATAGCCAGCTGCGTGATCAGCGATTTCTTCGTCCCAGATCTGCTGTCCCGTTCTGCTGTCCAGTGCCACAAGATGCGCATCGAGCGTGCCAAGGAAAAGTGTATTCCCGAGCACTGCGAGGCCGCGGTTTACATACCCACAGCAAAGCGACAGATTGTCGGGCAGTTCCCGATCATAGGACCAGATCAAATCACCCGTACTCGCATTAAGCGCCTCGACACGATTAGGCGGCACGGTCACAAACATATATCCACCGGAAACCAATGGGCTCGTTTCGATGGACGGTTCCGAGGTGTTGTACTGTTTCATCCACAAAAGCCGTAAGCCTCGGACATTCTTCCCCGTGATTTTATCGAGGGAGCTGTGGCGCTGTGAATCATACGAGCCAGAATAGGTTAGCCAGCCCTCCGATGAGTGGCGTGGATCAAGGATTTCGTCGTAGCGAATGGGATCAAGATTGGGGATAGCTGGGGAGTGCATGGAGTTTGTGGTGGACTCCTGGCGATGGGTTAGCGATTTGACATAAGCGACCAGCAGCCACTTGTCCCGGGGAGACAGTTCGATGCCAGCCATGGAGGTACCACGGATGCCATACGTAATCGTCCTGAAGAGTGCCCAGTCACTGCTGCCCTGGACCATTTGGCGATGGCGCAAGTTCGGCCCGGTAGGGCCGCCCAAACCCTCGGCGCCATGGCAAATACCGCAGTGCGACTGAAAAAGGACACTCCCCGCCTGAATATCTGATGGAGAGCCGTATGGACTTTTAATCGTTGCGTAAGGGCTCGGGATCTTGCTTAGGTCTCTTAAATTGAAATGGCTGCCCGGTCGACTCATCCAAAAAAGATCTTTCCATCCAACATCTTGCAGGCGACCCAGAGCTTTCATCCGAACCAGCGTGAAGCGCCAACGAATAGGGTCGAAAGAGTTCAACGCTACTACAAGTCCAAGCAATAGAATTGCGATAACAGAGAAGAATCGAAGAAGATGTGAACGAAGCTGGAACATTTGGCTGAAGACTCCAGAACTCACCACGAGTCCTCTCGCGATAGATTCTGCCGACGAGTAGAACTAGTCGCGACAGAAAGAAACGGGCACATAGAAACCATCAAGAAAAATGGATTAAAATGATTTTGCGCATTGTTGCGGCACGGCTTCATGTGATGCTCCTATTTGTCATTCAGCTACCCTTCTCTTCTAGGTGCTCCTGCGCATGACTTCCTCCAGCAGGCGCGAAAAAAGCATAACCGTTAGCGTTAACAGCTTCCACAAATTGCGCCGAGAGGAGCGCGTTCCGTTCGCAACTCCAGTCGAAGTGCCAGTCGGGATAACACGACTCGAGATCGGGAGTGGTTATGCCGGGATGGGCCACCAGTTCGATGTCGGGACTACTGGAACGAGCGGCGTAAACCAGTTCATTGCAAAAACTGGCCGTCGAATTGCGACCGGCCCGGGCCAAACCGAGACAGGGCAGGAACCCGGGGACATCAGCGGCTCGATGACGCGCAAGAATCTGTAGGGTGAGCCCGGCAAAGTTTTTCTTAATCAGATGTATTGAGGGGCACCAAGGAACACGGATGCGCCGAATGCCGTATTCTTGCATCCGACGGATGCACGACTCCCAGATGTCTTTGAAGGTATGGACATGTTGATGACTGTCGACATGAGCCAGACAAGCTGGGTCGATGCCGTTTTCGGAACACAGTTGGAATTGGCGGCGTACTTCCCTGTCAACAGCGTCTTTCATTGTGTGGCCAGGAAGTAGGAGTTGCTTGGCCAAGTCCTTCCAGCCATGGAGCAGACGACCATCGCTGGCCCATGGCTCGCCGACAAGCACAACGTGCAAACCTATGTAGACCCCCTGTCGAAGCAGTTCTCGCAGTTTATTCCAATCAACCGATCGACCCGTGGCTGCGAAGGAAACACTCTGGACGCGGCCGCGCTCAACGCACTCTAAGATGCCGCGGTCGATGTCAGCATGCAAGCCGAAATCGTCGGCATTGACGAGCAGTCGACCAACCCTAGACATGACGGCCTTCCATAGACTTCTTCGTTCTTGTTCGCCTGCGCGCAGAAACCGGCAACCCAAAACTAGAAACGCAGGAAACGCATCCCGCATTGTAAGAACGGTTCATTCGGTCCTGTCTAATCCGGCATCGGGCGGATGGGATTATGTATGCTGACAAATTGGGACACCAGCTCCACTGGGGTTTGGGCAGGGCAGTCATTCAGGCTCAGCTTACCGTTGAGGTTCTGCATGAAGTTCGGATTCTACCTCTGCAATGTCTGATCTCCCATCCCCTCCCTGCTCCCTCGAGCCCGTCATCCAGCGCGCGAGCTTTTGTCCAAGGCGGATTCCGGGATTTTCAATTAGATGATAGAGCCCAAGCGGTATCAGCACGGACAATCCGAAGCAAAGGGCAAAGTGCAATGGCCGGGCGTAATGCGAAATCCGTGGCAGTTGGTGAATGACTTTAAAGAACGGATATCACGCGTCGCGAGGCTAGAAAAGTTGCATGGCAAAGTGAGTGAGACATTCACACCGCCCTTGATTAATTCGCCCTCGCCGCGGGCGCTTCGCCCAATTAGCCCTGTCTGTATTTTCACGGCATTCCCTACGCCTATGGTGGCTGCCGCAGGAAAACCGACTCTAGCTGATTTGATGTTTTGCGGAAACGCAATCTTGAGATAGGCAGAATCAAGATTCTCGGCCGTGCTTAAAGTGATTGCGTGCACCTTGCACTCGGCGGCGCCCCCCGCTGTGGCTCTCATTTCTTTTAGGAAGCATCCGCCTGAGGGCGAGGCAGCAACGGCGTAAGCCACTGGTTAAAAAGTGGTGTTGCAACTAACCCGGCAACAAGCAAAGCAACGGTCTTGAGATAATCGTTGATGCGTCCGAAACGCTTCGCTACTATGTCTTTCCGATGTTTGGCGTTCCATTTATTGATGTTCTTGTCGGGCATGGCGGCGGTTCTCTCCCTATCCATAAGTGGGGAGCCATTCCTCAGGTCTGCGGCCACTTCTTGTCAATCCTCTCCAGAATAAACGCCGTCTCCTGAATCGCGCTATCGACGAATACTGCTTGGCGACATTCGGCTTGTCCGAGCGGATCGTCTCGATCAGCTTCTGCCACTGTTGGCCCGCCAGAAGTCAATCTTGCCACCAGCGTTAATTTGCAAGGTCACGGGAGTTTGGGAGATACTCAAAAACTGAGTATTTTGACGGGTGGTAAAGTGGGTTCCAGAAAACGAATTGCGAAATTTCTGATCAATGACTGTGGACTGTGCGAGCTCCACGGCGGAAAATTACAAAAAGCTATTCGGTCGGTTCTGGATGAGATCGACCTGCAGCATTTCAGAAACTCTGAGCCATGCAGATTATTCGCTAACCGCCTGGAGATGCCCTTCCTGACCAAAGGGACCATCCTGATCTTCGATGAATTCTTCGATCGCGAGAACGAATTCAAGGCATTCATGGATTGGCGAAGAATTTACAGGAAGAACATCCGGATCGTGGGAGAGGTGGATAATTACTCACAGATTTGCGTTCAATTGCAATGAGAGCAGCTATCAGATTCTGCTTTCCTTTGGACAGCGTTGCCGAGTCAGACAACAATCATCCCGACCACCGCGGAATTGGCCGCCATCTTGGACGTGCGGACGGATAGTACATCGTCGCTAGCCACGGAAGATACGCCCGTATCGATAAACGATCGAGCCGCAGACGTCGATTCATTCATGATGCCGTTATTCATCCTGGGGGTTCCATCGCAGATAAGTATTGTCGAAAACCTCCCGCAAGCCGAGCGCGCTCTTCGGACGAGAAACGATCAGATCGGTCTCTGGAAGACATGAAGCTGCAGCCAGTGACCTGGCAAGGGGCTCAGTGAGTACTCCGCCGAAATCGCATGGAGCAGATTAAACAACCGGGGATGGGCAGTACAGACCGGGCAATCCATGTAGAATAATTGCGGGAAGTCTTTCGTAATGTCCTGCAATTCATTAATCGAGACCGAGTCATCTGGCAGGACAACCACGAGGGCTCCCGGGCTCGGCCCCTCCGCGCGAATGCAGGAGTAGTCTCTGTATCCGATGCACTTGTTGTCGACAAAACTTTCACGCCCTTTGAAGATGATCTTTGGCCCAGTTTTCGACCCGGAGTCACCTTGCCCGTCCAAGCGGAACCCCTTGTAGTTCAAATAAGAGGAAAGGCCCATCAGGTGGTAACCATTCGAGTAAGGGAAGAATAGCTCGACAGAATCGTTTTGAACTCTCGGCAGGTAGTTCTCTAGAAATTCGGCCAACCCAGCCTTGGCGGCGATCGTTCCCTTCCGTTCAATTGCGCGGACTGAAGAATAGACTGCCGCCTGGAACATAAAGGCGATCACGATCCCAGCAATCGAAAATACGCGGACCCGCGCCGGTTTCCTCAACCAAAGTCGTGCCATGTTCGCTAGATAAAATATCGCAGTAAAGTCGACAGGCGCCATGTAGTAGCCACTATTTATCCTTAAAGCGAGAATGCCGATGAAATATGCAATCGCTCCGACTGCAAGCGAGTCCCACAGCGGATCAAGTTCCATCTGCGAGAAAAGACTTCGTCCCAATCGCAGCAGGAATACGCCAAGGAGGAGAAACGGTAGGCAATCGAACTGCAGATAAGCGGCGAGCACGGAACTTAGAGGATGCTGCGTGGCGGCGATGTAAGAGAAATTCCTGTGGGGGAGCATCACGACAAGGAACAAAACGGTGTAGATAGCTGCAACACCAAGAAATCCTATCGAGAGAGCATTTTCTGCAGCTATGGCGCACCAGGAGCGCACTCCGGCGCCGCTCGCTCGATAGGTTTGTAATATGGCCAGGCCTACTGCAAAGGCGACCACATAGAGGACGGCGGTCTCTTTGTAGTAAAGAATAAAATGTGTTGCTGCGAGACAGCCGACAAAATACAGACGAGACTGGGTCTTCGAATAGCCTTGAAGACACAACAGAAGGATCGCCAGCCCGAACAGGACGTTTCGTTCGGGATAAACGAATCCCATGAACGGAATCAAAAAACTTGGAGCGAGCATAGCGGCGGCGGTTACGAGACAGCGATAGCGAACCTTAAGGTCTTTCAAGACGAGAAAGATAAGGACTATTAGAATGACCAACTGCACCACGACGAGCGAGTGGTAGCCAAAAGGAGATCTGGTTACAAACCGGAGTAGATTGAATTCCTGATCTGACAGAGGGAAAAACCTGTCGCCATTCCAAATCGGAGGCCCAAAATTCTTTCCTTGCACAGAAAAATCGGTCAGGAGATCGTCGTCGTAGTAGCAAAAATCCTCTTTGTACAAAATTACGGTCATATAAAACATTGCAAACAGACAAAACAAGATGAGTGAGACTCCATCCCCGGCGCTGAATTGAGGTTGAACCCTCGCCGCGTTGCCCGAAGCAAGTTGGCGCAAGGATGAGAAAGCGATTGGGTCCCGAACTGTGCTCAGCAACAGCCCGCCGGAAACCACCACAACGAGGAAAAATAGCCAAACCAGAAGAAAATGCGAGGAGAGAATGGAAGAGGCCAGATGGAATAAATGATGAATCATCGCAGGAAGTCTTTTATTTTCTCATTTGGTACTGAGACGTCGCTAAGACTCAGTCGAGTTTGAGCAATACTCTTCGCCCGAAGGGGCCTTCATTCGATAGATCTAGTTCAGGTCGCCGGTGGAGAGTTATAGCCGGCATGGGAGCGCGTTTCGGCTTCGGTTTTCTGTTCCGTACCGACATTGACCGTCTGCGCGACGATATAAAGTGGCCGGTTCTTGGTTTGCTCGTACAACTTTCCGACATATTCCCCGACCACCCCGATACTCATTAGTGTCGCCCCACCCAGGACACTAACGAGCACCGTTAGTGACGACCAGCCCGGAACTACAAACCAGCCAAAAATCTTCGCGAGGACGGCATGAATCGCCACCCCCAGTCCCGCCAGCGTGACGATCACACCCAGCCAAGTACCAATCCTAAGGGGGAGGGGGGAGAAGGAAGTCGCTGCGGTCCAAGCAAAAGCGAGCATCTTTGAGAGGGGATACTTGGTTTTTCCAGCGATCCTTGCTGGTTGTTCGTACGGAATCCCTATTTGCGGGAAACCGACCCAGGTCACCATACCCCGGAGAAAACGATGCGTCTCTCGCATCAGTTGCAAACAATTCAGACACGACCGCGAGAGGAGTCGGAAATCGCCGGCGTCTGCAGGCAGTTCTCTGTGGATAAAGGTGCGCATGAATCGGTAGAAGAACCATGCCGTAAATCTCTTGATCCAGGTCTCTCCGAGACTTACTTGGCGCTGGCCAAACACAACATCATACCCCCGGCAATAACCGTCAATCATTCGGTGAACGACCTCCAAAGGGTGTTGCAAGTCTCCGTCGACGGTCACTATGGCATCCCCGGTTGAGTAGTCCAATCCCGCAGTTAGGGCAAATTGATGACCAAAGTTGCGGGACAAATTCAAAACTTTCACGCGAGCGTCCTTTTGCGCCCATTCTACGAGCAGGCCTAAGGTCGCATCGGTGCTACCGTCATTGACGAAAATGACCTCGGCTTCCCCTTGGAGCTCGACCAAGAAACGACTAATCGCCTCGCGCAAAAACGGGACAACTGCTTCCTCGTTGTATAAAGGAATGACCAGCGAAAGTCGCGCTGGATACGGCCGAGACTGTAGCAAACTGGACGCTGAAACTTTCTGCTGCATGCTTCGTCCCCTTCCAATCAAAGGTTGTCGGAGTGCCCGTCAAAGCGGCAAAGCTAACGTGAGTCTGGATCCTTATCCCAGTTCGCCCAGAAAATGTCCCAACTCTTTTCAATCAAAGCACGAGGAACCCACTTTGCCAAAAGGCGCCAGCCAAGCGAGTAGTTTACGCTCGCCAATCCAGCTCGATGAAACTCCCAAAATTCCTTGTTGTTTCCATGCAGCGCGCAGGCACTTCGGGCAAGATATCGAAAGTACCGCCGCTTTGCGACACTCAAGCAGCGGTCGAATTCTTGTTCACTCAGGAAATCCCTTCCATGCGCCACAAGCATAGAGAAGCGCAGCAGCAAGTCGAAGCTAAACGGGCGCAAGCGCTCAAGGATGGAATCATTCTGACGGCGCGAATAGGTGAGTACCTGATGAACGAAAGCGTAGTTCCAGTTCCTCATCAGGTCAAAGCACGCATGCCCATCCTCGAATGGAGCGTATCGCTCTTCATAAAAAGGGTCTCGTGAGCGAACCAGCTCCGACCGCAGGAGCAGCGATGTAGGAGTTCCGAACAGGTAGGTGCCTTGAAGAAAATAAAGGCGACAGACCTCGCGTCCCGGGAGTACCGGACTCGGATACGGCAAGCCGTCCAGACTTATCTCATTACCTTCCAGTTGATAGGCACCGACGATGCCAACCGAGGGATGCGCTTCAGCGACTTCAATCATTCTGCTGACACAGTCGGAGAAGAGCCAATCGTCCGCTTGGACGAATTTGCAGTATCTGCTTTCCGGCGAGATGAACCGGAAAACGCGATTGAAGTTTTGTACTTGCGAAAGAAACTCTGAGTTGTGTTCCAGGCGGATTCTATCCGGATGCTCTCTCGAGTAATGCTCCGCGATCTGGACGGAGTTGTCCGTACTGCAATTATTCAGGAGGATATACTCCCAATTACCGTAGGTCTGGCGTAAAACACTCTCGATGCATTCCCCCAGATACTCCTCGTTATTGTAGAAAGGCGTGACATAACTAACGAGGAGAGGTTGCGAATTTGCAGCCTGCGCCGATTGATCTTTTGGCATTAGTTGAATCAATACCCGTTTTTTCTATAGATCCAATTTGAGAAAGAGCACTCGCATGGGAACGCGAGTTGGTATCACGGAATTTAGCTGGTAACGCTAAGGAAGTCGGGCCGCGTCTGGATCGCTCCCGTGCGCGGGGGCCGAGGAGACAACGGGAGTGCACACAGGATCTAACCCATACGAGCCAGGAGAGATGTGCTCGGCAACCATGCGATACTGATTCTCCAAGAGCATTTCGTAGCGGTGGCGAATGTCGGCTAACTTTTGTGAAATGAGATGGGTCTTCGTCTGAAGATCGTGAAAAGCATCGAGAAGCTCACTCGAGGTGAACGATCGGATGTCGAGACAATAGGGCGCCTGGTCCATATCTTCCATCAAACTTTGCACCTTGCGGTCGTAGGAAATGGCGAGAGAGGGCTTCCCGGCTAGAAACGATAGAAGCAATCCATGAAGTCTACTCGCCACAACAAAATCTACCGATCGCAGGACCTCGACAAGCTCACCAACAGCCACCACATCACAAGAGGACAACCGAACAAGGTCTTCTTTTTCGATATGCGAACTCACTCGGTCGCGTAGGTCCTGGAAGGTTTGGTCGTCTGGTATAGAGGACGAAAAAAGGATCACGGACATTCCAATCTGGAGCAAAGACGCAGTGAATCGACTCAGCTCTGTCATGTAGCGCCTGTATATTGCAATCCGTTCCGTCGGCCACAGCCCGGGACGAGCAAACGCGATTGGGCTGACTCCCACGCGAATTGGTTTTTTGCCGCTCTCCATCACGGGTTGATTGCGGTTCAAGGGAAGGCCAAAGGCGAGGTCAGGAACTACAGGGCCATCAGCGTTTCGCGAAATTCCGGACGCTATTTGTCGCGAACCTTCATCCCGATATGACCGGTAGTAGGCCAGAGAAAGCGCTACCTTTACAAACTGCCTGCTGATTCGAGAGTTGATGCGGCAGGCACCAACACTTAGAAAAGCGAACTCGGTCCCTGCCAATCGCGCGAGTACCGACCATTTCACTAACGCGTAAGGATGCCCCCAAATTCCTCCCCACTCTTCGTCTAACTGTCCCCCGCCCGCAACCAGAAGCAGGTCGATACGACGAAGAAGGCCGTAGCTCCGGAACACATGACGGATCTCCTTCGCAAGGCGAAACAAGAATTTGATTGGTTTTAGAAGGAGAGATGCTCGCGCTCTGCCCATCCATCGACTAAGGAAATCTCTTGGAAACTCACCTGCCGGAAAACTCTTCTGCAGATCAGCGGAATCTGCAGCGTCAGATCGCGTCTTGGCGATGTAGTGCGGACGAGAGTTGACTGCTAAGGGGTAGCACGGAATGCTGTGCAGCTTTGCGGTACGTCCGGGATCCAAGGTAATTCCACAAATCCAAGACTCTGGAACGAATCGTCGAAAATTGCTAATCAAGGCTTCCTGGATCGCGCCATCGCCGAGGTTTCCGCCATCATAAGGCGTCAGCAGAGCGATATGACTGACGGATCGTGAAGTCCGCACGAATTTCATTGATAGATCTCTGCTGTCCACATGATCCATGAAATAATCAAGTGGAATTGTCGCAATTTTTCAATTATCGAATGCATTGATCCTGCAGCCCTGGTCATCCAACACTTTCACGCCTCAGCTTTTGGAAGACAAACGTCTCAGTTTTTCCAGGAGGCATCGGTACTAAGAAGCTCCCCACGAAACGAAAACCTCGTTCTTCGAAATAGTTCACGACAACCTGACGTGGGATTAACGCCGGGTAGGAACCGTGGTCGATTCGTGATTCGGCCCATGCCTCAACTATCTTTGTTTCCAGGCATAATTCAGTGACAGCATCGAACGCGATGTGACCGTTCGGTCGAGTCACTCGGACCATTTCTGGCCAATATCGGCAGGTCTTCGAAAAAGGAATCCCGCTGAAGACCTTGAACGCTTGCGCCACATCGGCCGACTCGGTTGGTGTCGCCTTTAAAGAGTGGCCATCCGCAGGCTGCACAATCACATTGAACTCTTTGGCCACGTAGGATGCCCACTTCGTCGCAGTCTCGTACACCTCACATCGTGAAGGCGAACAAACCCGCAAGATCCTCTCAAGATACCGCCCCGAACCAGGTCCTATCTCGACAACGCATTGAATGGGACCAGAATACACCCCAAGCGATACCAAACCGTCAATTGTATACTGAGTTGCACCAGGCGTCTTGCTCATGACGTTGTCGATGTAATCGCCAACGGACAGTCCAGATTCGCGAGCGGCTTTGATAGTACTTTCGAATGGGATAAAGTTCGCCACGTCGGACCAATCGTGAGGATGCTTTCTAGCCAATTCAACACCAAGCGGTGCGATCAATTCGTTGATAATGTGCTTCAATGTTCGCAGTATTGGATCCGCCATATTGCAACCCCGCAGAGTAAACAGAAGGCGTCCACGTTTTTGGTCCAAGTCGGTTGGCCTGCCGGGGATGGGGCTAGTTCCGTCCCCGGCAGCGAATTCCGTGTACGGCCCGTGTTTCAGGGCGGTGTGGACGGCTCACGTTGTACTCATGCCTTATGCCTCGCTCTTGTCCTGCGCGTCCTCCAAACTCACGAACAAGGTCGTATTCAACCAGAATTTCGATTTTCAATTTTTCGACCGACCGACAAATATACACCGACCGCCTCTGAATGCCAATTAGCAGGGGGTTTTCGTTGTCGCGCGCCTGAACGATACGCCACCTGTTTTGTCTCCCCTGAGTCTTTCGGCAGCCCTAAACTGCACTTTTCCAACCGATGATTCCGACACCTTACCCTCTGATGGTCCCCTCGACGCCGAAATCGGCATCGACCAACCGCTCGCCTACCCGGTTGGCAAGGGGAGCGCTGCGATCCTGCCCAGCAGGGCCCCAAACGGACTCCGCGTCTCTGCTCCGGGGGTTGGTCAAGCGTTGCGGGGGGAGTTCGCTCAATCCCAGGAGTTTGTGCAACTCGCGCATCACAATCGAACCTCCGCCGGAAGTGACTCGTGACCCCAGAAAAACTACTTTGAACGAAGCGTTGAACGAGAGCTGAAAGGGCTGATTTTGTTTCTCGCCCACAGGGTAAGAAACTCCAAGACGTCTTTACTGTGTTTAGACCCACATAAACAAAGACGCTGCCGAGCATCGAAGGTCCGTAAGGAAGGTCCACATTGGAAATCCGGGTTAAGAGTCTTCTTCGGCATCAATGTCGGAGAGACCCCTAACCAAAGTCTGTTCTTCAAGACCAGGTGTGGGAGCATTCGCTTTCACTATTTCGTGTTTGACAACTTTCGGAAAACAATTGACAGCACCCCTGACATCATTCGCAGATCCAACATAAATGGATGATCCGGACTCCCAACGGTCATATTCCGTTTCGGTGTCATATCGATAGGCAGCTACATTGAGATGAAACGTGCCATTGGCAAAGTTCAAGCGGAGCTCGAAGCTGCAAATGAAGGTGTCTCCTGGATCAAGATTAAAGCTGCCGCAGCCTAACCGTTCCGTGGAAGTGTTGAACACGTCATAGTAGGATTCATCGGTGACGAAGAGTACGACGGCGAGCTTCTGGCAGAACTCCCTAGCGGTCACTTCAACGTCGATCCAGACAGTTTCGCCGGATTCAAACCGGACGCTCTCGCCATTGACGGTCCGTGCCCGTACGCTGGAAATAGTCACGGGTTTGGCATGGTCCTCGTTATGAGAGACACGCGTGCTGTTCATATAGGACTGGATGACTTCGGTGGGCGAACCGGTCATGAGCATACGCCCTCTTTCAAGAAGCAGACAGCGCTGACAGAACTCAGTGACCGTTTTGAGATTGTGCGAAACAAATAAGACTGTCGCCCCGCTGCGAATCACCTCTTTCATGCGCTCAACGCACTTTCTTTGAAAAACGTAGTCACCGACGCTAAGGACCTCGTCGACGATCAGGACGTCCGGGTTCACATGGGCTGCCACAGAAAATCCGAGCCGGGCATACATTCCCGAAGAGTAGCGCTTCACGGGAGTATCCAGAAAGTCGGCCAAGCCGGAGAACTCGACGATCTCGTCGAATCTGGATGCGATTTCTCGCCGGCTCATACCCAGAATTGTCCCATTCAGATAAATATTTTCGCGGCCTGTGAGGTCGGGATGAAACCCAGCGCTCACCTCAATCAGGGCTGAAAGCCTGCCATGAATCTCGACCGAGCCGCTGGTCGGCTTCATGATGCGGCTGATCAGTTTGAGCATAGTGCTCTTTCCAGCGCCATTGGCTCCCACGATTCCGAACGATTCCCCCTTTCGAATTTCGAAGGAAACATCTTGCAGGGCCCAGAACTCTCGCCTCAACGCATCATGGTCGAGACTTCGCCCCAGGATTCGACCAGTCAGGGCGGGGATTAGATCGCGAAGGGAGTCATGCAGCTCTCCCTTACGGAATCTCTTGGATACATGTTCCATCCGGACTGCAATTTCGGACATCAGATAGCCTCAATCCGTAGAAAACTTAGGAGATAACCAGCGGCCGTGCAACTTGGGGAAACTCGTTGTCAAATACTTTCTGCAAACGAAGGTTCCACCTTCTTGAAAAGAACGTAAGCACCCAGAACCAAAATGAAAGAAAAGACAATGCTGTAATAAATCCAACCCCAATGCGGGGCCTGGCCGCGGGAGATCGAGGAGAAGGCTTCAAGAATTGGCGACACCGGATTCAAGAGCAACCACCGACCCTTCTCGCCCAGCATACCGACATCGTAGAAAACGGGAGTAAAAAAGATGGCGAAGGTCAGAAACACTTCGACAAGATACTTAACGTCGCGGAAAAACAAGCTGCCTGCCGAGACGAGTAATCCAATGCCAACTGCAAGAATGATCAGGATCGCCACTAAAGGCCCAACCCAGAGGAGTTGGAAGGTCAGTCCAACTTTGAAGACCACCAGCAGCACCATCAACGCGGAACTCGCTATAGCAAGATCAAACAATTGCGACAGAACGGCCGCCATCGGAAACACTTCCTTGGGAAAGTACACTTTCGTCACCAGGTTCGGATTGATGAGCAAGCTTTGACAGGAGAATCTAATCGATGCGACAAGAAATGCCCAAGGAACGGATTTCATTGCAACGGCCAGGATGTCTTGCGTATCAAGCGGCTTATGCGAAGCGATCGCGTAAGCGTATCGGACCAGGATGCCAGCCGACACGATGAGTAACGGCATCAAAACGGCCCACAGAAATCCCATAAGGGACTGCTTGTAGCGGACCTTGATATCGCGGATCGCAATCATGGCCAGCAGTTCGCGGTACCTGTAGAGTTCTTGAAGGTCTGATAGCATCCTACTTGCTTTCAATTATATCTTCGGTTGACCGGCTTCACCGGACGGCCAATCAAATGTTTTTCAACCCCATCCTCAAGCGCTCGTTTATACACCCCAAGCGCCCGATCAACAGCGTCGATCGTGCGATCAACGTCTTCACTCGAATGGGAGAAACTGATCACAAACGATGGCGCTATGATTCCGTGGCGGATTATTTCCTGCAGGAACAGAGTGCGAAAAGCCTGCGATCTTTGTTCGTCTTGGTCCTTCGTGACATAGATCAAGTTACATCCCCGCCCCTGCACTTCAAAGTGATCTGAGATCTGATGGCGCAGGATGCACTGATTGATCCCGGTTCGAAGGCGCTCCCCTCGCTGATAAAGGAACCCGATGACATCGCTGGTCTTGTAGACATTCAAGGTTGCCCTGGCGGCGGCAAGGGCGTGAGTTTCCGCGCCGTGAGTCGTGGACAGCAAGAACACCCGGTCACTTGCATGATTCAACCCTCCGAGTTGCATGATTTCGCGTTTTCCGGCGAGCGCGGAGATGGCAAAGCCATTACCCATTGCTTTTCCGAAAGTGGATAGGTGGGGCACAACATCATAAACTGCCTGCGCCCCGTTCAGGTGCCAGCGGAATCCAGTAATCATCTCGTCGAGAACTAGGAGACTTCCGTTTTCGTCACAGATGTGTCGGAGACGGCGAAGAAAATCATCCTTGGGTTCTTCCGCGGTTGCAGGTTCAAGAATCAGGCACGCGATCTGGTTCGGATACTTGGCGAAGAGCTCCTGAACACCCTTCAAATCGTTATAGCGGAACGTGACGGTGAGATCCTGAATCGCTCGAGGCACCCCGGCATTGAGCTCGGTGGTCCCAATAAACCAGTCGTCCACGGAGAAAAATGGATGATCAGCGCAGCAAGCCACTCTGTCGCGACCTGTATAGGCTCTCGCCAATTTTATGGCGGCAGTCGTCGCGTCAGACCCGTCCTTTGTAAACTTCACCATATCCGCGTTTTTCAATACACCCAGGAGCTCCTCGGCGAAATCAACTTCGATTCGTGCTGGGCGCGTGAAATTAGAACCCAGCAACATCTGCTGGTGAGCTGCTTCAATTACCGGGCCAAACGCGTGACCCAACGTAACCGACCGAAGCCCCATGCCGTACTCGATGAACTCATTCCCATCAACGTCCCACACGTGACATCCCTTGCCCCGAACAATGAACGCCGGTGCCTCTACGGGAAACTGGTCATCTCCCTTCGCATACGTGTGAGCCCCCCCTGGAATCAGGGAATGGCTCTTCGCCTGAAAACGTCGGGACTCAGAAAAGTTCAAACGGTTACCGTGACTCGTCAAATTGTCAGCTTTAGACATCGCTTTCCCTTCTTGAGAGTTTTCGCCTGGCTGACAATCGGTGCGATTCGATGATTTCGCCGAACTTCCCCCAGACCCTGATCTTGCAACCAAACCGCACGCCGGGATCTGTCGCGATCATCCATCGTACTGTCCAGACCAAAAGACGGCGAAACAGATAGAGCGGAACCCCCCAGCAAGTTATCGGTGACGAAGTTCCAGACTCTCGGATGTTGGTCCTGCCTTTATCGAGCCACCAGTTCAAGAAATATTTTTTTTCTAGACGAGTCTTGGAAACACCATGATGAACTACTGCCGCCGGTTCGTAGTAAAGCGGTTCCCCGCCCGCCAAAACTCGGCTGCCGAACTCTGTGTCTTCACTGCGGATATCGCTTTCCGGGCGCGGGCCCAAATCGGTTCGGAAGCCACCATACTTCTCAAACAATTCTTTTTGAAAGGCCATGTTGGTTCCGAATGGAGGCTCTTCCAGGCGACCTGCCTGCATCCCCAGGTCAAACAGGGCTAGCGGAGCCAACGAGTATCGACCCATTTTGCCGTCCCGCGACAGCCAAGCCGGCGGGACAAAACTCTCTTCCGGAACAATACGCCCTCCGGCTCCCACCCATTTCCCAGATAGCAATGGCTTAGTCAAATTCTGGAGCCATGTGGTTTCCGTCGTAACATCGTCGTCCATGAATGCCAGGACGCGGCCATGAGCTTCACGAATTCCCGAATTGAGGGCATACGATTTCCCTGGCTGCGGTTCGAAGAGGTAACGAAAGCGAGCAGGGTATCGATGGCAAAACTCTTCAATCCTCTGGCGAGTTTGATCGTTCGAATTGTTGTCTACAACCAGGATTTCCCACGTTATTCCCTGGTCCACAATCGATTCGTTGACACTCTCTAGTGCCTTCACTAGGCTATCGCACCGATTGTACGTACACAGAATAACGGTGATATCCATGGCGATTCGTGAATGATCCCCCTCAGCCAGAGACACTATCGCGGCTCAACCTGGCTCCTGGCACTAAGCGATTGCCGGAAAAATTCGGTGACCTTCCCTGCGGTCATCCAAACCCAAAACTTTCGGTAAAATCTGCGACGTGAATTTACTGTAACTGCCCACCGGACGGTGTTTCCTGCCAAAAGCATGGCCATTTTTAATGTAGTCAGGTAGTCCCTGGGAATCCCCAGAATGTCAGGTCGCTTCCCGAGTTCGCGTACAGCCGCTCGCCCTTGATCAAACCAAAACTTCTGAAAATATTTCTTGTTGAGTCGATTTTGCGGCACTGCGTGGTAAACGACGGCGGATGGTTCATACCACAAGCGTTCCCCCGCTGCCATGATCCTTCGCCCAAACTCGGTGTCCTCGTTGCGAATCTCACTGCCAGGACGGGGGCCCAAATCCGTGCGAAAGTCTCCATACTGGTTGAATACGCTCCGCCGGAATGCCATGTTCGTGCCAAAAGGGGGCTGGTCGAGTGGTCCTGATTGATCACCCAAATCGAACAAAGCCAGTATGCCACCCATGTTGTCTGGACCATCGAGCGCCAACCAGGGAGGGGGAATAAACCCTGGCTCCGGAAGAATGCGTCCTCCCGAACCCGCCCAGCTCGATTCTTTGAGAGGCCTTGTAAGGTTTTCTAACCAAGTCGCTGTGACGGTCACATCGTCGTCGACGAATGCAAGTATGTCACCTTGAGCCTCTCGAACCCCTGAATTCAAGGCATACGACTTACCCGGGCAGGGTTCAAACACGTAGCGGAGACGGTCGGGGTATCGCAAACTGAGTTCATCGACTACATTGCGTGTTTTATCGTCCGAATTATTGTCAACTACGAGGACCTCCCATGTCATAGCATGGTCGACCGCCGAAGCTACAACAGTTTCCAGGGCCCTTCGCAAGCTTTCGCAGCGGTTAAACGTACAGAGGATGACAGAGATGTTTACGCTTTTCGGATTCTTTTCCATAAAGCCTGAATTAGAATCTCTCGCAGCTTCCAACCTAAAAGCTTTCTCTGAGAAAGGGCTACTGTTCAAGGTGTCTTTACTTTTAGTTCCCGACCGGGCTTTTCTGTCATAGCATTTCTTTCGGCGCTCCGGCGCCGACCTTGCCGATGGGTCTCGACGATTTCACCAGCAATCTTCCATACCACGCACTTACGATAAAACCTTTGTTGTGGATTAAAATCCCACAGCCATTGCACGGTTCTCACGCTGAGATAGGTCGTCACCATTTTTGGAATGCTAATCAGGTACCGCGGGACTCCCAGGACATCCGGCTTATTGCCCTTTTCGCGGATTAGCGCGCGGCCATAATCGAACCACCAGTCCAGAAAGTATTTCTTCCTCAGGCGATTCTCGGGTACAGGGTGGTAGACAACAGCAGATGGCTCATAACGCAAGCGCTCGCCGCCTGCCAGCAACCTTCGACCGAACTCGGTATCCTCATTGGGACGAGGGATGTCCTTGTTCGGACTGGGACCTAAATCCTCGCGAAAAGCTCCATACTCTTCGAACATCCTCCTCGGATAAGCCATATTGACGCCATACGGGGGCTTGTCCAGTTCCCCCGGACTGTCGCCACGGTCAAAGAGCGCCAGTATCCCGCCCATATCCTGGGGACCGCCGAGTGGAAGCCACGAGGGAGGGGAGAAAGAAGACGCAGGTAGAGTGCGCCCTCCTATCCCGGCCCATCCTGGAACTCCTAAGGGCGCCGTGAGATTTCCCAGCCAGCTTGGCTCGACCGTCACATCGTCGTCGGTGAAAGCCAATATCTCGCCATGAGCGCTACTAACTCCAGCATTCAGTGCATGAGACTTGCCCGGATTTGGCTCAAAAAGATAACGAAAATGTTTGGGATGCCGGCTGCAAAAATCCTCCACCACCTGACGCGTTTGATCCGTCGAATTGTTGTCCACGACCAGGACTTCCCATCCGATGGACTCAGGTAGCAAAGAAGCGCTCAGGCTCTCCAGAGTGTTTGCCAAGCTCTGGGAACGGTTGTAGGTGCATAAAATAACTGTGATGTCCATGCGGTCCCGCTACGTCAGCCTCAGATCGACTACAGGCCCATTCGATGTGGGAATTAGGAATTAGCAGGCCCGGCCGATCTAAAACACTAACTTGTGGCAATAGAAAGATTCGGCACGTCCGCTCGGAGCATTGCATTCCATCCCTCGTAGCCGCAGAAGGGAGTGAAAAGTATCAGGATGAAACCAAGGCTTAGTCTGCTGAGAATGAAAGGCATCCATGATGTGTGAGACCTTTTTCTCGCAAAGTTCGCGTTCGAGCGGAACAAACACATTCGGTTGCCCCATGTCGCCATCATATTTTGGTATTTCGTACTCAAGAATCAGATGGTTTCGAAATGTGTTCCATGTCAATTCTGCGATGAGGCGATGATCTTGATGCGCGTCCTTCCGGTTGTGGGTGAAGATGATGTCCGGCGACAACGATTTCTTCAGCTCCTCGAAAACTAATTTCACTTCGGCCCCGACAAACGGCATAAATCCGTCCGGGAAGGTCCTCAAGAGCAGGTCTTTGAGATTGTCGGGCCTGACGAATAACGCCGCGGCATGCCGCGCCTCTGCCTCTCGAATTCCAATGGCGCTGAATACCACCCAGTGGAACATGCAGTCAGGATACTGTGCTGCCAAACGAAGAATCGTGCCGCCACAACCGATCTCAATATCGTCGGAATGGGCACCCAGGCACAGGACGCGCAGAGGGCCCGTACCATTGGCCTGGAGATTAAGCCTGATCAAGCCCCTACTCCCGCTGAAGGCTGACCATTTTTCCACAAGCACCAGGGAGCTTTCCCGGCCGCCTCGAGTTCGTCCAGAATCTGCTTATCTCGGAAGGTGTCCATGCACTGCCAGAAACCATTGTAACGATGTGACCATACCTTATTCTCACTAATAAGCCGCTGGAACGGCTCATATACCAACTCTTCGCCTGGCTTTATGTAGCGAAAAATCTCCCTGCGCAGAACGAAGTATCCGCCATTAACCCAGATATTGGCGTCGCTCATGCACTTGATGGCGCGAACGGATCCGTCTTCGCCGAGCTGTACGGTATCGAGGCTGCTGGATCGCGGCTGCACGGAAAGAAACGAAGCGTAACTGTCGCGCTTCGAGAATGCTTCAATCATTTTGGGCAGATAAAAGTCCGTGAGTCCATCACTGTAGTTGGCAAGAAACATCTCTTCCCCGTTCAGGTATGGCTCTACGAAACGCAACCGGTCGGCAATCGATGAACGTAATCCTGTTTCGACGAACGTGATCCTCCAGTCATCGATGTCCCGCTGCTTGAATTCCAGTTTTCCACCGCCCTGTGAGAACACAAAGTCATTGGAGACCGACTCCTCGTACTTAAGAAAGTAGTTCTTGATGACATTCGCCTGGTAGCCCAAACAGAGAATGAAATCCTTGTGGCCAAAATGCGCATAGTATTTCATGACATGCCACAACACCGGTCGCGAGCCAACGGTAACCATCGGCTTCGGTACATCTTCGGTATAACCTCGAAGCCTCATTCCTGCGCCGCCACAGAACAATACGACTTTCATGGCCTTGCCTCCGCAAACGATACACTCACAACCCGACGAAGTTTAGGTCCCGCCTGAATCTCATTCCTAAGCCGAGACAACGGGCGCCGCCGGTACCAACTCTGTGCCACCTCGGTAAAGACCGATTGCTTCTTCTGGCAGGTGGGCAAAATCCGTTCCACGGAGGTAATCTCCCATCGTCGTTCCCGTACAGGATGAATCGAGATTGGCGGCACCGAACTTCTTAAGCACGTCATCAACATGCACGACTCGGAAATCGATGCTGTATCGGGTGACGGCTGACCGATTCGGAACCGTGGAGTGCAAGTGGGCTGAAGAAAAGAGAAAAGCACCACCGACAGGACAAATGATTCGAGCTTGGGGTTCCAGTTCGATCGGTTCCTCCGCATGTGGCTGAACGCGTGTATCGGCTTTCACGTGCTTCGCCGCGTTGTACCGACTTTCAGCATTCCACTTCTGGTAGTCATACTGATTGGAGCCGTTCTTGATGGGGCGATCAAAATAGTGTGGATGCAGTGCCATGCAATTCTCGCTATTCAAATCGTATATGGGCATCCACCAATTGATTTGGCACAGCGGGGCGGAGTACCAGGTATCTCGATGTGGGTGAAATGCGTAGGCTATTCCTGAGTTTAGAAAGTCTCCCGGAAACGCCGTCCGCATACGGGGCACATCAAAATAAGTCTTCTCCAAGTCACAACCCGCTTCGGCGAGCATTCCCTGGATATCTCTTTTTGATTGGGGGTGATGGATGAACTTGGGCTTTAGCATTGAGAGAATTTCCGCGCATTTCTCGGGGGGCAGAGTCTCGTGCAATTTAAGCGGGTCAAGCGGGTGGACTGCTTCCTCGATCAGCTCCTGCGCTAACCTGCAAAGTCTTAACGCGCTTGGCGTAGGCTGACGCACAAAGATCGCTCCGCGATATAATTCTTGCCGCCTAAGTTCATCACTCATTTGGGTATCAATGAAAATGTTCATCCGGGGATCCTCACTTCTCTGGGTTTCAGGTCTCTAGATGATATTCAGTCTGATTTAGTCCTGAATCCTCGAAAACTCTATGCAAGTCAGAACGCCGTCACTTTGGGGATGGGAACAACGAAACGCCCCCCCCACTCCCGTATGTAATCGAGTTGGCCGGTTATTTCATCTTTGAGATTCCACGGAAATATAACCACATAATCGGGTTTAGTCTCTCGGATTTTGTCGGGATGATAAATCGGAATGTGAGTGCCCGGCAGGAATCGGCCCTGTTTGTGCGGGCTACGGTCCACGGTGTATTCAATCATGTCCTTACCGATCCCACAGTAATGAAGCAATGTTGCGCTCTTCCCCGGTGCCCCGTACCCCGCAACGGTCTTGCCTTCCTTTGCTGCATTCAGCAGGAATTCCACCAACGCCCACTTGGTGTGCTTCACTTCAGTGGAAAAGCTCTCGTAGCGCTCGATGGACCCGAGTCCAGCCTTTTCCTCCTCAAGAATCAGCGTTCGGACACTTGGTTTCACCTCGTGCTGCGTAGCATTCAAGTGACACGCATATACGCGAAGCGAACCGCCATGCGTGGGAAGTTCTTCGACGTCAAACACCCTCAGTCCATGAGCTTCGAGGATCCGCATCGTGGTCAGCAACGAAAAATAAGAAAAGTGCTCGTGGTAGATCGTGTCAAATTCATTCAGCTCCATAA
>Ga0207031_10024_pt1 | contig 38323 bp, 35 predicted proteins | sample Alteio_BWMinCont_37_FD_153278 | JGI IMG/M metagenome (GOLD analysis project Ga0207031, IMG submission 153278) | Enriched cells from forest soil in Barre Woods Harvard Forest LTER site, Petersham, Massachusetts, United States -... | ecosystem: Environmental > Terrestrial > Soil > Temperate forest >... | reverse complement strand
ATAGAATCTCTCTGCTCCTAGGAGTGCATCGATGCTTAGCACTACAGATGAAGAAACTAGCAGCAGGTCGATTGCGAGGAGGATGCCAACATACATGCGGGCTAAACGGACAATCATGGTTTTCACAGTTTAGACCAATTTTGACATTCGATTGGCGGGTGCCGCATCGTGGGTCCTGGTAAACGCCCAAACCGTACAAGTAGAATCATCCCAAAAGCACATCTCCGGTTAGCCGACAAATCGGGACTTGAGCACGACCCTCATCTCGGAGAGAGACCAAAAGCCGTCATTGGGATTTTTTGGATTCAAACAGAGGTAACATATTGTAGTAGAAAGTCATTCGCAACACGATGAACGGCTCCGAAAACTTTTCTGGTAGATGGCCGAACGGAGCCGCCTCTCGGACAGCTCCTAGACTAGCAGTATCCAGTTCACTTTTTTGAGAACTCGCTATCATTTTCAACGAGTCTTTTTGGATATTTCCGTCCCGCAGGATGCGGAACTCCACCGTGTTTTTTCCTTGTAAGGGTAGGCCCTTCTCGATGGAAGGTGGCATGTTGTAACCGACCCAACTCTTGTGCACTGAAAAATATACTTCCCGAAGATATGCTTTGAAATCTATGCCATCTTTATCCGACACCATGTCGAGCGAAGCTGCAATGTTGGGATGCTTTGATGTTCCACTGGATTGCGGTTGGGCGTCTCTGCTCTGTGGGTGCGCAGGTTGGACTACTTGGAATAATGCCCCTGCAAACAGCGCTAGGACAAGCAGGCAGCGTTGTGACTGTAAGAACATGTTTTTACCCCAGAGGAATTGCTTCCGGTTCAGGGAACTTCCGGCATTTTATATCACGCGGTGGCTCAAGTCCTGGTAACGCCGAAACCGGTAAGGTCAAGTACTAGCCGGAACCTTTACGATTTATCGGATGACCGCGATTCCGGTTGTTCCTTGCGTCCAGCGTTTATGTACGAGGACCCATCCCATTTGTAGGTTATCTCGACATTCAAAATTGCGGGAGTTTGCCGCCGCTTGCTCGATTTTCTGGCTAACCGGTACTTACTCCAATCCGCCGTGGACATCTTCGTAAGTCTGTTTAAAAGTGAACAGATTTAGGCATCGCCGATGTCTAGTGTTGAAGCGCGACAAACGGACTGGTTTGTTCACCAGTCGGCCAATCAAGTAGGAGGAGATTCATGTCAAAGAAGGCAGCAGAGCATCATCATAAAGCAGCAGAGCATCACGAACACGCGGCACGACACCACAAGGAAGCCGCAAAACACCACGAATCGGGCAAACATGAGACAGCAGCACATCATGCGCACTTGGCACGCGGTCACCACGAACATGCAATGCACCACGCTGCGGAAGCGGCCAAGGCGCATATCGAAGATCATGGCAAGGCCATCCCGGCCCACGCTTAGCTTCTAGGGGCGGAGCGCGCACTCCGCCTTGTCTCTTCCCGCCTTTCGTGGTTTTCAAATGTGCTTACACCCGTGTCGCCCGGACTTGAACGTGAGGTTAATTCTTAGATCCGTTTGGTTCTAGGGCCATCTAAATGCATTCAAAATTGCGCTGGCAGAGTTGAAATCCCGAAAGGAAAATATCGATGCTACTCCTTATTATTGTTCTACTGCTGTTGTTCGGAGGAGGCGGCGGCTATTACGGGTATTCCAGATGGGGATCACGCGGGGGCCTCGGGATAGTCGGGACGGTCGTGCTCATCGCGCTTGTCTTGTACTTCCTGGGCGTATTGCGTTGACCTTCTCAGGATCAATCTGAAATCCGGGGAAAGCTGTTTGTAGATGTGCACTGTCCGTTAGAGGTCTTCGTGGCGATCCGCAAATCGATCGCGTAAAAGGAGACGATTCATGAAGCGAAGCATCAAGGACAAAGCAAAAGGAACGTTTCACGAGGTGAGAGGTAAAGTTAAAGAGCGGATTGGACGAGCGACGAATAATCCCAAGTTGGAAGCCAGGGGTCGGGCCGAAAAGACAGGTGGGAAAGTCCAAAAGAAAATCGGCCAATTGGAGAAAGTCCTCGGAAAATAGCAGGTATGGGCCATCCAAAACTCTTCATAGACACCACTGTGCACGTTATCCCCATCTTCGTCGTATTGGTCGTAGCTCACCACAATGTGCCACGGCAGCAAATCTGCCGATTGAAGTCCGTTTAGGGCTTCCTCTTTGGCAATCCAACCCGGCAAGTCAATGACGTCCGTACTCGACTTTTTTCCTGGCTTGAGGCTGACAACTACGGATGCTACTGGCGGCACAGCAACAACCGAATCGGACTTCGACTCCGTGGCTACGACTAGCGTTTTCTGGTCCACAGAGTTGCTTGTCTTTGCCGCTTGTCCGTAGGCGAAAAAAGAGGAACCAACCGCCAACATCGTGAACTGCAAAACTACAAGTTTTCGTTGCATCGGATGCAAGTGTCCTATTATTTAGGATTCATCCGATTCTACATGATTTGTGCCCGATTAACGCGCATCTGGCCGCCAAAGTCCCGATTAACGCGGTGGTCTCAATGGGCCGACGCAACACTCAGTTCGAACCCACCTTGCATTGAAAAGAAAGGCTAAATCGCTCACTAGGGTTAGATAGGCCGGAACACAGCCCTGGCTTGGATTTCAACGAGTACAGCCAAAAAGATAAGTTCTTCCGGGGAAGCATCGTCGAATCAATGCATTGGATGGTGTTGCATCGACCGGTTGAGCCGGCAGCCGTAATCGCCGAAGTGGGTACTAAGCGGAACTTTTCCGATTTGCCGACTTGGAACTTGCGGGAACCGGGCCCGTCCTGGAACTGACACACTCCCGGATTCCTCCACGTCGTCTTCGCTTGGAATCCCACGTTGTAGCGGTTTTGCGACTCGGCGTGACGCCAGCGCAGCGAATACATACGCGCCAAATAATGCGCCGAAGCCCTTCCAGAAGTGAGTCCACTGCACCTCACTTTGCAACGGCGAACGAAATTTTCCGCCAAAGCTTTGCGTAGTATGAACGGCGGCGGATGCTGCCAGTTTGTGCGGTCAAAGCGCTCAAGTAAGGAGACGACTATGGACAGTAACGCCATCGGTCTGCGAGCGGTGTTTATTGGACCCAAGGGGTTGCGCGCAGGATGGCGGCTGCTGATTTTCCTGCTGATGTTAGTCGCGATGGGCGCGGGAGCGCGTGCGATTATCATCCGACTTCTGGTCCCGGCGGGATTTGCGCCCGAGAATTTCACCCCGGCGAGTGTCGCCGTGCCGGATGCTTTTTTCGTATTCATCGTTGCGGTGGCTGCATGGGTCATGAGCAAGATCGAAGGACGCAAGATCGGTCAGTACGGCCTACCCTTGAAACAAGGACTGATGAAGCACCTATGGTTGGGTGTATGGATCGGCTTTCTCGCCAGCAGCGCAACCGTACTAATCATTTACCTGCTGCATGGGCTTCAGATCGCGAGCCCTACGATTCATGGCACGACGATTCTGGTGTCGGCGGCTGCCTGGGGCGGAGCATTCCTGTTATCAGCCATCGCGGAGGAGTTTCTGTTTCGCGGGTATGCGCAGTTCACGCTGACGACTGGCATAGGTTTTTGGCCCGCAGCAGCGATGCTCTCAGCTCTCTTCGGGTTGAGTCACCTGAGCAATAAAGGTGAAACCATATTCGGAGCGCTGTCGGTCGTGTCGTTTGGACTGTTGTTGTGTTTGTTTCTACGGCGAACCGGAACTCTATGGTGCGCGGTGGGCTTTCACCTCAGCTATGACTGGAGCCAGACGTTCTTTTATGGGGTGCCCAACAGCGGATTTACCCCGTCGCACAACCTCTTCAATGTGACTTTGAACGGGTCACAGTGGCTGACTGGAGGAACGGCGGGTCCCGAAGCGAGCGTGATCTGTCCGCTCGTCTTGGCCGTTGTGGCGATATTGTTCAGCCTGAGACATCGGGAAGCGCGATATCAGGCATGAGCTCTTCGGTTGATCTTTGTAGCTGCAACAAAATTGACGGTCTGACAGCTTAAGATTGTCCTTACCAGTCGTTGCAATCGTTGCGCGGCGTCATCTGAGTTTGAGCGATTCTCCCGCGAGTCTCTTTCGTTGTGTTTTCGAGAGTCCGCGAGAACCGCGAAGTGATCGAGGATACCGGCATCACTTTGCCGTACGCTCAAATGCAGGGTTTCAGTGTAGGTCCTTCCATGAGAAGGCCGGTCCCCGTCAAGAGTGTTTTGCTCTTTACATGAGTTTTTCTCTCTTTTTTCCCGTTCAGCCAAGCCGCCTCTGTAGCCACCCTTCCATCCGCACTCTTATGTGAGCGATGTTCGCTCGGTGCCAGTTGGGTGTTCTCGATTCAGTCCTTTAGGGCCTCCGGCCCGCGAAAATTTATGAAAATCACTCGGTGGTAAGATTGCGACGGCCCGGAGAGGCGAGGTCGAACCTACATTGGAGAAGTCGAGGCTGTGATTCAGTCTGATCCGGAGCGTGCGTGTTTGAGCGAATAATTGGGCGTCGTTGTCTTCCCTGAGGGAGCGGCGACAGCCCGCGACCCAGTTTAAGGTAACCGCAGCACGCTCTCCGCTCCCGGCCAGGAGGAAGCTGATGTCCTACAGAGTATCCGGAATCGATGTCCACAAGAAGATGCTCGCCGTAGTCGTATCTGAGGTGGAAGTTGACGGTGAGTTCCGGTTTGAACGGCGAATGTTTGGTAGCAACCCCGAACAACTGCGCTCGCTGGCTGCATGGCTGCTCGAGCAAGAGGTCGAGGAAGTAGTCATGGAATCGACGGCGCAATATTGGAAGCCAGTGTGGGAAGCGCTGGAGCGGTATTGGAAGCCCATCCGCGAGAAGCGGGAAGGCGCACGCCGTAAGTCGGGAACGCTGCATTTAGCGCAGGCGCAGTCCAATCGCGGGCGGCAGGGACGTAAAAGAGATTTCCCCGATGCCGAACGCCTGGTGAAGCGGCTGGTGGCCCGAGAATTGACGCTGAGCTTTGTGCCCGATGCCGAGCAGCGTCTATGGCGAACGGTAACGCGCAAGAAGAACCAGTTGAGGCGCGACCGGGTGCGGCTGCACAACCAATTGGAGTCACTTCTGGAAGAAGCCCATATTAAGTTGTCCAGCTTGGTCTCAGATCTGCTCGGCGCCAGTGCCCGGCGCATGTTGAAGGCGCTGGCTGACGGAGAAGCCAATCCAGCAGCTCTGGCCGCTTTGGCCGATCAGAAATTACGCGCTACGCCGGAACAATTGTGTGATGCGCTCGGCGTGTGCACGGACCTCAAGCCCGTGTACCGACGGTTCCTGAAGATGGCACTGGAGCAGTTGCAATTCCTCGAGCAGCAGATCGGTCAATTGGACCAAGAGCTAGCCACTCTACTTCATCCGTACCAGGATGCGGTTCGGCGGTTAGCGGAGGTGCCGGGTCTGGGAGTGGACTCAGCACAACAAATCATTGCCGAAGTCGGTCCCGCGGCAGCAGTCTTTCCTTCGGCCAAGCAGCTTTCCTCATGGGTGGGCGCCTGCCCCGGCGACGAAGAAAGCGCAGGCGTGAACTACAGCCACCGGTCTCCGAAGGGCAACCGCCAGATGCGGCGTATTCTCAGCCAAACGGCCAACGCCGCAACGAAGACAAAAGGAAGCATCTTCGACATTGTCTATCGCCGCTCGGTCACGCGCCTGGGACACAATCAAGCCATCGGGGCCATTGCCCATCGACAGTGTCGCCTGATCTGGCTGATCCTGCACCAGGGAATCCGTTACGAAGAACGAGGCCCCGTCGTCAACAAACAGTCGAAGCAAAGGCGCACTTGGAAGATGGTCCGGCAACTTCGAAGCCTCGGCTATCGAATCCAGCCGCCAAATCCTGAACAACCCAGTCAAGCACAAGCGCAGTGATTTTCGACCCAGTAGGCGCTGCCACCTGATTAGCGTCCTCCGCTTCTCTCTTTACGAGGGAAGTTGGGCATAGGCCCGTACTGGGACCCACATGTCCGATAAGAGCTGCGTTAATCAGGAGTTTCGCGGTTAACTGCCAGAGTTGGAGCTTAATCGTGCAGTACGACGCTCAAGAGGGAAGTGTTGATCTGAAGGCCGCCGTTGTACTTAATGAAACCTAGTTTCTTGAATTTGTTCATGAAAAAGTTCACCCGTGGGCGGGTGGTGCCGATCATCTCCGCCAGCGTTTCCTGCGATACTAGGGGTATCATTCCGTGCGCCTGGTCCTCCTTGCCGTATCGGGCGAGCAACAGAAGAGTGCGGGCCAGGCGCTTCTCACTCGAGTTGAACAACTGATCGATCAAGTCCTCCTCGATCCGGATGTTTCGCGCCAGCATGAACGTGATGAACTGGTCGGAGAGCGCATGCTGCTCGTGCAGCACCTTTAACATTTCACTTTTCTCGATGACGTGTACCGTGCTGGGCGTAATCGCAGTGGCCGTCCCCATGCGAACCGTCTGGCCCGCAAGTGCGCCTTCACCGAAGAAGTCGCCCGGCCCAAGAATAGCGACGACCGCTTCTTTGCCCACTCCATTAAGTACGGTCAGCTTCACACTGCCGTCATTCAAATACATTACGTTCCGGGCGGCCTCGCCTTGGGAGTAGATTACTTCCGCCTTTTTCACCTGTTTGACTATTCTCCCCACTCCCGCTGAATCGAGAAATGCCTGGGCATCGAAGCCGCGCTTCACCATGGATTTTCTTTTGGATTTCACTTTGTTTGGATTCGCGGTTACTTGCATAACACTGCCACTGGTGCGCAGATTTATCACAATCATGAGGCTCAACGCAAGGTTAATGAATGGCGGGTGGTGGCGAAGTTTCGGGGCTGCATGCCTGCGGGATCGAACAAGCGGACCCATCCTTCGGCGGTAGAGGCCATGGTTCCAATCCGAACATCGGTCATGCGGGAATTCTTCAGGAATCGTTCTGCAGTTGCATCGAAACTAGCCGGGGTTGGCAGTCCTTTTCGTCTCGATTGCTTCAGCCGCATCAAGCTTCCGATCTATGTGGGGATCGACGAAAGGCGATATTTAGCCATAAGAAACCGGTGAGGGCGCGAATCCGGAGCTACGATGGTTTATCCCCTCTTTGGTTCGGTTGCGACGGATCAGGATTTCGCCAGGGTTCGGGCGGAGGCATAGTGGGATCCGGGTCGCCGGGAACGGGGTCGCGCTTTTCAGGATCCGGGTTAGTGGTATTCGGCCAACGATCGGGGGAATTTGGTTCCCACCTAGAAAACTCGGCATCTCTTTGGTGTTGGTCATGTGGCATCGCGCTTTCCTTTCAACGGTATTGCTTCATCTCAACCTCTGGCTGACTACGCTATAGGATGTCGAAGCTCGGCGCTGTTCACTTCCATTCACTTCACAAAGATTTTGGCTCAAACGGCGTAACCGCTGGGAAGTCGGCTTACCGGAGAAGTGCCTCCTACTACCGCCGTGCGCGGTTTGCGTCTCAATCAGCCATCGATTGGTTCACTAGCTAGTTGGTTCCCGCAGAAATTCGAACCCGCACAAAATAGATGCTGCACGTTTCTGAGTTCCCGAGCGTGGTCACTGATTCCACCTGCATCCTACTGGATCCTATGGAAATTACTTGTTTGCTTGTGGGAACCGGAAGTTTATCGTCCGGGTCCTCTATCGTGTGTATTTCGTGAGCGCTACGTGAAGCACAGGGTTCAGGAATCGAGAGGGGGTATTCCCAAAGCCTCGCATCTGGCATCGTGAGCTTGTTTCCAGCGGTCAGGGAGCCAGGCGTCGAGGTCACTTGCCGGCCACGAAGGAAGATTCATCAGCAGTTGCATAAAGTAGAGTTGCGGATCCATCTCGTGCCGGCGGCAGCTACTGGTCAAGCTGGCCAGGATCGCAGCCGTTCGCCCGCCGCGAGGATTACCCACGAAGAGTGAGTTCTTGCGATTCAGAACTACGCGCTTCATCTCTCGTTCGCTTACATTGTTATCGATGGGCACCGCGCCATCGCCGGTGAACACCGTCAGCTCTTCCCATTGGCCGAGCGTGTAGTTCACCGCTTCCGCCATGGGATGCTTTGGTAGCAGCAGTTCCTTCCATGTCAGCAATTTCTGTCGCAGTTCGGCCAGCACCGCCGCTGACTGTGTCTGCCGCAAGGCCAGTCTCTCCGCCACGGACATATCTTTGGCCTGTTTCTCTACTGCAAACAGCCGGCCGATCAAATCCACCGCCTCGCGGGCGATCTCCGGCGCCGATTTCTCCGCCTCCACGAACTTGCGTCTGGCATGGCTCCAACATCCTGCGCGCGTGATCGCGTTGCCGGCCACCACCCCGTTGTAGCCACCGTAAGCGTCGGCCAGCAAAACTTGCGTGTAGTCTTTCAGAAATTCCTTGGGGCCCTCTCGACTACGGTTGAGGGTGAAGTCGAACACGTTATACGGATTCGCTTCGTCGCCCACATACACCCACATCCGTGCCGACTGCGTTTGGCCCGGGCTCAACATCGGCAGGACCGTATCGTCGGTGGCCACCACATGCGACTGCTTCACCCGTTCCGCCATCCGTCGGTACAGCGGTTCGACCACATCTGCTACGTCACCGCACCACACCGACTGTGTGGCCCGTGAAATCTCAAAACCCTGCCGTTCGAAAATATCCTCCAACCTATACAGTGGGAGGTAATCAGCAAATTTGCTGGTAACAATGAAAGCCAGCAGTCCCGGACCGGCAAAGCCCTTCTCGATCGCTGTCTCCGCCTTGGCCGCTGCCGCGATCTGCGGATTTTCGCCGGCTTGTTCGCAACGGGAGCAGGCATACTTCTTGCGCACATGCTGCAAGCGCTCGAAGTGTCCGGGAAGGTATTCGATCTGCCAGCTCTCCTCGCTGCCGATCTCTTCTCGCTGCTCGCCGCAGCACGAACAGCGTCGTTGTTCTGCTGTCAGCTCATAGACGTGCGTGCTGACCGGAAGATGGTCGAAATTCACTAAGGCCCGCCGCCCTCTGCGCCGCTGTACACGTCGCACTTCCGGCTCGGCTTCTTTTTGCGGAACGCTCTCTGCAGCTAACGGTTTTTGTTCCAGTTCTTCGGCAAATTCGAGCAGCGCCTGCGCCAGTTCATTCTCGGTTAAGCGATCCGCCCGCGGCCCATAGGTCGCCTTCTTGTAGCGCAAAAGCTCTTTCTGCAGCTGCAGATTTTCCAGATACAGTTCGTCCGCGCGCTTCTCCTGGCGCTCGCGTTCCTGCCACAGCGAAAGCAGCATAGCCTTCAGTGCTTCTTTATCGTCCGGCAATTCGCTCAAGAAATTCTCGACGGTGGGCATAGCTGCTTAGACGCAGCGTCAGAAACTTGGTTGCACACACGATGATTATTTTATGTGTTGTTTTTGTTTTTTTCTTCGCGAACTTGTTTATTCTCTGCTTCGCACTGCGCGTTCGTAGCGCGGCACGCGCTTCAGCCTCGAAACATCGATCCCATCCAGAATCATCGCCAGCTCACTGGCACGCAACTCTACCGATCGCGCGCCCTGTTCGATTCGCGGCAGTTTGAAAACCCCAAGTTCCAACCGCTTGTACCACAGCACGAAGCCGTCCCGGTCCCACACGAGAATCTTCAACCGATCGCCGCGCCGCGAACGGAACACAAACAGATGGCCGCTTTGCGGTCTCTCTCCGGTCACTGTCTTCACGCGTTCCGCCAGCCGATCGAATCCACAGCGCATATCCGTCGCTTCGCTGGTCATCCAGATCGATCCGCGCCCCTTGGGCGCGATCCATGGCCTGCAAACTTGGCAGCCCGATCACCCCGCTGTCTCCACCACCGCCAGCAACGCCCGCACATGTTCAGCATCGAATCCAGGCCGCACCATTAGGCTTCGCCCATTCTGCAATCGGATTTCAACCGCGTCACCAGATGGCGCGCTTTCGGTTACCTGCACTTCCAGAAACTTCGCTTGCCTATCTTCCTGCAACCGCTTCTTCCAGGTGAAAAAATATGGCCTGCACAGACCGCGCTCACGGCAGAACGTCGTCACCGTCTGCCCGCTACGCGCATGTTCTCGGATCAGTCTTCGCCACTTCGTCCATGCCTTCTTTGTACGTTTGGTCATGGCGTAACTTTGCGGTGCGACGGAATGTTTCACAAGATGGGGTTGGTTGAGCGCTCACGAGCCTAGTTTCTCGAACCCCGGTGAGTGAACTCATGTTCTTTTCCCTTCTAGGTGGTGCCGTTGTCGGCTTGTTCCTGTGGCTATATCACCGGTAATCAAATCCGATTATCAATGTACGAGTTGTCGGTCAGAAGTTGATCGTCTAGGAACGCGACCAAACGATTTCTACTCTTCCCTCAGCAACGCGCAAAAACCTCGCTTAGACGCCGATCCCGATCAGCACAAGGGGAACAGCAGGAACACCCCGTCCTTCGCGGATTAGATTGTAAAGCTCGCCTTCGTAGTAGCCCACGCCAGACGACATCTCGCCTTGCAATTCCTTCATCGCTAGTATTTCAATGCCCACATCGATCACATCACCAACGTAAAACGCCATGTGTTTTACGAACAAGTCGTAAGCCACGAACGAATACTTTCCGAACTGCACCTCTACGGCCACGCGCTCTTTTACAAAATCTGTTTGGTTATAAGAGAAGGTAGCCTTCAGGCCAGCAGCTTCAATTTCGGCCTTTTGCTGCGCAGCGTCCATTTGCATTGTTTTGCGAATTAACTTCGCATCTGATGTGACCCAATAAGATGTTCGGCTCTCCGTCCATTTATGAGCCGCGAAACCCTCATTCATGGCTGCGTTCATCTCAATCGGAGAGTACAGAAGTTTATCCTTCGTTCTGACCTCTTTCGAAACCTTTGTGCGACACTTTTCCGCATCTACACGCCGGATGACTTGTTTAATTTCTTTCCACAGGCCGGGCTTGTGTACATGCAAAAACTCTAATCCATTTAGATGGGAATAATGCGTGACAATTCTCAACGATGACCGCCGTAAGGCAGCTTCGGGTCATAAACCGGCTTATGCATGGGCCGTGTTTCTAGCGTTCCATTCCGTACTGCCTTCACCCGTTCCCAAGCGATATTGACGTACTCCTTCTCCACATCGCAGCCGTAGCCAATCCGCTGATTCTTGACCGCCGCGACGACGCTCGTTCCAACCCCCATATAAGGATCAAATACAGCGTCGCCCGGTTTCGTCAGTGACAAAACCAGACGCTCCACCAACTCAATCGGAAACTGGCATGGGTGAATTGTTTTCTCGACATGGTTGAACTTGACGTTCGGAAATATCCAAACATCTCCCGGATTTTTGCCGAGAGGATTGCAAGAAAGTTGACCGGCTTTCGGCCCCTTGTAATATTTTTTGCCCGGATATTTTGAAGGAACACGAATCGGATCGAGGTTGAAAACATACTCATCGCCCTTCGTGAACCAGAGAATCGTTTCATGCCTTCCCGATAAGCGATTGCTGCAATGAAGTCCATGTTCAAAATGCCAGATCACCCGATTTCTAAGACGCAGCCCATGCTCACTGAAAATCGGATAGAGCACCATGTCCAGAGGAAATATCTCGCCACCGTCTACATGGTTCCCGACCTGCCAGCATAGCGATCCCGTTGGCGCCAACAATCGAACGCATTCCGAAATTACTTGCGCTTGATCCTTAACATAATCTGCCAAACTCGACCGAGATTCGTATGACTTCCCGAGATTGTACGGCGGCGACGTGACGATCAATTGCATCGACCCAGACGCCAACGGTCGCATGAACGCCAAGTTGTCCTGGCACTTCATGACTACGGAGCGATCCATTCCTATCGGTCGTACCGTGGCTAATGTCGGCAACGCGTTTCTCTCCGGTCGATTCGGCTCGATTATGTATTTTTTGGTTTGTCTCTGCAATCGTGCGCTCCGCTTCTGTGGAAAAGACAGCACCTCTTGCTTAACTCGCACCTATTTCTTGCCCCCATCCCATAATACACTGCTTGGTGGCGGTAGGCGAACACAAAGCGAACATAATTATCCCTGACGGTCTTCGGCGAGAACCAACAGCCGGCCCGTTTTCCGGCCAAAAGGCGACAGAGTAGATATTCCTGATTGCCCGGTATAGCGCGGTCTGCCGCAAACCGCTAATTATTTCGGTTTCGTCAGGTTGAAGTCGATGCCAGCACAAGTACAACGCGAGTTTTTCTGTTTCCGTCAGTGAATATAGAACACAGGTAACAGCCGAATAAATTGCAAGGAATACGCTCGACACCCTACGAGCATTGTCGAGCGGCGAACCCACACCATCTCTGTAGATGAAGGGCAACACGATGTACACCCAAGCGTAGCCAGACAGAATCCACATTGCCCACTGGAGGAATTTCGGACACCCCTGCAGCAAAACGCGCCAACCTTGCCACTTAGCCCCCTTGTGGCCGGAAGAGAGATTCATCAATATCCCTGTCGGTATCCACACCAAGAACATACCGGTGGAAAGATAATCAGACGAAAGGTCAAAGGGATGTGTCTTACCTAAGAGACGTGCTCCGGCCATACGCCTCTTGAAGTCATATGCCAGCACAGGCGTATCGCTCTCGGAGAGACGCCCCAGTTCTTCCATATTCTGCACCGAGAACATGGATTTACGAACTTGACCCTTTTCCGACATAGTTCGCCACTTTCCCGTTAGTGGAACAAACAAAACTCAGTTAGAGTACGCGGCAGAATAACGAAAGGCAACTCAACCGAATCCACATTCGAAAGGCGGAACGAAAATGATCCCGAGCTTTTTGCAGAAGCAAAACACACGGCGCGGAATGTTGCGAAATTGCGCCGGGTTCGCGGGAAGCGCCCTTCTGGCCCAACTTTTTCCGGCAAGTCTTCTAAACGCCGTCGTTCCTGCTCTTTGTCAGCAGGCGGCGACGCCTCCAACCGACTCTCTGGGGGCCATGCGCGCGCAGATGGGCGCCGTACCTATCCACTCGCAACCGCTCGCGGAAAATCTCACCTTACTTTCCGGCCCTGGGGGAAATGTTGTGGTGTTAAACGGGCCCGACGGCAAAATCGTAGTCGACACGTTTCTTCTGCCGGCCTGGCCGAAGTTGAAAGAAAATCTCGATGGGCTCGGTAATGCGCCGCTGAAAACGGTGATCGACACGCACTGGCATGTCGACCACACCGACAATAACGCCAATCTGCACGCCGCGGGCGCCACAGTGCTGGCCCACGACAACACCAAGACCCGCATGGCAGAGCCACACGACAGTGCACTTTTCGGATTGCACTTTCCGGCATCGCCTGCGGATGCTTTGCCGCAGCAGACATTCAGCACCAGCCAGAAACTGCAGGCCAACGGTGAAATCGTGATGCTGCAATATTTCCAGCCGGCGCATACCGACACGGATATCTACATTCACTTCCAGAAGGCCAACGTGATTCACATGGGCGATACTTTTTTTAACGGCTTTTACCCGGTCATCGACGCAAGCACCGGCGGAAAAATCGACGGAATGATTCTCGCTGCCGATAAAATTCTCACCTTGGTCGACAACAACACTAAGATCGTTCCGGGGCATGGCCCGCTGGGCAACAAAGCCGATCTGACCAAGTTTCGGGACATGCTCGTTGTGGCGCGCGATCGTGTGCAAAAACTAAAGACCGCCGGCAAATCGGCCGGCGAAATAGCGGCGAGCAAACCGTTTGCGGACCTGGACGCCACTTGGGGCAAGGGGTTTTTCAACGGCGATGTTTTTGCGCAGGTGGTGTATTCGGCGCTTTGAGTCGCGATGCTCAGCGAAGCAAAGGCGCGGTCGTTCTGCGGTACGCCCCCTGTCGCTGATCCAAGTGAGGCTCCTAGGAACCGCTGGTCGCCATACTTCTTGAGCATCGTAAGTCAAACTCTCATGAGCGCCGGCGCGAGAGAAAGGTCAGGACAATTCAATGAGAAATGTAATCTACGCAATCAACCTTACCCTGGATGGCTGCTGCGACCATACCAAATTCAAACCCCCTGACGATGACGAAGTACTTGAACATTACACGCACCTCTTGCGAGATTTTGACCTGCTCGTCTATGGGCGTAAAACCTATCAATTGATGGTTCCTTATTGGCCTGATATCGCAAAAAGCCAGTCCGAGACAAAAGCGGATATCGAATTTGCCCAAACGTTTGTCTCCAAGAAGAAGGTTGTTTTTTCACGATCGTTGGCCAGCGCTGAAGATGAAAATACCAGAATTGTTCGTACGAACCTTCGCGACGAAATACTTAAACTGAAGCAAGAACAGGGCAAAAATATTTTGGTCGGCGGTGTAGATGTTCCTTCACAACTAATGGAGCTTGGCCTGATTGACGAATATCGTTTTGTCGTTATGCCAACCATTGTCGGAGAAGGCAGACGATTGATGGAGGGCGTCAGTCTGCCCGAGAAATTGCAATTGAAACTGATTGAGTCAAAGCCATTTAAATCAGGATGTGTTGCGCTTCGTTACTTGAAACAGTGAGAGAGAACTCTGCAAGGCTCTGCCGGCACCTAGCAGACTGGCGTTTTCGCCCGCGGGGTGGAGAGGACGCCGAACACGTTGGTCTCCCACACCGTGCGCACTTCATCAAGGGACACGTTGCTCGGGCGGGTCAACTTAGCGTAGTCCTGGACGGACATGCCCGGCAGCTTACTCGTATTCGAGATAGCCGCGTTGTTGACGAGCACGTCGAGGCGGCCAAGCTCCTTCCGGATGCGCTCTGCCGCGGCGGTGATCGAAGCCTGATCCGTCACGTCGAGCTGGAGAGCGCGTGTGTCCGGCCCAACCTCCTTGGCCGCAGCCTCGCCGCGCTCGAGATTGCGCGACCCTACCAGCACAGCGCGCTGAATATGGAGATCCCTGAAGAGAACTGATGGAGAATCTCAGCCTCCCTACTGACTATTGGTCCGACGCGAGACACGTCTAAGAATCCGGTGAACTCCTGAAGGAGGATGTTTTTAAAGGCGTCGCGCTATTTGGACCAGCGCACAAATATCTCAAGTGTGCGGTGGTGCGGCAGGCTATCGAGCTGAATCCAAGATCAGATTCTCTTTTGAATGCGCGTCCAATTCCGGCGCCACTGGAGCTTCGAGCGTCCGCTGAGGCGAAGCTGGCGAGTGCCGCCGAACCACTGAGGGTGAGCGCCCCAGTTTCTGCCACTGAAGCACAAGGTCCGCCGAAAGGATCGAGAATGCGAGGCAGGCCCAAACGATGGTCTCGCTGGCATGGACACCGAGATCCTCCCATCCGGTCACACCGCCGATCACTCGCCCCTCGAGAAAAACCAGTGCGACCGCAAAGCTGCGAGTCATCCATTGCTGATGCTCCTGAATTTTGCCTTTGAGAATGAAGACCATCGCAATGCCGGTGGTGACCATCCACAACACAGCGTCCATCGCAGCGGCAATTGTGAAAGATCGGGCCCCTCCCATGCGTTCCTGGAAGTACTCGATATAGCTGCCGAGGGGAGCTGCCAGGAACACACCAGCAACGTAAATGCGCCCGACTACTCGATGGAACTGGCTGAAACGCTGACGAAGGCGATCGGAGAACTGCATTGGGCCCAGCAGAAGCGCGCATGCTCCTGCTATTCCATGCGGCAGCAGCCACCACTTAAAGGGCTCGTAGTGCTGCCACAGGGGGTCCTTCGGATGTGCCAAGAAACTTTCATCGTGAGGGATAACGTAGGCCAACATCAGGCCGATGGCAGCAAAGAGCAGATATTTTGCGCGGAACCACGAACTCCGCTTGAGCCCTATCGGCTTCGTGGACATGGGAAAGCCCCCACGACGATACATTGCCGCCCCGCTGGTTCCATCATGACGGCCTCTCCGACTGCGAAAACGTTGCTATCTTCTAGTCTTAGCTCGCAAATCGCGGCGAGCCAAGGCGGCATCGTGGCGACTGAGCTGTGGATCGCCGCAATCATTGCGTAGCTCGTTCGCAGCACCTGCCGGGGGAGGGCTGAATGTATTGTCTATGCAGGGGATTGCACTCAGATACTCGTAGATGGCTTCGATTTGATGGTCGGTCATGTTGTGAAAAAGCGGCCATGGCATGACTTGGAGCTTGCCACCGTCCACTGGAGGCGGGACGCAGATGCCCAGCGCTATATTGGGGTCCGTCTCCGATTGACAGGTTGGATGGATATTATCGAAATCCTTGCCAGTCCTGAGAATTTCCTTAAACTCTTGAAGCGTGCGTCCTCCCTCCGGACGCCCGTTCTTATCCGGCGTCAGGTTGCGTGAGATGATGACAGGACCGGCATACGGAAATCCGGTTGTGGAGTCAATGGGATACCCGTCTGGCGGATATGAGGATGGTATGGAACCAGGCGGAAATCCTCCCACGGAGGCGCTTGAAGGCACGGCCTGACCGAAGGGTGAGCCTCCGGCCAAGTAAGTAGTGGGGTCTGTTTTTGTTCCTAGTGGCTGGTTTAAAAAGTACGGGTTCCCGTTGTTCGCGTAGTTGAAGTTTGGAGGGGCACCGCCCGTGTGGCAGCCATTGCAGTCAGCTTGAGCATTGACAATGAAGCTGCCTAATCCCACCAAATCCCGGTTTTTCCCTTCGAGATTCAGCGGGACAGGAGCTATGGCGAAACCGATGTGGACGAGCTGATCCTCGTCACTTCTTCCATCGTCCTGGGCCTGCACGCGACGGGGAGTGTGTATGGTTGCTGCCAGAACAACTGCGGTTAGAGCTACAACGGTTCCGCTCACCCATTTGGTAACGAAGTGTGTCTTCATGGTTTTCTCCCGTGAGGTTGAAACCTGCTGCGCGAAAAATACGGCTTTGCCGGCGGGGATACAATTCACAAGGAGTCAATTGGAAGTCAATTTCGAGGTCAGCGGCTAAGCCCCTGGCGTGACAGGACTAAAGCGGGGCAGCAAACAGATAACGCGATTTGGCGGGCGGACCAACGATGGTAAACTTCGACGTCCCCGCAGTCTTTTCATGACCGCTAGCGCTCAGCGCCGCGTGTTCAACTTCGCAGACTTCACCCTTGATCTGCGAGCAGGAGAACTCCGCCGTAACGGAATCCGCCTGAAATTAGCTGGCCAGCCATTCGCTGTGCTGGCTACGCTCCTGGAGCATCCGGGAGAAGTGGTCACGCGGGAGGAGCTTCGCGCACATCTGTGGCAGAAGGAAACATTCGTCGACTTTGACCACAGTCTCAACGTAGCCATCAACAAGCTGCGCGAAACTCTGTGTGATCCGACCGAGCAACCGCACTTCATAGAAACGATTCCACGAACGGGGTACAGATTCATCGGACCAGTCGCCGTATCCTCTACTAAGGAGCAGGAAAAGGAGCGGGAAGGAGATTCAGGGCGGACCGCAAAAACAGAGGAGGCAGCAACCGGAACCGCCCTTCGAAAGCGCTGGGTGTTGCTCGTTGGTGCTACCGCGGCTGCGGCCGCGCTTGCACTGGCGGGTTACCTCTATTTTCACCGCGCGCCAAAACTCACTGACAAGGACACAATCGTCCTTGCCGATTTCGCGAACTCCACGGACGATCCGGTCTTCGACGACACGTTGCGGCAAGGCTTGGCGGTACAACTTGCGCAGTCGCCTTTCCTCAGCCTTATCTCAGACGAGCGCATCCAACAGATGCTGAAGCTGATGGCCAAGCCAGCCGACGCACGACTTACCCCGGAGGTCTCCCGGGAAATCTGCGAACGAACTGCCAGCGCTGCCGTTCTCGATGGTTCGATTGCAAGCCTTGGAAGCCAGTACGTGTTGACGCTACGCGCAAAGGACTGCCGCAGCGGAGATGTTCTGGACGAGGAGCAGGTGCAGGCCGCAAGAAAAGAAGACGTTCTAAACGCCCTGAGTCAAATTGCAAGTAGATTTAGAACCCGTGTCGGTGAATCGCTCTCAACGGTTAAGAGCCATGACACACCACTCGCCGAAGCCACGACGCCCTCACTCGAAGCCTTGAAAGCCTACAGCGCGGGTTGGCAGGCTTCCTTTTCGTCTGGTTCGGCTGCTGCTGTGCCCTTTTTCAAGCGCGCCATCGAGATTGACTCCAACTTCGCCAGCGCCTATGCGGCACTCGGCCGCATGTATGGCGACATCGGGGAATCCGCCCTATCTGCGGAGAATACGAGTAGAGCCTATCAACTGCGGGATCGTGCCAGCGACCAGGAGAGGTTCTTTATCTCCCTCAACTACGATTTGCAGGTTACGGGAAACCTGGAGAAGGCGCAGCAGACCTGCCACTTGTGGGTGCAAGCTTATCCTCGTGCGTGGTTGCCCCACGGGTTGTTGTCAGGGGGGATTTACAACACACTGGGCAAATATGGAAAGTCAGTCGACGAAGCCAAGATCGCCATAGAGATCGACCCGGACTTTTCTATAGGATACAGCATTCTTGCGGACAGCTACGAGGCGCTGGAGCAAACCGGTGAAGCGGAAAAGACCCTCCAACGAGCGTCCGAACGCAAACTGGACATCCCTGACTTCCATGTCCAGCGATACGTCATTGCTTTCTTGAAAGACGACAAGACGGGAATGGAGCGGGAAGCCGCTCGGTCTGTAGAAAAGCCCGGCGTGGATGACTGGATGTCCAACGCGGAAGGGTTCGCATCGGCTTTTTCCGGTCACTTGGAAGAGGCCAGGAGGATGTCACAGCTGGCGGCGGATTTGGCTCGGAAGGCGGACCGGCGGGAAACAGAGGCGCTCTACGAAACCGATGCGGCGGTGCGGGAGGCGCTATTCGGAAATGTGGCCACGGCAAGGCGGACAGCTGGGCACGCGCTTCAGGTCTCAAGGAGCAGGGATGTGGAATATGGAGCTGCCTTTGCACTTGCTCTCTCGGGAGATTCTTCTCGATCTCAAACGCTGACCGATGACATCTCCAGGCGCTTCCCCGAGGGTACGATAGTCCGATTCACATATTTGCCGACGCTCCGCGCACTTCTGGCGTTGAACCGCAACCAGCCGGCAAACGCCGTCGAACTACTTAAAACCACAATTCCTTATGAGTGCGGGACTACGATCGAGGGCGGTTCTGAATTCCTTCTGGGGTCGGGTAATCTCTACCCCGCCTACGTTCGCGGCATTGCCTATCTCGCGGCTCGCCGAGGACGGGAAGCCGCTGCCGAATTCCAGAAGATCCTAGATCACCGCGGCATCGTGCTCAGCGATCCCATCGGCCCATTGGCGCACCTGCAATTGGGTAGGGCTTACGCACTGTCGGGTGATAAGACGAGAGCGAAATCCGCTTATCAGGATTTTCTTACGCTCTGGAAAGATGCGGACCCGGACATTCCCATTCTGAAGCAGGCCCAAGCCGAACGCGCGAATCTCAACTAAGGTATTGCCGCGCTCTTAAAGAGCCCAAAAAATCCCGAGATGGCCTGCAGTCGATTCCGTCAATGGCAGCCGCAGCCCATTGCATCCCTTGCGTAGTACGGAGTGGAAAAGCGGTCGCCGGTTGGAAGAAAGAGGCGACCAACATTGGAATAGGGAAAAGCGAGCAAGAACAAATGGCATCTGCATTCGAACATGACGATCTTCGCAAGTCTAGACCGGATCACGCTACCCGGAAGCTAGTACAAGAGGAATCCTAGCCTTCCGGCTAGCCGACCACCGGGGAACGATCGGTTCGGTCAGCGCTCTGGCGAGTATCCCTGTGTCTATTCACTTTGGTCCGCCTTCTAGGGTAGAAGATTGGTACGTACTATCAGGCGGCAGGTGTCATCTCTCGCCTATGATTCGCTCTAGATGAGGAACCGGACACATGAATAAAGTGGATGGTCAGGACACGGCAGAACGCCTCTGTGCAATTGTTGCGAACTCCCTGGACACTCAGGCGAAAACGCAAGATCTAGCGCGCCAAGCGTACCAAAGCCGCACTCAGTTCCACAGGTTGTTCCGAACAGTGGTCGAAGAAACTCCGGGTGCCATGCGACGGCGGCTATTGTTGGAAAGAGCCGCATATCAACTTGCGCACACCGGAATGTCGATCACGGACGTCGCCCTGGACGCCAACTATGGTTCGCTAGAGGCGTTCACTCGCGCGTTCCGAAAAGCTTTTCGGACTTCTCCCAGCCTCTACCGGCGCCTGCGTGATCCGCACTTCCATTTGCCGGCGTCCAACAAAATTCACTTTTTTGCCCTTGGTTCCTCAACCAAAGGAGGAATGGACATGGACTTGTTCGATCGTTTTGCAGGCAACGACTCTTGGCACACGCGGCGTTTGTTGGAATACGCGGGTAGTTTGACAGAGGAGCAATTGGATCGACCGCTGACCACGGTCGTGGAGCTGCTCCCCTGGCGGGAGTCGAACAAGACTCTAAGGCAGCTGTTAGAAAACATTGTCTTCACAAAAGAGGTCTGGACCGCCGCGCTGTCCGGAGCCGATATGGATAGGAACGCCCCTCTGAAGTCGCAGCGCTCCGCGCAGGCGATGCTAGAAAGGCTCAAAAAGACCGATGCCCAACTGCATCGTATTTTCAGTGACATCCGGAACCGCTCCGCCTGGGATGATACCTTCGTCGACGCTCTGTGCGAACCCGCTGAGACCTTCACCTTCGGCGGCGTCTTCGCCCATATCATGACATTCAACGCGCATCGCCGATTGATGGCCTTGGCCGCTCTCCGCCAACTCGGCGTCCAAACCGAAGGTTTCGGCGATCCCATGGAGTATGAGGAAAGTGTGGCACCCTGGAACCGGCAGGTACCTCTGAAAACGCCATGAGAAAACACCCTGCCGCTGATTCGAAAGTCGCGACGATGAAAAGGGAATTGCTGCGATTCAACGGCGCTGTCGAGCGGGCTCCCGCCATCGATGCTTGGATGAGAGAATATCGAGGTGAATTGGGAGCCCTCGCGCATCACTGGTTTGGCGTGATGCGAAAATGCGGGGACGAAGTCCGGGAGCTCTTGCATGACGGCTGTCCGGTTGTCTGTCTAGGAGATGCACCGTTCGGCTGCGTCAATGTTTTCACTTCGTACGTTAACGTGGGTTTCTTTCACGGCGCAGCGCTGCCCGATCCGGCCCGCTTGTTAGAAGGCACCGGCAAGTTCATGCGCCATGTGAAGCTGAGACCGGAAAGGCCCACAAACGCTGCAGCGCTAACCAGGCTCATCGAAGCAGCGTACTCCGATATAAAAGCGCGTGTCGAAAACGGCTAGCTCGGAGAAACGCCCCGGGAAACCGCCGCGTGGATGAGAAGGGCCAGATCCATCGCGCCATGTCGCCCAGTGCTTGCTGATCGTTGGCGGAAGCAGCCGAATTGCTTCTGGCTTAAAGGCCATCCGACCGAGCGCCAGCGTCATGCACGCCGCCAAATTGGTAAAATGTCAGCCACGATTAGCAACCCATTCACCCTATCCGCGCAAGGATAATCGCGCTCTGGTTACGCGTGCGTTCGGGTCGCCATTTTCTGATGGATCACCGACAATCAGGTAGTTAGAACGACGGCTCAAGCATGAAGCTCATGTTGGTGTTCTTGCCGCAGTTCAGGACGCTCCCCCCGCCGCTTTGGCCTGCTCCTTCCATCGTTGAACGTTCACCCCCATCACCAGGAGCCACAGGCACAGCGCCACTTCTGCGATCGCGGTAGCCGCGAAATAAGGGAAGATCCGCGCTTCTAGCGCGGGCGCAAGAAAGAGCGAGAAGCTGTTGACGAGATACCCCAAGCCCCGATCCCGAGCAGCACGCCGATCGGCCGGGGGAAGAACTTCGAGTTGACGATCAGGTATGCCATGGTGAAGCAATCGAATCCGAAAAATACCAGGCAGATGGCAAATCCATGTTCGAACAGCTGAATCGAGAAATACGCCGCAGCCTGTAACTGTTCCGTTGTAAATGCGTTCAGGTAATGCCCACCCCGGAAAAGGACCAAAGGCGCGAAATGAGCAAGGATACTGACGCTTTCAATTGTGTTCGAGACCAGGTCAAAAAAGAGCATCATCAATGCGACGTTCTTGTTGACGACCTTGAACAACTTATAGAAGATGACCGCCAAGGGTATATTACACGCGCAATAAAAGACTTCGACCACAAAGCCCGACCGATAAAGCAGTTCGTGCGCCTGGATGTTTTGCGCTGTAGCCGCTGCGTCCCCGTGGACGACGAGCCGGCCGCGAACGAAGATCTCAGCGAAAATGCCCCCGACGATGACGATCAGGTACAAGCCACCGGCGATTCTGGCGTAGAGTTGCGGCCAAGCTTCTCTGACCCGATCCGTCGCTGCACCTGTGCTCATTCCAGAGTCTCCTTTTGAGGCGCTACGGGATCACCACCAGCCTGCGGGCTTCGGCGTTGCGCTCCCAGGCATCCTCGATCTCAGCGAGCGGAACGCGCTCGGTCTCGATGAGCAATTTGCCGCTCGCTGCGTGGTTCATCACCTGTTGGAACGCATCGGTGAGCACGTCCCAGGGAGGAATGCCCGCCGTTCCTAGAATCGTCAGCGCTGTGCTCCGCAGCACAGCTGCGGGCAGCGTGATCGCCGGCCCTGCGCTCTCGCCCACCTCCACCAGTCGAGTCTCCGACCCCGCAACCGCAAATTCTGCGCCGGTAATGGCCGCGAGCAGTGCTTCTGTCGGTGGGCCCCACAGGTAGTCGATGATCACGTCGAAACGCTTTTCGCCTCCCTCGCGGCGGAAGGCTTCGATCAGTTCTTGACCCGGCTTGTCAAGCCTGATCGTCGCGTCCGCGCCAAGTTCGAGGAGTGTGCCCAGCACGCGCTCGTTCCGTCCCGCGGCCACGACGCGTCCCGCGCCCAAGATTTTGGCGATTTGCACTGCCAGCTTGCCCGTGACCCCGGTCGCGCCAAGGATCAGAACGGTTTCGCCCGAGACCAGCTTCGCGCTGTGCTTGAGCGAAAGCCAGGCGGATACACCAGGATTTGGAATGGCCGCGGCCGTGTCGTCGTCCACATCCTCGGGGACCGAAAAACATTGCGCTCGCCGCACCACAGTGCGCTCTGCCATCGCGCCGTAGGGTCGCCGTGGCCCGCCAAAAAAGATCCGCGTTCCATCCTCGAGTCGACCCACGCCATCCGCGCCGCAAACGACAGGAAATTCGCGCGGGCTGGCATAGTGCTTTCCGCCCGCCAACTGTTTGTCCACAGGTTTCAGCGCAGCCGCGCAGACATGGACGAGCACCTCTCCTTCGCCCGGAGTCGGGTCTGGAAATTCCTCAAAGAGCGGCGGTTTCCCCGACGCGTGCAGCACGGCGGCATGCATCGATCTCCTCCTTCGATCGGAACTACGAGCTTGACCTGTCTCACTCCTAGCGAGCAGCCCAACCCGGAGTCTGAAAGTGTCGCCGAGATTTTTATGCATATTCTGACAACAGCCAAATGTCGCGCAAGGGATTGCTGTTCTCAAGATAAAGATACGGTCACGCCGTGAGCAAAGCCGATGCCCAGTGCTTCCGCGGCTTCAAACAAGCCAGGCAAAGACGCGGGTGTGGCCGCGAAACATTTCCAATACTCTGATCTCGCCGGATTACCAGACGTGAACAGCGGTGATGCGTGGTGGCCCGGAGCGGCCTTGAATCACCTGCGTTTCCAGGACGATCTCGATGTTTTTTTGTTTCCAGTTGCCGGGCAACTGTTTCAGCATGTCTTCCATGCGGCGACTGTCAACCAGGAACTCACCTGCGGCGACTGTTCCACCCCTGCCGATTCCGGCCGCCACCACTACGAACTGATCGGTGTTCGGATCGACCAGGCGCGCAACGATGGCGTAATCCTTGTAAGTTCCGGTCTGCTGTTGCACGCTGCGATCGAGCATCCACCCGCGATTCCCGGGATTGGCGCGGTCTTCAATCCAGAATTGACTCATCTCCCTGTCGTTCGCGAAGTGGAACCGCAGGGGAGTGGTCAGCCGCAGCGTCCAGCCATTATCGAAGGCACCAATGAATACCGAAGGACCGCGGCGGAGATCGGTCAGACTGGTCGTGGCTTCACCTTGCACGCGATAGGTTTTTCCATAGGTGCGCAGCAATCCCGCAACATTTACCAGCGGGCTCACGTCGTCAATAATGATCGTTACCATGCTGTCGCTTAACGTGATTTCCCGTTGCGGGTCGGCGGCATCGCGCAGGCGAATCGTCGAATACTGGCTCTGGTCGGCGATGCAGAATAACACTGGCTCGGAAGACTTCACGAACGGTTCCCAAAACTGCCTCAGCGCCGGCGGCCTGGACGCGAACCACATTGCCGTCGAAGCCCCCGCCAGCAATAGCAGGAGCACCGCCATCGCCGGCTTCCCACCCCTAAGCACTGACTGCCTGACACGAGACGTCGGCGGAAGCACGTCCGTTGGATGCATCGGAGGAATCTCTTCGGCGCGGGTCGGCAACTCCGCCGGGTTTGCCGACAATCCGGAAGGACGCCCGGGCCAGGAATACTGTGGCGCATAAGATCCAGCGGGCAAGTACAATCGAATCTCTTGGCTATGCTTCGGATCCTGATAATACAGTTCGATCCGCTTGCGAATTTCCGCAGCGGTCACTCGCACGATGGGATCAATGTTGGTGTCATAGTCGGCCGTGCGGCCAAAAATCTCCATCCCCAGGATTCGCTCTTTGAGTTGATCCGTCTCGCCGGCCAACGAGTGTGTGACCACAAATTTCAGGAAGCTGGGATAGCGCTTGCTGGAATTAAACAGGGGTGTAGCGAGCAGCTTTTCGAGCTGCTGCTGAACGGCGGCCTTTTCGAGTTCGCTGGAAGGTGTCCAGCTCTCCGCTACCTGCTCTGCTAGCAAGGTTCCCCTAACGCCCCAACCCGGCTAAAGAATGTCGCCGTGCTACCCAGGCGAGCACCGAAACAACGAATTTTGGCTATCGGAAAAGCAATTTCCTCAGATGCTACAGCGGTTTCGGGTCTACCGCAACGTAAAACGGCAATCCCAGGGCTCTTTTCGGTCTCTTAACGTCCCTGCAAGTTGCAGACAAGATGCTGTTTACGCCATACTTTCCGGTCTTATCTTTCTTATCTGGTTTCCTTTACCAGCAAAGCATTGCCATCCTTGAACGAAGTTTTCTATAAGTTGCACCAGTCTTTTGAATTGGGTCTGTCAGCCCTCGCAAAGATTTCGGGAACGCGCGCCTCCAGGTGGTACGGGGAGCCTAGAGGGTCTGGACAGAATTCGGGGTGGCATTCTGGCTCCAACCAGGGTGTCCAGGAGGATTTTCCTAATGTCAGGCAGACTACGTTCGTTGAAGTTAAGAATTCTAGTTGGCGTTCTGGCGGCACTCACCTTGGCGGCCGGACAGAGCTACGGCCAGTCCCAGGCGATCACTGCGTCCCTCAGCGGAATTGTCCTTGATCCGTCCGGCCAGACAATTAACGGGGCCAAGGTAACCTTGGTCAGCCCCGAACGCGGGATTTCTCGCACCTATGTCACCACGGAAAATGGACTCTACTCCTTCACTCTCCTCCCGCCCGCTATCTACAGGCTGCAGGTGGAGGCCGCCGGGTTCAAGCACTACAGGCAAGACGGAATCGAATTAATACCCGGGCAGAACGCCGAACAAAAGGTCGGTTTGTTCGTCGGAGCCATCAGCGAAAATATCGAAGTAACATCACAGGCGCCCCTTCTGAACGCGGAAAACGCCAATATTTCTTCGGATATTTCCGCCCGACAGGTAGTGGAACTCCCTTTGAATTTTCGAAGCGTCATCGGTTTGGCCACCCTGAACTCTTCGGTCAGTAACGCCGCGGAGGACCAGATTGTGGGATCACCAAGTATTTCCGGAAGCGCCGATCAGGATGTTTCGTTCTTGAATTTCGGCGGCACTTTCTTCAACACCGCTGCGTACCTGCTGGATGGAACCTACGACACGCGTCTCGATTGGGGCGGAGTGATCTATGTGCCTTCTACGGACGCAGTGCAGGAGTTCAAGATTCAGACCAATGCCTTTACGTCGCAGTATGGCTGGAGCAGCGGCAATGTGATCAACGTCGTGACCAAGTCCGGTTCCAACGGGTTCCACGGCGATGCTTTTGAGTTCTACCGAAACAGTAATGTGGAAGCAAGGTACTTTTTCAACAACGGAGCACAGCCTTCATTCACCCGCAATCAGTTTGGCGGCACGTTTGGCGGCCCTATCCGCAAAAACAAAACCTTCTTTTTTGGTTACTACGAAGGGCGGCGCCAGGCGACACCCGCAACTTTCGTCGGCACCATGCCTACGGGAGACGAGAGGACCGGAAACTTCTCAGCGCTACTAGGCGCCCCGACAGGACAGGTTGATGCCTTGGGAAGACCAATTCTGAGCGGGGCAATCTATAATCCGTTCAGCACGCGCCCGATCACGGCAGGGCAGGTCGATCCGAGCACCGGCTTGACATCTACGCAGACGGGGTACATTCGGGATGCCTTCCCTGGCAACATAATTCCCTCAGGTCTGATGGACACGATTGCCAAAAGCATAGCGACGGGCACTTATTGGCCCAACCCCACAAATCCCAACGTCCTCATCAACAACTTTACAGGGGCTGCCTCTGCCTCTGCGCACTCCGATGAGTATTCCGTCCGCATCGACCACAATTTCACCGACAACGATCGCTTCAACGCCCGTTGGTCGCAGAAATACGAATCGAAGGTAAATTTCCCAACCTACTATGGAGCTTCGGATCCGGGAGGTCCCGGCGTAACCGCTCCCAATAATCGATATAGCATCAACGCGGGTTACACTCACGTTTTTAACCCGACCTTTGACGTCAGTCTGAATTTCGGGGTGAACCGCCACGTCGAGCAGTCCACAACACAAAGCTTCGGCTACAAGTCCTCGGCGCTGGGGTTGCCATCATTCATCGACGGGATTGCCCCCTCGTTCCCCGAAATTCAGCCGCAAAGCTACTCCGCCCTCGGCGCGCAGGCCGGTCTGGACAATTATATCGTGCCGCAAACTATCTGGACCAGTTCCGTGGATTTCACGAAAATCAGAGGAAAGCACACCCTGGGTTTCGGTTTTATGGACGTGTGGGCGCGCATTGATGGCGGCCACTACGCCAACACCACCCTTCAGTTTCAAACTACCTCTACGGCTGGGCCCGATCCGCAACAGGCAACGGCAGGGACCGGCAACGGATTTGCGTCGTTCCTGCTCGGAGTAGGGAGTGGGACGGATCAGACTGGTTTCAACAAGTTTCCGGCCACGGATAAGCACCTGCTCGGCTGGTATGTGCAGGACGGCTGGAAAGCGACTAGCAAGCTCACGCTGACTCTTGGCCTGCGCTACGAAATCCAGACCGCCCCGACGGAAAGGCACGACGCCCAGCAGTATTTTAACTTCACCGCGTCGAACCCCATCAGCGCTGCGGTTGGTTTTAATGTCCCAGGTGAGCTGGTCTTCAACTCGAGCGGAAACAGCGGCCTGTACAACACTTCCCACACCAATTTTGCCCCGCGCATTGGAGCTGCCTATCAACTGCGGGACAAACTTGTCCTGCGCGGCGGCTATGGCGTCTTCTTTGTGCCCAACTACTACGGCAATGGACCCAACATTGGCTATTCGCAAGGCACACCCTGGGTCACGAGTCTTAATAGCGGGCTAAATCCCTCCTCGACTCTCAGCGGAAATGCGACTTTGGGATTGCCCAGCGCATTTCCAAATGGCCAAGTCCCGTCCACGGGCAATTCCTTGGGTGGCTTAACGGACGTCGGCTTCGGACTCAACCCCGTCGTCGACAATGTCCGGCACTCTCCTTACGTGCAGCAGTGGATGCTCGGAGTGCAGTACAGCTTCACCAACAACGACTTGCTGGACATCAGCTATGTCGGCAATCACGGCGTACACGTGCTATCGCAATACTTGGAGTGGAACGAGCTTCCAGTGGCAGATTTGGCGATGGGGAATCAGCTGAACCAGATGGTGGCTAACCCTTTCTTCGGTCATATCACCGCGAGTGGATGCGGTCTCAACAATCCGACGATTCAGGAAGGACAACTGTTGCGGCCGTTCCCGGAATACTGCAGCGTCACCGAGGCACCGCCTGCTGTCGGTTCGTCGACTTATAACGCGTTGCAGGCTACCTTTACCCATCGTTGGCACTCGGGCCTGGATCTCAACGTTTCCTACACCTACTCAAAATTCATGGACAACGTCCAGGGAGCTTCTGGGTGGGCCTTCCCGGGCAGCGGGAGTTCCGTCCGGAATTCCTACGACCTGGCAGCCGAGCGTTCCGTCGACGCGAGCGACCTGACACATAGCCTGGTCATCAGCCACAACTACGAATTGCCTTTTGGAAAGGGCAAGCAATTCGGCGCCGATTGGAACCGGCCGATGAATGCGGTTCTGGGGGGCTGGCAGTGGAGCGGCATCCTCACGGCGCACACAGGCTTGCCCATCTCAATCAACCCGGCCCAGAACAACACGGGTGGATTCGGATTCAACCAGCGTCCGAATGTGGTTCCCGGAGTCAGCCCCGTGCCGCAAAACCAAAGCATCAACAACTGGATCAATCCCGCAGCGTTCTCCGAACCTGCCCCATTTACCTTTGGAGACTCCGCAAGGTTCCTGTCGAATCTGCGCGCTCCGGGTTTCGTCAATTGGGACATGGGATTGCAAAAATGGTGGAATATCACCGAGACCAAGCGTTTCCAGTTCCGCTTCGAACTGTTTAACGCTTTCAACCATCCGAACTTCTTCGTGCCAGACTCCAACCTGGGCGACACGAGTTTCGGGGTCATCAACTCGGCCTACCCGGCACGAAGCGTGCAATTCGCAGGGAAATTCTATTTCTAGCCTCTGGTCGGCAGGCTAAGGATTCCCCCCACTACACCCTGGGGGAGCGCAGGCATGGCAGGCTCGAAGGAAAGTTCTGAAGTCGAGGAACTTTCCCGGCCTGCCCTCCCTGAAGTCCCGCCCTTGCGGGCAGGAATTTTTGACGATAGGGGAGAACTTCCGCGTGAGTTGTTCAAGGGAGTCGCATCATCTCCTCGAGAGAACAGAACTGCCTTCCCCTCGTCTCTGTCGCGCGATGGGACACGAGGAATGGCTCTGGCCTTCGCGGTACACCAGGACGGATGAATGAAGATTCCGATATCGGCTAGGGGAATGCTCGAGCGCACAGGGTTGGTTCTGGTTGTTCTTGGTCTCAGTTCGCAGGCAAACCCCGCTGCGTTTGCCTCGGGCCCGGAGATGGCAAAGAACAAGCAGGCTGCCGGCAAACCAAAAGAACCGGACACAAGCAAGGTTCTCCCCAATGGAATCGAAGTGCGCCACGCAGGCATGCTTCTAGAAGTCCTCGCCCTGCGCGATGATGTGTTGCGTGTTCGCCTCTCGTCGAGCGGCGAGTTGCCAGAGGACGCATCCTGGGCGGTTCCGGCGGAAGTCCGCCACCAACGGGTTGAGGTGACTCCCGATGCGACCGCCGACACCGTTGGCTTTCACACGGCAACCCTGAGCGTCCGGATCGATCGTGCCACACTGCGACTCTCGACAACCGATTTAGAAGGCAACGTGCTTCAAGAAGACGCCGACGGATGGCCCGCGGAATTCCACTCCGACGCCTTTCGCGTTTACAAGAAAATGCCGCCCGATGAGCACTTTTTTGGCCTCGGTGACAAGGTGGGACCTCTCGATCGCCGGGGCCAGTCCTTCCGGCTTTGGAACACGGATGCATTCTGTTTCCAGGAATCCACGGACCCCATCTACAAGAGCATCCCGTTTTTCATGACCATGCGCGCCGGCCGCTCCATGGGCTTTCTCCTCGACAATACCTGGTCCACCAGTTTTGATTTCGGCAAGAACGAGCGAAACACCTATTCGTTTGGAGCCGAGGGCGGCCCGATTGACTATTACGTCTTCTATGGGCCGGACCCGAAACAAGTCGTCGAAACCTACGCCTGGCTCACGGGCTTGCCGCCGCTTCCTCCCTTGTGGTCGCTGGGCTTTCAGCAATCCCGCTTCAGTTACGAAACGGAAACTCGCGTGCGGGAAATCGCTTCGCGCCTGAGGGCCGACAGGATTCCCTCCGATGTGCTTTATCTGGATATAGATTTCCAGAAGGAGCATCGACCCTTCACCGTGGACACGGAGCGGTTCCCGCATTTCGAGCAGATGCTCAGGGACCTCAAGCACGAAGATTTCCACGTCGTTGCGATTACCGACCTGCACATCGCGCGTGTCCCCGGGGCCGGTTACACGCCGTACGACACGGGAATCGCTGCCGACAGCTTCGTGAAGAATCCCGACGGCTCGCTCTATGTTGGCACGGTGTGGCCGGGACCTTCGGTTTTCCCGGAGTTCACTCAGAAAAAAACCAGGGATTGGTGGGGTTCGCTTTACAAGCAGTTCCTGGCGGAAGGCCTCGCCGGTTTTTGGAATGATATGAACGAACCGAGCGTTTTTCTTACGGACAATCTGACGATGCCGGACAATGTGCAGCATCGCATCGAAGAGCCCGGTTTCCTATCTCGCACCACCAAGCACCTTGAAATTCACAACGTTTACGGAATGGAGAATTCTCGCGCCACCTACGAGGGCCTGCGGAAACTCGATCCGGACTTGCGGCCGTTCGTTTTGACCCGCGCCACCTACGCCGGTGGCCAGCGCTATGCGGCCACCTGGACGGGCGACAACACCAGTTCGTGGGATCACCTGCGGTTGACGACTCCCATGCTTTTAAATTTGGGGCTGAGCGGCTTTGGAATGAGCGGCGCCGACGTCGGCGGGTTTATCGGAACTCCCGGGCCGGCCCTGCTAACGCGGTGGACGGAACTTGCCACCTTTCAACCCATAGACCGGAACCACACCAACAAAGGCTCCGGCGACAAGGAAGTCTGGGTGCACGGGCCGGAGCAGGAAGCCATCCGCCGCCGGTACATTGAAGAACGCTACCGGCTGATGCCATATCTCTACACCGTAGTCGAGGAACTCTCACGCACGGGATTGCCCGTCATCCGGCCCCTTTTCCTGGAATTTCCGCACGCCACAAAGGATTTGCAGCCCATGGATATCCGTGCGGGCAACGAATTTCTCTTCGGCCCTGACCTGCTCGTCGCCCCGCCGCCATTTCCGGAGCAGCCGGAAGCTTATGCGCTCAAGCTCCCTCCCGGCGTTTGGTACGACTATTGGACGGGAGAAAAAATTCAGCCGCCGGCGACGCCGGGCGGCTCGGGCGTGACCGAACCGCTCATTCAACCGAAGCTGGATGTGCTTCCGGTCTATGTTCGTGAGGGTTCAATAATTCCGGTTCAACCCCTCGTTCAAAGCACCGATGAGAAGCCGCAGGGCCCGCTCACTCTGCGCGTATATCCCGGGAAAGATTGTCACGGGTCGGTTTATCTCGACGATGGCAAAACTCTGGCTTACACGCGCGGCGAATTTCTGCGCATCGATTTCAGGTGCGCGGTGACAGCCTCCGGGGTCGAACTCCACGTTGGAGAGCGGCGGGGCAGCTATCTTCCGTGGTGGAAAGCAATTCATCTGGAACTTTACGATTGGCAGAGCCCGGCGGCCCATGTCACCCTGAATCACAAGCCAGCTGAGTTGCCGGATTCCGTGGATCCGGCCCGGCACGTGCTCACGCTCGACCTCGACGACGATCCTCGAGGCAGCGATCTGGAGATTGTTCGCGCGAACTGAAGTTTGACCCGCGACTGATTTCGCGCAGTCAGATCCCAGAGAACTTGGGAGTGAGATTCAAATTGTCTGCGGCACGATTTAGGAAAGCCGGCGCGCTTCGGCTTCTATGGGCTTTCAGTCTGCTTGCTCAGACCCCGCCCCCCGGCCCGCGCTTCGACGTCCGCCTCCCCAGGGGCATTGATTTTGTTCTCCGCAATTCTCCGACCTCCAGAAAATACCTGATCGAGACGATGCCGGGAGGCGTCGCGCTCCTGGACTACAATAACGACGGCCTTCTGGACATTTTTCTTGTGAATGCGGGCCATGTCCGGGATCCTCTGCCCAGACTCCCGAATTTCGATCGCCACGAACCCTCCTACTGGAATCGCTTGTATCGCCAGAACAAGGACGGCAGCTTCACGGATGTCACCCGGCAGGCTGGGCTGGCAGACGTGGATGACGGCAATTACGGCATGGGCGTGGCTGTCGGCGATTACGACAACGATGGCTACTCCGATATCTACGTGACCAACTTCGGCAAGAATATTCTCTACCACAATAATCGGGACGGCACATTTACGGATGTCACCGCGAAAGCGGGAGTGGCCGCAGGCGGCTGGTCCGTCTCCGCCGGCTTTTTCGACTACGACAACGACGGGCACCTCGACCTGTTTGTTACGCGCTACCTCGACTGGAATGTCGCGAACAGCAAAACGTGCGGCGACCTAAACGCCATGTATTGCCCGCCCACCGAATTTCCTGCCATCGCCAACATCCTGTATCACAATCGGGGCGACGGCACATTCGAAGATGTCAGCGTTCCCTCAGGCATCGCCGCCAAAAAAGGCCACGGCCTGGGCGTCGCCTTCGCCGACTACGATGGCGACGGCTTCACCGACATTTTTGTCGCCAATGACGTCACCAACCAGTTCCTTTTCCATAACAACGGCAACGGCACTTTCACCGAATGCGCTCTGGAATCCGGCGCGGCATTGACGAGCGATGGCAAAATGCTCTCCGGCATGGGCGTGGTTTTTCAGGATTATGACAATGACGGCCTCCCGGACCTGCTCGTCACACAACTTCCACACCAGCCCTACGTCGCCTTTCACAATGACGGACATGGTTCCCTGAGCGCCCAGGAACTCGAATCCGGCTTCGGCGCCATCTCCGGGAAATCGTCCGGCTGGGGAGTAGGTCTCGAGGATTTTGACAATGACGGTTGGAAGGACGCCTTTATCGTCCAGGGTCATGTCTTCGATAATGTGGAGGTGTACGACAGTTCGCTTCGCTACAAAGACCCTCCGTTGCTGGCCATGAATCACCATGGGCACTTTGAGGAGGCCGATGCCGGCTCGAATCTGCCGGTTGCAGGACGTGGCGCCGCATTCGGCGATCTCAACAACGACGGCTGGATCGATGCGGTCGGCACTTCTTTGGGTGACCACCCGCAGTTTTTTCTGAACCGTGGGGGAAATTCCCACTGGCTCACCATCACTCTGCGCGGCAAGCTCAGTAATCGCGACGGATTCGGCGCCCGCGTTCAGGTCAATGGCCAGGTCCGGTTTGCCACCGCCACCGGAAGCTATCTTTCCTCAAACGACAAGCGCCTCCATTTCGGCCTGGGCTCCCGGGAATCCGCCGACATTGAGATCAGATGGCCCTCCGGCATCCGCCAGTTCATCCGGAACGTCAAGTCCGATCAGTTTCTTGCTGTTGACGAACCCGCCAGGCCCTGACCCGTATTTCCGGCGAGAGGGCACTGTCCGCTCACAGGAATTCACGCTGGTTAGGACAAGTCTGGCCAATGGGGAAGGCGGGGACATTTCGAAGACCGACGATGCCATCCGGATTAATCTGTTGTACGCTCTGCCTGACGCATGAAAATATCTGCCAAGACGGCCAGCGGCGATGGTCAATGGGCGGGAGGCGAGAAATTGTCCATCCTTCTGTTCGGTCTGCTGGCTTCCCTAGCCCCCGGGCAATCAGCCGCACAATCAACTCCGGCCGAGCCCGCACCACTAGAATCTGCCCCGGCGAACTTCACTGACCTGACTTCCCGGCTGAACATAGATTTCCAATACGTGGCGTCGCACACTTCCAGGAAATATTTGATCGAGACAATGGGATCCGGTGTTGCGCTTTTGTTTGAAGCTCTCGGGCTTTCCAGTGACCGGGAACTGATGCTTGTCAACTTGGACCTTCTCGATGTGGCCCACGCAGCGGAGTTTCCGCCCGAGAAGCTCAACTTCATTCTTTACAATCCCACGCCCGGTGCCCGCTCCACGAAGATTGCATTCCCCGCGGCGAAAGGCCGCACGTTCCGAATGACGGCAGATGGCCAGACCGCCGCCGGGACGCTTGAGATTCAGCAACGCTCATTCATCCGGCTCCAGGCCGAGTTTTGATGGATAGGGAATTGATCCATGTCCACGGGAATTCTGTTTTCTGCCTGATTCGTTTGGTTAAGGAAGGAAGTTTCATGATGATCAAAATTCCTTTTTCTCGAATTCGTGCGGCGAGGTCCTCCGCCTTCGCCGTGTTCACCGGCATTGCGTTTGCCGCCGCAGCTGCCGTTTCTTTTTCTCCACCCTTTGGAACCTGGACGCGGCTCTCCGCCGATCCCATCCTCGCTCCCGAAGGCGACAAATTCGAATCCGCGGGAACCTTCAATCCTTCTGTTGTGAAACACGACGGAAAGTTCGTCATGCTCTACAGGGCCCAGGATCAGAAGGGCACCTCGTCTTTGGGCTATGCCACCAGTGACGATGGTGTGCATTTCACTCGCCGCCCTGAGCCTGTCCTGGTTTCTGCAGCGCCTTATGAAAAAGGCGGCGGCGTGGAAGACCCCAGGTTGCAGAAAATCGGCGACACTTACTACCTCACCTACACCGGCTACAACAATGTCGATGGCTCGGCTGCCAACAAGAAGGACGCCCAACTTTGCCTGGCCACCTCCACCGACCTCATCCACTGGCACCGGCAGGGCGTGATCATCCCGAGCTATCGGGGAAAATGGAACGTGAAGTGGACAAAATCAGGCGCAATCGTTCCCGAGGAAATCAACGGCAAGTATTGGATGTACTATCTCGCCGACGCCAAGGGCAAATACCAGCAAATGGGTGTGGCTTATTCGGAAGATCTGCTGCATTGGACGGAAGCTCTTGACCATCCGGTGATGGCAAGTCGCGCAGGAATGTTCGACTCCGAAGTCGAAGAGCCGGGTCCGCCGCCTGTCATCACGCCCCAGGGCATCTTCCTGGTCTACAACGGCGCCGACGACAAGCTCGTTTATTCGACCGGCTGGGTCCTCTTTGACAAGACAGACCCCACAAAGGTTCTCGCCCGCGCCGAAAAGCCGGTTTTTGGGCCTGAAAAGCAATGGGAAAAAGTGGGCCAGGTGCCGAACGTGGTTTTTGTCGAAGGCATGGTCCGCGACGGAAACCGCTGGCTCTTCTATTACGGCGGCGCGGATAAATACGTTGGCGTCGCAACAGCGCCGGCGCCTTAGAGTTTTCCAGCCACGTCCCTCTGCTCCAATCTCACCAGCCTGCCGCTCCGTGCGGATTTCTTATTCGAAAAGGATCTTGGCCATCATCCCTTTATCTTCGTGATTCAGCAGATGGCAGTGGGAACAGCGACATCCCCTTGATGACGGGATTCGTAAAATCCATCACCACGTCCACCGTTTCCCCTACTGGAACATTCACAGTGTCCCGCCACACCGGGTTCTCCAGTCGCTTCCCGGCTTCTGCAAACACCAGGAAATGCGCCTGATGAATATGCATCGGATAGAACTCTGCCGAACCATTCAGAATTGCCAATGCTGATAGCTTCCGGCACGCGCATGGGTCGTCGGCGCCGCGTTCGGCTCATACTTCTTGCCGTTGATATAAAACCCGTTGCTGTCTTCGGTAAACACGACTGTAAAGTCCGGCTGCGAACTCTCGCACGCTTCGAGGTCAACGGACGAAGCGGCGCAGCCGGAACATTCAGGCGCCCGGCTGCCACGACTGCCAGCAAGCAGAATCCCGCGGCACTCCGTCCTCGGATACTCTCTCGACCCGCCTGCTCCCTCCTTCCGGCCCCAAACTCCGCCAGGCATCCCGGGTGCACTACACTTCCTGCGGAATTTCCCGGGCCGGGGGCGCCATGAATTCCGGGCCCACCGGATGGCGAATGCTCTCGCGCAGGATGGCGTCAATCGCTGTGAAGTCGTTTTCTGTCAGCTTCCAGCCGCCCGCTTCATTAACTGGCGCTAGTTGGTCCGGCCGGCGCGCGCCCCACAGCGCCACTCCCACACCGGGTTGATCGAGCAGCCAGCGCACCGCCAGGTGGATCACGCCCTTCGCGAATCTCTCTCGCGCATAGTTATCCAGCCTCTTCGCCGCATCCAGGTATTCCGCAAACTGTGGAGCCTGAAATTTCGGGTCATTGGACTTGCGCAAGTCGTCCTTGGAAAATTGCCGGTCCGCCCGCATCGTGCCGCTCAGCAATCCACGGCAAATCGCGCCGTAGGTAAGCGCGGTGATGCCATGCTCGAAGGCATAGGGCAAAACATCAGCTTCGATCTCCCGTTCGAAAAGATTGTACGGCGGCTGCACTGTGTGAAGTGGCGCGACCGCCGAGAAGCGCTCCATGTGCTCGGGGGAATAATTGCTCACGCCGATCGCGCGAATCTTCCCCTGTTCATAGAGTTCCCGCAGCGTCGAGGCCGTTTCCTCGATCGGGGTAACCGGATCCGGCCAGTGCACCTGATAAATATCAATGTAGCTCGTCTGGAGACGCCGCAGCGAGTCTTGAAACTCCTTCAAGATTCGTTCGCGGGTCGAATTCCGTTCGATGGTGCCCATCGTCCAGTCGATCCCGACTTTGGTTGCAAGGACGATCTTGTCCCGCCCTCCGTACTGGCGGATGGCCTCTCCCACGATTTCTTCCGAGCGGCCGTAGCCATAAATGGGCGCCGTGTCGATCAGATTGATCCCCTGGTCGAGCGCCGTGTGGATGGTGCGAATGGACTCTTTTTCGTCCGTACCGCCCCACATCCAGCCACCGATGGCCCAGGTGCCCAGTCCGATCCGCGAACTTTTGAGAGTTGTACCTTTTATATTGATGTGTTCGAGCATTTCATATCTTCCTTTTTGTTGGTGTTAGTCGATTCTGGCGTTCCTATCCAAGCCACTGCGGGTTGGCAAAGGTGCCATCGAATTGGTGAGAAGTCTTGTAAAGTTCAAATTTGCCGGCTTCCGCGGCCTTCGCCGTCTTCATCAGAAGAGCTGTAACTTCGTGACGGCCGATCGGTTGAAAGCTGCGCGCCGCCTCGAGCGCTTGTTGAAGGATCGGCAGGGAATCGCACCCGGTGATCACCACGCTCGTCGGCAAATTCATCGCGTAGTGCAAGCATTCGACAGGCGTGGCCGTTTTGCTCTCCAGGATCACATGGTCGCCCATCGGCTTCATGCCAAGAACGCCGGTGTCGCTTTCAAGCAGCACGGGCAGAACTTTCATTTCAAAACTCTCGAAGTGCGCGTCCATCACATTAAGCGGCATCTGTACGGCATCAAACGCGAACTTGTGCTGCGATGCGGTTGCCAGCATTTTCAAATGAATGTCCGGGCTTTTATGTCCGGTGAAACCGATGTAGCGAATCTTGCCGGCCTTCTGCGCCGCGAGTACCGCCTCCATCGCCCCGCCCTCCGCGAAAATGCGCTCCGGGTCGGTTTCGCGGATCACTTCATGGAATTGCATCAAATCAATGCGGTCGGTCGCCAGCCGCCGCAGAGACTCGTTGATCTGGCTGGCGGCAGCGGCCTTTGTCCGTCCGTCGATCTTGGACATCAGAAACGCCTTTTGCCGGTAGCCGTCGCGCAGAGCGTTTCCCATCCGGACTTCGCTTTGGCCGCCGTTGTAGTCCCAGCAGTTGTCGAGAAAATTCACGCCCTCATCGAGCCCCGTCCGAATAATGCGAATACTTTCCTGTGGATCCGCTTGCTTGCCGAGGTGATAACCGCCAAGTCCGATCAGCGAAACCTTTTCCCGTGTGCGCCCCAAGGTTCGGTAAGGAATTCCATTCCTGGATTCCGATGCCGAGGCTGGCCGGTTCACTGGCGCGAAAAAGAGGGAAGCCGCGGCCAGTCCCACGAATTCGCGCCTGGAAACACCGCTCAGAGGCGCTTCCTGTTTACCGGTTCTTGGGACTAGAGACGCGGCAGAGCGCTCTTTCCGAGCTTGCTGATTTCTATGGTCGGCCATGACGTACCTCCCCCGTAAATCCGTGCGCGCGGTTATCCGAAAAGCCCGCTCGAGGAAAGCGGCAGATTCCGGACACGCTTGCCAGTAGCGGCGTGAATCGCATTGCAGAACGCCGCGACAAACGGCGGCACGCCCGGCTCTCCAACCCCCGCTGGCGGAGCGGAACTCCGAACGATGTAAACGTTTGTCTGCTGTGGCGCTTCATTGATCCGGGCCACAGGGTAATCGTTAAAATTGGATTGCTGAATCACGCCATTTCTTGCGGTGATCTCTCCCGTGCGCACGATGCTGGTGCCAAACACCGCCGCCCCCTCAAATTGCGCGCGGGTGATTTCCGGATTGGCGATGAGCCCGGCGTCCACCGCCGTGTCCACCCGCGGGATCTGGATGTCACCCTGGTCGTTGACTTCAACTTCGACAACGGTCGCCACGTAAGCGAGAAAGCTCCGGTGTGTGGCGATACCGAATCCGTGGCCCTTCACACTCTTTTTCTTCGCCCACCCGGATTTCTCCGCAACAAGTTCGGTTACCTGCCGCAGCCGCCCGGTCTCCCAAGGATAAGTCTCAAGCGAAGCCCCATAATTCGGGT
>Ga0207031_10015_pt1 | contig 39408 bp, 40 predicted proteins | sample Alteio_BWMinCont_37_FD_153278 | JGI IMG/M metagenome (GOLD analysis project Ga0207031, IMG submission 153278) | Enriched cells from forest soil in Barre Woods Harvard Forest LTER site, Petersham, Massachusetts, United States -... | ecosystem: Environmental > Terrestrial > Soil > Temperate forest >... | reverse complement strand
GCTTATGAGCGTCCGGTCGCAACTTGCTAACAAATCACAATTTGTTAGCAAGTTCCGACTGACTCCAAAATACACATTTCTTAGCAAGTGTCAGCGGCGACTGACTCCAAAATCGCACTTTTCTAATCAGAGAATATTGCATCCCTTTTCAGCTCATAAGCGGCTTCGCATAATGACAGATTATGGAACAGGCTCTTCGCGCCGAAGGTTTGGCTGGCGGCAACTGATTACCGGGCAGGCTTCTCCTGAATACCTGGAGAAAGCGTTCCCTCTTGTTGCTGTGCCAAAACCCCCTGTCTGCGTCCTAGCCACCAGCTGTTGGCCAGCCATATTGCCGAAGTCGCAGCGGCGACAATAGAGATTTCGGTCGACTCAAGCTTGAGAAAGGAAAGTAGTGCAAACGACCAGGCACCGATCTGGTCGCCAAGTCTGTAGATCGCGGTATCGATAAAGCTCTTCGCCTTATAGCGGTCCTCGCGCGGCAACACTGTGAAGAGGATCTCGCGCGTCGGTCGTGCGATTGCAAAGTTGCCGGCGCGCCTGATCAGTTGGAATGCCACAACCGACGTCAGCGACGGAAGCAACGCAACCGCGCCGAAGCCAAGCACGCTTGCGGCTGGAAGCATGGAAAGCGTCGTGCCGACTCCAAACCACTTGAGAATGCGGCCTGTGAGGAAGAGCTGGACGATGAGAGTGAGGACATTCACGCCCAGGTCGATGGAGGCAAAGAACTGCGTCTGTGCAGCGCGGCTAGGGAAAGCTTGGCTCACGACGCTGACTTGTTGAAAATAGAGAAAGGTCGAGGTCACTGCGTAGAGCAGCAGGAACAGACTAACATTCAGCAGGTAGCTCGATGCCAGCGCATCGCGGAAGCCGGCAAGTAACGTTCCGCCGACCGGCTTTTCATCGTCTTGCTCCGACTGAGGCCGTTCCGATAAGGCCCTTGAGAGACCGGACAACCGACGCACGCACTGGACGGCGACCTCTATCATGATCGCCGAGCCGATCATCAGATAAGCCGGCGCCATGTGCTCGACGGTCGACACTGTGAAAACAGATCCGGCGATGGCGCCCAATGTGGCTCCAGCTGCGATGAATCCGAATAGCCGTTTTCCCTGTTCCGCAGTGAAGATGTCGACGATCATTTGCCAGAAGATCGAAACGACGAACAAGTTAAATATTGACGTCCAGATGAAGAAGATACGCCCGATCCAGATCGTCTGTTCGGCCGTTGCGATGTATAACGCCATCGCGAACAGCAGAATGTTTGCAATGAAGAACCGGTACGAGATTGCGATGAATTTCTCGCGGGGAAACGTCTTCACCAGGTAAGAGAACGGCAGGTTGAGCACCAGCATGCCGACCAGCGTGCCGGTAAACAGCCATTGCAGATTATTTACTCCTCCTGCGACCCCCATCTGGTCGCGGATGGGACGGAGGATGTAGTAGGCCGACAGCAGCGAAAATATATAGAGCCATGCCCAGGCGAGGGCGGCAGCCTCGCTGGGCTTGACGTCGATGATCTTGTTTAGAAACCGATGAAAAGTGGGATGCGAAAGTTTCGGCGCATCAACGAATGCCATTCAATGAAATCCCGGTGTTTACTTTAGCGCATCCGCCCTTTGACGCATTTCAGCGGCGGTGAGCTGAAGCCCATAGAGTGGGTTCCCTTGCGAAAAATCCTTTGCCCGCGCCAGTGAACCGATGATGACAGGGTCGAAACCGGCGTCATGCACGAGCGTCGAAGCGATATTCAGCGCATCTTTGTCGTCACCAGCAATCGGAATCGCCATGCGATCACCCGCGCGATTGGCCTCCGACGCAAAGTACTTATAACTCATGCTGTTGAACGCGCGTACGATGTGTGCGCCAGGGAAAAGTTTTGCGGAGGTCAGGCCGATACCTTCCGCCTTGGTCTCCGCCGTCAAATCGGTGCCGTCCCGTGCTGCGACAGCATTCCCTGCGTCGATTACGACCTTCCCGGAGAGCTTGCTTCCAAAGTCCGTGGCGATCTGCGGATAAGCGCCATAAGGGACTGCTATGAAAACGACATCACCAAAGTCGATGGCTTCGGCAACCGTGCCTGCTTGCGCAAGGCTGCCGAGCGCATCGACGAGAGGCTTGAGGTCGTCCGGGTGGCGGGACGAAAACATGACTGGTTGACCTGATTGCACCCAGAGCGATCCGATAGTGCTGCCAATGTGACCGGCCCCGATGATGCCGATCTTCAAGGGCGTGCCCTCGGCCAGGGCGTTGCGCGAAATCGCTGATATTGCGAGGGCCGTGCCGCCAAACAGTCCGGCACGAAGCAGCGAACGGCGGTCAAAACAGGCGCGATCAAGATTGGACATGATTCTCTCCTGAATATTCTTCGGCTCGGTCGTTACGAAGACACTCGCGTTCGGATTTTTTCGATGGAGATGCTGAGGCCGGTCAAGCAATCCACCCATGAAATCGCGATCACAACACCGTCATCGTTTGGCTCACAGCTCAGTGAAGAAATCGATCATGGCTTGGCGTTGCTTCGCGTCCGGGTATGGTCCGCGGCCGGCACTGATGTTGTCGGCCAGGTGAGCAGGATTTGTGGTGCCCGGGATCACGGCCGTCACGGCTTCATGACCGAGCAGGAATTTTAGAAAGAATTGCGCCCAGGTCGTGGCGCCGAATTCGAGTGCCCATTCCGGGACGCTTCTGCCGCGCACTGCAGTAAAGACGGAACTGCGCCCGAACGGCAGTGCCGTCAGGACTGCGGCACCGACCTCCCGCGCTGCGGGTAACAATCGCCTTTCGGCAGAACGGTCGCCCAGCGAATAATCCACTTGGAAGAAGTCCGGTTTTTCCCGTCGGATGACCGCTTCCGCGGCGTCGTAGTCGTTCTTGAAGGTTGTGGTGACTCCGATATAGCGGCATAGCCCTTGCGCTTTCCATTCGCGGAATGGCGCCAGATCTTGGCGAGGATCGCTTACGTTGTGCTGTTGCAGAAGATCGACCTGCCGATAGCGTAGCCGTGCGAGCGAATTCCGAAGTTCCGACAAGCCCCCGTTACTACTACCGTCCTCAATCTTAGTGGCCAGAAAAACCTTTGCACGATCCTGATCCGAAAGCAGGTCACCAAGGACACTTTCAGCCTCTCCATAAGAAGAAGCGGTATCAATCAGTTTGCAGCCTTGGGCTAAAAGGTCATCGACGACTTTTTTGAGCGTTACCTTGTCTGCCCCCTGCGGCTGTATTTGAAAATCGTTCGCCGTGCCTAGTCCGATAACGGGAAGTTGCTCTTTGGAGTGCGGAATCACTCGGGTCGCAACGGGCGTGCCCGATTGGGCCCAGGCGCTCCTAGGGCTCCTCAGAACCGGCGATGCCGTGGCTGCTATCGACCATCCTATGAATGTACGTCGCGATGTAGCCCTGCACAGAAATCGGCAATTCATCGATCGCCTCTGAAAAAGTTGATGCGCGCCGTCAGGCATTGTCTGCACGTTGGAAACCGCAATCCAGAAAAGATTTCGTGATCGACGAAGCGACGAGTTCCACTTTGGATCATGAGCTGCTTCCGCAACGACTGGCTGCGTTTGCGTCCATTTTGCGCCCGAAAGATGCCGTGGCTTTGCCGACCAATGCGGCAGCTAAGGGCTACAATTGAACTCATGCTGTGCAATAAGGCCAAGCGTGAAAGAAAACGCGGCTGGAGCGGTCTCTCCGAAGTCGAATCAGTTGTTTTGGGCGTTTCGCGGTTATATTTTTGCGCCCTACGGTATGTGGAAACATCATCGCGCTCAGTTTGCGAAGTCAAGTCAGCCAGACCGAAAATAGCCGCCGGCAGGCGCCTAAGATGTCACTTCTGCTTTCTAAATCGCCTCGGCGCCATGTCCGCTTTGGGTCAAAAGCCGCCGCGACCATCCTCACAGTTCGTGTCCGCTTTACCCCCGAAAGCTGCCGCGGCTGCGGCCGACCGGCGTGCCCGCTAAGGGCCAAAAGCGGAAGTCGGGGTGGCGGTCGGTTTCGCGCTGTCACACAATTGTCGCCAACAATTACGGATCCGGCATAACTTTGCGAATATGAAAAACTTTTAACCTCACTTGCGCGTGAGTTCCATGCCCTGTGACTGGTCTGAGGCGCGCAAATAAGAGAATCATCCGCGTCTGATCAGGAGAATCATAATGACCCACTACAGCCCACAGCTCATCCAAACGATGCGTGACGCGCTTGATGCAGTGATGGCCAATGTGCCGATGAGTCAATCAACGCCGGGATTGAAAGCGCATCTGGCCGAAGTCATTCTGCAAGCTGCTGCACAGGGCCTGACAAGCTACGATGGCCTGGTGGCTGCAGCGTCGGATCAGGTTCAGGCGATTATCGCGATGATCACTTGAAGAAATAATGCGGAATCGCTGTCGTGCCAATCGATCGTGGTCAATTCCAGCAACAGCGGAACATCGGCTCAAAGGAGACCGCAAAGCATACGAGGAGATTTGAGCGGATGGCACTGGCGAGGTTTTTCGTGGCCGGATGCGCGGCCGTGGTTTGCATCTGCCTAGCGAGCGAACACGGACAAGCGCAGTTTGTCGTCCCCCCTCCGCCACCACCGGTATTCAATCCATCCAGTCCATACGCTGTACCTCAAACGAGGGAGACCCCGGTCTTGCCGAATGCGCCAAGCGCTCTTCCGGGATCTGGGGCGCTACTTCAACTGCCGCCAGCTCGCGCGCCTTGCAGCGTGTTGAGCGGCCGTCCGTGCCATCCCTCGTTCTGCAGCGTGTTTCATCGCGGGCCCTGCTTCCCGCAATATCTGCCGCCGATCGGCGAGAATTTGCAGCTGACCATCGTTTCGACGGACGACAACGATCCGGGAAATAACCCTGGCGGCGCCGGCAAAAGTGGCGATGCGAGCACTACCGGTGACAACGCCGATAAAACCACGGAGCAGGAGCCGCTCGACTCGATCGGCGAAATGTATGCGGCGTTGCGCGCCTGCTGGGCGCCGCCGCCGAAGGATTCGGCCCGGCACGGCATGGAGTATACCGTGCGCTTCGCCTTCAAGCGCGACGGCGAGATCGTGGCGCCACCGTTCGTTACCTATGCAAGTCACGACGCGTCAGCCAATGTGCGCTATGTCTATCGCGACGCCGTGAATGCGGCGCTCGCCCGCTGCACGCCGCTGCATTTCAGCGATGGCATGGCTGGCGCCTTGGCCGGCCGCCCGATCGCCATCCGTTTCGTGGACAACCGGACCATCGACAACGGAAAATCGCGGCAATAACCGCAACAGTGAACAAAATCAGCCGTTGCGAGCGGAGAACCGCTCCGCCGGCGTTGTTTGCTTATGACAGATTATGGAACGTGCGCGGGTCCGAGCGGCGCGGCAGCAGCGCGCCGCTCGCGGCAGCGGCGAGAGCCAGAACACCAGCTAATAGCATAATGTCTCTGATGCTCTGCGCCAATGCACCCCGGATAATGCTCTCGGCGCGCTGTTGGTCGGCCGCTGTGCTCATCGCTGCGGCTGGTTCGGTGACGAACTGCCCGCGCGCACTTTGGATTGTCTGACTAAGCTCCGCCGAAGCCGAGGAGGTCTGGAGCCGACGATCGAGCCCGCGGTCGTATAGTCCGAGTGCTACCGCACCAAAGATGGCAACCGCGAGCAGACCTGCCAAGGATGCCACGGCATTGCTGACCCCGGACGCTACGCCGGTCTGAGACGCTGGCACAGCGTTGATGACGGTGGTCGTGAGCGGCGCAACGCTTATGGCCATGCCGAGACCAAGGACAATCATCGCAGCGAGAAAGGTCCAATAAGCGTCCCCGCCAACGCACAAGGCCAGCGCGCCGAAGCCCAGCGCCGTGATCATAGGCCCAATGATCAACGGTGACCTGGCGCCGACACGATCGACCAATCCGCCCGACCAGCGCGACAGCAATCCGATGACAATCGTGAAGGGAAGGAAGACAGTGCCGGCTCTCACCGCCGAATAGCCGCCGACCTGGATCAGCGCGAATGGTAGAAAGAAGAACGCGCCGCCGAGTGCGGCATAAAGCAGCAACGTCAACAGATTGACGGCTGTGAAGGTGCGCGACCTAAACAGATCAAGTGGCAACATCGGAGTTCGGCTGTGGCTTTCCAGCCATATGAAAGCGCAAAGCAGCGCCAGACCGAGCGCAAGCGGTGCGATAACTTTCATGTCGGTCAAACCGAACTCCGGCGCCGCAATGAGTCCAAAACACACTCCGGCCAAGCCTAGCAGCGCCAGCAAAGCGCCGGTCCAATCGAGCCTACCGGCGGTCTCAGGCCCCCGACTTTCCGGAACGTGATTGACGACGATCCAGAGTGTCGGCACCGCAAGGACGGGATTTATCAAGAAAATCCAGCGCCAGCTGAAATGATCGACGATCAGGCCGCCTAGCAGCGGTCCGATCGCGACCGCAATAGCGGAGACCCCGGCCCAAGTCCCGATCGCCTTGCCGCGCTCAGCCTCGTCGAATGAGGCGCCGATCAGCGCCAACGAACAGGGAATCAGAACGGCGGCCCCGACGCCCTGCATGGCGCGGGCCAAGATCAATTGGGCAATGCTCGGTGCAAATCCGCACCACAGCGACGCGGTCGCAAACAGAATGATGCCGACGATGAACATTTTTCGCCGACCAAAGCGATCGGCCGCGGCACCGCCGGTAAGCAAAAGCGCTGAAAGACAAAGAGTGTAAGCGTTGACCAGCCACTGAATGACTGCGACCGAAGTTGCAAGATCGCTTTCGATCGCCGGAAGCGCGATATTGACAACAGATTGATCGATATAGGTGATGCTCGAGGCCAAAATCGTAGCCAATAGAACCCAGGGCCTTTCGCTGGCGGTGCAATTCGCCGCCGGGACAATCGATCGGATTGTTGCTTCGTCGCAGGGCGCCGCCTTCGGATTGATCACGCGTGGTCTCCGAGTGAGCGATGATCGCGAGCTTGAACGACCGAAACACTCTTCAAAAGAAGCAAGATTGGGGTGCAATAAGCGTCCGGCCAACCTGGAAATCGCAGATCCCTTATGGCTCTAGCGAGTCTGGAACAGCCGCACGCCGTGATCGTCTAAGATAAACAGCGGTGCGTATTGCGTTTCATCGACGTCCTGCACCAGCGCCAAGGTCAAGTTATCAAGGATGAGCCATCGACCATCCTGATATACTGCGACTACCATATGATCCTCGACGTGATTGCGCTGATGCACAATAACGAGCCGGACACGATCTGCTGGGATGCCTACTTCGCGAAGTGCAAAGTATTTTGCCGTCGCATAGGCCTTACAATCACCCTCGGCGTTGATGGCATCAACCGCCGTCAGCCATTCGCTTGGCTCGAATGGTGTGATCGAAAGATTGATTGTCCGATTAATGTGCCCAATTATTGCCAAGCCATCTTGATCTCGCGCTTCGGTGATGATCTCCCACAAGGTGCGAGGTGGTCCGCACTCGGTCGACGTGCTATCGACACAGGCACCGAGTAGCGCATGGTCGCCTCCAAGCTCCTCGTACACAGTTTGCCAACCTTCGACGAGCGGCCCTTGCGGCACGTCAATGGTGTTTCCGCCGAACGGGTCAATGGGTCGCGCGTAAGCGAAATGCGCCATCCCAATCACAAGAGCTAGGGCGGCCAGAATTGCTCTTACATTCGGAAGTGTGCCGCTAATCGCCTCTCGTCGGGGCATAGTATTCACCCTTACGCCATTGATTCAGTTCTTGAGGCGTCGGCTACAGGCTTTATTCGGGGCTCGCTGATTAAAACAACTAACATTTCCGCAAAACCCTCTCAGAATCGACCCGGTTAGCCGGCATGTGTCGACGCCACGATCGTGGCGCCTTCACCGCGACTCTTGAGCGGTCGCATTCCGGTCAGACCGCGCAGCAGCACATAGAAGACCGGTGTCAGGAACAGCCCAAAGAACGTCACGCCAAGCATGCCGAAAAAGACTGCGACGCCCATCGCGTGGCGCATTTCCGCGCCGGCACCGGAGGACAGGACGAGTGGCACCACGCCCATGATGAAAGCGAGGCTCGTCATTAAAATAGGACGAAGCCTCAAGCCCGCCGCCTCTATTGCGGCGCTGACTGGGGATCTGCCCTGCAATTCCAATTCGCGCGCGAACTCGACGATCAGGATCGCATTCTTGCAGGCGAGCCCGACCAGCACGAACAGGCCGATCTGGGTGAAGATGTTGTTGTCGCCACCGGTGAGCCACACCCCGGTGATCGCGGAGAACAAGCACATCGGCACGATGAGGATAATGGCAAGCGGTAGAAACAGGCTCTCGTATTGGGCAGCCAACACCAAAAACACCAGCAGAACGCAGATCGGAAACACCAGGAGCGCCGTGTTGCCGGCAAGGATTTCCTGATAGGTCAGATCGGTCCACTCGAACTGCATGCCTTTGGGCAAGGTATCCGCGAGAATTTTCGCGATCGCCGCTTGCGCTTGGCCCGATGAATAGCCGGGCGCCGCGGCGCCATTTAAATCCGCGCTCCGGAAGCCGTTGTAACGCGACGCACTGTCCGGACCGGTCGTCTGGCTGACATCGATGACGGCCCCGAGCGGCACCATTTTGCCGGATGAGTTGCGGATCTCAAGTCGTAGGATGTCGTCGGGTTTGGTGCGGAACGGCGTGTCGGCCTGGGCGATCACTTCGTATGTGCGGCCGAAGCGGTTGAAGTCGTTGACGTAGATCGAACCCAGATAGGTTTGCATCGTGTCGAAGACGTCCTGCACATCCACACCCAATTGCATCGCTTTGGTGCGGTCGAGATGGGCGTAGAGCTGCGGTACGCCAATGTTGAAATTGGAGAAGACCGCCATGAGCCCTGGCGTTGTTGCCGCCTTGGCCTGGATCTCTCCCATGACGCGGTTGAGCACTTCATCACCCTGATCGGTGCGATCCTCCACCTGCAGCTTGAAGCCGGCGATGGTGCCCAGACCATTGACCGGTGGCGGCGGAAAGATGGCGATCACGGCGTCGCGGATGCCGGCGAACTTGGCCTGCAGTTTCTGCGAAATCGCAAAGCCGGAAAGATCCGGCGTGGTCCGCTCTTCGAAAGGCTTGAGCGTTTCGAATACAATGCCGGCTGACGGGCTGTTGATGAAGCCGTTGATCGAAAGGCCCGGGAAGGCGACGGCGCTTTGCACGCCGGGCTCCTTGAGAGCGATATCGGACATTTCCCGGATCACCTTATCGGTGCGATCGAGAGTGGCGCCTTCCGGCAGCTGTGCGAAGCTCACCAGATATTGCTTGTCCTGCAACGGCACGAAGCCCGGCGGCACGGTGCGGAAAATGAAGACGGTCGCTACCAGCAGTACCGCATAGACGGCGACGGCGGCCGCCTTGCGGGACAGAACGCGTGTGACGCCATGCCCATAGCCGGTCGAGGCGGCGCGGAATACACGGTTGAAGCGATTGAAGAAGGGCCCGAGCACGCGTTCCATGCCGCGCGCCAGCGCGTCCTTCGGTGCGTCCTGCCCTTTTAGCAATAGCGCCGACAAGGCCGGCGACAACGTCAGCGAATTAAATGCAGAAATGATGGTTGAAAAGGCGATGGTGAGCGCAAACTGGCGATAGAATTCCCCGGTCAGACCGCTGATGAAGGCAATCGGCACGAACACGGCGCACAACACCAGCGCAATGGCGATGATGGGGCTCGTGACCTCGCTCATCGCCTGCAAGGTCGCATCGCGCGGGCTCAAGCCCGCCTCGATATTGCGCTCGACGTTTTCCACTACAACGATGGCGTCGTCGACCACGATGCCGATAGCCAGCACCAGGCCGAACAGCGACAAGGCGTTGATCGAAAAGCCGCACATGAACATGGCCGCGAAGGTGCCGACGATCGATGTCGGCACCGCCAGCAGTGGAATGATCGACGCCCGCCAAGTCTGCAGGAACAGGATGACGACGAGGACGACGAGCGCCACCGCTTCGAGAAGCGTATGCACCACCGCCTTGATCGAATCGCGCACGAACACTGTGGGATCGTAGACGATGCTGTAATCCATCCCTTCCGGGAAGTTTCGCTTAAGCTGCTCCATCGTCGCGCGTACGCGATTGGAGATCTGGATGGCATTCGAGCCAGGCGACTGAAAGATCGGGATCGCAACCGCCTGCTGATTGTCGAGCAGCGAACGCAGGCTGTATCCCGAGGCGTCGATCTCGACCCGCGCCACGTCTCTCAAGCGCGTGACAACTCCGTTATCGTTCTTGATTACGATCTGGCCGAACTGCTCGGGATCGGACAGCCGTCCCTCGACGTTGATCGGAAGCTGCAGTTCGCCCCTTTCGCTGTAGGGTGGGCCGTTGACGATCCCCGCCGCAACCTGGACGTTCTGGCGACGCACTGCGTTGACCACGTCGTCGGCGCTCAGGCCGAGTTCGGCTATCTTCTGCGGATTGAGCCACAGCCGCATGGCGTAATCGCCGGAGCCGAATAGTTGAACGCTGCCGATACCTTCGATCTTGGCAAGCTGGTCCTTCACGTTGAGCACCGCGTAGTTCCGCAGATAGAGCATGTCGTAGCGGTCGCCAATCGATTTTAGATGCACCACCATGGTGAGATCGGGCGAACTCTTGACCGTCGTCACGCCGAGGTTCCGCGTCACGTCAGGTAGCCGCGGCAGCGCCTGGTTGACGCGGTTTTGGACGAGCTGTTGCGCCAGGTTGGGATCGGTGCCGAGCTTGAACGTGACGGTAAGGGTGAGGGTGCCGTCACTTGCGGCTTGCGAGAACATGTAGAGCATATTCTCGGTGCCGTTGATCTGCTCCTCGAGCGGCGTCGCCACCGTGTCGGCGACGGTCGACGGATTGGCGCCGGGAAATAGCGCAGTCACCACCACGGACGGCGGCACGACTTCGGGATATTCCGAAATCGGCAATTGCGTCATCGAGATTAGACCGGCCAGGAAAATGGCGACCGAGATGACGCCGGCAAAAATCGGCCGATCGATGAAGAATCTGGACAGATGCATTTTAGTTATTCCGGCGCTGGACCGGACCTCAAGCTCGAACGTTCGGCGATCAATTGCTGGCAGTTCGGGGATCGAATTGCGGATTGACTTGAGCGCCGGGCGCAAGCCGCTGCAGGTGATCGAGGATCACGCGCTCGCCGGCTTTTACGCCCGCGAGAATCACACGATTGCCGTCAACCTGAGGGCCGAGTTGAACGGTGCGGTATTCCGCCCTATTGCCGTCGCCGATCACGAAAACGAAGCGCTTGCTCTGGTCGTTGCCGATGGCGCTTTCCGGAACCAGCAGCGCGTTATCGAGCGTACCACCGCCCATCCGCACCGAGACGAACATTCCCGGGATCAGGCCGCCGTCGATATTTGCAAAGCGGGCGCGAGCGCGGATCGTTCCTGAACCGGTGTCGATCCGGTTGTCGAAGCTGTCAATATTGCCGCGGTAGACATGTCCGCTATCGCCCGTGATGACGAGCTCCACGGGGATCTTCCGCTCCTGTTCCCGCGTCTGGCCGTAATTGCGAATGTTGTTGAGATAGGTCTGTTCGTCGACCTCGAAGTCGGCATAGACGCCATTATCCGACACGATGGAGGCAAGCAGCGGCGGCGGTGCAGTCGGTGAGCCGACCAGATTGCCGAGCGTGATTTCGGCTCGGCTGATGCGCCCGGAGATCGGCGCTTTGACATAAGCGTAATCGAGATTGACCTGTGCCGCGGCCAGCACGGCGGTGGCGGATTGAACGGCGGCCTGCCCGGAATCGTCGGCATTGATGCGTTGATCGTAGGTTTCCTGCGACAGGGTATTCGATTTGACGAGCTCGCTGCCGCGCTGCCGCTCGGCCTTGGCGAATTTGGCATTGTTGATGGCGCTCTCGAGATCGGCCTGCGCCTTGTCCACGGCCGCCTGATAGGGCCGCGGATCGATCACGAAAAGAATGTCGCCGGCGTTGACCCGCTGCCCGTCGCTGAAGCGGATTTCGGTGATGCGCCCAGTTACCTGAGGCCTGATCTCGGCGTAATCCACCGCGTCGATCCGACCGGAGAACTCCGCGAAAGGCGCAACAGTTTGCGGCTTAAGTAGCCCGACCGAAACGGCAATCGCCGCCGGCACAGCTGAACCGGCGCGGGCTTGCGCGTCTTGGTATCTGGTGGCAGCAGCCACAACAAAAACGCTAACCGCCGTGGCGGCGACCAGACCGGCAATCAGCCAGCGGCGCGGCCATGTTGAAATCGATGAGATAGACCATTGACGCATGATCAGGCTCCACATATGTATCCCTTGCTACACATGTAGGAGATAGAAACGGTCCGTCAAGAGACTTCTGTAGCGAATACTAAGAAAAATTGGAGGTGCGTTCAATGGTCATGGGCCGACCCCGGGAATTCGATACTGAAAAGGTTCTCGACGAAGCCATGGAAGTGTTTTGGCGCCATGGCTACGAGGGCGCTACGATTGCTGAACTGACCACCGCGATGGGGATCAATCCGCCGAGCCTTTATGCCGCCTTCGGGAGTAAGGAAGGACTGCTCAAGGCTGCGCTTGATCGATATACCGAGAAGCGAGCCGAATTTATGCGCGACGTGCTTGGCGCGCCGACGGCGCGCGAGGTAGTGGAGCGGCTTTTGCTCCGGATCGCCGACCTGCACACCAATCCTAACGATCCCCCAGGTTGCCTTTTGGTCGCCGGCGGTCTCGCCTGCGGCGCCGGAGCAGAAAATGTTCCGTTCGAGCTCGCCTCGCGCCGTGCCCAGGCTGAGGAGCAACTTCGCAATCGTTTCATAGACGCGATAAAGGAAGGCGACCTCGCGGCTGACGCCGATCCCGCGGCCCTTGCGCGCTACCTTTCCGCCGTAATCGCCGGCATGGGAGTCCTGGCGTCATCCGGCGCTAGTCGAGAAGAATTACGGCAGATTGCACTAGTCGCGCTCAAAACGTTCGACGAGCAGCTGAGGGTACGCGCAGCGTAACCGAAATGAAAAGCCGCGCGCACTCGCTCGCTGGTTCTGGGCCTCGAAGTGCCACACAACCTCCTTGTGCTCGCCGACGAGGTGATCGAATAGCGCTGGTGGATGTCCGCTACACCTAAGGACGAAGGGGCGACAGGGCCGATCTTTGGCGCGATTTTTCAGCAGCAACCACAGCTTTGGCCGGACCAAGCCTCTCGGCCTTCCTTGACCAAGAAGAGCACGATTGCCAGCGAACCGACGCCATCAATCCACCATGCGCCGACGAGCCATTGCGCGGCGAGGCTCACGACAACCACAAGCGACAACCATCCGCACGTCACGGCCTCCATCGCGTCAGCCCGAAGAGCACGACTTCCGATCTTCTCGGCGATGGCGATCTTGCGTTGCGCCAGATAGCGCATGGCCGGAATTGCGATCAGCGCGACGATGAAGCCCGGCCATGAGAATTCCTCGCCGGTTCCCCTCCATAATTGCCATACGGCCGCTGCGGTGACATAGGCCGCTAAGAGGAACAGCAACCCGCCGCCGACGCGACTTGCAACACGCTCGGCGCGTTCAGAAAATTTCTGACCATGGCGAAGCTCTACGGAAAGGCGCCACATGAGGACGCCCGCCGACGCCAACTCAATGACGCTATCGAGGCCGAACGCGACAAGCACAAGGCTTCCGGCTGTCACACCGGCCGCGATGGCGACGACGGCTTCAACCGTCATCCATCCAATTGTTAGCCCTTCGAGCCGGAAAGCCTCATGGATGAGCGGTAGCCGGTCGGCTCGCGGCGGCAAGAAGAGTGGTGGCGGTGCGCACGACTCTGCCATTCGCAAAGTATATGGCACTCAGGCCCTAATGTCCGCTTTTGGGTCAAAAGCTGCCGTGACCGTCCTTACAGTTGGTGTCCGCTTTACCCCCGAAAGCGGACACGGCAGTTGCCGACACCCGCGGCAGCTAAGGGCCAGAAGCGGACATCGCGGCTGTGATACTCAAAAACGAAAGAGGCCGCTAACGGAGGCGGCCTATTGAGGAGCCTTTGAGGGTGACCATTAAGCGAAAAGGGTATGTTCCCCGGTGAAGTGTACGCCACAGCCTGCGCACGCCCAGCTTTTCAATTCAGGCGCGCCGCCTAACTTGGCAGTAGTCCGGGTTAGCCGCATCGGCTCCCCGCAACTTGGGCAAACGGGAATGTCAGGGCTTGGTTTAGAGATCATTCGTTCGCTTTAGCGGATGTAGAACAGCGTCCGCCAGTCTTAGCCATTCGGCCGCCATTTCGCGATTGATGGCGCCAGCGTTCTGATCCTTAGTCGAGGTCACCATTGTCAGGCAATGCTCGGCGTACCGCGCGTATTCTTTGTGTTTTTCATTCTTTGAAATTGCCATGATTCCCCTACTAGCCCCCCACCGGCGGCTAAAATCTGTCGCAGGATGCGTGGATGAGTCTGGTCAAAATTGACCACAGGTCGCCACTGAGCCGGCCTTTATTTGTCCTATGTAAATTCTTTCAGGGTTGCCTCGATCAGCGGATCAACACCATGCACGCCCTGTTGCGCGAGTTGGATAATGAACTTCGCGACCGTCTCAGTCGCGGGGTCACGGCGAATGATGGGGCCGAGCTTCTCGCAAACCGCCTCGAACGCCGCTGACATGTCGCGCAGTGTTTCAGGGTCGAAAGCCTGACTCGCAAGGAATGGTGTAATTGGCATAGCCGCTCCCTTTCTCAGGCGGGAGCGGCACCGGTCTCTCAGTCACCGACGCCTGACCAATGGTCGCTGCCGGTGATGAGTTAATGTGCGCGCTATTTGGACAAATAGCTAATCGCCTAACTGCAGCCGCTTTCTGTCAAAAGTAGCTAACTCCCTGATTCAAAAGGGACCAGTCCGGATGGAAAGCGCCAGTACCCGCCCGCCTATAGGAACAGATCAGAAATCTAGAACATTTCCTCCCGCGCGGATCGCACGCCGAGCCGCTGTTGTTGCCCGTCATGTCCGTTTTGGCTCATTAGCTGCCGCGGCGCGGTCAAATCATGATGTCCGCTTTTCCCCCAATAGCGGACATCGAAACGCTGTAACAAATCTTCGGCGGCGGGTGTTAACTGGTGCGGTGGCCGGCTGCAATCCGACCTGTTACGAGTACGGTCAATGAACGAGCGACCATCTGAACCAATCCCGCATTATCTGCGCGATGCCTTCTATGGTGCGGTGCAGCTTTTTCCGAACTGGACCCCCGCCGATCACGGACCCTTAGTGAGCGTGGAAGGCCGACGATACACGATCGGGCAAGTCTGCGATTTGGCGATCAGCTTCAGAGACGATCCCTTGCCGGATAATCTCGTGGGCAAGTTGATGTATTTCTTGAACGCTGGAGACAGGGATCTCCTCGAGGATCTGGCCAAGGACAGCTCGTATTCAGGTGGCGCACGTTATCTACTCAAACTGATGGACCGCCGCGCTACCGACAATCAGACCTTTGAAGAGTCACGCCGCTACAGGTAAATGCGGCCTATCGCGTGCTTGGCTGACGCGGAGCCGAATGTGAAGCAGAAATTCAAGTTGTACGGCAAAACCCAGGAGGACATCGAGTCTCAACTTTTGGAATGGCAGAAGAAAAATCCCGGGCTGTCGTTCAAAAGGCATCCTATCGAGCGAGTATCACTCTCGGTCCAGCGTGCGGGATTTGAGCATACGATGACTGGCGCGCACATCGCTTTTTCGATGCTGATCGAATACGAGATCTCCGGTCCTCGGCCGCGCACACGCTCACGGTATTAATCGGCTATGCCCTTTCTGTTCCCGTGAAGGGACCTGAGGTGCCATTAAAGACGGGCAAACTCAGAGTGAAACTAGTAGCACTACTAGAAAATCCCAACGTCGCCGCGTGGCCAGTAAGTTTAGTCCCGTCGTTCTTCTGGAAAAACCAATTTGTATCCAGCGTCGAGGTAATTAGGAATACTCCCGCCGTGGTGGTGGTCGCTACTGTCACGATGTTTGTGTTGTCTACGACGCAACAGCTCCCACCGGAAGTCTGGTCGAACTGTTCCATATAAGTCGTTGCGTGGGCGTAGTCTGGAAGACTAAGCCCAACTGCTACCACCGCGGCGGCGCAAGCTGCCGATCTACTTGGAGACATTCGACACTCCTTCTAAACAACCGTGACAAATCATAAAAAATGCTGTCAGCGCAATGCCAAAGGTGACGCATATATCCAAAGTTATCTGGGTCTATCCGTTACCGATCTCATTACTCCTTAAGTCTTCTGTCGAAAGGTCGCTTTTTAGCTGCGTTTGAGGACGCGCCCCTACTAGATTGTTGGGCGGCCTGATGTCGGCTTTGCGCCAACAGCGGCCTCGTGCAATGCAACAACCGGCATCTCAAGGTTAAGAAACGTCGGCTTGGACAATCTTGCCGAGACGCAAGAATGGCCAGGCGACCGCCGTCATGGCCCTGCGGCTTTGCAGCAGTTGCGCAGCCTGCGCCGCGGTCCGTCCAGGAAAGACTGGTTTATTCATAGTGCGTGACGGCGGAGGACAGGCGCTCGGCTATTTTTATTTTGTCGATGAAAAAGAGCAGCGCCCAGTTTTTAAACACCTTACCCGCGAGGAGGCACATCAGATCGCTACCGCCGTCGCCAAGCTGCCGGAGTTGACATTTAAGCCATGATCGCAAGAAGCATCGTGGCGATCTACCGAAAACAAAAAGCTAGACGGGAATGATTTTACTAACGTGACCGACCGAAAAAAGTGCCCCCTCAAAGTGGTTCAGGCCCCGCGTGTCGGAGAGGCTCTCGATGCTCCGCCTATCTTGATCGCAAGCCCCCAGATGGTCGACTATACCTGCGGGCAGTGCGGCGTCGTTCTTCTGCACGCCGAAGAGGGGCGTGTGCATGGGCTCCTCATCCGTTGCGGCGCTTGCGGGGCGTACAACACGACTGATGCATGAGCGAAGCCCGGACAAGCATGCGGCTTTCCGTCTAAAAACCCATTTTCCTCGGTGAATCTTTTGAGCTGAGAAGCAACCAAATGGCATGAAACACGTTGAGTTCTAGGACCTTCATAGGGTTGCGAACGGGGATTAGGTGTCATGCTCAAGACCGTCTACGCCGTTGCTGTGGCTGCAATCGCGGCGGCTTGTTTCGTCGCGTTTCCGAGCCTGTCATTCCGGGTTGAGGCTAATTCGTCGGTGCTGGCCGCCAAGGGCGACCGTGCCGATGTGCGGCCGCTTGGTACCGATTGCGGCCAGAATGCCTGGCCGCATTTCGATGCCGCGTGCCTGCGCGATGCCCGCAATCCGATGGTGACGCCGCGTGATGTGCGGTTCGTCTCTGCTGATCGGAACTGATACCCCGAAAGCGGACATTAGCTGCCGATCTAATTTCCCTGTTATCGGGTCATGGCTACCCTGTTCTGCCGAAATTTTTCCCTGTCAATTTCCGCAGGGAATTTCTCCAAAAAGCGCCGTCGCCGCGGCACCAAGTGATGGTCGCGTTCGCCGCGTCAGGCCCATTCGGTCAAAAGCGGACAATCGCCCACTGCTCAGAGCGAGGTGTCAGGACGAAAGAGGCCGCCAATTGATTTTGTCGGTCACTTCCTGCGCTAATTCGGTGCAACGGGCGGCATACGCTCGCAGTCGTTCAACCTCATTCATGGCGTGACCGGCTTTTAAAGTAGTGACATTCCAGTTTGACCGCGCCACGGCAGCTTTTGACCCAAAGCGGAATCCGGGCCGAGCGACCTGTGAAGCCGTCGGCCAAGTTTAGGGGCTGCGTTAATTCCTTGGGAACCTAGAGTCGGGGCGCACTCCTCCGCTGTTAGTGAGCCCAGCTGTGAGTGGGTTTTCGATGTCGCTTTGTGGAACTGCCGTAGTGCGCCGCTGAACTTTGGCGAGCATACAATTCAGCACACCGCAGCCATCTCTCTGCCATGTGACTCCATACTGTTTTGCTCTCTGGATTGCGGGCGAGCTTTGCCATGAACTTACATTCAGCGGCGAATCTCAAGAACCGGTCTGCCGCGTTCATAATGGAACCTCCGGTGCTCCGTCGTCCCCTGATGAACCGAATCGTCCATCTCCTGGAAAGTTCCGGACGGAACGAAATAATTTCTAGCGCGGCCTTCGGGCGGATAAGGGGTTACCCACCAAAAGTTCCAAGTTTCGTAAGCCAGTTCGCGCGTCTAGGCGCACCAGCGTCAGACTGGATTGGTCGCTTGACAATCCAATTTCTTGGAGCAGAATTTGGTGCACCTTTCTGGCACGGAGGTCTAAATGATTCCACCGAGTCAAAAGGCCGCGAAGATTGTTGCGTAGCTCGTTCGGTCCGCAGCATAGCGGCAACAACACGGACGGTTCGCCGGGTGCGACCCCTGTGGGTCGCATCAGTTAGGCAAGACCCCAACTCGGTCGCCCCCGGCGAGCATTCGCTATCGGCAGTGACCAAAAACTGTGCACCGAGGGAACCGCCGTGTTGACGCGCCGCTTTTCGGAACGTTTGACCAACCGAAATGTTTACACCGATGGAGGGCAGAAACGGCGGGTGCCCTGTGCCTCGGTTGCCCAATAATCCAGATCGTGATTTTTCGACCGGTCAAAAAGAAGACGATATCCACGCCGACATCGCCGAGAACTTATTTGAGTCTCTGGTTGTCGGGTATAGCCAGCTCATAGATGACTCGCGGGTCCGATTCCGCATCGGGGAAATAATAGCGCGGGCGATAGCTGACGAACCGAATCCCCCGCCGGTAAAGTCTTCGCTAGCATTCGTCGAGATTGAATCCCTTCAGTGTTGTCTTGGAGAAAGGACTCATCGGTAGCTTGGCCGGACGACTGCAAGGTCGAAGTTTCTCCTCATCGAACGCCTGTTGGCCAGTGGGCCTAACCAAACGGAAGCGTATGCCGATGGCATCGCGGGTCAATGTCCGCTTTGGGTCATTAGCTGCCACGCGACCTAGCTAGAGGCGCGGCTGCCGTACACCCGACAACGGATACGAAGGTTCTCGCGACCGAGATGGGCCAATAGGCGACATCCCACCGGTGGTTTGATATGAAAAAGGCCGCCAACTGAAGCGGCTCGAGCCATGGCCCTTCCCTGCAGAGAATGCAAAGAACCCATTAGTTGGTATAGGGCGCGCTGTCCCTTTTGTAATGCAGAAAATCCTCTGGGCTACCGTCCCGGTACAAAATGGTTTTGGATAAGTGTCGGTCTTATCCTGGTAGGCTGTTTTGTAGTGTGGTTTTTAATGGTTCTCGGCGGGCTCGCGAGAATTGATAGTCTTCCGAAGTAAAAGGGACCGAATGTCCGCTGTGGGTCATTAGCTGCCGCGACCGTCCTTACGCTTGGGGTTCCGCTATTACCCCAACAGTGGACATTGCCTGCGCGGTTTAATTTCCCTGTTATCGGGTCAAAGTTTCCCTGTTCTGCCGAAATAATTCCCTGTTAGTTTTCACAGGAAATTTCGCCAAAAAGCCGCTTAATGTTGCAACCACGGCGCATCTCGCGTGTTTGAAAGTGGGGCTGAGGCAAAGGACTACTTGAAAGCTTCCGGCCGGATCGAATAGCCGCATTGGGATTGATCTCGATGCTCGATACAATTGGCAGCGTACATGCTGCTTCCCAACATTCGTATGCCTAGAGAGTTGTGACTCATCGAGACTGGCGCGCGGCTCGGCGCGATCACGATGTCCGCTTTGGGTCAACGCATTTTCAAAACAATGACCTGATCGCTGCTGGGATCGGTTGCCGGCCGTAGTCTCTTGATCTGATCTGTTGACACAGCGCCGGCATCATTTCCCCAAGAGTTGCGCACAAAAGATAGCACTTCCGCGATCTGCTCATCGTTCAATTGAACGCGGAACTGCGGCATACGGTACGCATCTGGTACGCCCTTTACGACAAGCGGTTCCGCGCCATTCAGCACGAGATTGATGAGCGACGACGCGTTCGGGTCGAGTACGGCCGGGTTGCCTGCCAACGGTGGCATGAATGGCACCTGGCCCTTGCCGTCAGTGCCATGGCAAGCGGCGCATGAACCGAGATATGTCGCGGCACCTGCCTGTTGCACTTCACCGCCTTGCGCCGATTTTGCTGTTTTATCTTCGTAAGCGAACTGGCTTTGGTCTGCCGTCGCCGGCAGCGACTTGAGAAAGACAGCTATCGCCTTGATATCGTCCTCCGCCAGGTACGGCGTGCTGTTGTTCACCACGTCGAGCATCGAGCCGAAAGCGACCCCTTTGTCGTTGTGGCCGCTTTTCAGGAATGCATCGACATCCTCAACCGACCAACCGCCGAGACCGGTGCGTTTATCGCCTCGCAGACTCGGCGCGGACCATGCATCAAGCTCGGCACCCTGCAGATACGAAGAGTTGCCATCGTCGAGCGCTTTTTCCTCGATGGCCCAACCACGTGGCGTGTGGCATGCGCCACAATGCCCAAGCCCCTCGACGAGGTAGGCGCCGCGATTCCACTGCGCATCATGATCCTGATGGACGGCAAAGCCGGTTTTCGGTGCGAAAACGACATCCCAGATCGCTAACGGCCAGCGCGGACTCAAATACCAGGGAATTTCATTCGGTTTGTTCAGTTGCCTGACGGCCGGCACGTCTTTCATGAAAAACGTGTAGAGCTCTTTTATATCCTCGTCGGCGATCTTGGCGTATGAGGGGTAGGGCATCGCCGGATAAAGGTGATGTCCATCCTTGGCGACGCCCGAGCGGACTGCGCGATCGAAATCCTCCAGCGAATAATTGCCGATGCCCGTTTCGGGATCCGGAGTGACGTTGGTTGAATAGATCACTCCCATAGGGGTCCCCATCGGCAAGCCACCGGCAAAGGCCTTGCCGCCGCGAACTGAGTGGCAGGAGACGCAATCGCCCGCGCGCGCGAGATACTCGCCTTTGTTGGTTGGTGTCCCCGTCTGCTGTGCATGCGAAGGGGGACTGGCGCATGTCAGAAACAGTGTGAGGGCAAGAATCTTGAATCGGCTCATGATCTTCTGAACAACTGTTATAAAGCGCTGACTGCGCCACCAATAAATCGTGCGAACGGCAAGCGGTGCGCTCTAAGCCGCGCTGTACGACAAGTCGTGGTCCATGATCGGCAGCGTGCGGATGCGTTTGCCGGTCGCGGCGAAAATCGCATTTGCGACAGCGGCGGCGATTGGCGGCGTTGCGGCCTCGGCCGCACCGCCCCAGACCTTGCCGCCGCTGGGGACCAGGTGGACGTCGATCTTTGGCGCTTCCGCCAACCGCACCATCCGGTAGGTGTCGAAATTTCCCTGCACCGGAACGCCGCCTTTGATCGTAATCTTTCCGTACAGCGCGGCCGTCAAACCGAAGATCACGCTGCCTTCGGCCTGTTCGGCAATGGTCAGCGGATTGACGATGTAGCGTGTATCGAGGGCGACGGTGACACGATTCACCTTCACGCCGCCATTCGGTCTGACGGTGACCTCGGCGACCTGCGCGCACAGGCTGTCGTCGTCTTCGCAGATCGCGATGCCGCGGGCGGTGCCGCGGGGCAGCGGTTTGCCCCAATCGCCTTTCTCCGCTGCGGTATCGAGCACTTTGAGCCAGTCCGGCTTCCCTTCAAGAAGCTTTCGCCGCATCTGATAGGGATCGAGGCCGCCGTCAGACGCGATCTCGTCGAGGAAGCTCTCGACCGCGAATACATGCTGGTTCGCGCCCGGTGCGCGCCAGTACCAGACCGGCAGGTGCGTGTTCTTGATCAGCGCCTCGACGCGCGTGTTCGGAACTTTGTAGCCGTTGTTAGCCAATCCCGCGACGGCCTGCGGCTCCGGGCCCTTGGCGGGCGGATTTTTGCCCGCACTTGCCAAGATTGATGAAGTGACGACGCGCATCGACCACGCAGATGGCAAGCCGTCAGAGCCAGCAGCAGCCTTGAAGGCGACAACAGCATGCGGGCGGAATTTGTCCTGGCGTGTATCTTCCTCGCGGGTCCAGACCAGTTTCACTGGCTTCTGGACGACTTTGGCAATTGCAATCGCCTGTACGATCTCGTCGCTTACGTGACGTCTGCCGAAGCCGCCGCCGACAAAACAGTTGTGCACATAAACCTGCTCCGGTTCGAGACCCGAGGCCTGCGCCGCAGCTTCCGTTGCTTCATCTGCTGCCTGTGTCCCGACCCAGACATCGAGGCGGTCGGGCTGCAGGTGCACCGTCGCGTTCATCGGCTCCATCGGCGAATGCGAAAGATAGGGTGTCTCGTAAACCGCCTCGAATGTCTTCGCGGCGCCCGACATCGCCTGATCGACATCGCCGTCATTGCGCGCCGTCACCATCGTCTCGCTAAGTGCGGTGTGAAACGCCTGGGAGAGTTGGTCGCTGTCAACGGAGCCTCCCGCGCCGGCATCCCATTCCGGCTGCAGCCGCGCGAGTGCCTGTTTGGCGCGCCAGTAGCTGCCGGTGGCGACCACGGCGACTGCGTTATCGAGCCGGACCACCTGAAGCACGCCGGGCGCGCCGGCGAGCACCGAGTCATCAACATTTTTCAGTTTGCCGCCCGCAACGGGGCAGGCATAGATCGCTGCGAAAACCATGTCCGGTAGCTGTGTGTCGATACCGAATTTTGCCGAACCATCGATCTTGTGCACGACGTCGATGCGCGGCATCGGAGTGCCGATGAATGTGAACTTGTCAGGCGTTTTGATCGCGGGTTCCTGCGGGAGCTTTATTTTCGCCGCATCCGCGGTCAGTTCGCCATAGCGCAGCGTCCGTCCCGACGGACCGTGGCTGACGACACTCGACGCCGCCGTGCATTCCGACGCCGACACACCCCATCGTGCGGCCGCAGCCGCGATTAGACGTTCGCGCGCACTGGCACCGACTTGTTGCATCTTCTTTTGCGTTCCCCGCACGGTGCGGCTGCCGGCTGAGATCATGGGACCGTAAAGCTTGTTTTCGCGAACATTGCGGTTGGCGGAAGCGTATTCGACGCGAACCTTGGACCAATCGCAGTGCAGCTCTTCGGTAAGGATCATCGGAAGCGCAGTCATGCTTCCCTGACCCATCTCCGAGCGCGGATACCGGATCAGGATGGAATCGTCGGGGTCGATGGCGATCCACGCGTCGATCTCATTGGCGGCGTAGGCATTGTCTTCGTTCCAGGGCTGCGCGACGACTATTGCGGCTTCTGCAATCGCCGGCGCGGCGCCGATGCCGATCATAAGGCCGCCGACGGCGCTGGTTGCGGTCAGGATGAAGTGGCGGCGGGTGAGATTCGCGTTCATTGCCGCACCTTCACGCTTTCATCAGATCGGCGGCGCGATAGATAGCGCGGCGAAGCCGTTCATAAGTCCCGCAACGACAGATATTGGTGATGTTTGCATCGATCTCGGCATCGGTCGGATTCGGGTATTTTTTGAGGAATGAGACTGCCGTCATGATTTGTCCGGATTGGCAGTAGCCGCATTGCGGCACGTCCTCGGCCAGCCATGCCTGCTGCACCGGGTGTTTGCCGTCGGGCGAGAGCCCTTCGATGGTGACGATACTCGCACCAGACAGGGTGCCGATCGGTACTGAGCAGGAGCGCATCGCCCTTCCATTAATATGGACGGTACAGGCCCCGCACTGCGCGATCCCGCAGCCGAATTTCGTGCCGGTCAGCCCGACGGCATCGCGCAATGCCCAGAGCAGAGGGGTATCGGGTTCCAGATCGATGTCGTGCTGCGTTCCATTGACCGTGAGCGTGATCATTTGGGCTCTTCTTCGGTGTGAAGCCCGACCTTACGGGTCAAGACGGCCTCAGGGTGGTCTGGGAGGGCCACCTTATTAGATTAATTAGGCAAGCCAATCACGGTTCCGTAAAATCCGCCGCGGAAATGGGGCGCGTCCGTGTCCGCTTTACCCCGAAAGCGGACATTAGTCGGACATCGGATACGCTCAAAGATCGTGGCGAGCTATTCGCCGATAGCTGCACCACATTCGTAATAGAGCGAGAAAATGCAGATCGTTGCCTACGGCTTCTTTCGCCATACTGCGTCCAGGCTCCACACCCCGGCGCCCGCGAAGACCAGGTAAAAGAAAACGAAGCAATAGAGGACCTCGAGCGTGCCGCCGTTTACGATCGGCATAAAACCGCGCGACGGCCGATTGGCGAAATACCAATAGGCAACCGCCATCTCTCCCGACATGATGAAGGCCGCGGCGCGCGTGAACAGACCAATCGTAACTAGCGCGCCTCCGATGATCTCTATCAGCCCTCCAATACCGAGCATCGAGAGCAACGTAATATTGGCGAATGAAGGGTTCGCGACGGGAAATGCGAACCATTTCTGCAAACCGGAACTCAGAAAAAGTAAGCCAGCCATAATCCGCAGGATGCTCAGCACCTGCGACTGATACCTGCTTAGGTGAGCCTCCAAGGCCATTGACACATCCTCCCCGTTTGCGGTTCCGGCCTGTCCACGTCCAGTATTGCGAACTCCCGCGCGGCGGACACCACGGTAATAACAATCAAGTCCAGCTCCTATTCCCTGCCATAGGCTCCCTTAAAGCGGAACCTAGCAGCTGCTCATGTCCGCTTTGGTTGATTAGCTGCCGCGACCGGCCTGAAGGGTGGCGTCCGCTTTGCCCCCAAAAGCTGCCGCGGCACTTGTTGACCGGCGTGTCCGCTATGGGTCAATAAGCGACATTGAGATGCATGCGTCCGGTTCTAACTGCCGACGACGGCCGCCAAATGTTCGATCATCCATTGCCCTGCGGGACCTAACCGATGGTCAGCAAGGTAGGCGCCACACATCGGGAGTTGGGCGGCCCTCGAATCGAACTTCATTGGTCGAACGGCTTTTAGTCGTCCCTGCTCAAGATCGTTTTGAACCTGATGAGAGGGCATGTTGCCCCAGCCGAGACCGGCCAGCAGCATCGAGTGCTTCGCGCCGAGATCGGCAAGGCGCCACGTACGGCTCGACAATACGCCGTAGTCACGTCCTGCGGTTAGCGACGAACGGTCGGTAAGCACAAGCTGGACATGTTGCTGCAGGACGTCTCGATCAATCGGGCCGTCGAGCGCCGCCAGTGGATGATCGGGCGCCACCACCGCGACGAGATCGACGGTAAGCAAGGGAAAGCGCTTCAAGTTCGCCATGTCGCTGAAAAAAAGCGGCAACAATCCAATCATGCAGGTGCCGTCGAGTACCAGTTCCGCGGCCGCGCCGAGCGACTGCACGTAGATGCGCGGCGTAACAGTCGGAAACTTTGCAGTGAAAGCGCGTAACGCCTCCACGACCGCGCGCATCGGGAACATGGAATCGAGAACGATCGTTAGCTCTGCTTCCAATCCGCTGGCCAGACTTCGCGCGAGATCGCGAAAGGCATTTGTCTCCTCGGCGATTCGCCGCGCCCGCGGCAGCAGCGCTTGCCCTGCTTCCGTCAGCGCGGGGCGATAGGCGGTGCGGTCAAACAGCGGAATCCCGGCCTGTGCCTCCAGCTTTTGGATTCCATAGGTCACCGCCGACTGGGCTCGGTTCAGCCGTTTCGCTGCCTTCGAGAAGCTTCCGCTGTCAGCGACCGCGAGGAATATCCGAATTTGGTCCAAGGTCAGCGAGTCGATCATAATCAGATTCATAGAACATCTCTATCGAAACTTCATCTCTTTTATTGATTATCCTTGGGTCCTAGATGTTGGCGGAGCGATCACCCGTATCGGAGGCCCCCAAATGCCTACCCTGCTCGCCATCGAGGTCAGTCCTCGCCATGAGTTTTCCACGTCCCGAAAGCTCACCGCGCATTTCATCGAACGGTGGAAAGCCGCATATCCGGGCTCCGCTGTCGTCGTCCGTGACCTGATGAAGACGCCGCCGCCGTTTGTCGATCTTGCTTGGATCGGCGGCGCCTTCACGCCGCGTGAGCAGCATTCGCCCGAAAGCGTAGCCGCGATTAAAGTCTCCGACGACCTTGTCGCCGAGCTCAAGGCGGCCGACCACATCGTGATCGGGACGCCGATGTTCAACTTCTCGATCCCGGCGGTCCTCAAGGCCTATATCGACCAGATCGTTCGGGTCGGCGTGACGGTGTCGCCAAATAACGTCGGTCTGCTGACCGGCAAGAAGGCGACCGTCATCCTGGCAAGCGGCGGCGACTTCAGCCCTGGCTCGCCCGTTGAGAAATACAATCAGGCGAGCGGCTATCTTCGCCGAGTGCTGGGCTGGATCGGAATCAGCGACGTCGAGATCATCCTGGCTAACCGCGCACGCGCCGGCGTCACAGGTGAATCAGCAGTCGAGCAGTTCGGCATCGCTGTCAGGTCGGCCGCAGCCGTCGCGCCAGCTGTCGCGGCGTGACAGCATGGGCCGGCACTGTGTCCGGAGGAACACCATCATCGATGTCGGCGGCGTCAGGATACTCGTTTCGTGTTTGGCTAACAGGCTGGGCTCTCGGGACTGACCGCTTTCGTAGGAGCACACTATGGAAAAGATAACCGCTAGGCTTGGCGCAGCGCTTTACGTGTGTTGGGGACTCCTGCACTTCACCGCAGCCTATGGTGTCTACAAGTTGGCGCAGAATTCACTTGCAACCGTGGCTCAAGGCCGCTTGATGCAGACGGCGTTTTATTTGGCGGCGTTTGCTGCGATCGCGATCGTGCTCGCACTCAGGCTGAATTGGCGCAACGACCGGCTCGGCTTGTGGGTCAACGGTGTGATGGTCGGCATCGCCGACATTCCTTTCATTCTGTTTGTCTTGTTCCCCGGATACGCACCATGGTGGCCGGGCCTGCTTGGTCCGGCGCTTTGGATTGCAGCCTTTTCAGTCACAGGCCTCGCGCGAATGGGCGCGACCAAGCCTGTTGCGATGGGATCTGGGAGTCTCGCTCACCGAAGCTGACTGTTCTCGCATGGAAGATTTTAGCTGCGCCAACACACCTGCAGCATCCATGGCCACGATCACGCGATCGCCTGGTCGGCCATCGGTCTCCGATTTAAAGTCTTTCTGGGGAGTGCTCGGCCGCGCTCGCTGGGCGCTGTGACGTTTCGCGCGCAATTGGCGGTTGCTAACAGGGGACGTTGAATGTCCGCTTTGGGTCATTAGCTGCACTGGCCGAAGAAGGCGTAGCTTCTTTAATCAGTCAACTTCACCCACTCGCATACACAAGATCGAACAATTCCTCGCGTTCGCATAATGACACGTTACGGAATGTCGGCGGGATAGCCTGCATTGTCGGCGCGCCGTCGAGAGACAACGGAGAGTGCCGGCAAGGAGGCGGCTGGCAAATAATTACTCCGACAGATGCTGGCGCCACTCAACCATGGCCCGAATATCGTTGTTCTCAAACACCGACGCTCGCGGCTCCTTTGTTCCTTGCACGGCGATATCGACCATCACCCGCGCCAAATCGTCAGCCCGGATCACCTGGCTAGGAAAAATTATCCGAAATAAGGGATAGATAGCGCGCAGCAGCCGATAGCCGAGATTTGGCTCCTTCCTCGGCTTCACCGGATAGATGTAGGCGGGGCGAAAGATGTAAACCGCGTGGAACCCAGCTGCGAGAAGCGCGCTCTCGGCTTCGCCCTTGTAGCGCGCAAAGGCGATCCGGCTTTTTCCCGTCGGGTCAGCTCCCTGTCCGCTCAAGAATACGAAATCAACGCTCGGGCTGGTCGTGAAGAGAACTCGCGCAAACTCAACCGTGTAATCGACGCTTATCGTGCGGAGCTCAGCGTCCGACACGGCGCCGGTATACGTGCCGAGGCAAAAGATCGCAGCATTTTGATGCGAGAGTGACTCGGCGAGAGCCGAAAAGTCGGCAAAGTTTATGTGCAGTATCTCATTCAGCTTTGGGTGCGAGATGCCCAGCGTGCGCCGGTTGATGGCCGTTACACGTTCGACGGCGGGGTGCTCAAGTGCATAGCGCAGGGCGTATCCGCCGACCATTCCGGTTGCGCCCAAGAGCACAAGATGTTTGCGGCCCGCGGTCGGAGTACTCATGAGAGCGTGCGCTCCTCGATCCAGTCCACGTAAAGCCGGCGTTCCGCGAAGAGCCAGGCGCCGTCCATTTTGGCAAAGGTGTCGAAGTAGCGGAGGGTTGCGATCATCAATCGGCGATGATCGCCGTCGACGGTGAGATGATGGGCGAGACAGTAGGCTTGCCCTGTGGCGTGGCCTTCCGCGAGCGATGAGATCGTGCTCTGTCCAACGAAGTGCATAGTAGCTTGATATTGATTCAGGTCTGCAAAGACGGGTGCGAGGGCCTTGCGAGAGTGGATCTCCTGGGATGGCGCCGAGTTTTTAGCGTCCATGTAGACGACGAAATGGGTGTCCGGCGTAAACAGTGCCATTTGGCCGTCCGCGTCGCGGCGGTCGGCGCAATAGGCGTAGGCTTCGACGAGCTCGCGGATCGCAAGTCTATCGGCAGCCTCGTCAGGTGAAATCACGCTGTGTTTGCTCATGATTTAGGTTGATCCCTTGCTGCGTAGGATTCACGCCACTTCAAGGATCGCGCGCGTCTCGAGAAACGCGTTTATGCCGTAGGAGCCGTACTCCCGGCCAAAGCCCGAGAACTTGAACCCGCCCCAGGGCGCTTGCGGATCGTCGGTCATGCCGTTGATCACAACTCGGCCGGACCGCACTCGGGAGGCCACCCGCCTCGCGCGCGCCACGTCAGTACCAAGGACGGCGCCGTGAAGACCATACCTAGAGTCGTTGGCGATCCGGATCGCGTCTTCGTCGGTGTCATACGTAATCACGCTGAGCACGGGCCCAAAAATTTCCTCACGCGCGATTGTCATTTCGTTTGAGACGTTCACGAATACTGTCGGCTTTGCGAAGTATCCTTTCTCGAATCCAGTCGGACGACCTTCTCCACCGACCAGCACTTCAGCGCCTTCTTCGATGCCTTTGCGAATGTAGGATTGCACGCGATCATACTGCTTCTGCGACACCATGGGCCCTACGGCAGTCTTGGGATCGGCTGGGTCGCCGACGGGGAACGCGTGCATGGCTTCCACGATGGCGCGCCTGACCGCGTCGAGCTCCTTGCTCGGTACGAGGAGACGCGTTCCGGCAGCGCAGGCTTGGCCGCTGTTCATAAACACCATGCCGAGCGCTGCGGGAATCGCTTCTTTGATATTCGCGTCGTCAAGCAGGATTGTGGGTGATTTACCGCCCAGTTCGAGCGTGACGCGCTTCATCGTCGCGGCGCCATCGCGCATGATTGATTGGCCAACTGCCACCGACCCCGTGAACGATATCTTGGCGACGTCCGGATTGCGTACCAACTCAGCGCCGACCGTAGTGCCGAGGCCGGTGACGACGTTTAAGAGCCCGTTCGGCAATTTCGCCTCGTGAAGAGCCTCGACCAAAACCCGTGCCTGCAACGCGCTCATCTCGCTTGGCTTGATCACAACGGTACAACCTGCGGCCACGGCGGAAGCGAATTTAAGGCACATGAACAGCACGTTCGCATTCCAAGCGGTGATCAAACCGGATACTCCCACAGGCTCCAAGGTCACAGTCGTTTTGTCCCAACTGCGTGTCCACTGGATTGTCGGGAGCGCCTTTTCGGCCGCCGCAAACGCGTTGACGGCGGACTCGACGATTGGTCGCGCGAACTGCACAACGCCGCCGTATTCCTCCACCATTGCGGCTGTCAGGTCATCAATCCGAGCCGAAGCGGCACGGTGCAGCCGACGCAAGATCTCCGCGCGTTCCTGCGGTTTCGATGTACCGAAAGTGGCAAATGTGCGCTTGGCCGCGGCGATTGCGTGCCGTGTGTCTTCCTCGTCGCCCAGCGTGACCTGCCCGATAACCTGCCCGTCGGTAGGTCGAATTACGTCAATGACCTCGCGACCGTGGGACGGGACAAACGCTCCATCAATATAGTGCGTGGTGATAGTTTTAACTGTGTGCATATTCGACGAGGCATTCATGGGGCGCTCCCTCTGTGAGAAATTGCTGTTAGAATGATGTGACGACAATCCGGTTGATCGAGCCGTCCTTCAACTCCGCGTAGCCTTCATTCACATCACGCAGCGCAATCCGTTTCGAAACCAGATCGTCGAGGTTCAGCCGGCCCTGCAGATAGAGGTCGGCGAACATCGGGATGTCGCGTTTGAAGTTGGTCGAGCCGAAGTTCACGCCTTGAACGCGCTTTTGACCGCCGATCGCGTCAAAGATGTTCACGTCGAGGCCGACCTCGGGCTTGGAGACGCCGACGAGATAGAGACCACCACCGACACCCAGCATGGCGAGCCCTTGTTCCGCCACCGCCTTCAGACCGACAAAGTCGAAAACGTGGTCCGCGCCTCTGGGAAACAACGCGCGAACGGCTTCGACCGGTTCGGCTTTGGTGGAGTCAATGACATCGGTTGCGCCGAACCGCTGGGCCGCCTGCAGTCGATTTGGCTGAATGTCGATAACCACAACCCTTGACGCGCCGGCAATGCGCGCACCGCTGATGGCGTTGAGCCCGACCCCGCCGGCGCCAAAGATCACGACCGCGTCGCCGGCGCGCACATCGGCGGTGTTCAAGACGGCGCCCGCGCCAGTGACGACACCGCAGCCTAGCAGCGCCGCTTGGGCGAACGGCATATCCCTTGGCAGAACGGCGAGCTGATTTTCATGGACGAGCGCACGTTCGGCGAAGCCGCCGAGCCCCAAGCCTTGGAACAGGCCAACGCCATGGCGGCTTAAACGGGGCGCATCCGTCGGCGGCCGCAGCGTCGCTTCAGGGTGCTGGCATTGGAAGGAATGGCCGGTCTGGCATCGAGCGCACCATCCGCACGATTGTGCCAACGATCCTACGACGCGATCTCCAATGCGGAACTGGGTGACGTCGGCGCCGATTTCAGCGACGACGCCTGACACCTCGTGGCCGAGCACCGCCGGAATCGGAACGATGTTATGGGTGGCGAACAATAGGTCGGTATGACAGAGCCCGGACGCTTGCACATCAATTAGAACTTCTCGTCCCATCGGGGCGGCGATGTCGATGTTTTCAAGTTCGAATCCGCGCCCGAGCGCGTTGACGACGAGCGCCCTCATCGGTGGAGTTCCCACAGCCGGCGCTGTCGCTGCTCCGTGATTGTTTGCATCGCGCCCTCCCGCGCATCAGCTCGCTCGCTCCGCGAAAGAAGAGCGTACTGACGCGTCGGCGCAAAGAGGGAGATATCAGGCGATCGCCGCTATTGCGCACAAACAATCAAAATATGCGCCGATTAGTACAAATACGGCCTCGCGAAGGCGCGCTGATCGGTTTGATCCGACGAAATGACGGTCTAAACGATGAAGGAAGAACGACTCAACCGTGCGCCAGCCTACCTGCCAGAGAGGGCACGGCGCGTTAAGCGAGAACCGCTTTACGCCAGGCGCCAGGGCTCAATCCGACTCGGTGCGTAAACACCCGTGCAAAATGGCTTTGGTCCGCGAAACCACAGGCCTGTGCGATAGCGGAGAGTGAGGTATCTACATCACGAAGCATCGTTTTGGCCGATTCGACCCGGGCCTGCAGCAGCCATGCATGGGGAGCCAGTCCGGTTGATTTGTGGAACGCCCGCGAGAAGTGGCTGACCGACAAGCCGCAGGCCCCGGCAATCTCGTGCAGAGGTAATACGCCCCTGAGATCGCCGGCCAGCATTTCCTTGGATCGCTTTTCCTGCCAGGGAGCAAGGCCGCCCTTGAGCGGCCTCGAGACTGTCTGCATTCCGCCGTAGGTTTGCGCGCAATGAGTTGCGAGCGCCAAGGACACATAATCTGTGAACAGCCGACTAACCTGATCGGAACTCCGGAGCGCAGGCAGGAGCGATAGGCCAATATGCTTGATTGTCTCGTCGCGTAGGCCAACGCCGGGCCTGTAGCGAAGCTCGCTTATGCGCGGTACATTCGCCTGGTCCGCGAGCGCGTTAAGAGCCGCTGACGGAATGTAGCAAAGAAGCGAGTGGATCGGCTTGTCGATCAGCGCGAGCGGTTCGCGCCTAAGGTCGTGAAGTGTGACATCGCCGGCCCGCAGAGAGTATGCCGAAACCTGACGCCCTTCCTCCCAGTAGGCATTGTTTGGAATTTCCCGAAGCATCAAACAGATCATGTACGCATCCACGCAAGGTATAGGGTCTGATAGCCGTCCGAGAGGCCGGTCCACGTAAATTTCGGTGACGGCGATCTCTGTGGAGTGAAGCGAACGCGTTACGATAGAAGGCGCGTCTTCAGCACCGTATTTGGTGCCTAGGCTACGACCGTAGGCAGCTGTCACCGCTTCCGAACCCTGGTTCTCGCGCATCGCTACGCCTCTAATTCAGCATGCTCTAGCCAGACAAAGCGAAGCTCCACACTAATGAGCAAGCCTAGCTGAAAACTTCCTTCTTTCCAATTCCGGAAGTGTGCGCCTGTCAGAGGTCGGGCGGTGGGTGAGAAGCGGCATTGGCTGCGACCCCCAATGTCTCAAATGGGTCCTTAACTGCCCGGACATCGGCATTGACCGGGCCTGTCCACTAATGACCCAACTCGGACACGCCCGGCTCGAGGTTTTTGGAGGGCAAGTATTCTCCTATTCTCCTATGGGACGAACCATTGCCGAAAGGGCCGGTCGAAATAGATCCAGGACCTCTCCAGTTCGTGTGGTCGTTGCGGTAGGTCGGCTATGAAGGCATTGCGACAATTTCTTGAGCAGTAATGCCGGCTGCTAAACCACCTCCTGTGGGCGACCAGACCAATACTGCGACCGCACAAGGGATTTGAGCATCTCATGACACCTTCCTCCCGCAATCGTTGATAATGGACGTGGTCAATTCTGATCTTCCCGGAAGACACTGCGTATCGCAGTAGATCAAACGCGTTCTTGCATCACGAACATAACCCTTTTCGATGATATTGCCGCATAGAGCGCACTTTCCGTCTGTGCGCGGTACGCGGTCATTAACAAGAACGAACCTGGTTTGGTGCGCAAATCCGGCCGTGGCGAAAATCGGATGGGTCTTCATGCTCACCTCCATCGGTTCACAGTGCCGCTAGGAACGTGAAGTCTGCGCGGGCTCGTCGTAGATTACTCGGGAGCGGGAAATCCGAAGTTCGGATCGCGCTGGCACAAGCCCGATTGCCGCCGTTGCGAGCAAAATTTCTAGCCCAAACAGCAAGTAGTTCATGATCACTCTCCCTGTCGTTGCTTCGGATAAAAGCGACCAATGGGTTAGGTCGACCGCCAAGCAATCCGAAACCTGCTTTCAGATCATGCCAAATAAGATTGCTGCCACACCCGGTCTATTCCCGTGCGGTGGCTGCCTGATCATTGCTCCTGATCACAAAAAAGTTTGTCTGCCCCAGGCACTTCACGACTTTGATTAATCCATTGGCTTGCAGCGAGGCACGACGGAATGAGCAACGAGCCTGACGATCTATGTGACGACCGGCCCACTTTGCTTGGCTGTCGCACTGGCGGCTTCAGCGAAATTCACCTGGCTGAACGTTGTAGGCCCCTCAAACCATGTCCGCTTTCACCAGCCGTCCGGCGTACATCTGACGGATGACCTTCGGTTGCGTGGATCACATTGTATAAGCGCCACCAGGTGCATTGGCCAAGACGGCGATCGTTGCGCTTACAAGCGGGGCTGACACCCGGCCGATTTTTTCATCGGTATTGTTACGTCTCCTAATCATACGCATAAATGTTAGCTTCACTCTTGTGATCTGTGAGATTTATTCCCGAAGCCTGTTAGTCAGGAAGAAGGCGTCATTGCCACAAGAGTCCTAAGCTTGGGGAGCACCGAGGTGTCATCCTCTTGATATGCAATAACGCTTACGAACTTACCGTTCGAGTCCATCAGATAAATAGGAGTAGAATGGTCCATCACATAGCCGCCATCATCTGTCGGAATACGTTTGTAATAGACGTGGTATTCTCGCGCGATCGCGGCGATCTCATCGGCAGTACCTGTGAAACCGCGGATATGCTTGTCGAAGGATGATAGGTAGTCGTGCATGAGTGCCGGCGTGTCCCTCTGCGGATCAATCGTTACGAAAACGTAATTCATCCTGCCCGCATCTGGCCCGAGTTCTTGAATCCAATGCGACAATTCCAACAGTGTGGTCGGACAGACATCCGGGCAGAATGTGTAACCGAAATACATCACCGACGGTTTGCCGGCGAGGGTCCTTTCAGTGACTGCGGTGTTTGAATCGTCCACGAGCCTGAACGGACCCCCGATGGGGGCCACGCCGGCGCCTTTGTCTGGTTCGCGCGCGGCTACGACGAACGCTATAAACAGTGAGACAACAGCAAAGCCCGCAAAACCGGCCATGGCGGTCCGCATCCAATGACGTGCATTCATTGTTCATCTCCGTGACCACCGCCTTGGTCGCTCCAACATCGCGTCCATGAAATTATCGGCACCGCGACGGAAATATTCCCGGCTTCTTCGAATTCAGCATAGCGGGATAACGGCGTGCCTCGGCCTACGCCCCGACGTTCAAGTCCGGCTCCGAGACCGATCCGGCCCATTGCAGAGTTTTGCTCAGATAAGCCAAGCGGCGTCGAAGTAGGCTGCAAGTGTTCCGCTTTTGACTTCCGAAAACTGAGAAGTGCGAGCGCGCTTCAGATCGAATGGAATATCAAGTCGATCCACCGGGGATATCCAGAGAGCGGTCTTTCAAAAAACGAATAAGGCCGCCGATCGGGCGGCCTTATCGCTCAACGCTGGACGTTGCTAGCGCCACTGACCCGAGACGATGCCGCCGTCCGAGCCATAGGACGCCACGCCTGTCCCGCTACTGGCCGCCTGCTCCCTGGCAACTCCAGCGTTGGCTGCAGTCAGGGCTGAAAAGGCGGTGCTGAGGATGATTGCCGCGGAAAGTGCAATCTTGGTCTTGTTAAACATCGTCATATCTCCTGTTTGAGGTACGGTCGTTGCGACCATACACAGCACAAGAGTCCCTTCGCATTCGGATTATTCCCAACCGTCGATGGCCGAGGATGTTATGCCGAGTAACGTTTTCATGATCACAGATTGAGGAATAAAAGACACCGTTGCAACGATGGCATTCATTGCTCCCCGAGCTAAGTGCGCTGACACCGTCAATCCGAAACCTCGCGAGATCGAAGACTTGATCACAAGCAGGTCGGTGCGGTGGGATCTTCTCAATGGTCCATTCTCTGTTCATGACGGCAAAAGCCAGCCGGGATCGCGGAACTCAGCCACTTGGTCCAAAAGATAACTCAAATCCAGTCGGAACAACAAAATATTGATCGCCTCTCTCGCTAGGCAGATTTAGTCAACCTAGAACCCCAAATTCCGTAAAGCAGAGGAAAATTATTGCGTTTGCGATAATTGCGCCCGCGACTCCAAAGCAAAGGACGTAGAGCATTCTATTCCCACCCTCACCCTGCCGCGCATCATCCGCAGTAATCACAATGGGTTTTGCCGGCGTAATGTCTGGGCGGCACGCGACGTACAGCTCGGTGACGTGCAGTTGTGTAAAGTTGGGGCCAAGCATAGTCGTTCTCCATGAAGTCGCGATGGCTTTAGTTCAGAGACCAGACAGTGCCGCGATTTATTCCAATGTCACCCGCTGACGATCCAGGTAGTGAGGGGACGGAGTCTCCGGCGACGCGCCGAAGACTCCAAAAGTCCAGCACTCACGATAAAATTAGAAAACGGAGCTCCATTTGGTTGTTTGCTCAAGACGGGCAAGTATCCAGTCCGGAGCAGAATGAGACAGTAAAGCTTCCTGCCTTGTCCCTCATCGTGCCCGCCGCGGCTTCCAGTGCCCCGTCGGAGACTTCATAGGTGAGGATCTTTTCTTCAGTTTGGCCGAGTTCGATGCTGTGGTTCATGGCATTGATCCTTTTAGTTGCCGTCACATCGATCTGACTCGACAACTGGCTATTTATTCCCGGGGATCTATCCACAAAAATCGGGAATATTCGACGATGTCGGTAATCCTGCAGACAGATCGCTACTTTTGCCGTTTTCGCAAAGCTCGATGCCGTCGCCTTTTGGTTGCGTCGTCGGTCCAGCCAGAATGGAAATATCCGCAAGGCGGGAGCCATGTACAACAACACAGCATACGGCGACGGAGGTGTTGGCAGGCGACTCTCGTCCCTACCGCTACTAAGCACGCTTGACAGGCGATCACTTGCCGCGCTCGAAGCCGAACTCAAGTGGGTTTGCATTCCGGGCGGCCAGACTCTTTTCTGTGAGAATGAAGTCGCCGATGCGCTCTACATAGTGATGACGGGATGTCTGGGTGTAATTGTTCGGGGTCGCGATGAGAACGATATTTTGATCTCGCGCATCCCGGCTGGCGAGACGGTCGGGGAGATGGGGCTTCTCGACGGTGGATTCCGGTCGGCGACAATCAAGGCGCTTCGCGACTCAGAGCTATTAAGGCTCGACAAATCTTCCTATCAGCGCCTTGTCGACCAGCATCCAAGATCGATGTTCTTCCTCATATCGCTGCTTGTACGACGACTACGCAACGCCACTCATCACATCGACGCACAGAAACCGGTTCGAACCGTAGCTTTGATTCCATTGGGTCTTGGTGTGGATCATCAACGCGTCGCACATGATCTAGCGAATAGATTGGCGGCGGAGGGCCAGCGAGCGTTAGTGCTAGATGATAAATCGGTAGAGCATTCGACGGAGTGGTTTAATGCCGCAGAGGCCGCCAACGATTTGGTTCTCTACTGCGCTGAACCCACAAATTCGGACTGGACCAAACTCTGCCTGCGCCAGGCCGACCGGCTGCTGCTTATTGCGTGCCCTGGTTCGCCATGCGCAACGACATGGCTGGCGGGCGAAGGTCACGATCTGCGTCAGCCGCTTGATCTCATCCTGCTTCACGATGGGCGGCGGGATGGCGAGCAAACCGTTGCGCGCTGGCGCGAGCGCCTGCCGCTAGACCTCATTTGTCACGTTCGCCGCGACAATCGAAACGACATTGCCCGCCTAGCGCGGCTGCTGCGAGGCACAGCGGTCGGCCTCGTTTTGAGCGCCGGCGGAGCGCGCGGCTTTGCCCATCTCGGCGTCGTAAGGGCTCTGCGCGAAGCACAGATACCAATCGACTTAGTCGGGGGCTGCAGCATGGGAGCAATCGTGGGGGCCGCTGTCGCGATGGACTGGGATGACGCGGAGATCAGGGAGCGGCTGCACAGTGCGTTCGTGGAGTCAAATCCGATCAACGACTACACGCTGCCGTTCCTCTCGCTCGTCAGGGGCAACAAAATAGCACGTCGACTCGAGAAGCATTTCGGTTGCATCCACATTGAGGATCTATGGCGGCCATTTTTCTGCGTGTCGACGAATCTATCAGCGGGGGCATTGGCGGTTCATCGCGATGGACCGTTGGCACACGCGTTGCGCGCGAGCGTCGCCATTCCCGGTTTGCTGCCTCCAGTCATGATAGATCGAGCGGCACATGTGGACGGTGGTGTGATGAATTGGTTGCCGGTTGACGTAATGGGCGCCAAGCGCGGCGCCGTCATTGCCGTCGATGTCGCCAGTGACCCAGCGCTGACCTCTTTTGGCGAAAGCGACGGAACGCACTCGGTTTGGCAGTTTTTGCGTCGCCGTCCAAGGATGCCGCCCATTGTCGACCTGCTTTTCCGAGCTGCCACGGTCGGCAGCGATCAGCTCGGAAGGGCAGCGCGTAGCCAAGCAGACATTCTGTTTAAGCCACCGCTGGAAGCCGTCGGAATGCTGGACTGGCAGTCGTGCGATGACGTGATCGATGCCGGCTATCGCTATGCGATCGAAAAGCTGGAGCACCTCGACAAGTCAATGGTGCATCGACCGTCATGACGCGAGCTGCGAAGATTGGGTAGTAATATCTCGTCCGCACACCACATCAACGGCCAAAGAACCTTTCGCATCTTCCACACTAGGGTGTTTTTGCCTAAGAATGTTTGCGCTGGCGAGACGAAACATTCTGCTGAGTCTGATCGCTGGTCTGCTTCTGATCGCCGGCTTGCCTGTGCAACGCCCTCACGTCGCGCGCCATTTCCAAACAGGTGACCAGCTCCGTATAGCTGGACTCGCCTCCCACGGTCGCCTCTGCGATGCAATGCCTTTTGTCGTCTGCTGAAAATGCGGACCACTCCTTTATCATAGTGTCGCGATCATCTTGTTCAGCCTGTGCGCATTGATCGAAGCTCACGGTACCCAGCCCTTCCTGTAAATCGGACTGATTTGTAATTCCATGGCAAACCTGCGCCACGTTGAGCGTAGGATACTCGTCGGAGCGGGTTGGCGAAGCTGATAAACCGAGTGCAGCGAGGACGGTAGCTAGCGCCGTATATCGAAATATCATTGCAATCTCCCGTTCGTTTGCGCTTCTCTTCAGCGGCACTTGTCCACTGCAACAGCCATGTATCCCAACGGTCACCAGCTATCTGGTGGTGCACAAGGGCCAGGCCCCGAGCAAATGTTACTGCAAAGCCGGACACCAGTTCGCGGAATCGGTGAACAGCTACCGCTGATGGTGTCGGGGGCCTTGTTATAAATCGCCGGATCAACATGGGTGACGCGATGATGCTCGGTCGCCGCCAATACCGGGAAGGCGGTGCTGAGAACCATCGCGGCGGAAAGCACAATTTTTGTCTTGCTTGGCATGTTCGCATCTCCTGCTTGAGCTTTACGGCCTAATCCGCAATTAACTGGCCGTAGCTCGGCGGACACAGGACGAGACTGCAAGGACGCCTCAGTTATTCCCGTCGTCAAGCGAGGTTGATCGCAATGCGGCAAGGATCACTGTCACTCGGGGGCTGTAACGCGGCGCGCGTTGAGCTTTCACCCCACCCAGAACCCATCAAACAAAATTCCTCCCAGTCCGGGAATAAAATCGCCACAGAACCACGCAACCGATGTTCGCCAGAGCGGCCTTCACGCATCCGCTATGTTCGGCGTAGTGCAGCGGCATCCGTAGACGATCCGGCGTACACGGTAGGTGGTAGCGTCGACTACAATGAAAGCCTTCGTATTAACCAGTGGTGTGCGTGCCCTGTTTTTTCTTGCTTATTGAGAATCGACCGCAGCGCCGACAGCTCCGCTGAAAGTGGATGACCGGCCACTCCCGACCAGAAGTGAACCTATCGAACAGAATTTGTCCGGATCCGGGAATAAACCGCGCCGCCGCCCAGTCACCTCCCCGGAAGCCGCAATGCCGCCGCAGCCCGTCGGGCGCGGCCATTGGCTGCAGAGGAGATGGATAATGAGCAATTCCGATCGCCACGACGGCGCAAGCCGTCCCACTTCAGACGACGGCCTGAGCCGGCGCAAAGTCCTGGAATGCATGACCTGGGTCGGCACCGGCGTGCTGTGGACCGTGTCCGGCGGCGTGCCGCACTCGCTCGGCATCATGGGCGAGGCCAATGCCCAGGAAGCGCGCGGCTTGAGCTTCCTGCAGATCAGCGACAGCCATGTCGGCTTCGACAAGCCGGCCAACCCGAACGCGCTCGGCACGCTCGAAGAGGCCATCGCCAAGGTCAATGCGCTGCCGAAGAAGCCGGCTTTCAGATTGAGCACATTGACCAGGCCGATGAAGTGCACGCCA
>Ga0207031_10023_pt1 | contig 39468 bp, 66 predicted proteins | sample Alteio_BWMinCont_37_FD_153278 | JGI IMG/M metagenome (GOLD analysis project Ga0207031, IMG submission 153278) | Enriched cells from forest soil in Barre Woods Harvard Forest LTER site, Petersham, Massachusetts, United States -... | ecosystem: Environmental > Terrestrial > Soil > Temperate forest >... | reverse complement strand
GTTTGCCCGTGGAGAAGTTCGCACGTACTGCTCGTGTTGGATATCAGGTTGGTACTGTCGGAACAAACGGCACATTTACGGCTCAAACTGGTGGTAACGCACCACGTTTCAAACACTACAAAACCGAATTTGACGGACCAAAAGAACCACCACGTGTCACATTGTTTCGCACAGGTCCATATCCGTACCCATCAAATCACTACCTCAAAACATGGCAACCCCTACTGGACCCATTGAATGGTACGGTAACAGGTACATTAATTGTAGAGGACACGATCCTCCAAACAGCCACATTTACGGGTAACCGTCGGCAATGGTTCACTGTTGGTATGGACCTTAATACTAATGCTGACTACATCCTCAATACGGGTAGCCGTTGGGAAGTCGTGTACTCTTGTGCGGCTAACCAACAGTTTAAGCACTACGATACCACTATGGAATCCGATGTGGAACCATACCGGAAGATTAGCTGGTCATTCCATTATCGGAAAATCGGCGGAGCCACCCAGGTAGATCTAGCTCGTTACTGGTCAGCTTTCACAGACGTACAGAATGTAGACAATGACGGTGATGGGGATCACGAGCCAATACTCGGTACGTACTGGTGGGATATTGATGGTCAGAACTTCAATACTGGCACGCTCACATTTGCCGATGGCCACCAATTCACTGACCGTATCCCGTTCCCACCTGGGGCACGTGGACGGCTATTCGAGTTCCGACTATACGCACCATCCACAATCAAAGTACATAACGTTAACGTAGACTTGATGGAAGAGGGAATTAAGTCACTTACACGGCGTGGTCATCCTGGCACACCTGAGGAATCCCAGCGTTAATGTCTACACAATATACAGTTCCTAACATTCCGGCATCTACTACTGTTAACGATTTACAACAAGCCGTATCCAAGGCTATGCAAAATCTTGTAGGTCAATTGAATGGTCAATCCACACAGTTGGATGCTATGGGCCAGCGTGTAATTAATGTTGCTACGCCGACTAGTCCAAATGACGCCGTGCCCTTACGATATCTGAAGTACTTTCACCAAAAAGGTACTCAGGTTAGTAATAAAAACGCTGGCACTGGCCTAGACGCATATACAATTGTATTTAGTAATGCAGGTACAGCAACAAATGGTAATCAATCTCCACCATTTGCCGTAGGTAGTGACCGTGCTGGTAATCCAGAAGAAGCTTGGTTAGCAGCAATAGAAACACCAACTGGTAGTTTTACAGTTAACTTTTTACATGGTACGTCTATAGCTGATTGCACACACACTATGCTGGCTACAAACCTTTTGCTCATATCTGGTTCCGGCGGTCCTGTTTACCAAACAACTTTTAATACAGGTATGAGTCTTAGCCACGGGAATATTATTATAATGCAAGTAATTAATGGAGCAGCAGCAGCAACCTTTTCTGGTGGTATTGTGGTAAGACGAGGATGAGTACAGTTGTTATAGCTCACACATCAATTAGTACCTCTGGCACTAATTTAGCTACAACAGCTCCCATTGATACAACAGGGGCTAATGCTATCTATATGTTTGGCTATTCTGTGTTTGGTGTAGGACCACCAACAGACAGTAAAGGTAACGTATGGACTGATGACGGGGATTTGGACTCTACTTGTAATGGGGGTGCCGGATTTACACGCTGTTTTAACCCAGTAGTAGGAACAGGCCATACCTTTTCAGTTACTGGTAACGCATCCTTTACTACACAACTATTAGTGTTGGCTCTACGAGTACAAAATCCAGGATCTTTCCTAAATATCCGAGCTAATAGTCAAGTAAACCCAGTACAATGTAGTATACCGATTACGGCTCCGGTGGATAACTTAGTCCTAGTATCTTGTGCGGTAGCAGGGTGTGGTTGGACTAGTTTAACGGTAGACTCGGGGTTCACTATAATTGAACAACAACCTAATATTGGTATGGCGTATCTTATCGGAGCTATTTCAACTTCAATTAACCCTACATGGACTACTCTTACGTCCGGAGGAATTGGAGGTAGTACAGGGGGTGTAGTCTTGGAAAGTATGGGGGTATTTATACCTACAGGTGGCAACTGGCAAGTTTATGAGGCTTAACATCCTACAAAACGCCGTAATGTTATAATATAATTGAGGTTATAATACATGACTTGGCTAACATATCCATATTACACAGTCCCAACGCCCAATCTGGTGGTCGTCCCTAACGGCTCTAGTATCACCATTATGGCGGATGCCAACTATGATATGGCACAAGCAATTTCCCAGGATATCAAAGGATTCATAGCTTTTTTGGCTGCCAGCCCTGATCCGCAATACGCTAACCCTACAGCATATGCTCTAAACCTAATCGCCTATGCACAGTCGCTGGTCAACACAAGCTATGCCCAGTATACAGTGCCCAAGGGTTGGAATCCCGTAGCTGTGGCCCTCCAGTTCGCTAATACGGTATTTGCGACTTTGTCGCAAATCCCTGTTAACGCTAATGACCCGAATACCGTGTCAGTGTTCACAGCATGGACCGGGCATACTGGTCAACTATTGGGTGGCAACCCAACGCCTCCGACAGTAGTGAGTGGAACACCCGTTACAGGCCAAGGCGCAGCACCTACAGGGAGTATATTGTAATATGCACATCGTTCCGGGGGGAGATGTTGATCTCATCTCCCCCTTCCCGGTTAAAGAGCTAGCCGCCGTAATTGGCTGGACACATTGTTACAAGACCATTATCCTTGGGGATGAAGGTCCACAGAACGACGATGAACTATACCAGTTGTTAGAAGCGCATATTGCCAGCCATCAGACCTGGGGTATTGTGGATAAGAATAACCTCACAAAGTGTACCAAGACTGATGTACCGTTAGTAGGAATTGCCGTGTTTGATCTAACCAGTCCGTACAACGGTTACCTACACGTGGCGAGTAATAGGAAAGCTTGGGGGAATAAGTTGGCACAACCCGGTTTAATGGAACAGGCTGGCCATTTGGTTATTCCAAATATTTTTGAAACCAATCCCGGTGTGAAACGGATCAGCATCTCGGTAGAGGATAACAACAAAGCCGCCATCAATCTGGCGAAACGTATCGGATTCAAACAAGACGGATGCTTTAAAGACATGATTATGCAGAAGGGTCAATCCCGTGCAGCCATCCATCTTGGCTATCTAAGGAGCGAATATGAGCAGCTTCGGCAGTTCGCAAAACACGCAGTCAACTAATACCAGTACTGGCGCAACAACCGGAACATATACTCCGACACAGAACGCCAATGTTACGGATTTCCGTAACAGCCTGTATCCACAGATTAGTTCGTTCCTCGCCAATGCCCAAAAACCTGTGTATGGAGCGGCCCAACAAGCTCAGTTTACTAATCAATTAAACCAGAATACTAATGCTAATATGAATCAGTTGGCTAGCCAACTAGCTAGCCGTACTGGAAGTGTGAATAGTGGGGCGTATGCCAGCGGTTTACAAGGAATGCTACAGAGCCGTAGTGCCGCACAGAGTGGTTATGCTATGCAGGTACCAATGCTTAATCAGCAAGCATACCAAACTAACGTGGGACAGGCCCTTAGCCTTGGCAATCAAATTGCTGGTCCAGCTCTAACTAGTAACACAACTGCGGGTACTAGTAATCAATTACAGAACCAGAATAGCACTACTACGTATAATCCCAGTGTCATGGGGGATATTAGTGGTATTGCTGGTATTGCTGGCTCGGCCTTTGGGTTACCCGGCGTTAGTAGTTTATTCGGTGGTAGTAACCCAATGTCTGGTGCCGCCGGTGCTACTGGTTATAATACCAATATGGGTAATAACATTAGCGGGAATTTAGGTGGTGTTGGTGGGTATGGTATGGGTAATTTTAGTGATATTGGCTACCCATCTAATTTTAATTCAATCTATCAACCCTCCCAAGGAATGGTGTAATGCCTAAGTTCGACGATCCAGATACACAAAATCCGGTAGCTTCGTTCCTTAGTAACTACTTTGCCACGAAGAATGCTTTTCAAGATTCTAAACTCGGCCTAACAAAGTTAGGTCTGGAGCAGCAAAAGTTCCAAGCCGAGCAAGCTAATCATGCTGCTGATATGAAACAGCGTGCTGATCAGTTTACACAGGAAATGAATCTGCGTCAAAGTGAGCAAACCAATACACAAGCCTACCAGAAGGCAATGTTAGATGCTCAGGCTCAACAGCGTATAGACGCAAGCCAAGAACGGTTCAGACAGGCAGGGGGTGAATTAATCAATACTCCCGACCCGAACAAAACACAAACCGACACTATTAAAGGCTCTATATTGCCGCCAGTTCCTGGTATCACAGCCCCACCAATGGCTCCGGCTGCTACTCAACCTGTTGGTCCTACACAACCCGACACCCTTGCACAACTTGCCACGGGGGCAAGTGCACAGCTACCACAAGGTATGCTACCGCCTCCGTCTGTCACTAGTACTGTACAAGTGCCTGTTGGTCAGCAGATGCGAGAACAAGGGTTGCCGCCTGAGGGGTACTTCCCAACAGCCTCCCCGCTGGGTACACCGAAAGGTCAAACTGCCTTTTTCCCCACGAAGGAAGAGGTTAGTCGGCAAACTGCGGCTGGTAAAGCTGAGGAAGCCCATGCTGGTTGGGGTAAGGTTACGCCTGCTCAGTTCCAGGCTAATCCAAAACTATGGACATCTCTTGGCCTGGGTATCGGAGACGCCCTAGATCCGAAGATTCAAGAGGCCATGATGACACACTTACTTACAAGTAAGAGTGGTCTTGAAGATAAGTTCAAGATGGGTATTGCTGCTAAGGCCCGTGAACTCAACAAAGATCCTGGTGATCTTTCGTCTCAGGAGATTAATCAAGTATTGAAGGAACAGTCTGATGCCGGGGAACGAACAGACCAAGCCTTTGCATCGACTCTGCTAGCTCAGCAACGTGAAAACAATCTTAGTACACAAAAGAAGATTGGAGCACAGATTGGCGAGACATTAATTGACAACCCTGATGCAACTGTACCAAAAGACAAGGAAAGTTGGTCAGCCGCTAACGATTACATGCGTACTAACTATGGTATCTCTGCGCCACAACCAATGCAACCTGACGATAAACGTCAGTTTAATGCGGCTGAACGAACCATGAGTAACCTGTCAATACTTAAGGACTATTTAAAAGATCCTGACGTAGCGAATCAGTTTGGGGCACTGGCTGGTCGTGAACAAGAGTACCAACAGATGCTTGGCTCGGACGTGGTGAACCGTGACCCTGGTATGAAAGCTAAGATGCAGATGGTTCGCACCCTACTCACTGGTAACATGGCTAATGAGTTAGGTATCATGAGTCCTCGTGGGCAGGTATCGTTGTTAGGTCTTGTTAAGGAAATGTCGCCTAATGTCCGGATGGAGCCATCAATGTTTGAGGGTGCACTTGATGGTGTTAGCCAAATTGCTTATAACCGTATGAAAACAGTACGGGAAACACAGTTTGGGGGCAAGATTCCACCAGAAATTGAAAGTCGCGTCATGAAGGGCCAGGGAACTATTAATCCGCCAATAGCCAAAGAAAATCCAGCCTGGAGACAAGCGGGCAATACAGACTATATCGGCCCTAACCAATCAAAAATCGTAACACGTGCTGATAAGAGTAAGGTATATGTTTTCCATGATCGTAGTAATGATAAGTTTTATGAACTAATGAGTCAACCAAAACAATAATATGGCCGATCAATACGATTACTCCAAACAGCCTAACAACGTAATTCCAGAACATGCTAATGTTCCTGGTGTAACTGATCCTGACGGTTCGTTCATAACAAACCTAGGTGATAGTGCGTCTGAGTTCGGACGTAATCTAGTTACGGCTGCCGTTCATCCTTATGATACTGTAAAGAATGGGGTTAATCTCGCAGAAGGCTATCTAACCAAGATTGGCCTTGGTAACAAAAATGGTAAAGTAACAGCCCAACAACAACAAATGATGGACGCCATGAACAAGCACTTTGGCGACCGTTATGGCTCGTTGGATAAAATAAAGCATACGGCCTATACTGATCCTGTAGGATTTGCTGCAGATGCCTCGACAGTACTCGGCCCCCTTAGCGGGGGTGTAGGATTGGTTGGGGATGCGGCAGACGCCGCAGGTATGGCTCGAGCTGCAAGTACACTAAGTAAGGTCGCAGATGTAGCTAAGGCTGGAAGTGAACTAACTAATCCTCTCAATGTCGGTAAAGGTGCTTCCAAAGCTTTACAAACAACTGGCAAAGTAATGAGTGGGGCTGGAATGGATGCGGGTTCAGCCGTTACACGGGCTGGCGAGGCCATTGAGCATCCAATACAAGACTTAAGTACGGGTTTAGCCAAAAAGTGGTATCGTAAAGCATTAAATCCGTCTGGTACTGTGGACGAAGGTACAGCAAAAGTTAATACTCTTATGAATGAGGGTATTGGTCCGGCTAATGAGCCGGGGGCTTGGGATAAGATTACCCAATACGCCAATCAGGTTAAAGCTATGTTACGAGACCCTCGTGCCCAGGGTGTTTCAGGTGATGTAACAAAGGTGCTAGGCGCTACCGATCCATTGATTGCACCTACGGGTCCACAGTCTTGGGAAGCTCAATTAGCTCCCGGTAATGGTCCAGACCAAGTAAATCAAGTACGTCAAGACTTTGTTAATAAACACTTTAATCCTGGGACACCAGCCGTACCTGCTAATCTAGGACAAGTAGTAGCTGGAGAATTAACGCCTAATCCTACAATTGTCGGTGCTACACCTGCTATTCTGGCTACACCTCCAACACCACGTCCAATTAGTTTAGAGGATCTGCAAGAAGAAAAACAAAATACCTATCGCCGTCTTAAAGATAGTGATTTCGGTGGTGGTCCAAGTAATGCCCCAATACCTGCTGCTTCCCGACAAGCTAATGTAGCTTTAGCCAAAGGGGCTCGTAACGAAATCGGAGATAAACTAAGTAGTGTCGGTCTTGACGGTATACATGCTATCAATGCCAAAGAAGGTGGTCTGCTTGATGCCATGCCAGACTTACAACGTAATGCAGCTAAGCTAGCTAATTCTCCTGGCATTACAGAATCAGCAAGAGAAATTCTAATACGCCATCTGTTGCCACAAGCTGCCATCGGTCTATACAAAGCTGGTCGCCTGCCATGGAACACAACCGAATATATCTTAAAACAAGGTGCGGCTGGTAGTACCGTACAGGAGCAAGCTAATGCCCAGTAACGAAAGAGTTCGTGGATCTAGCGAAATACCCCTTAGCCCAGGTGGTAGGGAACAGGCTATTGATTTAGCTCAGCGTAATGCTGGACGCTTCAACAAGATCTATTCGTCCTCCCTTGGGAGGACGAAAGATACGGCAGCCGCCCTGATGGCTACTAATCCAGGTGCCCAAGTGCATGTCACGGACGAGTTACAACCCTGGCGTCTTGGTGGGGATGAGGGTAAGAATATCAATGATGTGCTACCCGATATGAAGGATCGTATTGAGAATAGACCTGACGCACCAGCCGCGAAAGGCCGCGGTCCCCTCAGTACGAAGGATGGCGAATCCTTTAACGAATTCAAGGATCGTAATATTGACGCGGTGCGTATGGCACTAGCAGACCACGAGCCGGGTGACAAAACGGCATTAGTCACTCACTATCGTAATATCCGTGCTACGCAAGCGTGGCTTAATGCCGGAGCTAAAGGTAACAACGAAATTGATACAAAGACAATGCTAGAGAAGGGTAATAGTGAACCCGGTGACATGTTCTATATGCACCCAGGGTCTAAAACCCTAATGCCTGTTACACACGCGGATCAACCGGGCGTGTATCTTATTCGGCATGGTCACACAGAATGGAATGAAGGAACCTCTACCGCAGGAGGCAACGCATCGTAATGGGTAACGAACAAGACATTCGTGATCTACAGGAAGATCGTCGGCTTGCGGCAGAAGCACAGGTAGGTCGTGACTATAGTGACAAACTGCTAAAGTGGATTATAGGAATGATGTTGTCTCTATTAATCTGCGGGGCTGGTCTGTATGGCAAGTGGATAACTGACTCCATCCACGTCCACGATACTGCCATTGCCCATATCAATCAGCGGGAAACCCTACGAGACGAGAATCTGGACATTCTTAACTCCAAGATCGACCTGATCCTAAACCACTCAAATCTTGAATATAATGGACCCGGCTATAAACACATCGAATCACCAGACCCGCAGCGCTAAGATCCAATACAGATTCCACAACACCACCATTGCAAATAACGGATTAGTAAGCCGGAAGAATAAATGGTTTGTTGATCTATATGCAATCCAACCCATCCCACAAGCCCACACCTTAACCAATATAAGACCGCTAGCGAAGGATGGGGCAAACTGTGTTAACCACATTACGAATGGATTACCCTCACGTAAGCCGTGACTGGTAAACCACAATGTTGTAAGTAAGTCTAGTAATTGAAGAATTACGAAGATTAAAAAGTCCATTAATCTATATTACCATACTTGAGTATCTTCGCACCATAGTAAAAATCTAGACTAGTACGTCGGCGGCTATTCACCTTCCAATACGAAAATATACCTGACACTAATTCTCCTGACCGTTGAGCAGTTTCGATATCTTCTTTACTAATATGGGGTTCATAGCCGGGATGGCTGTGGAGGGTGCCAATCACTTGATCCGGCTGTACAGCCACTGACACACGTATTAGGTCGTGTGTATCCCAAGACACGTAATTATCACTAGACTCAATATCTGGGTACATAATGTCCCGGACAGTGATCTTAACGATCTGGTCATTTTCTTTAGTTATTGACCCCACCAGAAACGCTAGAATCTCGTCCTGGGAGGCTAGCGCTCGTTTCTTGAAGCTGGCTAGTGCCGCCTTCGGTAGTACCAATTTGGGCAAATTCTTCTTTGGCACGGATGATAAACTCCTTCAACATGCGATATCCACGGCGGTGACTAATACGGAACTCTTCCAATAGGATGCCAGCATTGGCCCAGAACTCTTCCTTCCCACCGTTAATACGGAGGCGTATGTAGTGATTAAGACTAGTAGTGTAGAAAGTACCGGAAGGTTGGAACATAGATGCTTCAAAGCGATCTTCAGGGTCGACTAAGTCCAATCTTTCCGGTATGATAGAAACGCTGTGAACCATTGGTGGCTGGAACCAGTATACCACATTCCATATAGACCACTGCTTAATAGCCCAGGCTACGGCCCAAGCCTCGGCGTGTGTACAATTATGTCCGGGGGATGCGTTGGTATGATTTTCTAATGTCGATTGCTTCAATTAAACCCTCCAGGGCTTTCCACGATTTACATGTTTGTATGTACGGGTACGGCTCGTGTTCTTGATTCTTCTTCCAGTGCGGATTATCCATTAAGATAAACTCTGGATTGCGGTCATACACAGTTTCGGCTACATTAGGTGAGTCATCTATTTGTACGTCGCAACCGAGTTGCATGGCCAAGGACCACTTGAGCGGTTGTGGGATAGCCGTAAGGATTGCTGTCGGTAGACACATACACTCACGGACAAGATAGTCGTAGATCATAAGATCGGCCCGTGGATCACTACGGGCTGTCACGATATAGATTTCGTGTTTGGATAGACGATTCCAAACATTACGAGTATCATCGTCGTAGAGTTTGAGAGCCATATAAGCCTCTCTTGTACGGGGCGGTTCGATAAACCGCCCCTCTGTTATTGTACCGTCCATGTCGAAACAAAGTCTCATACACATGACTCCCATATAATATGGATATTACCGTGTTTATTAGGAATCTTACTTCTTACTATTTTTCCACTATTCCGGATTAGACCAGCTTTGGCCATTTGCCTACATATAGGCCCCAAGGCCCCAGTAGTATTAGTAAAAATATTTTCGCTGTTACTTACTATTTCCAAAATATCATCACCCGAAAATTCTTTACGGGTATAGGTTAAGTATTTAATAGCTTCTATTACAGCTTCTTTCCACTGCTCATCTGCTCCTATAAGAGCACGATTCATGGCTATACAGGTTTCTTGTATAGCCATTTCTTCATTTTGTAACACTCTCAGCCTCCAATTCAATTTGAAGTAGTGCGAGGGCACGCCATGCAACCTTCGTAGAGTGCCGCTGCCCATCACTATCCATTGTTCCACGATCCAGTAGGTGCCGCACTATACAATCGGCATGGTCCGTAGACTTCTCTTTGGCCCAATGAAGTGGTTCACCAGGATTGTGCTGGTCATTACCAGCCTTACTCAACCTCGCTATCTCAACGATAGCGAGGGGAAAGTAGTCAAGAACGCCAGTCGTAACTGGCGCTTCTTTACGTGTCTTTGCATCAGTACTTAATAACATTAAATATAGTTATTACTATTCCTCTCTAAGTATAGTGTAGCATCCCAAAGTATATTGGGATCATCGCAAAACTGTCCAAGACCCGTATTACACTTGCGGCATAGTAAACCACGCACTCGTCTAGTTTTATGGTCGTGATCTACTAATAGCGTCTTATGCCATTCTTTTTGACAAATAGCACATCTGCCTTTTTGGTCCTCAAACATTTTATTATAATCTTCTCTGGTAAGACCGTATTCTTTACGTAAATTTAAATTACGTTGTGTAATCTTGTAATGTTCTAAACGCTCACTTCTATATTTACGAGTTCTGATTAGATATTCTTCTTTATGTTTATTGTAGTAAACTTGTTGCTGTTTAAATCTACAAATTTTACAAATAGCATTATAGCCTTTACGTTTACCGCCGTTGCGGTAAAACCCAGAAGTTTCCTCTTTGGCTTCACCGCAACTTGTACAAATACGTTCCATTTAGATACTCGTATTATTAGTTTTACCGTAATCAATAATCTTTAGGTAAAGACGTTCTAAATCAGTGGTATCTTTGACATTATGATCTAAGATATACTTAAGAGCTTCCTTGTCTCCACGTACACCATTCCGCCAATGTTTACTATCAATTCTAGTCTTCGCAGTCTCACCAAGAATACACCGACAAGCATTTTCCAACCGACGACTAGATAGTTTAAACTTACTTTTCATAATATAGTAAGCATCCCGATGTTTAAGAGTTCCAAAATGGGGAAAATCAACTCCTACCATCGCCGCCCTAGCTCGGAGGAATGGGAAATCATAACCCGTCCCGTAATAGGTAACTATACGGTCGAATTTCTTAAGAGCTTCGATACACGACGCGACAATACGTTTATCTTCATATCCTTTCTTTACATCTTGGGGAGTTAGTACATCATAATACACTTCATCACTCAAACCATCTTTGATAGCCCAAGATAAAAGTATTCCAAAATCCGCCACGAGGTTAGAAGCCTCTATATCAAAATAACCGATACGCTCAGCTTTTTCAGGGTTTTCCTTTAGATAACAATTATAGTGTTCAAGATAATTGTGTCCATGAGCCTCACACTTCCCTTTGGACAGCTTGATGATCTCGTCCTTCTTCAACTTGTGAATCGGAGCCGACATTAATTACTCTTTCCCCGCACTTACTACAGTACGGAACCATAGGACGTTGGCCAACGGCCAACCCGTATAACCACTGATTTGTATTACAGTTACGACATATCATTCCTTCAGCTTATAGATACCTCCCTTACAGGCGATCTGTCCCTCATCTCCAGGGCGTATCCCTTGTAGCATAAACTCGATTGCTTTGCGAATTACAATTGGGTCGTACCGTTGTTCTAATTGTTTGAAGATATGACTACCAGAAGCTGGTAATAGTTTTAGAATCTCTTTACGAACCACTGCATACTGCGTAGGTGGTGCGAGAGCATCATCAATACGAGCACCAACGTACTCAATGAGGTTACTAGCGAACTCAATATCGGGGTAATCCACTTTAGTATGGAAACGCGAGATTGCAGAAACCATAGCGATCTTGAGAGCCGTATCCCGGCAACGGTGAGCGTAAGGTTGTGCACCGCTGCTAAACCAAGAAGTACGCTCATCATAAAATACATTATATGCCTCCACAGCTGAAGCCGTTAACACAGCTTCGCCCACATCCAATAACTCCTGCGATAGCGTTCGCATTTGGACAAAGAATTCTTCTTGAGCCGCTTCTGCGGCAGCCAGTTCCTTGTCCGGGATACTGTACTTTAATAACGGTACGGAACGTTTGGTCGCGTCCTCGCACACGATGAGGAAGCGAGGGTAGAAACCGCCCGACATCGCTGCCTCGGGCATTGCACTATGAAGCCAGTCCCGTGTTGAACCACCCATCATTGTGAGTGTCGGGCGGATAATACGTGACGGCCCACCAGACTTCATAGACCCTTTGAGTGACACGTCCTTGTATCCCTTGGTGGACATTAGTTCGGTAATCGTCTCGATCATACCCTTTTGGTAGTCCTTCGGCCCAAAAAACTCGCTCAGTTCTCCAGCAAGAATGCAAGCACAAGTAGGGTCATGATTAAGCTCCAAAAGACGCTGGAGGATAGTTTCAGAAGTACGACCGCCAATAATAGGGACAGTATTAACCGCCTGAAGAATAAGCTCAGCTCCATCTATTGCAGTATCCTTACCAATTCCAGAGTGACCAACCACAAGAGTACTAATATTTGGGAAAATCTTAAACTTGATTTGATCCACCCAATAAGAACGCCGAAGGATAGCACCAATTGCAGATATAGCGCAGCTAAGATCAAAACTATATGGAGTTTCAAGAACCGCCCTCGCATCTAACCATAATCTGAGTATACTATCCTTTGGGACTATTTTTGGATCGAATTGTCTTTTCATTATTTATATACGCTTCAAATGTCTCTGCAATTACACTAGCCCGTAAATCCCACCAACCACTTGTACATTTGGCGCATAAAGGCACCTGCTGATTACCTGCTACCGTTAGCATCGTCAAGTCCTTGGAACCACAGCGTTTACAAGCCGGATTAATCATCTTGGTCAAGTGCATCTCCATATAATACTTCACGGGCGTGGTCTATGGCATCGGCTAGATCATCACCTACAACTATTGGGTCGTCGTTAACATTATAGATTAGATAACTACCAGCCTCATAGTCCACAGGCTCAAAATTTTCTAGCAACCGCTCCAGGGTCTGTTCTAGCTCGTATATCTGGTTATCGTTCATTTCCCACCCTCATTCTCCCAACCACTTTCTTGTGGTGGAAAATATCGTGTCTGCCCATGCTCTGCCCCAGTTAAGGGATCAGGTAAACCATGGCTAAAGTGATTATCGCAATCAGTGCAACCATGGCCGAGAGTTCCAGCATATCCATCCCTTCCGCAACGTGGACAGTGAAACCACGTGATACTTATATTAGTCACTTGTAGCCACCTTTACACATTCTCTATTAAGTACTTGTTCTAGCGGTGTAGCCCACCGAACATTCCCAGGTTGATAGTCTAAGTTATTGTTAATCCGATCTAAGCTATGTTTCAAGGATGGCTTGTCCCCAACTGTTTGATAGAATAGATCAAAATTATTCATCCAAATATCCGCTACTTTTATACCTCTACCTCCATATCTGTGAAATGAATGATAGTTAGTGTCGTAACAACGACGTTTCATATCTTTCCAAGCCCGACGAACTACATTTTGACGATTATACCAAAAGTTGTACTTACTTACACAAGGTTTGCATTTTCGTGTAAAATAAGGTACTTTACAGTTTGAGCAAACTATAGGGACAAGTCTACAGGTTTTAGTGATCCCCATGATTCCCCTAGGTTACCACACTTCACTCCCACTGTCAAGTGAAATCCATCTAATTCTTTCCAAGGTTGTTCCATGATAGCTTTTGACTTCCTAGCTTGGGTTAAGTCCCCAGGCCCCTGGATTAACAAAGAATCGTGAATTTGTGCAGAAATACGCCAACCCGGTTCCATCTCGCCGATCCGCGTGAGCCCAAGGGCTGCACACTCGTCACTGAATCGCTCTGGATAGTGACCGATCATAGCCCGAATAATTATGTCGGCAAGAGTCGAAGCCGGCAAGAAAGCAAGAGACTCAGTAGATACGAAACGGCTAGAAAACCAGCGGATACGACCAAACACATTCCGAAGATAACCGTCTCTTTTAGCCATCTCAATAGTTTCATTCTGCCACCTTACTGTATCAGGATTCATCTCCGCACGGATCGCCAGCACGTCTTTACACTGCTTGGCCGTGAAGAAGATACCAACGGACTCCAGGTACTCTTGGAGCTTAACCCAGGTCATACCGTAGTTAGAACCGTGGTTCGCGTGCTTCGCTATGTCGTAACATCGGAATCCGGTGAGTCGTTGTCCCCAAAATTCCCGGATATCATCTTCACTCTTTGTAAGGTCAGGACAGTTAAAGAGTTGCCGAGCAAGGTCCAGGTGCTCGTTGTAACCCGGAGTCCCCAATCTGGCCAATCTTCGACTATCTTTCGCCAACCACGCGGTAAGCCAATTCTCTCCACCGCTATAGTCAAGCTCCACGAATCGAAATGTAGGGTCATCTGGTATATATATCTTTCTTATAATAGGAGGTTGGTTTTGGATATTAGGATCAATTCCCTTACGTTGTCCACTACTACTAAATCTCCCTTCAGATGTACCTACTGGATTCAGTCGGAAATATAGCCGACTCTGTTGTAACATCGACTCTTTAGCAAACGTATTGACGAGCGTGTTCCGCTCTTTGATCTCGTGTACGGTCACAAATTCGGGGTGTGTACGTGCCCATCCGCTCATAGCCTGTTTGTCAGCCGCCTCTGTCCCACGTTTGCGGTTCATTGGCACTTTCAGTTTGTGTGAACGTGCGTAGGCTATAACCTGCTTCTGGCTAGCGTAAGGCCGTACAATCTCTACATCCGGTACTTTAATAACCTTTACTAAACTCAGCTTAGGCGATTTAAGGGTGGTAGTACAAACCGGGCATTGTACAATTTCTCCCGGACTGTAAACGGTAACTTCAACTGGATCATGGGAAGTTCCAGCTTTTTTTGTACCCTTGCATTTAACGGACTTGGATTTGTAAGTTCCTGCTGGAGCCGGGACGTTTCTATTGACTGGACGCTCAAAGGGCTTAAGTCCATCTGGTAGCGTTCGTTCCAATTGTATGACTTCATTCCCTAGTTCCTCCCGGATCTCTCCGATAAGGCTTGCGTTAATCCGCAAGCCTGCGTCGGAAACATCTCGGCAAATGTAGCTAATAGGGACTGCGACATTCCAATAGAGAGGCATGAGGCCCCATCGCTCCAACAACGCATCAAGGTGTGTGTTAATTTGGAAAGATCCATCGGTATCGCGTGCATTATAAAGCCGGTATGCCTCATCGTCCGTGGTGCAGCCGCCGTACCCACCCAAGACTCGGGGAATGGCCTCTGGAGTGTTCCAGGTGCGCCATTGGTACTTTGTTTCAACAATCTTTCCTGCTGCATCTTCTTGCTCAATTCCCTTTCCCTTCCAGAACATCTTATTCGTGAACACGCTACCCACGAAGCCAAGACCATGCTTCATATCGGGCTGAATCAAATGCTGTTTTAACATTGTATCATGCATCCTCGCCTTGATGGGCCAACCAAACTGCTCAAAGTACTTAGTGTCGGCTCCGATAATGTTGTGCCCGATTAGGTCTGTAGCGTTGGCGAAGATTCGTCTAAAAATGTCAACATTGTGCTTCCAGTCGGCAACGTAAGCCTCGTAGAATCTACCAGATATACCGCATATGGTGATGTTGTTTTCATGATCCCACTCTAAGTCAAACGCCACGACTGGGTTGTTAAAACGCTCCAACACTTCTCGTGTGGCAAATAGGTCATAATTTTCGGGTACGGCCTCTGGCTTCTTCTTAAGATCGGCCACAACACAGTTGACCATCTTGAACTCTTTCATGAGTTCAAGTGGGTCCATTGTGGGAACCACACGTAACCGTGTGGTATCCCACTTAAGGGGGAGGGGACTACCCCTCCATACTGCTGATCCCTTTCGTGGTGTTAATGCTTCTAAGGCTTCATCTCCTAATGTTATGATTTTAGACCAGTTACGCGATTCTATGGCCGGTCGCAAGTGATGTTCTTGGCAGTACGCCACGGCCCCATATGCTTCTGGCCGTGTAAGTTGTTGAAACGTATAGTCCGTGGGCCAAATGTCACGAGGAGGGCGACACGAGATCACATCTATTGTAGCCACACTATCCCGTGTCATGCCTGCGGAGCGGAGAAGATTATTCACTAGGCTGCCCTTGGCACCGCTTAGGGCACGCCCAGAGCGAATGTCATCCTCGTCTGGAGCCTTACCTACTAGGAGTACGTTTCCGGCTCCCGTAAGAGGCACAAAGCCTTCTCCAATAGAATACATGGGACAGCCCTGGCAAATCAAGGGTTTTGGAAGCATTAATCCTTTATACCACACGAATGTGTGGGTTGTCAAGTTTTATTTTAGAGTGTGCCCTGGACGAGGGCTGGAACCATGTCCATAGTCGCTTGCCCGGTTATCTGGTACGAGTACGTACCGTTACCATTTGGTACCAGTTGCCATGACACTTGTGAGCCATCAGTGAACGTAACGGTTTCATCGTGACGAATCATGCCTGCATTCGTGTTAACCTGTATATACTGGTTGGTCCCGCCTTGGTCATAGCAGGCCATCTCAAAGTCCCAGCGATAGTTGGGGTAGTGGAAGTAGGCGGTGCAATAAAAAGACCCTACGGTCACTTTCATGACCGTAGGGCTTAAGTTAGTTATCGTTGCACCCTTCACACTCCCAACTAGCAGGATTAGTGCTAGAAGGAATCGCATAAGGTGTTAGACGGCTGGAGGAGGCGGAACACTGCCAGTAGCAGTTCCAGTCGAAGTGCTGGTCGGTGTGAAAGACACCGTAGCCGCATTAACGGCTGCATCAATATTATTCAACGCAGTGACAGCCGCAGCCAACGCTGTGGGGTCTCCACCCTGTGCAGCAACAATAGCCGCCTGAGCCGCAGCAACCTCCGCACTAACATCAGTACCCAACTGGGTAATCGCCGTATTCAAAGCTGTAAAGTCCATATTCATTTCCTTTCTTAATTGTCTTAGTTCTTCTAGGATCAACAGTTCTATTTTGTAATGATCGTCATGACCCCATATCATTTGCTACCTCAACTTCCAGTGTAGCACACCCCTCTAATAAAAGTTATTAAGGCCACGGTAGGCTTCGAACCCACAACATCCGCTTTACAAAAGCGGCACTCTACCAATTGAGTTACGCGGCCATTGGCTGGACGCCCGTACTAGACGGGTCGTTTAAGACTGAGCCATGAAAGCAAGTCTCCTATAGATATTGTCCACCCGTTACGTAGAGTGGCCCTCGTACCCGATATTCACGGAGTTAGGACGACCCGGCCCTTACTGGGCCGGTGAGACTTTCCACATACTCGGTGTGGTACTCGCACGACCAGACTTCTTATTGGTCGTCTCCTCCAGGGGAGCCGAAAATGTGGCCTTCTGACTAACGAGGGCACTCAGCCACTCGTCAAAAGTTCCATCCTGCTGCACACCAGTTGCATCCATAAGAATACGAAGCTGCCGAGCCGATGGATTCTTCCCACCTTCCTTATCCTCAAACACACTCTTGTAAAAAGTGCGCCCAGAGAAATCAGGGTTGTCGATCACGGTGAAACGAAACTGCACATATTTCCCCGAACCATTTTCGTTCGAGTACTCTTTCTGAGCCGCTTCAGTGACCTGGAAATTAATAGGCACCCCCAACGGCACCTTAACGCCTTGCGGGTCCACCGTGTTCAAATTAACGTGGTCAAACCCCATACCCGCTGCTTGTGTTGCTTCTGTCAATTGTATTTCCTCTTATCTACAGAAATGACCCCCGAAGGGGCTTTGGCCTTGTGGGGCCAAACTCGTTACTACATAAAAACTTTTGTTAGCCAAACACTACCAGTAGTTCCTACAACACAGCCAAGGCTGTATCCAAGCCAACCACCTGTAGTCTCGTCCCGGATCATAAACTTCATATACCAGAAGTTAGCTAATGCCCAGATGGTCTCACTTAAGAGGACCATTGGTATGTTACCAGCGGAGATCATACGAAAGCCCCAGGTGACAAGGGCCATCATAGTTGTCTGGCCCAGGAACATCTTCCAGAAACTACGCACTTACTGTCACCGTTGGACGGGTGGCACGATCTACCCGTTTAATCTTTAGTTCCTGGATATACCCAGATTCCCCATTAGGGAATATGTTTACGTACTCTAGGGTGTAAAGGCCATTAGGATCAACTACTTCGTAGTAAGCTACGTAGTTAGCTAACCAGTCCCCTAACTGGGATGGATTTACACAGTATCTATGCGTTTCTTGCCGAGCTGACTTGAATTCCATCTTAGGCTCCTACTGTAGCAGTTGGCCGAGTGACCAGCCACTTTTCGTAGATCTCCACTAGTCCCAAAGCCTCTCCGGCATCGTTCGTGAGGGACATCCCATTTTGCGCCTTAAAAATTCCCATCCTATCATCAGTACGTCGCATTGGATCAATAGTAGACAGCAACTGACGAGTACTAATACGCCTAGTGGACCCGTCACTCTGCTTGATAACGGTTTGTTTAATATTAATCGAAAGGACGGATTGGAACATAGCAGTGACAGCACCAGCCAAAGCGCCAGGAAGCTCAGGAACAATAGCAGTGAGATTACCAACATCGTCTTGTACCTCTTTCTGAAGGGCCGTTACGATCAGGTCCTTACGGAACTTAGCCTGGGTGTTCTCGTTTGTGAGATTAATGAGTCGATTAAGTTGGGTTCGGGTCGATTCCCCCATAACTTGATAATCGCCGCGAACTGGCACTCCAAGCAATCTGGTTCCGGAATCACGTTCTTTGGATGGAAAGGACATGGCGTGGGGTTTGACGATCCGATTAACATAGTCGGTAACATTGTCGAGGACGATACCGCCGTAGTATTCGTTAGTTGCTAGCGAAGCTAACAGGGACTCCATTTCGTTCCAATTAGATGGCATGACGTAATCTATATTCATGTCATTAAGGGTCATAGTACCGCCGCCCTCCGCTACCTCCGAGGCTATGATTAGGGTGGGCTTGCCTCGAAACTTCTTTGTAAAATCATCGAGGCTAGCGGCAAGCTTCGTCTTGCCAAACTTAGGTGGACAATAAAGTAGGGCACACAGCCGAGTATCCTCTGTAAGCAAATTCTTAGTATTTTTAATTTGTAGGGTCCCGATTCGGTCAGTCATTATTGTCCTTGAGTTATACCAAAAGCTAAGGTGAAAGTTCCGTCTAAATTCTGACGATAGTAAGCATTGCTAGCATCATACGGCTGAGCAGCGTACTGCTGAGCAGCGTTTTGTAATCCTTGCGATTGCTGAAGCCTTTCCGTGGGAGCAGCGTTAGCCTCAGCATTTTCCCAAGGTTGATAGCTAGGTAGTGACGTAAGTGGCTCAAGCCGAGAAGTCATATAACTAATACGGCATTCATCACATTCAGGTGAGATACGGAATTCACTATCCTCAAAATCCTGTCCGCATTCACACTTAAATATCTGTGTCGCCATCGTTTCTCCAGTCTAACACGTTCGTAAGGGCTTGTCAAGCGATTTCCAAAATAAAATTGCACATTTTTCCGTGGGCGTTTTAGTCACGGGCCGATCTTGTGCAACCTGAGCACAATGTTGGCAAACCCAGGCACACTCGCCGTGACAGTCATGGGCAATGGGCATCCACTTATGACGCATTAGTGTGTATCCTCATGAGGAATAACGGCTTCCGCCAACATTGATACACACTGTTCGGTGTTACCACAGTAGCGCCATACCATATGAATGAGTTCATGAACTACTGTGTTACGCTGGTCTACAATTATCCATTCCTCATCTTGCACTGGAATCTGAAACGATTTAAACGCTTCCGGTGTATATTCGGAGCGCTTCATGACCCAGATTACACCATACTTCGTGTTAAAATTAAGTTCGCTAGCCCCGACAGTATTCTCACCGTGCATCATACTCTTAATAAAAGCTCGGTCGGCTAGTACAAGCTCGATATGCCACCCATCCATTTGGAACGTGTGCATGTATTGGGTGAGGACGGCTTGGTTGTCTTTAAGTTCGTTGGTCTGGCCGAATAATAAACCAACATAAAGCAAAGCAAACAATAAAGTAGACCATAATTTAGCCTTCATATACAAACACTTTTAATCCCTTCCGCCGTGCAGCCTCGATCATGTGCTGTGTCCCTTTGGACTTACCATCCCACACCACAATCAGCGCATCCCCATAATTAGCCATAAGATTATTCCGACGAATCCCAGCACTTTTACCGTATGTGTCCCAGTCAGCCGGAAACTGCATTAGGCGCTTGTGGTTCTTGTACGCATATTCTTCGCCAAGTGCATCCACACCTTTGGCACAGCCACTCACTACCTCTGTAATCTCATCATGCCAACCTGACTCGTCTATGGCCGTCTCAAGGACAACGTACTGGTGGATGGAACGAGAACCTGCTATGATACACTTCATCTAAATTTCCTTTGAGATTGATAACAGTGACAATCAGGTTTAATACAATGGTAAAAATGGTATAAATGTTTGCACCAAGGGCAAGAGCGTTTAATCTGCATTTTCTTTATTCATTACCCACTGTACATAATCTAAGGCATAGACGATGACGTGCCCGTCAATCCGACCTACTGGAACGACTTCGGCAATAAACTCTTGGAAATCAATAGGATGCATCGAAGCCTCAATATCTATGAGACGGTAGCCAGGGCCGAACCCGCTGTCCTCTTTATATCGTAGTATGAACCGGGGGCGGTTCATCCGGGCTAGCACGGTAAGGGGTGATTCAGGTTTAGCCGCCGTAGGCGGCTGGACAGGAAGGGCGGCTACAGCCATCTGTAAGTTGTTCTCCTGTTTACTATTATACCATATGGAGGAATCTCGGCGTGCGGCCATGCTAGATACTCTCTGTAAGAGCTACTAGTTCTTCGGCTGTATTCTTAATGGCTTCAATCTGCTCTTCTAGCTCCTCCATTTGGAACATTAAATCGCTATTCTCCGCCTCTAGGCGGAGGCAATTGTCACAATCGGTGTATTCCATTGCACTCTCCTTTTTTGGTTCGAACGACTACAAAGTATTTTCCAACACTCACGACATTGACGGTTTCGTCTTTTTTGCCTAGCTCCGTGCCATAGTATATTTTCTGGTGTATACTCGTGGCCACGTTTACAGTGAGTTTTAGCTAGTTGTCTAGCACCTGTTACCTTACCAGCCTCACTTCGACGAACATTTTCAGCATGTGTAACAGCCTCTAAATGAGCCGGATTTACACACGCTGTATTTTTACACAAATGATCTATCTCGTATCCATCTGGAATTGGACCTTTATGGAATAAATAAGACCAAACATGTGCGCCTAAACATTTGGTCCCGACCCGAAATCCGCCATATCCGCTATTATTTAGCTTTCCGAGCCAAATCCAACACTTAGATTCAACGTCGGGATATTGAACTTTAGATTGCCACCTTTTGTAGGCGTGGTAACTATCTGGTAACATACCTAAGCGCATCCACTGGTACAAATCCATCAAACCCAGCAGCAGACACTCCCAGACTATGCGGAAGATAGTAATCACAATTCCCCCAAATCTGATCTACACATGACGATGTGCGGCGTAGTGCCATAGGATCGCCAGTAGCCCCGTAATTATGATCCATTTGAAGCATCCGCTCAGCACACGTAACCATATCGACCCGTGCTCTGGCAAGCTCGTCGAGACTTCGCTGTACCATGATGCGGTAATATCGAGGGGAACGGTCCTTTTTCGATTTATCCGAAGTGTCAATGTCCTGAATGTTCCCACACTGCGGACACGCATAGCCAGAACCTGTGGGTCGCCAATCTCGTAATTCCACCCGTTCCTTACAAGCTCTACACGAGCGTATGGGAGTATATTCAGCAGGTTTCTCAATAACATTGACCAGTATTCCTCGGGGCATTTCTCCTGTAATTGTTTGTGCAGCCAGCATTTGGAAGCTGGCCTGCATGTTCATGCGCCACGATCCTAAATACTTCCCAATATCTTTGGATGCCGCTTTTGTCTTATACTCGTGTATCCACCAGCCAGGGTCCAGTACGAACTGATCTCCAAGTCCCGATTCCAGCGTAACAGGCTCTGCAATGTTGAAATAGGAATCAATTTTTGCAAGCCCGTCCATTCTCCCTTCAAGGAGAGGGAATCTAAGAGGCTCCTCACAATAGTACTTTGTAAAATGCTCGTTTGGGTAGGTAGCAACATACCCGTGGACGAGTCTGGTTGCCTCCGCAAGCGTCTCAGGCGTTGGCCCAAACTCTGCCACATTACTGTCGGGGATACTTGGGGTACCACTTTTTCTAAAGTTTTCAAGTCCTGCATGGACAAGAGATCCAAGGGTTCTTGCATCGCTTTGTTGCCCCTCCTTGGGCGCTTTGCGGTACTGCATCCGGTAGCTTTCGAACCACTTCCATTCGCAGTCCATGAAGGTGGAATATTGTGAATAATCTAAATAGATGTTTTCTTGTGGGGACATACTCCTCGGTTTCTATGCTTTCCTTTATTACAGTTAGAGCACATAACTTGAAAAATTGGTGGAAAATTATTTTTCTTAGACCACCAATACATATCATATCCAGATTTACATTTTAACTCTCGTTTGTGTTGGGCACCATCATTATTAATGTGGTCTAATTCTAAGAATAAAATTTCTGTTTCACCGCAGCATATACATGTAGGTCCGCCATAGGCATTAAATACTTCAAGCCTTACCTTATCCCGATAAGTTTGAGCATAGGCATTACGAACTTTTTTGTATTTGGGGGACTCTTTATAGCGATCAACCCAACATGTTTTTGCATAATCTAAACATATATCACACATACGTTTAGATCGTTCCAAATTAGGCGGTAGTTTACCACATCCTGTACATAAACCTTCTCGAATTAATCGTCTAGTTCTAGCTCGACGATATTCTGCTTGATATTTCGTAGATAATTCGGCCATACCTCAAGTATAGCACATTCCTTATCTCGATGTCAATAGTTATAGTCGAGATAGAGGTTACTGGGTGTCATCTAGCTCCAATGTTTTAGCACAGTCTTTACAGATATCCTTACTAATATCAAAGACTTGGTGGATACCCAGGTTGGGTTGCCAAAAAGGTTTCAATACCACTTGTCCCATTCGGTAACGGCTGGGTAACTTACAAAAATCACATGTATACTGTATCATCTTAGTTCACTCCAATCCACAGTCGAGCCATCCGGCTTAACAATCGTCACTGGTACTCCTGCCGCCACAAGATGGTCAATAGTATTCCATTGCTCCACTGGTATCGAATGGCGTGTCGGACGGTCTGTAGGAACGCGAAAGACGATATCGGGTATAGGTTTTCGCTGCAAACGGTACCCCCTCCGGCAAAGGCGACAATGCACGCACAGGCCGTCGTTCCGACTCTTGTCCGTCCCGAAGTCCGTTAACGGACTCAGATGCTGCTTGCACCGTGGGCACCATTTCCATAGTCCTTTTGTCTCCGCCATATACTATCTTATCCCCTTGGGTACGACACTCTCCATAACAAGCATGTGTGCCGCAAAACGTACAGTCATAACTCGCCTCATGTGCAAACATCATCGCCCTCACAATACTGAAAAAGCCGTAATCCTCGTTAATCATGGAAAATAAACTTTAGGACGTCAACACCAATCTTACAGATAACGCAGCATAACATAATAAATTCAATCACTTGAGGATCTATGTCCCCTTTCATAAAATTATGGTCGGGAATCCTGGATTCGAACCAGGGGCCTCCTGCTTCCAAAGCAGGCCGTCTAGCCGCTGACTTAATTCCCGATCTTACAAACATAACACAACGGCTTAGCCGTTGTCAAGTCGGCTGGTAAAGTATATGGCCCAAACACCGTAACTTACTGGTATTGCGCCCAATACCAATACGCCGAGGACGTACCGATTCGAAGTCAGGCGTCGAAAAGAAGGCGATTGCTGAACCCTTACCAAATGGTTCAGTAAAATAATCATCTGGCCAAGGCAACGGCTCGTTGAGCCGTGCCTTAATACCAGTAGGCAGCGTCCGAAACCGGATAAACTTTCCGGTTACCGGGTTGATTTTTGGCATAATTATCCTTTTGGGCGTCACTATTTTGGGATTTGAAAAGTCGGAGTGACAAAACAGTGACAAATTTCGGCCATAACCCCTTTCGTTTCAATGGCAGTGACGCCTTCATTAGTGGAAAATCTGGTACAGTGACGCGTTGTAAAGGCGTGAAAACACGGAACTTAACTGCTTCTTTGGGGGTCGGAGTCACTAATTTTTTTACTAATGAATTTTCGAACATGAGGACATTCTCCTTTATTCCTCGCTTTTCCTAAATTACAGTTAGCACAAAGAACTTGACAACCCTTCTCTTCTATGTTATAATAAGACCAAGGAGAAGTGTGTCGCGTTTTACACGCGACCACTCTGGCCACTTACCCACCATACGTCCACTCCCGTACAAACTGTAAGTCGTATAGGTCATCGTCCAATTTCTCCACAACCCAATCAACTACTATATGACCTTTTAAATCATTGTAAAAGCCAAGATAGTTATTGTCGGCTACAGCCTTGAATATAGAGATTTTGGACTTGTCTTTATAGCCATGGTCAGTCACCCACTTTATAGTGTACTCGTAGCTAGGGATCAAATCAGAGGAAACGGGGGCTTTCGCCCCGTTTCCTCTTAATCGCCCAATCAACTTCGTGATACGAGATTGCTGGTCTGATAATGTTTGCTGTAATGATACCGTAGCTGTTTCAGCAAGACGGGCTTGTCGTTTCAACCGTTTTATCATCTTCTGTAACATCATGATCTTACGGTCACTGGCTTGTATCATTTAGATCGCACCCAATCTGCCACGTACTGGGGCATTGACAAGGCTCCGTCACCCATGAACTCGGTTGCTGCCGCAACCGATAGGCCTTTCTTCATGAAGTAATGAATATCCTTATCACTGGCATTGCCAAACTTTTCAATAAACCAAGCACACCAAAGTGGCCACATGATTAGATCGCCAGGATCGAGTGTACCTTCTTTCAGCCGGAATTCCATCGTCCCTCGCATCATCCACGAGTGAAGATTAAGTGCCCAGCGTCGGGCACGGTTCATGTATTTGGTGCCTTTATACTGTTTAAGTTGGGCATCAATGCCACGTAATGTTTCTTTGTATAAGGATTCAGCTCCTTCGTAATCGGACTTCTTAGGCAGCGACACTTGATACAGCCACTGGTGAAGCCAATTAATGAATGTGTTCTTGTCCTCCATCGCCATTAACATGGCGATGTCGTTCTTAAGCTTCGGACAATACGTCTGGCCCCAAGTTCCGGTGCCACGGCTACTATTTACAAGAGTGCCGTACAGATCGGCTTGGATTAGCTGGAATGCCACCATAATTCGGCGGAGATCCATCGGACCCATCTCTGCCGCGTCCACATGGACGTGATAGCCACAAGTTTCATTAACGGCGCTGCCACCGTTGATAAGACCACGAACTAAGTGACTCATTCCAAAGATGTATTGATCACCTCGCATCCGATTAGTTACAAGTTCCTGCCCGGAACCACTTACCGAACCATCATGATGCATTTCCCAATTAATCCAATTATTGGTACCGTGTCCGGCTAGAGGGGCGAAAACACCCAATTCCATCTCGACACCGATAGTACGGTGTAAAGGATTGATAGCGAATGTAGTTGGTGGCATACCATTGCCAACGTGAACCGCAGCGTTGTAGTCGCAGCGTCGATGCGGGAAGTCCTTCGGGTAATAACCCTCATGGTGCGAGGCGCAAGCATGGCACTTATCGCAAGTGGTCTTACGAGGTACTCGCTCACGACACACAGCACAACGAATGCAAGAGCAACGAGTAAGGCCACAGGTGACACACTTGTCACCCGGTTTGTACACTGCCGCTTGCTGGTCTGCTAGCCCAGCGGCTTGTGCCGCCAGTATTTCATCTAACACACGTGCTTGTGAAGGTCGGAATGGCATTTATTTTATCTCCTTCATAATAACTGTAGCAATCTTCTCTCCGAACAGCGACACGAATATAGGGGCGAAGTCCACAGTCTTAGGAACGCGAGGACGTTTAGTCAGATTGGCGAGAGTTCTTGGCATATTTGTATAGATGGCGTAGTGTGGTGGTAATGGGATAGTGACAACTGACGAAATACTAAGATTAAATACTTCGTTAAAAATTTCTCGTGCCCAATTCGCAAACTCAGGATTGATAGCAAGGATGTTAGCATCTACCAAGCTGCATAAACCGGGAATGCTGATAGAATAGTATATACTATTCTCCGTGTGCATGAACAGAAGGTATGGGTCTGTACTGATTTGTTGTACTAGTGACGGGTATATGGAACGGTCAGAGAAGCGGCGAGACCGATTGCTACGACCTTCTACGTGTCCAATCTGTTCAAAGTTTGGCAATTGTATACATACTGTGTCCTGGCATTCCATACTGTAGTTACCAGCCGCTCGAATACCGTCCAGGAGGTCGGCCATGTTCTCACGGATACCCGTACCATCTTCCCAGTAAAAGGTAAGTTGATTGTTATTAATGCGATACGACATGTGCCCTCAACGCGGCGGCATACGCCGCCAGTGTGTACTCGTCCCGAATGGCAGGACGGCTATTTACCTCTAACACCACCGACGTTCCGTCGGTGAGTTCCAACAAATCGACAGCACCCAGGTCGTAACCTACTGCCTTGACAGCCAGCTTCGCTGTCTCACGTAACAGCTTATTCGGTTTAATATCATGCCGCATGTGCCAACCAAGACGACGGCTCCTAATAATAGGGGCGTCGGTAGGTTCCGGACCAGTTCCTGCCCAAACTTTGGTAGCACGTGCGATACAGCGTCCGTTAACCACGTGGAAGCGCCATTCGCGTACCACACCCTCCACATATTTAACAAAAAAGTCACTGTCCCTCCAATCCCGGCGTTTACGGATCTTAACGCCCACAGGGATAATATCACGGCCTTGGCTATGGTTCCGTTTACGGGCTAACCACAAGCCTGGAATTTCTGGGGAAAATTCCCCAGCAGGTTCCCATATAAATTCTGGAACTCCGATTCCTTTAGATTGTAAGATTTGTAGTTGTTCCAACCCGTCCAATAAATGCGCTTGACCGTTGATAGCTCCAGCCACTTGGTTACCACCCCACCTTAGTGACACATTCGTGTTACTAAGCCGTTGGGCCAGCGTTAGGATGCTGCCGCTTCTGTGACCGTATATTTGCATAGATTCCCGTTAAGTACGACCCACCTATTCATCGGCCAACGACACTCGGTACAGCGCCACACGCCGCACGGTTCGCCGTACACATACTCGTATAGTTCTTCAAGTTTACGTTTACAGTTAGGGCAGATCATACCAGATCAATCCAAACAACCTTTTTATCTTTAGAAAGATAGGCTGAAACTACTTCAACTTCAGTACCATGGCCTGTGGCAAACCGAATTTGAATGTTATGAGCTTTAGGTATTGGAAGCCTTTCTTCTCGCTCATCATAAGCTTCGTGAATATAGTTTGTTAGTTGGGCTAATGTAAGATAGTGCTTCATGCCGTGGCCTCCGCAGTTCGATCCTTTTTCTTACACGTGCTGGCCGGAAAATAGAAGCGGACCTTCACGTTCATACCAGCTTGCTTCGCAGCTTTCTTGATATCCACCGGAGTTACGATAGCGTTGCTCCACACGTAGCCGCCACAGTTCTTGCACTGTTCCGGATGGGCTGTGTTCTTGCGAAACGGGTCCAACGGATAATCGTTATCACAGAGATGGATGATAGCATGGAACAGATCAATTTCGTCCCGATTACCCCGCAATTCTAACTTAAAGTGGACTGTCTCTTGTGCTTGCACAGGTATACTCTTTCTGTTGCGCCGATACCGCAACTCTCCCCAACCGATTTTACTACAGTAATCCCAATCAACTTCTTCTTTAATCGCGTCGAACTCGATTTGCTCTGGTGTACGGGGTCGGCCACTGTTGAAGTGTCGCTCACAATAACCATAGCACCCACAAGCATCTTCATCCGCATACAATGCCAACTCGTTCTTATTCGGGAGTGGGGCTACCCCATTTGGTTCGTATAGATGTTTATGGTCTGTACAATAATCACCCATATTGGCAACTATCTGGACAATACAGCGCCCGTGCCGACAGAATTTATAACTCACTGGTTTCGGCATGTCGATTATGTTTTTCGTCCGTTCAGTCGCTTCATGGAGTTTAGCTTCCTGTACACTATGTAATAGGCAAAAACTAGGTTTGAAGCCGGGACCAGCAAGATTACGGCACCGTATCCAACTACTGCCCCCACTCGGTAATGGATTTTTTCTTTCTTCATAGTAGAAACATTGGTGCCAGCCGACGGGAATATCGCCCTGGTCCACAGTCCGATTAGATGGATGATCCAGCCCTAAGGATGGTGCCGAAGGCACCGATAAATCCCCTACAATGTACAACTTACGTTTGGCGTCCCATTTAGCCTGATGCACAATCCACTCGGACGCCTTAACGTCCTCCCCCTTCAAGGCTTGCCAGAACCGCTTCAGGATCTTCATTTTCGTTCACCGGGGATTTTCCTTTCTCCAGCGATTTTAAACCGGAGTTTACAACATCGCTACCCACTTTGATTAAATCGCCAAGACCCTTCATAACATCCAGCATTGACTCGACGCTCAGCGTCGAGCCGCCACTATCAGCTAAGGCTAGCTGCTTCTCGAAAAATGTTACCTGTTTCTCAAGAACTCCTCTCGCTCGGGTGTTGAGTTTGACCCAGGCGAGTAGTTCTGACTTGTAGGCGGATTCTGGGTCTGTGGGGTTTCGTGGTCGGCCTGCTCCCTTCGGATTCCTCTCATTGGCCTGAATCGGGGCACTGTCCATAAATCTCCTAAACCACCTGACGAAAGAGTTGAGGCACCACTACTAGGGACATCGGACGGTTTAACTCCATATAATTTCCCAATAACATAAGCTAAATCCGCCTCGTGTGACGGAGGACCTACTGGTTTACACCCGCTCTTGTTACAGTCATGCGGGGAAAACAGTTTTTTGTAGAATTTAGGAAAGATCGCAGCAAACTCGTCACTATGCGGGTGTTTCATATATATCGAAGAACGTCGATACCACTGAGTCTCTGCCAATTTTTCGCGTAATGTCATACTCACACCGTAGCTGACGATTGATCCCCAAAGATATCCTTGCGTAACTCACTAAAACAATGAGCACAGATCACTTCGTCTGTTTTAAGTTTCCCATCGGCACACATACGACTCGGGCAAGAGTCGCCAGTAATCGAATGCAGGCCACCACGGCCCCGGAACCCGCCGTAACTGTGCCCGTGGGTAGGAGTCGAAGGCGTGCTCCACACTACCGGGTGTTCGGCCCACGGGAGCAGCATGTCTTGGTAAAGACCCATGTGACCCGGCTTCTCGGGGTCGGGTTCGATCCAATACCGCCGCTTTGCCTCGGTGTCGTAGAAGTGTGCGATATGACCTCCGGCCAACTGACTAGCGATAATAATTGCATCTTTTGTGCTAGCCATTACAATCTCACCCGACTTCATTTTGGCCACGTGCATATTCTCGCTATTGAAGCGACTCATGTAGCGACGCATTGGCACCGACTTGTCGGCTGGCTGCTCGTACCACACAACCGTGGCACTGCCGCTTAACTCGGCTACTGGCTTACCCTCGGCAAGATGGGCGAATATATGCTCCGAATCAACCTCAAAGGCGCTGCGATCCTTGTACTTCTCCTTCAGGGCAACATAATTGGCGATGTGCCCATTGTGGACACCTGTGACGATGTTCTTCCCCTCGAATCTGAATGGATGGGCATTTCTATCACTGTTAACGCCAACAGTAGCCATCCGAGTGTGATAAACAGGACCGTCCAGGTCACAGTCTTGAAACGTATCAATAATTGATCCTTTACGTTTGAAGATGAACTCACCATCTGTTACCCCCCAAGAGTTATCACCACGCTGCTCCATCGCAATGGCCAGTGTTGGTGTCATAAGCCGCGTTAGCGGCGTAGTATGACTAAAAAGAAAAATTCCACACATTTACTCGTCTCCTATCCGTTAATTAATTGTCGGAGGTTTAACAGCCTCTGTCGCTACTGGACTACCTGTCATATCTACTACACGGGCATTTGCTCCGTCTTGTAGTGCATGGATCAAAAGCATAGGATCGCCCATTGCCGTAGCCAATAATAAGTCATAAAAGACTTCACTACCCATATCCTTAAGGGCTTTGGCAACGGCTGCCAAGCGTTCCTCAGGTGTACGGCGTGCCACTGGAGCGGGTGTTGGCGTGTTATCCTCTGGGGGCATTACAATATCTCTCCTTCGCCTGTGATAACCATCTGTTCACGATGCTGATCCTGCGGGACAGCACCACGGTTTAAGTAAGCCATCCAAGCCGTATGTCGGAACGAACGATCCTGGGTCATGTTAAGTAGTGCTCGTGCAAGTGCGTACTTACGGCCAGTGGCTTTACAGAAATTGTCAGGTGGGATACCTCGTTCCGGGTCACCATCTGAACAAAACGAATCGTTAGACTCTAACTCAATGAATTCCTTTGGACCAATCTCCTCGTATATACTACACTCCGTCCGGCGCAAAGCGCCCGGACGGTTAAAGTGTTTGAACCCAATACGATACGTCTTACCTTTGTACGTAAACCTCATCACATGCTCCTCCACTCTCCTCTGGAGAGTGGTTATTAGAACCCTCTGTGCCAATCCTAGATTCCCCGGCAACAGCAGTCATATCGTTATATGCTTAACCCTAAGGACAGCTTTATGTATAACCAATCCGCGTACTAATCCCTCCTACCCGTACCGACGCTTCTCAGCGTCAGTAAGTAACACTCCTGGCGTACTAGCAATGTTGAGTAAGAGCCTTCGGTTCAAAGGGTTCTAATAACTGGCCCCGCAAGGGGCCAGTGTTTACTAATTAAAAGTTTCCCAGTTTTCTAATTCCAGACCACCGGGAAGTAATTCTTTTTCCGATAGATCCTTCATAAATACTGTAATCATAGCACCCGTGCCTTTGCTTTGGTACTCGGCAACTGCGAGGAATCCGGCTTCCACAAGAGCGGTGGTTGGAGTTTTTTGTGAGGCAATAGTGGTGGCCATTACCATATTAAATTGAGTCTTGATCGCTGCTAAAAACACTCGCATCAAGGCCGCATTAATAGCAGGGTCCTTAGTAAGGGGAAAGTCACGGGATTCGAAATTACCAATCTCTAACAAGCCGCAACAGTAGTGGCTGGCGTTAGTCTCGAATGGCTGGGAAAACTCAAAGGAACCTACGAAATAACCATCGTCAGGCTTGACATAATGGTTATCGTCTTCGTAATCATCCTGAGCTTCGTAGATGATAGTATTGTCTTTGTAGATGAAATTTTCAGCAAGGAAAATTCCCTCATACGTTGCCAATGTACTGGCTGTGAATACTGCGGCCAGTAATTCACTAAGTGTCTTGACAGCGGACTTTGTCCGCTGTTGTGCTAGTGCTTTAAGTGCCATACGTGGCTCCTTAACCTTTGGACGATAACATTCTTGATCGTGACAACCCATAACGGTCCGTCTAGTGTGCTGACTTGTCGTAACCCATAAGGTATACGTAATTGGTGGTGTTACGGTTACGAAATCGTTTCATCACCTTGAATCCGGCTTTTTCCAGTACTTTCTTAGCCGCTTTCTGGTGCTGAGTCACAGTAGCGATGACCATCGTGCGGCAGGCTGGGAGGATCTGTTGGATCTCTGCCACTGTCACACCGTTCATGCCCGCTAATTCAGTCAAACCACAACACGGACTAATATTCAGCATATGCATAACACATCTCCTAGGAATAAATTGGTGACCCCAACGGACTCGAACCGTTCACACCACTTGGGGAGTGTGGTTGACCATAACAGGGTCTTGACGACCCCCGTTAGGGGGTCTAACATCTGGCTTTTGATCAAGCAGAGCAAGTGTCAAATGAACTGCATTCCGCACTCCAAGGGACTGCGGTGACAGCCGCAAGAGCGGCTGATACCTCCCGCCAGTATTTGCAGACCAACAACTCTACCGGAGCACCACCGCTACGAAGGCCACATTCCAGGCACCGTAGTACCTAGACTCTCTCCGCATGGTTGAGCCACCTTTACGGTGGCTCTGGTCAGGGTGTAGAGCGTTTCTGTTCATCTAAGGCGTGTGGGAGATATACTGATTACTGGCCGTCACCGAAGTGCGTCCATTTGGTAGAACCGTTATTATAATTATCGTTGTTCCAGAAACCACCAAGGTTCCAGTTCGTGTACAGCGAGTCGCCGAACCGACCGCTTGCTTTGGCACCCTGACTTAAGATGCTTAACGTTTTGCCAGACGTGTAGTATGAGGGACTAACATTGTTCAGCACTTTGCGATAATACGAGCCAGAAGCTTGTATAAGCTTGTTGGCAGCATCGGCATCACAGTTATTGATGATACCTTGCACGTCCCCGATTTCGTCCAACTTACGGCCATCCATCAATAAGCCCATACGAAAGGCGACACGTGCCACGTCCATCGCAAAGTTGAACAGAGCCGGATGGTGTAGCAAGAACGAGCCTGGAGTACGGTACTCCAGGCGACTCCAAACCTTGTCCTTGAAATACTCTCCCCAACCCGGCCTATTCGCCGGGGCTGGCGGTGGTACACGGAACTCGCCCGCCCGGCCATAAGCCTCACGCCGTTTTGGATCTTCCAACCCTCTACCGAGAGCCGTAAGCATCACACCTACGATCTTGTCCATCATTACAACAGTTCCGTGCGGGAACCACTCGGGTAAAGCATAGTCTAACACGCTCATATGCAAGTGGCAGCCGGAGTAACGCCACGGATGTTCACGAGGATCGCCAATGTCAATGGGTTTGACCTCTGGGTAAGCGTTACCGCTCGGACTACAGCCCAGTTCGATGTACTTATCGTCAGCACTGAGTAAGAGTTTGCGATCTAACTTCACCACGTCACGAGTGGCAAGATAAGCTTTGGGATTGTGGCTCTTAAGAGCTTTATCCACCTGTAATAGCTTGTTACGAATATAATCCGTTTGGTAGTTGTGGCAGGTTGACGGAGCCGTAACAAATTCGGCCTGTACACCGTCGTAATAGTAATCGGGGTTTGTTTTCTTGTCCGCTAACCAGAGCCATGCAGGAATCACATTACCGCTTGGGTCGAACCCAAATATCTCGGGGTCCGTTCCAGTCAGTCCATAACTCTTATCACTAGCAGCGAACGGGCGAGTTGGGATAAAATTAACCAAACGCTTAGTGATCTCCGGCGTGAACTCGGTTACTTCGGCGAGTTCTGTGTAGATCGTGTCGATTAGACCGGACTCAAGGGCGACACGTACTCCGTGGCCCAGAGCATGGGGTGCGTAATGCGATACAATACCCAGCTCATTACGAGTTGGGTGAATGATAATTGATCCACTCTTCATACATTGCTCCTAGCGGCTTCACCGCTACTCTCCGTTTTTGCTACTATAAACCGATTGATACAACGATCACAGCACACTAGCACCACAGTGGGTAAGGAGAATTCACGAGAATTCATCTGTACTACGTTTGGCCCAGCAGCATACAGATGTTCACAAAAGTAACGAGGGTTCATTCTCGTTCCTCAAACTGGCCTTGCTCACAAAGGCGCACCAACGCCTCCACATTAAAATGTGGAGAAAATACTGCCTGTCCTTTGTACTTAAACGCCTCGCGGCACTCGTGTTCTTCCCACGCCATACACGCCATAAAAGCGGTTTGTATAATCTCGCCCTTGGTCATGTGGGGCGAGAGACGCCACTTACGGCCAGACCACCCACTAGCAGGGTTGTGCGGATTTTCACAACGAACTTGTAAGTATTTGTCACCGATGCCATTTTCCGGTTTGACAACAATCTGTAAGTCCTTGTACTGCAATCGTTTACAGATGCCTTCTGGTGTGCTACAATCGCACACACTACCCTGTTTGTAGGTGCCACTACACAACTGACACTTAACAGTAGTCATACACCAGCAAGGGTGGTTAGGATATTCTGTGTGCTTATGACCAGCTTGGCTCATTGTTATTACCGCGTGCTCGTATTTGTGTCAGATGGAATCGCATTGCCATGCGCCAGATGCCCCAATAGTTTATAAGGGCAGGGATCAGGACGGGCAGACCGTGTTCAGGGCAGAATAACTCCGTTAGCCAACCCATCACACGCTCCGCCCTGTATAGGGATTGATACCAGCTTCTACCCGTAACTTGTATAGATTGGCCAGTAAAATGTTGGACAAACAAACAGCACAACCGCACGGATGACTGTCGGCTTCAAACCCAGACTGAACTTCAGCTTTTACCTGTATAGTCAAGTCACGTTCTTTGTTATCGCCCCCGCAAACAACAGGTTGGTACATGCTCTAACCTTTCACACACAGAATTTGTTTTAGCGTGAATCGTATGTCTACAAGATCGGCTTGTGCCGCCATCACTGCGTCAATATCTTTATAAGCCATTGGAGTTTCGTCGATAACATCAATGTCCTTACGACATTCGACACCAGCCGTAGCAGCCGCATGGTCCTCCAACGTGTAACGCTTACGGGCCTCGGTCCGGCTCATTGCCCTACCAGCACCATGAGAACAACTCGTAAAACTGTCGGGATTCCCTTTACCCTCAACAATATAGCTACGAGTCCCCATACTGCCGGGTATAATACCCAACTCGCCCCGACGGGCCGACACAGCGCCTTTGCGTGTAACCCAAACATTCTCGCCAAAATGCCTCTCATTGCTAATGTAATTATGATGGCAGTTCACTACCATAGCTGACGCTGTAAACGGTGGCAACTCTGGTATACCTTTGAGTGCTGTTATGATCTGACTCATCATTACATCGCGGTTGGCACGAGCAAAGCTCTGTGCCCAACTTACAGCTTCCACGTAGGGTCCGAAGAACTCGCTGCCTTCCGCGAGATACGCAAGATCCACGTCGGGTAAATTTATGAACCATCGTTTCATGTCCTCCTTGGCACGCTCTATGAAGAACTGGCCGATTTTATTCCCAACTCCTCGGCTGCCGCTATGCAGCATGACCCAAACATCGTCATTAGTATCCAGGCACAACTCGATAAAATGGTTACCAGTGCCCAAAGTACCAAGATGGCATAAACTGTTCGTGTGACCACGGTTGATCGTACTGTACTTTTTAACGAGTTCTTCATAACCTTCATGGAGTCCGGCCCACGCTGACGTTACAACGTCAGGTGGATTCTTCCATGCTCCACGGTCACCCGGTTGGCCATTATTCGTGCGTCCGTGTGGCACCAACCTTTCAATCTCGCTACGAATTTCGTGCAAGTTAGTAGGTAGGTCGGACGCCCGAAGGGTCGTCTGAACTGCCATCATTCCGCAGCCAATATCCACACCAACAGCAGCAGGAATGATAGCCCCACGAGTGGGAATAACCGAGCCGACAGTAGCACCCATACCCCAATGAACGTCAGGCATAGCAGCCACCCAGCGATGAATGAACGGCATATTAGCCACATTAACGAGTTGTTGTTTGGCGGCATCTTTAAGTTGTACTCCGTCTACCCAGGCTTTGACCAGACCGTACTCGGTTTTAATAGCTTGCATGATTAATCTTCTTCTGTGCGAGAATAAATACGGAGGTCATGCCTAATTGATGCCTCGTTCACGAGCCATTTGTAGACTGATCCATCATTATTTCCCACAGGTGTATACCACTCATCCTTAACAGCCGAACCTGTTCGTAAGTACGTGAAAACAATACGTTTAATTTTACGAACAATTATACGGGGATATATACTTGGGATGTTGCTTATCCAGTCCGGAATCGGGCCCTCGATGTAATAAGTGGACACATGGGGTAAATACAGATCACCTTTTTGTACTAAACGAAATTCACCAGTGGACTCGTAACCCTCAGGAATAAAAGGGTCATCGATACCGTACACGTGTCTTACCTCAATTGGGTCCCTTGTCGGGATAAAAGGTTTGTACGTCACTTGTTACCTCCCATTTTCGCTACGACCTTGTTTCGGTTAATAACACACGAGCTACACAACTCGGCCACAGGCATACCAGAGGTTTTACAAGCCTTGATATACTTTTTGTCCCGTTTGCTTACTTTGTGGGCACAGATTAGGCAGCGCATACCGCTCAGTTCTTGAGTGAAGAATCCAAACATCCGTCAATCTCCACAACCGGACTAGTAATAGTTGCTTTGCTGTCATCCTTATTCCATTGAAAATAGGCACTATAACCTAATTCAACGAGTGCAGAGTAATATTGACGCCATTCACCATCTGCACCCTGACTATTAGTAGGGTCATGTGTGCCAGAGAGACGACGAACACGGCTTTGAGCATGGTCAACCTCGTATACACTACCGGACTGGGTTTTGAAAGTCATGTAATTCTAGCCTCGAATATCCACTACCATCACCATGTTTTGGATATCCATTCCACATAATTTTACATAGAACAGCATGGTTACTGTCATCGGGAATGGGACACCATAAATAGTTATTAAGGTCACGTGGTGTGTCTTTTAGTATAAACTCAAGGAATTTCCAACCTTGACTCTCTACTCGAAAATGAATGTAACCACCACGCGGGCTATGCAACCGCATTGGACAATCCGTTGCGTTGATATCTACTATTTCAATTCTCCACATGTTTTGGCCTGTACAGCACCCAACCCTAACAGAAGCCGTTTACTCACGGCAAGTGGCCCACTGACTGGTTTCCTCTCTGAACAAGAGGCCCTAATAGTGACGTGGGCGGACAATTAGAAGTGGATTAGATGCTGTACAGGCCCCCCACCACCCACTCGAAAGGGGAGCGTAGGGCCTGTGACTCATTCACGTTGTTTAGGCTTCATTAATTATCAAAAATGTTTTAGGTTACTGACGCATAGGTCTACCTCCCAGCCATTTGGTTGAATCTTAGGCACCATACTCACTACACCCAACTAGCATCTGTTGGAATACGGTGTGTAGCTTATACAGCCCACCAATCAAGCGGCGCACATTAAGGCGTAACGGAGCACTCGTCTCGCACAGGCGGTCGCAGGAACGGAGGATATTGGTTAGGCTGTATAAGCCGCACACTCACTTCAAACCCAGCCGCTTAACCCAACGACTAGCAGTTCTACGGCTAATACCCAACTGCTTCGCAGTTAAACATAGTGGCTCTCCTCTAACTATTGCTTGCCCAAGAGCCACAATCGTCGCGTCACTCACGTATTTGCCGGGGCGAAGCGCCCCGTGGCGCTTCCTGACATTAAAACCCCCGACATAGAGGCCATCCCGTAATTCAAGACAGCCTCTCGCAGCAAACTCGGGAGCTATTCTCCCGATCCTGTCTTGGACTTCTACAACACTCATATTAACCGTACTCAGATTGTCGGCCTTTGGGTGTTAGAGTGTCTAGTATGCTGCAACCATCGTGTGGAGAAGTGAGGGATGGCACTTGGCTTCCGTAATCTTAAACAGACCATGGTCCGTAGTGATTGTCTTACGGATTCTGTCCACAGCCGTTATTGTTCCCAACGGTGTCCACTCCTGAGCGTCAAATTCCCGAACTTGGAACTGTAAATCCCCGGCGTAGTAATCAGCATGATTAGGGTCCAGTTGATCGGCGGCTATACTTAGAGGCCGTGTGGGCGATGTGTAACCGTATCCAAGAACTAATTCATCCTTCGCTTCAGCGCCCACCACACGGTACACGGCGTTTAGTGTGGCTTTACGCTCCCGAATGTTCATGATGTGCTTGAACGAATCCGGTAGCTCATTGAAGCGTAACATTTCGGCACATACCGCTTTAACGATGTCTACCGTAATAATCTCTAACTGCGACAGGTAGCGGATGGCAGGCTCGTGCATGGCCGTATCGGGAATCATATCAGTGAGGATCTCACGGATCATCGGTTCCTCAAGATTACCGAAGTGCTTCACATAGAGCAATCGGCTAGGCCGATTGAGCATGTTATCGTTGATGTACGTTTCGTTCGTAGTCAGAACGAATACGCGGCGGTATTTTGTTCGCAGTGCTCCATCCATGAGTGAGAGGAGTTGGGTCGATTTCTCGAATATCTTCTCGTATTCATCAATAAACACCACGATGTCGTCTTGGATACGATTCAGGAAGGGTACGAGTGCGCCGTCCATATCGGACTGGACAAGCATCACTGGCAGACCGAGGATGTTACAGATCAGCTCGGCCTCCACGGTCTTACCAGTACCTTTGACCCCGTTAAGTAGGATACCCAGGTTGGCTGTCGTGTGCTTGTACGTATGTGCTACACGTTTTGGGAAGTCGCTACCACCGTACATCTTGTACGGAAACTCGAATTGCTCTTGCTGCCGCTCCAGATACACACCCACCATACTGCTATGGATGGTGAATATATGGGGTGGCAGGCTCTCTCGGTCAGCGCCTTTATCGCGTGGCCGAAAGTAATTACCGTCTTGTAACCACATACTACTGTGCTCCTTCCAGCGTTTTACGCCGTTACCACTTATCTCCGCGACCCATTACACGCCGGGCCATTCCATCATCGGTCCAAGGCATTTCATGCGACCAACGTACAGGCGGTAGCTCACGCCTACGGCTAAACAGCCGCTTCAATAGCATCGCTAACATTGGTAGCCTCCAGATCGGCAATAGCCTGCGTCACTTCGGCGATACGGCTATTGTTAATGTCACGGCGCTCTTGTAGGGTAGCGAGGTAGTCGCGTTTGTCTGCAAGGCGTTGGTTCTTTTGTGATTGTGTCATAAGCCTCCAAACAGAGCCCCAATGGGGCTCTGTTAAAGGGCTCATACAGGTTATTACTTCGTCCTACCGCCAGTACGCTATCCGGCACACCTAAGTAATTTTACGTGGCTTTCTTCACAACCTGTTAGTAACGAATGTTTTGTTTGAGACCCCACTCGGGGTCAATACGACGCATACGCTTGACGTAGCGCCGGAAACCAACAACAGATCGTATGTGTTGTGGGGTCATACTTTCCCCACGGCCACGTACCACGCATCGCTAAAGCGGGTGCGTGGTTTGTGTGGCCTTGGAATACGAGGAGGCCGAGGGGCACCATAACGTGGGCCTTGACGCTCGGATTGAGCAGGGGAACTGACACTGGCGCACAGCACTAAGGCAGCCAGAAAGATAAGAGTGATTTGTCCAGCGTATCGCATGTTAGCCCTTGTCACCATCGACGTAATCGCTAGTAACTACCTCAGTGGCCTTAATCGTGATGGTACGGACCATACGATAAAACGTGTTCTGCTGTCCGTGTTGCAGACGTAACGATTTTACCGCCTGAAAGTAATCGTTGTGGTTTGAGAGTGAGTGACAAAATACCCATCCCA